>Ga0209324_10000066_pt1 | contig 61550 bp, 63 predicted proteins | sample Rifsed19ft3_FD_184015 | JGI IMG/M metagenome (GOLD analysis project Ga0209324, IMG submission 184015) | Soil microbial communities from Rifle, Colorado, USA - sediment 19ft 3 (version 2) | ecosystem: Environmental > Terrestrial > Deep subsurface > Rock core/Sediment | place: Rifle, Colorado...
AACTTATCCGTTCTGTTCAGGAAGAGAGAAAGATCGCCAACTGCCGCCTTGATGAGACGGTTTCCGTTACTCTACCTTCATGGCCAGCTACCTTTACTGAACTTATCAAAAAGGAAACTTTAGCCAAAGAATTAAAACAGGGTGGATCAATAAAAATTACTCGCCTCTAGAACTCCCATGCGGAAAATTATTTTCAGCCTAGATTGGTTACTTTTGCTCTCAACTTTTCTGCTAACCGTTATCGGTGTCTTTATGGTTTTCAGCACTTCAGTTGGGGAAGTAGATCAATTTAGTTTTGTCGTACGGGAGCTAGTTTATATTTTGGTTGGACTATTCTTTGGATTTTTGGTCATCTTTCTTAACTACCGTTTTCTTTTAAACTCAGCTTGGTTTTTGTACAGCTTATTAGTTTTACTACTCTTAGTTACCTTTATTTTGGGTATTGAAACCCGCGGGTCAACTCGTTGGATTGACTTTGGGTTTTTTACTCTGCAGCCTTCTGAACTAGCAAAGCCTGTTTTAACTTTGACCTTGACCGCTTTTTTTCTTAGGTTTTCACCTTCTAAAATTCGTAATGTACTTTTGTCGCTTGCGCTAGTGTTATTACCAACCTTATTTATTTTCGTCCAACCGGATTTGGGAAGTTCGCTAATTTTGGCCTTGTTTTGGCTTGGTCTCATTTATGTGACAGGCATTAAATTTAGGCATTTTTTAGCTCTTCTTACTTTTGGTTTGGTCAGCCTGCCTCTTATCTTTAACCTCCTTAAGGATTATCAAAAAGAAAGACTGCTGAGTTTCTTAAACCCTTCGGTAGATCCATTGGGATCAGGTTACAACCTGGTCCAGTCAATAATTGCCGTTGGCAGCGGTCAGTTTTTGGGCAGAGGTTTTGGGCGTGGTACTCAAAGCCATCTAAACTTTCTGCCTGAACAAAAAACCGATTTTATTTTTGCGACGACTGCAGAGGAACTGGGGTTCGTAGGAGTTTTACTAATTCTAGTTTTGTTTGGAGTTTTAATTTGGCGGTTGCTTTCAATTGGGGCCAGTGCTCAAAGTAGGGCTGGCTCTTTTATCTGCTACGGAGCTAGCCTTATCATTGCCTCCCAAGTTTTTGTTAACGCTGGTATGAACATGGGGCTTTTGCCGATTACCGGCATTACCCTGCCTTTTGTTTCTTTCGGTGGCAGCTCTCTTGTGTCAATGATGATTTTGATCGCACTAGCAGAGTCAGTGCATTTACACAAAAAGTTTGGAGGTTTTGATCAAAACTAAGCCTGTTTTTAGTGGCTGGTGTGATACTGTCTGCTTGTAAAGAGAGCCAGTTGACAGGGAAGAGTTTAGCCTATATCATTACGTTCGTGAACTACGCGGTCATTAGAACCGGCGGTAAGCAGTATAAAGTTTCCGTTGGTCAGCAAATAAAAATTGAGAAACTACCTGTCGAAAAAGGTAAACCCGTAGAGTTTGACGAGGTATTACTTGCCGTAGATGGTGATAAAGTTGAGATTGGCAAAGACAAACTTCCAATCAAGGTTAAGGCGACTGTAGTTGATCAAGCCAAGGGTAAAAAGATTTCTGTTTTTAAATACAAGGCTAAAACCGGTTACCACAAAAAAACCGGTCATCGTCAAAAGCTAACTGTGGTACGGATAGACAAAATCGGCAGTTAATAATAATTGTTTAATTAAATGGCTCATAAAAAAGCAGGTGGTTCTAAAGCAAGACAAGGTGGCAATGTTGCCGGCAAGAGACTGGGCTTCAAAATTTTTGGAGGTCAGTCAGTTTCCGCCGGGGAGGTAATTTTGCGGCAAAAAGGGACTAACTTTCACGAAGGAGATGGAGTTGCTCGCGGTAGGGACCACACCTTATTTGCTAAAGTAAGCGGGACTTTGAACGTTAAGACCAAACTTGGAAAGAAATTTGTTGAGGTGAGCCCAACAGAAAGTTCCTAATGGAAGTTGAGAACACGGAAGCTACAGAACTAGATATTGATGCCCTTCAGCCTAACCCCCTCCAACCCCGTGGGCAAATTTTGCCAGATACTTTGGTAGAGCTAGCTGAATCAATCCGTGAACACGGAGTTCTCGAACCGCTAATTGTCGCCAAAACTCCGGCTGGTTATCAGATTATTGCTGGCGAGCGACGCTGGAGAGCTGCAAAGCTTGCCGGCTTAACCAGACTGTCGGTAATCATTCGGGAGACTACTCCCCAAGGAATGCTGGAAATGGCGATTGTAGAAAACGTGCAGAGAGTGGATTTAAACCCCCTAGAGCGTTCCCAAGCCTACAAGAGGCTCATTGATGAATTTGGGTTGACCGCCACTGAAGTGGGTCAACGAGTTGGTAAAAGCGGACCTTACGTTTCCAACACCTTGCGATTGTTAGAACTACCGGATGCTTTGAAGGATGGGTTGTTGTCGAGCTCTATCACCGAAGGTCATGCCAAAGCCTTGCTCGGTTTGGAGGATATCAACCTCATGCTCCAAGCTTATAAGCAAATTCTAAGCGAAAACTTAGGCGTGCGTTCAACCGAGGAGTTAGTTAGAAGACTTAAATCGGCAAGCGATATCAAACCCAGAACTGCTCGGGAGTACGAACACACTCCAGATGTGGCTAGAGTTGAGGAAGAAATCGCCTCTTCGACTGGTTGTAAGACTAAGCTTCTTAAATCCTCTCGTGGTGGTAGGCTACTTTTAATTTTCAAAACCGACGAGGAGCTTGCAAATATCTACAGAAGGTTAACTGTCTAGACTCACTTATACTGATAGTGCTTAACAAAGCCCAGTTTAGAAAAGGGCCAGTAACGCAGCCAAGCTTTACCGATAATGTTTTTCTTAGGTAGGGCCCCCCAGCTTCGAGAGTCAAAACTTTCCACCCGATTGTCTCCCAGAACAAAATACTCATCTTTATCAATAGTTACTTCAGTGTTGTCAGGAGCTTCTTTTCCAGCGGAAGTGGAACCGTTAGTCTGGTAAGGTTCGTTTAAAGTTAGGCCGTTTGGGTTTTGGTCGTTAAAGATAGTTACTTTACCGCCGGCAATTTTAACCCTCTCTCCTGGTAAGGCAATTATTCTTTTGATAAAATCTACATCCGGGTCAGTTGGCGATTTAAAAATAATCACGTCACCCCTTTGGGGTTCGGAAAAACGGTAAGAAACCTTATCAGTTAAAATGTATTCCCCATCGTGGAAATTTGGTTTCATTGAAGCACCTTTTACTTGGTGGGGTTGCAAAAGGAAAAGATAAACCACCACAAAAATCGCCGCCGCGACGACGACGGTTTCGACAACATCAATAACCAGTGCCCAAAACGAAGTTTTTTCTTCTAGCATAGTAAGCGTAAAAAAAGACAAGTTTAATTATACTGACCAGCTTCGTTGCGCGCAAGGAGTGTAAATGGTGGGCATTGCTGGATTCGAACCAGCGACCTTTGCAATGTGAATGCAACGCTCTAACCAACTGAGCTAAATGCCCACTTTGGAGCAACATTCTAACATAGTGTAAGGTGTCTTTTCTTTTGTTGGGTAGTTTGTTAAGCTAGATCAAGTAATTTAAGGAGACAGATCATGATAGAAACTATCCACCTCATTTCTGGTGGAGGATCAACCAGCGCTGCAGTTTGGGAAGCCCAGCAGCCTGGTCAACTACTTCACGGGCTTGTCAAAACTGTGGCAGTCGTGACTAGCGCTCCGGAAAAAGGTGGTTTGGACCTGATCGTTGAGAGGGGTTTTCCCAAAGAAGATACATACGTTGCTGACCCTGAGGGAGACTTAACCAGCCAGCTATTGAGGATTTTTGGCCGTTACGAGCTTGACTACTTTCACCAGCTGGGTTGGATGCCCCAGACTCCAAAAGAGGTCATACTTCGCTACAATGGCCTGAACCAGCACCTAGGTCATGGCGGTCGCTGGATGTACGGGATCCGCAGGGTTTACACCCACATGCGTTTTTGTGAGGCGACGGGTAAAAAGTGGCCAATACCTATTTTTTGCCAAAAGGTCCATCAGGAGTATGATAAGGGAGACGTTCTCTTTGTGCGCTACGAAGCTTGGTGGAAACTTGGGGAGACCCCGGAAGAGGTTGCGAGGGCTCTTTTACCCATTGAACATGAGGTGCAGATTGAAGCCCTGCATCGGATTGCTCGTGGTAATCTCAAGACCTACCTGGTGTCGCAGCTAGCCCGCACCCAAGAAGAAAGGGAGCTTCTGGAAACCCTAAAAAAGGAAGCCAGAGACAGATACCCAGTCCGTTGACGCTTGAAAACCCTTCAAGCGTCTTTTCTTTTGCCGCCGAATGAAATATATTGGTTTATCTATGAAGAGGCTAACTTACAAATCAGCTGGAGTTGACGTTCAAGCCGGTGATAAGGCGAGCTCTGAGGCTTTTAGACAGCTTTCAAAGACCTTTAACAAAAACGCGGTCCTTGTGGATCACGTTGTGGGACTAAAAGCTGATTTTAAGGGTTTGCGTGAGCCAATGCTGGCTTTAGCAGCCGACGGAGTTGGTACTAAACTCAAATACGCTTCCTCTTTGAAGGAAAACCGAGCTGTTGGTGTGGATGTAGTAGCCATGTGTGTCAACGACTTGGCTCGTAACAATATTACCCCATTAGGTTTTGCCCTCTATCGTGCAACCGGTAAGATCAATCCGAAAGTTATGGCCGAAGTAGTTGAAGGAGTAGTGGCTGGTTGTTTACAAGCAGGTTGTGTTTACACTACAGGAGAAACTGCTGAAATGCCGGATTTTTATGAACAAGGTGAGTACGATTTAGCTGGTTTTGCGGTTGGTGTTTTTGAGAGAAATAGGTTGATAACCGGAGAAAAAATTCAAGAAGGGGATGTTATCTTTGGCTTAGCTTCTTCTGGAGTTCACAGCAACGGTTTTTCCTTAATAAGAAAAGTTTTGTCTCCCCAAACCGTTAAAAGAAACTACAAGCTCCGTTCCCAAATTATTGAGCCAACTAAGATCTACGTGAAGCCGGTTTTGGAAGCCAATCAAGTTTTTGATATCCATGGATGGGCTCATATTACGGGTGGTGGAATTGTGGGAAAGCTTGGTAAGATCATTCCAGATGGTCTAGCAGCGCAAGTGAAAAAGGATAGTTGGCCGCCTCTTGACATTTTTCAAGAAATGCAAACAAGAGGTGGGGTTAGCGATCGGGAGATGAGAAACACTTTTAATATGGGGTTAGGAATGATCGGCATCGCAAGCAATAAAATAATTGATAAAATTATAAATTTCCTATCAGGGCGAGGAGAGAGGGTTTACGTTATTGGCGAAATCGTTAAGGGCAGACTTTCCGAGAAGGTAGTTTTTAAATGAATTTTGATTTTAAACTTATTTTCAATAGCGGAGCCCAACTTTTTAGTCGTTTAGTTTCCACAGTTTCAGTTTTAATCGTCACTTTTCTCATTACCCAAAACCTTTCCAAGGAAGTTTGGGGTGATTTTGTGACTATAACTGCCTATCTTGCTCTATTTTCCCTCCTTGCTGATTTTGGCTTAAACGGTATTGTGGTTAAAAAGGCAGTTGCTGACGAAGAAAAAGCTAGCGATTACTTTAAAGAGTTATTTGGCTTGAGGTTAGTTCTAAGTTTAATAAGTATTTTCTTAGCTCTGGCTGTACTTTCTTTTCTCCCACATTCCCAAACTGTGAAGCTCGGAATAATTGTTGGGGTCTTTTTAATTCTCCTTCAGGCTCTATTTAACACTGCTACCGCTATCTTCCAAACCAAACTCCGGTGGGACCAATACGCTCTCAGCGAGATAGTTGGAAGTATAACCACTTTACTGCTTGTCTTCCTGGCGGTGTTTTTGGGAGGGGGAATTTTGTGGATAGTGACCGTTTTCTTATTAGGCAACCTTGCCAAGGCAGCTCTTGGTCTTTATTTAGCTCAAAGATTATTTAAAATTAGAGGTTTCGGGTTTGATTTTAGCCTTTGGAAGTCTCTGCTCTTAGCAAGCTTTCCTTTGGGTTTAATGATAGTTTTTAGTCAAATTAACGCGAACGTCGATAAACAGATTATTGCTCTCAGTAATTATCAAGAAATTGGAGGTATGAGTGCAGCTGTTGCCGTAGGTATTTACGGTTTAGCCTACCGAATTTTCGACTTTGCCATTGCTCTGCCTACTTATCTGGTCAACGCTGCTTACCCAGCAATGTTGAGCTCTCATAAAGACAACAAAATAAAGTTTTCTGAGGACGTGCGCAGTGTAGGGCAAAAACTCTTTGCTTTTGGAGTGGTAGGAACCTTGGTGGGCTGGTTTTTGGCACCCTACACGGTTAGCTTCTTCGGAGATTATTCTGAAGCTATATTGACGCTGCGCATCCTCCTTCTTGGTTTGCCGATTTTTTTTGTCACCTCGCTTCTTGTCTGGACCGTAGTAACTTTGAATAAAGAAATCTTTTTGCCCTTTGTTTACGGTTTTGCGGTTCTCCTCAATCTAGTTTTGAACCTAATTTTAATTCCTAAGTTTGGTTTTAATGCCGCTGCGGCGATCACAGTGGTAACTGAACTAGTTATTTTCCTTGCTTTATTGTTGCTTACAGAAATCGATTTAGATCTACTAGGCCGTAAAGCTTCTGATGAATAAGCTTGTCTCTTGGTTAATTTTCCTCACTTTAGCAGCATTGCCAGCGTATTTAATCCGTTGTAAGAGCTTTGAGTGGTGTGTTTCGCCTGTTCCTTTCACTCTGCTGGAAGTTTTGATACTGACAACTTTTTTTGCTTGGCTGTTTGTGAAATTGAGGCAGACAGGTTCGTTCGAAAAGTTAATTGCAGACCTGAAGGTGCTAATACCAAAAAAATACCAAATAGTAACTGGCTCATTGATATTTTTTTCAGGTATCAGCGTTTTAGTCTCACCGGATAAAATTGGCGCTTTAGGTATTTACAAAGCCTATTTTATTGAGCCGGTTTTAATTTTTATTGTTGTTTTAGATTATTTAAGAGCGACTAAGAACGTTTGGGGAGTTGTTTTACCCTTGTTGACCTCAGGTGTTATTGTGGCAGCTTTTGCTATTTTTGAGAAGCTAACTAGTTTTAACCCTGGCAACCCGCTAGAGTTTCTTGAGCGGGGGAGAGTCAGTGCTTTTTACACTACCTCCAACGCAGTTGGCTTATTTCTTGGGCCGCTTGTTTTCTTAACAGCAGGTTACATGTTGAATTTTTGGTCGGACAAAAAAAGAAACCCAAAAAACTTTTTACTTCTTGCTTCGTACTTCTTACTTCTACTGGCTGGTTTGTGGGTGAGTGGTTCCCGAGGCGCTTGGCTTGGAGTTTTAGCTGCAGCAAGTTTTTTAGGCTGCTTATTAATTATTAAAAAATTAAAAAGTGATTTATTCCCGCTTTTTTCTAAAATTTTGCTCATTTTTTTAGGTTTGGCCGTCGTTTTAAACATTATTTTACTTGCTAATATTGGGGAATTTTTTAGATTTAATTTTCAAGAAAAAACTATTCACCAACGCCTGTGTTTGTGGGAGGGAGCAGTTAAATTGATTGAGGATAGGCCTATTTTTGGGGCCGGCTTAAACGGTTACCACCTTTTGGATAATGAGTATCGAACCTGCAGCTCTGAGGACTTGCAGTACCCCCACAACCTAGTCTTAAATTTTTGGATTGAGACGGGATTGTTCGGGTTACTTTCGTTTGTTAGCCTTGTGCTTTGGCTGTTTTTTGACTTGATTAGACCGCCGAAAGCTAATTTCTTGACTTTCGGACTAGCTGCTTCTTTAGTGGCAATTTTGGTCCACGGTTTAGTGGATGTACCTTATTTTAAGAACGACTTAAGTATGGAATTTTGGGTGATTGTTGCCTTGGGTGTCTTTTTAACTAGCCTCAACCGTGATAGTAATTCTGAGGTTAGTTGAATTGCCTGCCGCATCAGTAGCGCTGGCCTCAATTTCGTTACTGCCAGTGCCAACTGGTAAGTTAAAGCTAAACTTCCCACTACTAGCAACGACTGCCTGCGAGCCATTGACGTAAACAACTGCCTCAGGATCAGTCGTTCCGGAGACATTAACAGTTTTAGTAGTTGAGGGGTAATTGGCACCGTCTACTGGGCTCTCTAGTGCCAGAGAAGGCTTAGTTTTATCCTGGGTTATGGTTGCAGTTGCTTCCTCTGTTTTTCCGTACTCATCAGTTGCCACAACTTTAATTAAATTCAACCCATCTTTCAAAGCAACTTTCTCAAATTTGAAAGTTCCGGTAGTATCTGCCTTGGTTTTACCTACTTCTTGGTCGTTAACAAAGAGCACCACTTCTATTTCCGCAGTTGTTTCTCCGGTAACGGAAATCTCACTCTCTTTTGTAGCAGTGGGGAGTTTGTCAATTTCCGGTGTTAAAAGGGGGAGAGCCTCGTTGCTGGAAGAGGGTGTTTCTTGATCATTGCCGTTGGAAAGTGTACCTAGAGCGCTCAAGAAAGTGGTGCCCATGAACCAGATGATCGCCAGAATTACAAAAACAGCGGTTAAAATTAAAGCGATCCGCCGATAAACCTTGACTTCTTCTTTTTTCAAACTTTGACGGTAACTATATTCGGGAAGACTGGAAGAACTTCGTTTTTTCATGGACAAGTATCTGCATTATTGCGCAAGAGTTTAGAGTTTGCAACTGGAGCCGAGAGTGGGAGTCGAACCCACGGCCTACTTTTTGTTTTTGAATTTGGAGCCGATGGTCAGATTCGAACTGACGACCCACGCTTTACGAAAGCGGCGCTCTACCAGCTGAGCTACATCGGCATGGAGCGGGTAACGGGAATCGAACCCGTTCCTCCACCTTGGGAAGGTGGCATCGTACCAGCTGACTCTACCCGCATTAAATGAAACTGACCTCTAGTTTCAGAGGTCAGTTTACACTAAGCAGGTTTGAATTTCAAACCTTTAGAGTTTGGGTATGGTCAGGACACTCCCGATCTCGATCAACGGTCGGCCGTTTGGTAATTTACCCACCTTTCCAGCGTTCGCATCACGAATTCTAAACCACTGGTAAGGGTCGTTATAGTATTTCTGAGAGAGTTCCCACAAAGTGTCACCGCGAACTACCGTGTAGGTTGTCGGGAGCTGGGCGCTGGGTGCAGGGGCCGCAGTTTCAATCTTGGGAATTGTTAAATTGTTACCGGCGTGGATGACATCCGGGTTAGCCAGTTTATTTTCTGAGGCAATTACCGTCCATTTATAACCATCGTTGTAATACGCTATCGCCAGTTTCCAAAGACTGTCGCCTTTGGCAACGGTATGGGTAGAGGGTAGAGTTGTTCCCTCACCTTGTTGGTCTTGGGTACCTCTGTCCTCTTTTTGCTCATCTTTAGCACCATCTTCTTGCTCTTCTTCTTGTTTACCTTGGTCACCGCTATCGCGGGAAATAGTATCAAAAGCCAAAAACCCCAGAGCAACCACTATTAAAATAACAATTCCGGTGGAGAGCCAAGAGCGGTTTTGTTCCATAAGATCAGAAGTCTGCAGTTTGTTTCTCGCCATGAAGATCCCTTCTTTAACAATTTTCGAAAGGGCAGTAGGTTATTTTCTCAAAAGAGGCAGTTAGGGGAACCTCTAATTTTAGAGGTGTTAATAACACACTAGCAAACAATAATTGTTGTTGCAAGAGGGAATTTTGAGGCTCAAGTGGCGGACCCGACCGGAATCGAACCGGCGATCTCCTCTTCGACAGAGAGGCATGTTAACCGCTACACCACGGGTCCACAAAGCCTGACTAGTTTAGCAAAACAAGGCTCAATAGTCAATTTTAGTTAAGACTAAGTGATAAAACTAATATACCTATTATAATAGTATTTTTGGGCTTAGGAGTACTAGTAGTAAGACAAAATGCTAATTTGGTATTGGTAAATATACGTGCCTAGTAATTCCATAATTTTCTCTAAATTACCTTTAGTATTATGTTCACATAACAAATTTGGTTGACGAGGACTTATAGTTAGAGTAAAATCCTTTTCGAACCTAAACAATTTCATAACTAAGAAAGGAAAAGATCATGTCTAGCCTGTTTAGTGTTGACAAAGGTGTCATCCCAGCCCTCGACATCCGCGATCTAAAAAGAGCGGAAGAGATCGTCAGGGAAACCCGTCAGGTACCAGGTATCGCCGGCTACAAAATAGGGTGGATGTTGGCTTTGCGCTACGGTCTAGGTCCAACAGTTGCCTGTCTGAAGCCCTCTCACGACTCACTGCCAGTGATCCGACCACCAGAAGGGTGGTACTGACATTCCGGATCTGGATCAAGAATACGCCCAGTTGATGGCCGAGTGCGGTGTGGATGCCGCCATACTTTTCCCCTTCGGCGGCTGCGAAACCCTGGCAAGGTGGGTCAAGGCTCTTCAGGAGGTCGGCGTGACGCCAATCGTTGGTGGCCACATGACTCAGAAGGGTTTCTTGGTTAGCGAGGAAGGTTACGTCGCTGACGAAGCACCAGAGCGGATTTACGGAACCGCTGCACAGCTGGGAGTAACAGACTTCATCGTCCCAGGTAACAAGTCGGAGTTTGTTGAGCTCTACCGAGAACAATTCGACCGAGAAATTGGTGTAGGTAGGTTCACCCTGTCAGCACCAGGCTTCATTGACCAGGGTGGGAAGGTTAGCGAAGCTGGAAAAGTCGCCGGGCCGAAGTTCAACGCAATTTTCGGTCGTCAGTTCACTAACGCTGAGGATCCCAAAGCAGTCGCTGAAGTCTTGACCGCCGAAATCCGCAATCTCTAGGAGGGGAAATGGACGAGGAAGATATCATTGAAGACATCAAGAACTTAGACGCTCTTCTTGAAGGACACTTCGTTTTCACCTCTGGAAGACACGGCAACGCTTACGTCAACAAGGACCTGATTTCGACCGAACCGCCTTTGCTAGCTGACTTGGCAGAGGAATCTTACGAGCAAATAAAAGACCTGGTTGATCAAGGCCAAATCCAGGTGGTTGCTTGCGCTGCGGTTGGAGCTATTCCTTTCGCCGTGCTGCTTGCAAGGCGTTGCGTGGTTCTATTTGCCTATGCCGAACCTTTTAAGGGTGAGCTATCGGAAGGTTTGGGGCCAGTCTTTGCGTTCTACCGTGGTTTCGATCAGGTGGTGAGAGGTAAAAAAGTTCTCGTTGCCGAGGATATCATCACTACTGGTGGAACAGTCGAAGCAGTCAAAAAGGCAGTAGAAGAACTGGGTGGTGAAGTTGTCGGCATCAGCTGTATTTGGCTGAGGGGAGAAAACACCTTTACCGTTCCTCTCGAGGCCTTGGTGACTAAGCAGTTTCCCAGCTGGTCGGCCCAAGAGTGCCTGCCTTGTCGAAACGGAATTCCAATTAGCATTGAAGTTGGTCACGGCCGGGAATTTCTTCAAGAGTTTGGAGAAAATCCTGCTAACTGGCCAGCTAATCGAAGGAAATGAGCACATGGCCCCGTTTTGTTTAACGACAGAGCGGGGTTTTTCTTTTGGAAAAAGTTTGCACTATAATCAAGATTATCATGACTTTACTGTTTCCACCTCGGAGGAGTCATGGCTTACACCTCGTTTCAGCCTGCCACCATCCGAGGTAAACGGGTTTACGATGGCTTTTTCGTTTACTAACAAGGAGATAGCAGAACTTTTGCGCGGCATTGCGGCAGTTTATCAGATCAAGAATATGAATCAATTTCAGATCCGCGCTTACGAAACTGCTGCCGATGTGGTTGAAAACTCCTCTTCCGACATCAAAAGTTTGTGGGAAGAAGAGCGTTTGGATGAAGTTCCAGGCTTGGGAGAAAGTTTACGAGCCCATCTAGACGAGCTTTTCCGCACTGGCAAAGTTGGCCATTTTGAAGAGGTTACTCACGGCATAAATAAGAGTATGTTCCAACTTCTTAAAGTGCCCGGAGTTGGGCCCAAAACTGCCTACAAGCTTACTGAAGTTGGAGTTGAAAGTATTACTGACCTGGAAGAGAAGATAAAATCCGGGTTTTTAGCAAAAAAAGATTTTAGGGAAAAGACTTTAGACAAGATCTTAGAAGGCGTTGAGGATTATAAGCGTAAAAGCGACCGCATTCTTCTGCCGGTGGCGCAGACTGTTGCCAGAGAAGTCATGGCTTATTTAGCCAAACACCCCAAAGTAAAACGAGCTGACACCTTGGGGAGTTTGCGCCGCATGATGCCCACTGTTGGCGATATTGATATTTCGGCAGCTTCAAATGATCCAGACTCAGTGATAAAGCATTTCTCCAAAACTCCTGGTATCGATCGCGTAGTCGAAGCTGGGGAAAGAACCGCCACCATTGCCTTAAAAACCGGTGTGCGAGTGGACTTGATGGTTCAGCCACTTGAGACTTACGGTAACCTCCTACAGCATTTGACGGGTTCTAAAAGCCATAATATTAAACTTCGCCGCCTTGCTCAAGAAAAAGGTTATTCGGTTTCCGAATACGGTATCAAAGAAACCAAGACCAATAAAGTGCATAAATTCCAGACCGAAGAAGAGGTTTACCGACTTTTAGGTATGAGTTTTCCGCCTCCTGAGTTGCGGGAAGATACTGGTGAGATTGAAGCAGCTTTAGAACACAAACTACCCCAGTTAATCCAGCTAAATGATATCTGTGGCGATTTGCACACTCACTCAACCTGGAGCGACGGTCGCAGTACTATCGGTGAAATGGTCGAAGCGGCTGTAAACTTAGGGAGAGAGTATATTGCTCTAACCGACCATTCCTACCCACGGTTACTGGATTACGACAAACGCTTGAAGCAAATAGAACAAATAAATTACTCACAAAGTAAGATTAGAGTAATAAAAGGACTCGAAGTAAATATTAATGTTGATGCAACGCTGCAAATACCTGATGAAATTCTTGCTAAACACGACTTTGTTTTGGTCGCAATTCATACCAGTTTCAAGCAACCCTCCGAAGTTATGACAAAAAGGATTTTAAAAGCCTTGGGAAACCCTCATGTAGATGCTTTTGCCCACCCAACTGGACGAATGTTACTCGAAAGAGAGGGTATTGAAGCTGACTGGGAGAAAATCTTTAAATTTGCTTCTGTTAATAACAAAATCATGGAAATAAACGCTTTTCCTAACCGCTCCGACTTACCCGACCTACTCATTCGAGAGGCTAAACGTTTTAAAATTAGTTTCGCAATTGACACTGATTCCCACCATACCTCTCATCTGGAGTTGATGGAGTACGGGATTGCTGGGGCAAGGCGCGGTTGGGTGGAAAAAGATGAGGTGATCAACACCTTGTCTTACCGTAAACTCAAAGGTATAATTGGTCTGCATTAAAATTTAAAGCTAATTTGAACCTAAGGGAGGTGATTTTTAGATGGAGTGGGCCATTGTCGGAGTAGTAGTTTTAATCGTTGTAGTTGTCTTTGGTATCTACAACGGGTTAGTGACCGCCCGCAATCGAGTGAAAGAGGGTTGGAGTGGGATTGATGTCCAACTCAAAAGGCGAGCGGATTTAATTCCCAATTTGGTAGAAACTGTCAAAGGTTACGCTAAGCACGAAAAAGAAGTTTTTGAGAACGTTACTAAGGCGCGCAGCGCCATACTGGGAGCCTCTTCTGCCAAAGAAGCCGAAGCAGCTGACAACATGTTGACTGGAGCTCTGAAATCCCTTTTTGCAGTGGCGGAAGCTTATCCGGAACTAAAAGCATCGGAAAACTTCAAGGAACTGCAACAAGAGGTCTCGGATACTGAGACGAAAGTAGCTTCAGCTCGGCAGTTTTACAACGCTAATGTTCTTGATTACAACACCAAAATTCAAACCTTTCCCTCGATGATTATTGCTGGGATGTTTGGCTTTAAAGCCGAAGACTTTTTCGAAGCAACTGAAGAGGAAAAGAAAACTGTCGCAGTTAAGTTTTAGTTTTGCCACCTTTGACAGCAAAGGTGGCTCCAAACTGCCACCAGTTTGCGCTGGCTGTTGAACTAATGCAAAAAGGATCGGGACGTCCTCTGGAATTCCTCCACTGTCGTGGTAGTCAGTTCCAGTTTCCTCTTCACCTTTTTGCAAGTTCAAAGACGCTGTGCTCATATGGCGGCTAACAAAAAATTTTTTCTGCACCAAACATTATGACGACAATTCAAACTGCATATAATCAAGTTTCTGCCAATAAGGTGAAAACCATTGTTTTGATGGTCGCCTTTACCGTTTTTGTCTTAGGTATTACCTACGTTTTAACCAGTGCTTTAGGTTACACGGAAAGTGAGGCGGTTGGTTTTACCACTATTTTTCTGGTTATTGCCCTGATAATGAATTTTGCCTCATTTTATTTTTCCGATTCGATCATTTTGGCTATTTCGGCGGCTCGTCAAATCCAAAAAAGCGACAATCCAGAACTGTTTCGTTTGGTGGAAAACTTGTGCATTGCGCAAGGCCAACCAATGCCCAGAATTTACATCATTGACGATACTGCGCCTAATGCCTTTGCAACTGGCAGGGATCCAAAACACGCGGCGGTTGCTTTCACTACTGGAATTCTCCAAAAACTCTCGCGTTTAGAGTTGGAAGGAGTAGTAGCGCACGAGCTTTCCCATATTAAAAATTACGATATCAGAGTGATGGCAGTAGTGACTGTTTTGGTTGGCTTAATCGCACTGGTAGCGGATATGTTTTTCCGGATGATGTGGTGGGGAGGCGGCAGGCGTCGAGATGATCGTGGCGGTGGTGGAGGAATTTTAATTTTAATTGCCGTTATCCTAGCCTTGCTTTCACCTTTGATTGCCCAGTTGATTCGCTTGGCAGTTAGTCGTCGCCGTGAGTTTTTGGCCGATGCTTCCGGAGCCTTATTAACAAGAAATCCGGACAGTTTGGCAACTGCTCTGGTCAAAATCTCCCAAGACAAGGAACCTTTGGAAGTAGCCAACAAAGGCACTGCTCATCTTTATTTTGAAAACCCCTTCAAAGATAAACAAAAAGGCGGGGTTGGTTGGTTTGCAGGCCTTTTCAACACCCACCCAAGTGTGGAGGAACGCGTTGCCGCCCTGCGCGCGATGCAATGAGTCTTGAGCGGGTTCTGTCACAGGATTCCCTCCCGCCAGTGCTCAGCAGTAACTTACGCGCTGTCGGGACCCCTTCTTCCTGTGCCACCCGCAAGGGCGATTTATTTGGATTTTAATATGGCGTTAACAAGCGAACAAGTAAGAATGGTGGCAAAACTGGCTAACTTAGAGCTCACTGAAACTGAGGTTGAAAAGTTTCGTTCTCAGCTTGAAGAGGTGATTGACTATAACGCGGAAAAACTTTCTCAGGTTAACACTGATAAGGTTGAGCCTCTGCTTAATGTTTCCGGCTTGACCAACGCACTACGTGGAGATGAGCCTCAGCCAGGCTTGCCACAAAAATCGGTGCTACAAAATGCGAAAAACAAACACAACGGCTTTTTTAAAGTCAAAGCTATTCTCGATTGATGCATACAAGCTTTTTAACTATTAAGCAAATTCACGAGGGTTTAAAGAAAAAGGACTTTTCTTCGGTAGAGGTTACTAAACAAGCTTTGCAGCAAGCTGAAAAAGCTGACAAAGACCTTGGTTCTTTTCTCACCATAACCGGCGAACTTGCTTTAAAACAAGCCCAAGAAGCTGACCGACTTATCGCTAACTCCAAAGAAATTTGCTGGTTAACCGGTGTGCCCATGGGTATCAAAGACGTGATTGTCACCCAGGGAGTCGCCACTACAGCAGCCTCCAAAATTCTGGAAGATTTTCTACCGCCTTACAGCGCCACTGTTTACGAAAACCTGCTCAAAGTTAAGGCAGTCATGATCGGTAAGCTCAACTGCGACGAGTTTGCGATGGGAGCTTCCACGGAAAACTCCGCTTACCAAAAAACTAAAAATCCCTGGGATAGAACCCGCGTTCCCGGTGGCAGCAGCGGTGGTTCGGCAGCCGCAGTCGCTGCTGGCCTCCTGCCTTATGCTCTGGGGACGGACACTGGCGGTAGTATCCGCCAACCAGCTTCCTTTTGCTCTGTTGTGGGTTTAAAACCAACTTACGGACGGGTGAGCCGCTGGGGTTTGATCCCAATGGGAAATTCACTGGATCAAGCTGGACCGCTTACCCAAACGGTGGAAGATGCTGCCTGGGTGTTAAACATCATTGCTGGCTACGACAGGCAAGATGCAACTAGCGTCAACAAACCTCTGCCGGACTATTCAAAAAACCTTGGAAGAAGCATTAAAGGCAAGAAGTTTGGAATTCCCAAAGAGTATCTTGGTGAAGGTATCGACCCACAAGTTAAGGAAATTTTTCTTGCTGCTACGAAAAAAATTGAGGATTTGGGTGGGCAGTTAGTTGAAGTTTCTCTGCCCCACAGCGAGCAGGCTATTCCGGTTTATTATCTGGTTATGGCTTCAGAAGTAAGTACTAACCTGGCCCGCTACGACGGCGTTCGCTACGGTGGAACTCGAGACCAGTTTGGACCGGAAGCTAAACGGCGGATAATGCTGGGAACTTACTCTCTGTCTTCCGGCTACTACGACGCCTATTACTTGAAATCAACTAAAGTGCGCCGCTTAATTTACAACGACTTTCAAGAGGTTTTCAAGAAAGTAGATTTCGTACTTGGCCCAACTTCGCCGGTTCTGCCTTTTAAGTTCGGTGAGAAAATTGATAATCCTCTCCAGATGTATTTGGGAGATATCTTAACTGTGCCACAGAATTTGGCTGGTGTACCGGCAATTTCGCTTCCAGCCGGCTTTGTGGGCGATTTACCAGTCGGTTTGCAAATCACAGCTAACCACTGGGAAGAAGAGAAAATGTTGCAAGCTGCTTATAATTTTGAACAAGCAACGGAGTGGCATAAAAGGAAACCAGAGTAAATGGGGATTTTTTCATTTTTGTTCGGTAAGACAAACTATGTGCCTGAGGGAAAGTTAACTTTGCAGGACAGCCAAGAAGTGAAAACTGGTTGGCAAAAAGTTGAGGAACAAGCCTCTCTTGGTAAGCCTTCGAACTTAAAGTCCGCGGTCATTGATGCCGACAAGTTAATGGACTTTGTTTTGCGCAAAATGTACCCATCTTTGGAAGCTACTGGTGAGCGTTTGAAAGCGGCCAAAGTTAAATTTGTCGGTAAGTGGGAAATTTATGACGGGTTGTGGTTTGCCCACAAAGTTCGCAATGAGATAGTGCACAACGTTAATTTTGAACTACCTAGCTCGCAAGTGCGCGATATCTTGGAGAAATTTAAGGCGGGTTTAATTGAATTGGGAGGTTTATGAAAGCGGGTGGCGGGCGTGGGGTCCCCGCTCGAGCGCCCGCAGAGTTTACCTTGAGGACGTCGGAGCGGGGTAAAGCCCGACAGGACCCGCTACAAGGGACTTAATTATAACTATGAAAGAATACGACATTGTTATTGGTTTAGAAATTCACCTGCAGCTCAAAACTAAAAGCAAAATGTTTTGCCCTAGTAGCAGCGTTTATTTTGGGTCCGAACCTAATGGCCACGTTTGTCCAGTGTGTTTGGGCTTGCCCGGAGCCCTGCCGAAAGTCAATAAAAAAGCAATTGAAAACGCTCTCAAAGTTGGTTTAGCCTTAAACTGCCAAATAAGTTTGCAAAATAAATTTGACCGTAAAAGCTATTTTTATCCGGATCTTCCCAAAGGCTACCAAATTTCCCAGTTTGATAACCCCATTGCCAAAAACGGCTTTGTGACGGTTGGGGAGAAGAAAATCCACATAACCAGAGCCCATATGGAAGAGGATACCGGTAAATTAGTACACGCAGAAATTGACGGACAGAGGGTGAGTTTAATTGACTTTAACCGCTCCGGTGTGCCGCTTCTGGAGATTGTTTCTGAGCCGGATATAAATTCGCCCCAGGAAGCGCGAGCCTATGCCAAGAAAATTCACCAAATTGCCCGCTACCTGGAAGTAGCTGATGCGGACATGGAAAAAGCCGGTATGCGCTTTGATGCCAATGTCTCTCTGAAACCAAAAGGCGAAAGACAACTGGGAACTAAGGTTGAGATTAAGAATATCAACTCCTTTAATTTTTTGGAAAAAGCTCTTGTTTTTGAGATTAGCCGCCAAGCTAAAGTGCTTGGGGAAGGTGGCAAAATCGTCCAAGAAACTCGCGGTTGGGTAGAAAGCAGAGGTGAGACAGTGGCGCAGAGGACCAAAGAAACTTCTCCGGACTACCGTTATTTTCCCGATCCAGATCTGCCGCCCTTGGAGATAAGTGGAGAGGAGGTAAAAAAACTCAGAGAGGCGCTTACAGAGCTTCCAGATGCCAAAATAAAACGCTTTCAGGAAAATTATGAGATAAGTTTGACAGAAGCAAAAATTTTAGCTGAAGAAAAAGAGGTTGCCGACTGGTTTGAAGAGGCCTTGAAAGTGTATACTAAAACCGAAAGTGCTGCCGCCGACCAAAGCCGCTCGTCAAAAGCTAAAAAAGTGGCTAATTGGGTTACTAATGAACTTAGCCGCTACTTAAACGAGAAACTAGTTGTGGTGTCTGCCGTGAAGGCCGAACCAGCCCACTTAGCCGAGCTGCTTTTACTCCTAGACCGAGGCGAGCTTTCTAGTCAAGCGGCAAAAAAAGTTTTCGCTAAAGTTTTAGAAAGCGGCGAAATGCCCACTAAGGTAATTGAGACTTTAGGCTTGCGTCAGGTTTCTGATGAAAGTAAAATCGAAACTTTGGTAGAGGCAGCCCTAACTGAAAATACCAAAGCAGTAGCTGATTACCGCTCAGGCAAAGAAATTTCTTTTGATTTTTTGCTGGGGCAAGTGATGCGCAAAGCAGCCGGTACTGCTAATCCGACTACTGTCAGAGAAGTTTTAAAAAAGAAATTGAAAACAGTTTAATGAACCCTGAAACCCAAACCCAAACAACTCAAGAGCTTGACTACCAACTGATCAGTTCTGACGAAGATCTCTCCAAAATCATCCCCGAACTGGAAAGGCAGCAGACTATTAGCTTGGATACTGAAGGTAATAAACTTGATCCTCTGACTGCCAAGCTTTTTTTGCTGCAAATCGCTACCAAAGATCGAGCTTGGGTAATTGAGTGCCAAAAAGTAGATCTTTCACCTCTGAAAATCCTACTGGAAGCTGACCGGCCCTTAAAAATCGCCCAAAACGCCAAATTTGACTACTCCCTTCTCAAAGCTCAGGCTGGGATACGGCTTGGTAACCTTTACGACACTATGCTTGCCGAAAGAGTGATCACTTGCGGTATTTCGAGGGATATTTCCTTAAGAAGCTTGGCGGATAAATACTTGGGGCTGAAAATTGATAAAACTATCCGCGACACCTTTACAGATCCGGCCAGCCCGGCACTAAGGGGAATTTTCACCAAAGAACAGCTGGATTACGCTGCACGCGATGCAATTGTTCTGCATGAGATTTTCCGTAAGCAGTTTGAGATCCTCAAGGAAGATGAGCTCATTGAAACAGCCCGTCTTGAATTTGCGGTGGTGGAAGTAGTGGCGGAAATGGAGCTAAGAGGCTCGCTGATTGATCGGGAGAAATGGAAAGCTCACATAGCAGAGCTACAGGAAAAACGCAACCTTATTAACCACGAGATTCAGAAGGAACTCTCTCATTTAATCGAGTTTAATCAAGTTGATTTGTTCGGTAACGAAGCTGACAATATCAATTTGGACAGCCCTCTCCAGCTCCTGGAAGCTTTCAAAAAACTTGGGTTGGAACTGCCTAATACTTCGGAGGCCACTCTCTCTAAAATTGACCACCCTCTGGCTAAAAAAATGCTCGAATACCGTGGTTTTGAAAAAATGATCACTGCTTTTGGGGACACCATTTTAGAAAAAATCCACCCCTTGGATAACCGGCTTCACCCAGATTTCTTGCAGTTGGGAGCTGACACAGGCCGTTTTGCCTGCAACAACCCTAATTTGCAGCAGATACCGGCTGAAAGTGGTTTCCGTAGCTGTTTTATTGCCAGCCCCGGCTATAAGTTGATCACCGCTGATTACTCCCAAATTGAACTGAGAATTATGGCTGAAGTTAGCCAGGACCCGGCCTTCTTGAAAGCTTTTAAGGATGACGTGGACTTGCACACCCTGACTGCCAGTCAAATGTTTCGCATCCCTATTGAGAAAGTTGATAAAGACAAGCGTTTTCAAGCTAAATCCATTAACTTTGGTTTGATGTACGGTCGGGGAGCCACTTCTTTGGGTTTGCAAATCGGTTTGTCAGTGGAAGAATCAAAAAAACTTTTGGACGTTTATTTTTCCGCTTACAAAAAAGTTAAACGTTGGCTCGACAACATGGGTCGGGACGCCCTTCGTTACGGTTACGTGCGTACTCTTGGTGGTCGTAAACGCAGTTTTATCATGCCGGATAAAGCTGATCCAGATTATCAGAAACTCATCGGTGCTGTGGAGAGGCAAGGCAAAAACACGCCAATTCAGGGGACAAGTGCGGATATTACCAAGTACGCTCTGGTGTTTATTCACGATGCGATTAAGAAAGACAAACTGGCTGCGCATTTAATCCACACTGTTCACGATGAAATTGTGGTTGAGGCCAGAGACGACCTGGCTGAGTCAGTTGCCAAAATTGTCGAAGAGAAAATGGTGCTAGCTGGCAAAAAGCTCCTGAGGTTAGTACCGGTTAAAGTTGACATCCACATTTCCGATTGCTGGGAAAAGTGATAAAATTATAACTTTTTTAGCTTCAAATTAACTACTTTGAGCCCTTTATACCCCTTTTGTTAGAGTTGACAAACACCCTTTCTTTCTTTAATGTGTAACTATCTGGACAGCAGATCGCTTTTCTCTCCGCAAGGGGGAAAAGCTGACATAATCCAACTAAAAAGCCTTTCAGAACACTAACTTCCTCCACAAGAGGAAGTTGTGCTTTTTAACTCTCCCAAAAAAGGTACTTGACAGATTTCAAGTTCAAAGCGTATATTTTGGTCATAACCCTGCTTCTTTAAAGAAAGAAGTTAGATTATATAAAGTCGTTGACCATTTTAAATGGACAATAAATTATTGACAATTTTTCAATAATTTATCGAGACGATTTTTAGTGGCATAAATCCCTTACTTTTCCCCAAAAATACACAAAAGTTAACCTTTTTACGCATCTAAAATTTAGCGCTTTGTCAAGCATAAGTGCTAAACAAAAAGGCCGGTTTTTGTTAGGCCTTTTTTAATCGCTTTTAAATCCTCCAGTAATTTTCTAATCTTTTTTAGCTTCAAAACTTTTTCTCACTGATTAAACCTCTTAATAAGAGGGATTTTCTTGACCTAGTATTAATTTAGTGCTAAACTTTACTTCAGTATGAGAAAGCTAATCCTCATCGTGCTACCTCTGCTACTACTGATTGTCTCCTTTACTGTCGCCCAAGCTCGCAAAGAAGGCCCACCGCGTGATTATATTGTAGTCTTGAAAGATAATGTCGAGGTTGAGTTGGCTACGGACCAAATGTCCTCTGAAGGACAGTTTTCCGCCGAAGAAAGGTATCACCAAAGCGTTAGAGGTTATAAAGCCAAGTTTAATTCCAACCAACTGGAGAGGGTGAGGAGGGACAAAAGAGTTAAATTTGTTTCCGAAGATCGCGAAGTTAGTGTTGCCAACCATTTAAGCGGTACAGCAGTACAAACCCTGCCAACTGGAATTAACCGTGTTGAAGCTGATATAAACACCAATGAGGCAAATGGTGTGGGAGTGGCGGTGGTGGATACTGGTATTCAGTTATCGCATCCGGATTTGGCGGCCAATATTATCGCCAACAAGACTTGCGTGAAAAGAACTTCCAATGCCAATGACGATAATGGCCATGGCACTCATGTTGCTGGCACAATTGCCGCTTTGGACAACACAGCTGGTGTGGTTGGGGTAGCGTCTCAGGCTAAATTGATCGCCGTCAAAGTTTTGGATCGCCGCGGTAATGGTACTTGGTCCGGGGTAATTTGTGGACTTGATTGGGTTGTTGCTAATGCGGCTACTTATAACATTAAGGTAATGAACATGAGTTTAGCCGGTGGAGGAACAAGTGATAATAATTGTGGAAATAGCAACTTTGACGCGTTGCACCTAGCAATTTGTCGGGTGAGGGACGCTGGTATCACTGTGGTGGTTGCCACTGGCAACAGCAGTGCTAACGCTGCCAATTTCGTACCAGCTGCCTACGATGACAGCGTCATTACTGTTTCGGCACTGGCGGATTCTGATGGTGCTAGCAGTGGAGTTGGTATCCCAACTAGTTACGGAGCCGATGATACCTTTGCTTCGTTTTCCAACTATGGAAGTGCGGTTGATATCGCTGCTCCAGGAGTTAACATTTATTCAACTTGGCGAGGAAGTTCTTACGCAACGATCAGTGGTACAAGCATGGCCACACCCCACGTGGCTGGAGCGGCTGCACTTTACTTAAAAACTAACCCCGGGGCAACTTGGATCCAAGTGCGCAACGCTCTTATCTCTGTTGCCGAGCCACTGGGAGCCGGCCACACCGACCCTTCCGGCCGCCATCCCGAACCAGTCCTCAACACTAGTAGTCTTTAAACGCCTCTGGCTTTTATCTTCCATAACTAGTTAAATTTCACCTAAATTGTAGAACTATAAGTTCATAATTAATTTTAGTTGTACTTGACAATCTTCTTGATTTGTAGTAAAAAGTAGTAGATATAACATAAAGTTATAGGTTACCAAGATATTATTATTTTTAGTCTTAAGCGAAGGGGGTGAACAAATTGAAAAAATTTCTTGGAATTATTCTTTCTTTAGCCTTTTTGGCTAGTCCTTCCGCTGTTTTGGCCGAAAGCGCCAGCGTCTTTGGAATTGGTGTTGGTTGCGGTCCTCAAAACTTAACTTTCTACGGTGCAGCTGATTATGATGAAACTTCAGACCATTTAGTGGTTACTTTGGACGGTGTGACAATTGTTCACCGCCACGATGAACCTACTTTCTGGTCAACTCCTGCTCCCGTAGCTGTTTCTGTGGGAAACCACACAGTAGTTGCTACTATCTATGATGATCCTGAAGGTGGAAGTCAGCAGCTGGATGGACACAGTACGGGTCACAGTGATCTGGGAGCTACTAACAGCTGGGCTTTCACAGTTAGTGCTTGCCAGGTTGGTGCTACCGGTCCACAGGGACCTGCTGGTCCACAAGGCCCAATTGGCTTAACCGGTCCACAGGGACCGATTGGGTTGACTGGAGCTGATGGTGCACAGGGAAACCCTGGAGTACAGGGTATTCAAGGTGACCAAGGACCTCAGGGTCTAACTGGTCTGCAAGGACCGGTCGGATTGACTGGCCCTCAGGGTGAAATTGGTCCTCAAGGTCTGCAAGGAGTGATTGGGTTGACTGGGCCACAAGGGCCAATCGGCTTAACCGGTCCTGAAGGTGCGCAAGGAAACCCCGGAATACAGGGTATTCAGGGGATCCAAGGTATCCAAGGTGAAATTGGAGACACTGGTGAGCAAGGCTTGCAAGGTCTGACTGGTTTGACTGGACCGCAGGGTTCAATCGGACTGACCGGTCCGCAAGGACTTGCCGGTGAACAGGGTTCTCTAGGTGAAACTGGAGAAACTGGTGCAATCGGTGAACAAGGCCCAATCGGCTTAACTGGTGCGCAAGGAGCTGCCAGTGGCCAAGTTCTTGGTGCAGTCACTAACTTCATGGACAATCTTATTTGGTTGCCTATTTTGCTCTTGATTGGACTGGGAATTCTGATGTGGGTTTTCCGTAATAGAAAAGAAAGGGTTTACTAATCTTTTCACTCGTTTGTTAAAGTTTTTGACAAACGAGATGAGCAGATTAACCCCCATAAGCCTAATTAATCTCTGCTAAGGTTTATTTTTCCAAAATAATTAAACTCAGACCCGCTTCTTTTAAAAGTGTGGGTTTTCTTTTATGTTACAATTTTCCTGTGGTTAAGCTTACCGAACACGCAGAACTTAGACTTAAGGAAAGAAATATTACTAGGGATCAGGTTGCAGAAACTGTAGAAAGCCCAGACCTTATTCTGCCAGCAAGAGGCGGTCGTCAAATTGCGATAAGGAAGTTTGACGGTAGATTTTTAAAAATAGTGTTTACCAAAAAAGAAAGTGGTATAATCGTTATCACTGCTCACTGGATTAGTAAGTTGAAAAGGACTCAATAACTATGAACGTTCGTTACGACCCAAAAGCTGACGCAGCCTACATCTATTTAACTGATAAAAAGACGTCTGTAGCTGAAACTAAAGAACTTTCAGACGAAGTTTTTGTTGATTATGACAAAGACGGGCGTCCGCTTGGAATTGAAATTATCGGTGTTAAAGATCGAGTTCCCTCCAAAACCCTACATTTCTTCGAAACTCAAACTAGCTAATCGCAACCTCATAACCTAATTAATAGTTTCCACGGCTTAACCTTCCAAAATAATTAAACTCAGACCCGCTTGGTTGCTGATTGATATGGCAAGTAATTTGATCTAGTTAGATCTAATTGACACCCAAGCTTGGGGTTAAGGTATACTGCATACGGTTCTGCCCCATATAAAACAATATAAATTCTTGCCCGAGAATTGGAGTTGTTTTGTTCAGGTTCCTCGCCCCGAAACATTCTAAGCTTTTTTCTGTTGGCTACGCCTCACGCGTGGCTTTTTTGTTGCCAAAAAGATAACAAAACAGGGTTCTAATCGTTTTAACTTATGACTTCATACTTAAGCTTGTCTTCAAGCGCAGAACGCTTTAGCGATCTATTATTAACCCTTACAATAGAATGTACACCTCCGAGGTGTACACCTATAGTGATTATAGATCATATGAGAGGAGGTGAATAAATAAATGACAATCAACAAAAGATTGGTAACAAGCGGTCTGACGATCGCGGCCGCCGCAGCCCTCTTAATCGGTGCCACCTTCGCCTTCTTCACCGATAGTGAAACTTCAACTGGCAACACGTTTTCGGCCGGAGGTCTTGACTTAAAGGTTGACAGCGAGGCCCACTACGCAGGATTAGTCTGTAATTCCAGTAGTCAATGGCAGTTTGAAGCTACAAGTTCAAGTCGACCAGATTTGGTGGGTGATCCTTGTGACGGTACTTGGGCACAAACAGACTTGGGTCCAACACACAAATTCTTCAATCTTTCCGACCTCAAGCCTGGTGATAGTGGTGAGAATACAATCAGTCTCCACGTTATTAACAACGACGCTTGGGGAAGATTAGTGATTAACAGTGTTCAAGATCTAGAGAACACCTACCTTCAAGAGGAATTGGAAGCAGGCGATCCTGACGGAGTAGCAAGTGGGGAATTACGTGAAAATCTTCTGTTCAGCATTTGGTTAGATGAAGGAACTAACAATGGGTTCCAGTGTTCAGGGTTAGGTGCTGAATGTGGTGCTGACCCACAAGAAGGTGACAACATTAAACAGGCAGAAGAACCAGAGCTAGTTTCCCAAGGTACACTTGATGCAGGTAGTGAAACGCATAACATTTGGCAAGGATTAGCTGCCGTTTTCGCTCTCCAAGGAGCTAGCCCAGGGATTGTATCAGACGGACGTATGGTTGGAAGTACAACTTATTACTTCGGTATTGATTGGGAACTTCCGGAAGGTGTTGGTAATGTAATCGAGACAGACAGTTTGGTAGCGAACATGTCCTTCCAAGTGGTTCAGCACAGGAATAACCCTTCGAAACTAGGGTTCTAGAGTCCGAGGTTTGAAAGTTAAGGCCCCCTTGGACAGCAAAGAGGACCTTGGGGGCCTCGGACCTCGAAGAGGAAAGCTGCATTGTTGGTGACAAGTGGTGACAAGGCCCGGCCTTGTCAAGGATTTGGAGTATAGGTTTGAAAGTATTACTAACGACACTTAAATTAACTACACTGCTCGTGTTTGGCAGCATTATGCTGCTGACAATCGGTGCGTACTTAAATTTGCCTTTACCGCTAAAACCTTTAGTGGTAAAGACAGGCAGTATGGAGCCCGCTGTTCCGGCTGGTTCCCTAGTGCTTGTAACTAAAAAGCCCCTTGATGGTGCGGGAGTAAATTACGTTGAAGGTGATATTGTCACTTTTAAATCCGGTAGTGAGCTAGTCAGTCACCGGGTAGTAAGAGTGGATCGCGCCACTGGCGAGAAAATGTTTGAAACAAAGGGAGATGCTAACGAAGACCCTGACAGCTCTTTGACTGCTGAGAAAGACGTGGTTGGCAGAGTTAACCTTTCTGTTCCTTATGTTGGAAGGTTTGTGGATTTTGTTAAACAACCCTTAGGCTTTTTCCTGCTGATAATCATTCCCACCTTATTAATAATTATTTCCGAATTAATTTCCATTTGGGAAGAATTAAAGAAAAAACCACAGAAAAGTAGCAATTTAGACTTTGCTAAACCTTTTGCGATGTTTTTCATGGCCGCAATATTTTTGGGAAGCTCCCACGCGTTTTTCAGTGATGTTGAAACGAGTACTAATAATGTATTTTCTGCTGCCGAAGCCTTTTGCGACGAGAACCCAACTCTACTAGCTAGTTACATCGATGAGGAAACAACTCAAGGAACTTTGAAAAATGGGTCGCCAATAACTAATCCGGCTAGAACTGATCCCAATGCCGCATTAATAAAAGATTGGGTTATTGGTGGAAGTACAGGATTTTATAGTCTTGGGTTTTATACTGGTGTAGCCACCTATGTTTTTCCATACCAAATTCTCGATGTTGGTCCTGCGATACTTACTTTTTATGAAGCAACTAACGGACGAGCAACATATCCGTTAGAACAAGCCACAGTTGAGGTCAGTCAGGATGGGATAACTTATTACAACATAGGTAACGTTACTAGCGAACCAGGTGTTGGTGGCGATGGTATTAGTGAGTTGGGTTTTTCTGGGACAGGACTTTCGTCAATTAAGTTCGTAAGGTTAACGGAGAGTACACCATTTCCCAATTCACATACATCAGACGCAGATGGTTTCGATATTGACGCCATTACAGCTGAGTTTGGAAATTGTGACCAATGAAGAAAAACAGAAAGTTTCAGGTTATTAGAATAGGGGTTTTGACACTGGCACTTATCAGCGTGGCAGTGGCTAATGCTTTGTTCCCCAGCACAGTGCGGGCAGTCGGGGATTTGGATATTGATTGGGGAGTTCCCAGTGGCGATCCAATTTTTGTGGTCAATGACATGAAACCGGGGGATTGTGAAACCCGCACAGTCAACGTGCTTAATACCGGAGCCGTCACCCGCGAAGTTGGCGTACGCGGTGTAAAAACCGACGAAGACCTTGCGTTGGGGTCGGTTCTGGAAATCGAAATCGAAAACTCTACGACAACCACCAGCCTTTACGGTCCACAGACTCTGGACCAATTTTTCACTGATAGCGCTGGTCCTAACGCCCTGAGTTTGGGTAACCTCAACTCTGGTCAAAATTTTGATTACGATTTCACAGTTTGTTTTCCCCAAAGTGCCGGTAATGAATTTCAGACGGCGACTGTTGTTTTTGACCTTTCTATTGGCATAGTTATTGCCCCGCCCGAAGATTGCGACGACATTGATTTTACCGGTGACCCAATTTTCGGAACCAGCGGCAACGACCGTATCCGTGGTACACCTAATAACGACCTGATTTTTGCTCTGGAGGGCAATGATCGGGTTGACGGTGGTAGTGGTAATGACTGTATTGTCGGCGGTGAAGGTAACGATCGAGTTAACGACAGCAGCGGTAACGACGTGATTTTGGGTGAGGGTGGCAACGATACTATTGACAGTGGCAGCGGTAACGACTTGGTGGTCGGCGGAGAAGGCAACGATAATTTGAAAGGCGGGTCTGGCAACGACTTGATTGACGGTGGGATTGGCAACGACACCATTGACGGGGGCAGCGGCGATGACCAGATCACCGGCGGAGTGGGAGAAGACAATATTAAAGGCGGCAGCGATAACGACCAAATCTTTGGCGGAGACCAAAACGATAACATTGACGGTGGCAGTGGTATCGACCAACTTTTTGGGGAAAACGGCAATGACAATATCAAAGGGGGTTCGGGCAATGACTCACTTGACGGTGGTCCGGGAACCGACAATCTGAACGGGAATTCCGGAATCGACACTTGTACCACTGGAGAAACGCTGATTAAATGCGAACTACCTTAGATTAAGTAAGAAGTGTGAAGTATGAAGTAAGAAGTTAAAACTAAAACTGCCATGACTGCTCTAACTGCTCTGAAAAATCAAAAAGCCAACGACAACCTTGTTGTTGGCATTTTTGTAATGTACACCCCCGAGGTGGACACCTATAGTAGTGAAGGTCGTAACAAAAGTACACTTCTTAGAGAGGAGGTGATTATGAATGAATAAATTGATTGCTCGTGTCGGAGCAACTGCTGGTGCAGCCCTTACTGCTGGTATGTTACTGGCTCCAGCTGCTCTAGCTGATGATGGTAACACTTGTACCATTACCGATAACGGCGCTTTCTCGCACAACCGCTGCCGTATTAAAGTAGTGAACAAGTCGGCTACTGTTCAAATTAATGTAGCTCGTGTCAAAAACAGGGTGATAACGGTTTCCAACACTGGTGGTAATAAGGCTAGTTTCAACACTGGTGATGGAGATGTGAGTATTGACACTGGTGACTCCACGGTGACGGTAACTATCACCAACAACGTTAACTCCAACGCGGCTCCGCCGCCTGGTCCGTAAGAAAAAGAGAAAAGATCAACCTAACGCAAAAAGCTCTGAATTCCCTTTCAGAGCTTTTTGTTTTCCCAAAGATGTCTTGTACGCCTAGAAGGAAAGCCATTCAGCTAATACTAATATATCTATTATATTAGTATTATTAGGAGGATTAGACTCCCTTACAGAAAAACGGGCTTACTTTGCGAAGCAATGAAGCTTTCTTATCTCAGAAGCTTACTTTGCGAAGCAATGAAGCTTTCTTATCTCAGAAGCTTACTTTGCGAAGCAATGAAGTCCTCTATCTTAGAGGCTTACTTTCCGTCAGCGAAACCAGACCCCTTAACGACCCACTTGTTTCAAGTAGGAACTTATTTTCGAAGTAATGAGAAAACTGGATTCGTCTTCGAGTCCCATATATATAATGTAAGGGTTAGGTATGGAGCGGGCGCTTATTTGTTTACACCTGAATTTCCTTAGATTAGTAAGTAATTTTCCTCGTGAAACCATGAGGCAAAAATTAGCCAAACAAAACTCTTGACAACCTCTTGACTATACTATATTGTTGTGGTACTTTTATTGTCGATTTGATCTTAAAAGTCACTGCCGGCCCAAAGACTTAGTCTGTCCTAAAGCTGGCTTTTGCATTTTGAAGAGAAAGGAAAATTTGTTAATGAATGTAACAACTTTTGTTCCTGCGCAAGTTGTCCGCCGACGCTTTTCAATACCCTTTCTTTCTGGAATTTTTTCCGGATCCAAAAATTTGCTTGTCTACCTTTTCTCAAAACCGCGCCGCATCTTCTTTACAGTCCTTACCTTGCTGGCTGCCTTTGGTCTCTACACTATTTTCTTTAGCGGCAACTCTTCAAATGAGGCTCCCAACGTTTTGGGGCTTTCACAGCAATTTGAAGTAACCGCCAAAACTAAAGACGGCAGGAACACTAACGGTGATATTAGCGTTGATGTTACCGGCACTTATAAAGCAGGCTCTTTGCTCGTACAAGGGCAAAGGGTCATTGCCAGAAACGGCAAGGAGTTCTTAATTATTAACATGGAACTTTCCAACCCTTACAACGTGCCCCTTTACTTACAACCGGTTGACAGTTTCCGTTTGATCGGCGATGACGATAAAAAGTATGCACCAACTGCTCATCAGGGTAATGTGGAAATCCGCCCGCAGTCAACCAAAACATCGAACGTTGGTTTTGTGATCCCCAAAGGGGAAAGCAAGTTTAAAGTTGAAATCGGCGAGCTCAATTCAGAAAAAGTAGTTTTAGAGTTTTCTCTATAAATTGATGAACGAAACTATGTCTGCCAACAGTCTGCCGGAAAGCATTTTAAACGAAATTAAAGAAGCTATTGTTAGCAAAGAGTATGGTAGTGTAGAAATTTACATTGAGTCAGGGAGAGTGGTTCAGATCACCGAGAGGACGATCAAAAAGACTGCCAGTGTCAAGGCCGAAGGTTACAACAGCGCCATAAGGCGGGTGCGGTAAAGGGTCGTAGGTAACAAAAAGAAGACCGGTTCGTTAGTAAGATTAAGGCCTTTTTGAATAAAATTACAGGACTTGACAGGTTGGGAAAAAGCACACATAATATTTATTGGTAGGCTAAAATTCTTTTCGGTAACACCACACCTACCTATTTCTGCCCTAGAAATTAAATACTGTTAGTTTAAGTAATTTACCGACCGCAAACGGAGGTAAGCTTTTACGCTAATGAAAAGCGTGAAGGTTTGCCTCCGTTTTCGTTTAAGCAAAGAAGAATTACTATCTACATGAAAGTGTCCAGACAAATTAAAAGAAATTCCAAAAAAGAATTGAATATATCTTTGCGAAAGGAGGTGAATAGTAAATGAACAAACTAGTATACAAGCTAACAACTGCAGTTTCTACTGCAGCCTTGCTAACAGGGAGCGTAGCATCTGTTGCATTCGGAACTACTTCCGTTACCGTTAGTGGTAATGGATCCGATTCGACTAACACCGCTAACGTATCTGTGAGCACTAGCACGACACTCGTCCAAACCAATAACGCCGACATTGATAATAGCGTTAAGATTAACGCCAATTCTGGCAACAACGAAGCTGAAGACAACACTGGTGGTGATGTTTCCATCGACACTGGGGATGCTAACGTGAGTAGCTCTGTGTCCAACAGCGCTAACTCCAACGTTGCTTCTTTGTCTTGTGGCGGTTGTCCTGGTGATCTGGACGTCAAAATCTCCGGTAATGGTTCAGACTCCGAAAACGAAGCCAACGTTGAACTTATTTCAGAAGTTGGTGTGGAGCAGACCAATGAAGCCAAAGTCGATAACGACATTGACGTTGATGCCAACACTGGTGACAACGATGCTAAAGACAACACCGGCGGTGATGTTGAGATCGAAACTGGTGATGCTGACGTAGTGGTTGACGTCAAGAATATGGTCAACTCTAACGTTGCTTCCATTGGAGGCGGCGACGGTGGTTCTATTGATGTGGAAATTTCCGGTAACGGATCTGACTCCAAGAACACCGCTAACGTGGGAGTAGCTAGCTTAGTTGGAGTTCTTCAAGAAAACAACGCTGATATTGAGAACGACATTGACGTTGACGCCAATTCTGGCAACAACGAAGCCGAAGACAACACTGGTGGTGATGTTGCAATCGACACTGGTGATGCCGATGTCGAAGTTGGTGTCAGTAACGAAGCTAACTTCAACGGTCTTAATCTCGATGAGTGCTGCGAACTTGTTGGCGAAATTAAAATCGCTGGCAACGGAGCTGATTCTGAGAATGAGGTTAACGTTGAACTAGAAGCACTTTTGGCAGCTCAACAAACCAATGACTATGACTGCGACGGTGGCCCTCAAGGTTTCCTCTCCTCCTTTGGGGGAGGACACGGTAGGGGCAGTGACTGCAACGACGTTGACGTTGACTCCAACACTGGTGACAATGACGCTAAGGATAACACCCAAGGTGGTGAGGATCCAACTATTGAAACCGGTGATGCTGGAGCTGATGTTGAAGTCAGCACTGAAGCTAACTCAAACGTTCTAGGAGATGTGGATTTTCCGGACCTTCCGGATCTTCCTGACCTGGACGATTTGAACGGGTGGATCTTACTCCTTTTAGGACACTGGGGCACCTAGGTAGTTAGGTTGGTCTTTTCTCTGGGCCCGCCCTTTGAGGGCGGGCCCAGGGGAAGCCAAAGGGTAAGGACGAAGTTCGAAGTTTAGTTAGAGTGGTTTAAGAGGCTGTTCTAATTAGAATTTGAAAGTTTAAGAACACGAATGAATAAATATCTAAAAGTAAAATCTTTGGTAAGTGCAGCTCTGATTGCTGCAAACATGGTTTATCCGGCTGCTACCTTGGCGATCGCCACTCCAAGTTCGCCGGCTATTCCAACTGCTCCAAGTACACCGACGGGCACACCGGCAACTCCGGATTCTCCGGCCCTACCTTCCTGGATGAGCCCGCCTCCAGATGCTGGAGCGAGCTCTCAAGCAACTACAGGAACTGATAGCGGTGGGAGTGGAGGAAGCACTTGGGGAACGAACCAACCACAAGCAGAAGCAACCAACAGCGGTAACGGAGCTGATTCTGATAATAATAGTGAAGTTGATGTCACTGACGAAACGGATGTAGAAGCTTCAAATAATGCTGATGTTACCAATGACATTATTGTTGATGTTGAGACTGGTGAAAATGATGCCAACAAAAACATGGGCTCTGGGGTAATCCACACCGGCGATGCTAGCGTTGATGGTAACTTAACTAACAACCTAAACACTACAATTATTAACTTGAACGATGGTTGTGGCGGTTGTACTGGTGGTCTTGAAGCCAATAACATTGGTAATGGCTCCGGATCGTCCAACAACGCTGACATCGATAACAACTCAACAACTAATGTTAGTAATGTTAACGATCTCTACTTAGTTAATAACGAAGACGTTGGCGCCAGCACAGGAGGCAACGAAGCCAACAAAAACATGGGTGACGGAGTAATTGTTAGTGGGGATGCTGACGTAGTCTTTACCACGGTCAATATGGGTAGCAACACGCTTGTTAATCCCAACGTTGTTAACTTCAATATCGTTGATAACCAAAGCGAAGACCTTTACATCACTTGGCCCTCTGGTACAGGAAGCGGAAATGGTGGAGTGTTGGGTGCGGGTAACACGGGCAACGGAGCGGACTCGACCAACACTGCAGGCGTTAATAATAGTTCAACCACTAACCTTGTCAGCGAAAACAACCTCATTTTGGATAACAACGTTGACCTTTACGCTGGTACAGGAGGCAATCAAGCCGACAAAAACATGGGTGCGGGTGTTATTGAAACCGGAGACGCCAACATTGTTTCCAACATTATTAACTTTCTCAACAATACTTTTATGGCTGGAGCTGAACTTTTGATCGGCACAGTCAACATTTTTGGCAATATGTCCGGTGATATTATTCTTCCAAGAGAAGCCGATCTTTCTAGTTGCGGCTGTGCGGCCGATATCACTGCTACAAACACCGGTAACGGCTCAGGGAGCGAGAACGATGCCTCGGTTACAAACACCAATACCACTGACATAAACCTAATTAATAACGCCCTGATTAACAATAATCTAAACATTAACGCTAACACTGGTGGTAACGATGCCAACAAGAACATGGGCGACAGTTCAGTGACCACCGGAGGCGTGGACGTTAACTCTAATTTGGTAACTGTAGCCAACACCAACACGGTTGGTGCCGGGGACACTTGGTGGCTGGTAATTGTTAATAATCAAGGCACCTACACCGGCCAAATTATCGGCGCCGCTGACGGAGCCTTAATTGATGGGGGGACTTTAGAATTTGGTTTCAATCCAGATGGTTCGATTTACGCTCTCAACAGCGGTAATGGGTCTGACTCCACTAACGGTGCATCAGTTAACAACAGTAACTCAACCACGATTAACCAGACTAACAACGCCCTTATTAACAACAACGTTAATATTACTGCCAACACTGGTAACAACGACGCTAATGGTAATATGGGCGGTGCCACTATTAACACTGGTGATGTTAACGTCGCCAGCAACATCGTTAACTTTGTCAACAACAACTTTATCGGCAAAAAACTAATGCTGGTTTTCGTGAACGTCTTTGGGAGCTTTACCGGCAATATCGTACCACCGGATCAAGAAATTCCGGCAGGGGTCGGTGGTCCAGTTGGTGGAAATGGAGTTGCCAGTGGTGTTAACTTACCTGCCGGAACCAGCATAACTAGCGGTAAATCCAAAACTTCTGCGCTGTCTGGAGCCAGCTTAGGGGCTGCTTTGGAAGAAGGCGGTAAGATTTTGGAAAATGCTCTTTCCACTCAAAACGAAAATCCGGTCACAAAAGTGATTAACGGCGGTGCCAATGGAAAATTCTCTTTCAATTTACTCTTGTTAGGAGGAGCTTTATTAGTACTAGCTGCTTACGCCTTACTGGTAATAAGACGTAGAACTGCCTAGGTCCTTGAAAGGAGGCCCGTAATTTATGAAAAAGGCGAAATTTCTCTTGCCTGTCCTCCTGCTCACCCTTGCCCTATTATTAAGTTCAGCATCTAGCGCCCGAGCCTTCACTATTGAAGTTTCCGGAAACGGCGCCGACTCAGATAATGAGGCAAACTTTAATGTGAGCCGAGAAACTGAGATTGTTCAGACTAACAATGCTGACGTTGACAACTCGGTTAAGGCCAATTCCAACACCGGTAATAACGAGGCTGAGGACAACACTGGTGGTGATGTTGGTATCACTACCGGAGACGCAACCACTAATTTGACGGTTAACAACTCTCTTAACGCTAACAAAATTAAACTTGGTTGTTGCGATCCGATTGACGCGGCCGTGAGCGTTTCGGGTAACGGAGCTGACTCTGACAACAAAGTTACCTTAAACTTTAATAACAACCTGAACATATACGATGCGAAATGGCTTGATATTGACAACAACTTCTGGTTGGGAGCTAACACCGGCGGTAACTCACTTAGCGGTAATACCGGCGGTAACGGTTGGATAAAAACTGGAAACGCTTGGATCAACGTTAATATTGACAACGCCGGCAATTTCAACGAGATTATTATTGGTGCCTTAAAACCACCAGCTCCGGGTGAGGGTCCAGGACCTCTGCCGACCCCTGGTTCAGTTTTGGCAGCTGCTAAAACTCTACCCATAACTGGTTTTGACTACCCGTTTCGTTTGTTGGTAGTAGTCTCTTTGGCTTTGATTGGTGCTGGTCTGATCCTGCGCCGCAACGGTGTTGAAGTGGAAGAAGCTCTAGCCCTGTTGGCGGAACGTATCAACCGAATCCGCTCAAGTATCTAGGACCCACTGCGTTAGGATCCTGCGACCACTTTTACGTGGGCTAAAAGACTTGCTTGAGGCTAGGTAAAAATAGTAAAATTAAGTCATGTCTGCTCTCTTCGAGAAAGTTGCGTCAACCCCTTTGATCAAAAAGGCGGCGCGATTTCTCGTTCCTCACCAAGCCAATAACCACCACGCTTACTTAATTCGCCACGAAGGTTTGTTTGTCATCACCTTTTTGCTTTTGGCGATCCAATTTTTTTCCTTTGGGGGTGTAGCCGGAGCCCGCGTTTTAGGTTACGCAACCAACATTACCCAAGCAGCGGTTATTAATCTAACTAACCAGGAGCGTGTTAAAGCAGGCATGCAACCTCTGGCAGAAAGTTCCAAACTAGATTCTGCGGCCACGATGAAAGCAGGCGACATGTTTGCTAAAGATTACTGGGCCCATTACGCTCCCGATGGCACCAGTCCCTGGTACTTTTTCAAGCTGGTTGGTTACAACTACTCTTGGGCCGGAGAAAATTTGGCCCGGGATTTTTCCACTTCTGAGGGTGTAGTTGCCGGTTGGATGGGTAGCACTAGCCACAAGGACAACTTATTGAACCCCAATTTCACTGAAATTGGAATTGGAGTTAAAGATGGAATTTTGCAGGGAGAGGAGACCACTTTGGTCGTCCAACACCTTGGGAAAGTTTTGGGAAGTGCTACCAGTGCGGGAAGCTCTTCAGCAGGCGGTGCCAGTGGTGGGAGCCAACCGGCTAAAGTAGAAGACTCCTTGGCGACAACAGAAACCAAACCTTCGGTTGCAAGCGCTTCGGCTAACGTTGAAGAAGTGCACGAAAAGATTTCCGGAACTGCGATACCAGCTTTCAATTTAGGGGCTTTTTGGAAAGGGTTGGGTTTTGGCCAGAAATCTACTCTGGCTCTGCTAACCATTTTAGTCACCTTGTTCGTGGTTGACTCTATCGTTCTCTTTAGAAAAGGCCATTCTCGGGAAAACAGCCACTCTCTACTTCACGCTGGTGTTTTGGTCATTCTGGCAGTGGTCTTGATAAGAAGCGCGACCGGGGGTGTTCTTTAACGCGCTAATGGTAGTTTTGAAAAACTTTAAATTATTGTATGCGCGCGATATGATCTCGCAGATTCGATTATGAAAAGCTTTTTGCGCCACAGCTTTGAATTTATCTTAGTTTTCGCGGTGATAATTGCCGCAATTGGCTTGTTGGAAGTTTTTCACGAGTCTTCAACACGACTAATCATCATTTCTTTGCTAAGCGTTTTCTACGTCGCGGTTGGTGTTTTTCACCACTGGGAAGAGAAAAATCTTAAACTTACCCAAGTCCTTGAGCATTTGGCCATTGGTTTCTTTATCTTCTTAATTCTGCAGGCGCTTTACCAATAACAGTTTGACATTTGGCCTCGATTTCCTTAAAATGCTTTAGCTATGCAAACAGAATTTTCAGTTGGCGATTTAATTAGCGTTGAAGTTAAAGTTAAAGAAGGCAATAAAGAAAGACTCCAATCCTTTGAGGGCACAGTTATCGCTGAGGGCGGAACAGGGGCTAGCCGTACCTTTACTGTACGTAAGATCGCCTCTGGCAATATTGGTGTTGAGCGTATTTGGCCCCTTTACAGCCCAGCTATCAATAAGATCACGGTTAAAAAAGCAAAAAACGTAAGCAGAGCCAAACTTTACTACTTGAGAAATCTACGCGGCAGAGCTGCAGTTGAAGCCTAATTAGCTATGAGGAAGGTTGCCGCAACCTTCGATTTTGAAAACTCCCTCTGGAGGGCTGGTTACGATTTTATAGTCGGTATTGATGAAGTCGGCCGAGGTGCCTGGGCCGGACCGTTGGTAGCTGCTGCAGTTATCTTTCCAAAAGACTACAAAACTAAGGTTGACTTTTTTGACTCTAAATTGCTAACCGACTCCAAAAGAAAGCAATTGGCTAAAATTATTAAAAAGGAAGCAGTTTGTTTTGGTTTGGGGATCGCAGGCGTTGAGGAAATTGTTCGTCTTGGTTTGGGGAAGGCGACCCAGCTTGCCTACAGGAGAGCCCTTAAAGGCCTAAATTGTCAGCCGGACCACTATTTAATTGACGCTTTTTATATTAAATCTCTGGCTAAGAAAAATCAGACACCCATTATCCACGGCGACAGTTTATGTGCCAGCATTGCGGCTGCTTCAATTGTTGCCAAAGTCTATCGAGACCGCCTGCTGGGGGCTCTCGGCAGACTTCTCCCCTCCTACGGACTTTCCAAAAACAAAGGCTACGGAACAGCCTTTCACAAAAAAGCAATTCGCCAGTTTGGCTTGTCAGGCTTACATCGAACTAACTATCATCTAAAATTTCTTTATGAGTAAAATTGAAACTGGTAAGAGAGGAGAGGCTGCTGCAGTCGATTTTCTCAAAAAAAGCGGTTACAAAATTTTGGAAACTAATTTTAAGTGTAAGTTTGGTGAAGTGGATATTATCGCCCAAGAAGCCGATACTCTTGCCTTTATCGAAGTTAAAACCCGCAGCTCCCGAGAGTTTGGTACACCGGCCGAAGCAGTAGTCAAAAGAAAACTCTCTCACATCATTAACTGCGCGAACTTTTACCGTTTGGTTAGGAAAAATTTACCACCCGGTGACCGTATTGACGTGGTGGCCATTGAAGTCGATCCGTTGGGTAAAGAGAGTATCGAACTCATCAAAAACGTGACTGGCTAGAGAGGTAGCTTTTTTAAAGAACCTTTACTTTCCGGTGACCAATTTTTATTTTTCCCTCTGTCTCAAGTTTGTTGAGAACTTCAGTCACTCTTGATCTTGTACCCCAGAGAAGATCGGTCAACTGTTCCTGCGATAGAGTAATTTCCCTTTTGGGAAAATACTGAGAGACAAACTGGAGCATGTTCCAGGTGCGCTCGTACAGATTTTTAGAGAGGAGCTCTTCAATAAAAAGATCAAAATCGCGCATTTTGTCGGCAAACACTTTGAGTAAGTTTAGGGCCAGTTTAGGATTTTTATTCACAAGGGCCTGAAAATCTTTTTGAGAAAGTACAAGTGCTCGGGTTTCTTCGATGGCGATAATACTGGCAGGGCTTGACTTATCTTCAATTAACCCCACCTCACCAACTAGGTTAGGAGCGCCTAGAAGATCTAAGTTAATAATCTCCCCCTCGCTGGTGGTTCGAAAAACCGAGACAGCGCCTTGGTAAAGGAAATAGGCCTGGTGCTCGTCACGGTCTTCCTCCACAAAAACTTCCATAGGGAGGATAGCTTCAGGTTGGGTTTTAGTGGCTACTTCCTTAAGTTCTGCGGTCGAGGTCTCTTCGAACATAGGGAAGGAGGAGAGAATTTTGGTTTTCTCGGCAAGACCCATCTTAGGAGTCTCACGAGATAGCATGTATTTGCGCTGCAGTTTTTCCACAATCCTATTTTAGAATTAAATTGAGATTAAAGCAAAAAAAGACACCCTCGTTCTAAAAAGAAATTCCGTTTTTGGCGGAACCCGAGTTTGACTCGGCGAGGGTGTTTAACTAAAACTGACTTGCTACCGTGGAGCAGTTGGGGTGGTTACGGGGACGGGTACTGCCGGGCCGGTCGTTGCACCACCAAGATTGATGATGCACGTTGTGCCGGCAGCCTTGCACTTATCGATCAGGTCTTGAAGCGCAAGCCAATATCCCGCACCAGGTCCGTAGAGTGCCTCCGCGTTCTTGAGACGCTGCGTATTTATTTCCGCAGCACCCTGCGTGCTCTCATCCGCCCTGACCAGTCCACGTTGCACGTCGTCAACGACAATGCGCACCGGAGTGCAGGTGAACGTTCCTTCGCCGGGCTTGTCCGGGTCGCTCCAAGTGGAGTTTCCCGAACCGCAGAACAAATCCTCGGGGTATCCAAGGGTTGCCCGTATCTCGTCGGCGAAAGCGGCAGAGATGTTGTCCGCAAGAGCCTTGAACTCCCCCGGGTCGCGCTGACTCCAGATGGTGTCATTCGCTTTGATGACAGACAACTTGACTGCTCTCTCCAAAGCAGGACCGAAGTTCTCACCCAGTACGTCGTTCCAGCCAGGGGTGGAGTTGTTGGCGGTACCAGCCTGGTCGTCTTTACTCGCACACTGGTACTTGAAGCAGACGTTGTAGAAGTTGCGCATAGCTCTTTCGGACTGGTTGAGAGTCCAATAAGCCGTCACTGCCAACTCGATCTGCACGCCTTTTTTGGTGGTTGCCGTGATCAGCTGAGTGCGGTCGCCTACAACGTTTCCGTTGGCATCTTTGACTGTCCCGTCGCTGACGATGTAGTTCCGCGAGTTACAAGGAACGTAAGAGACGTTTTCATTTTCACCCTTGTTAACTTTCTGACCGGGATAGACAATCTTGTGCAGCTTGGCATCCCGGCCACCCTGACCATCACCAACTACGAAAGCGCAACTGGCTGTTGATACTCCGGTGTCCGTGCAGGCGAGGAGAAGGGTAGCGACTGCAAGTACAGCCACCACCACTATCGATGATCTAAACATCATATTCCTCCTGGGATTTGGGAACTAGGCTGCTTAAAAACAACCTAGTTCGTGAGCTATGACAGTTCGCGCTTAGCTTTGCGCGGCGGGAACGGATCGGGCGATCTGAAGAGGTGTCTCCTGAGCGGCTTGCCGGGCGAGTTCGAGAACGTGCTCGATCTGAGCCTGGTTTACCCTTTGGGTAGCCTCATCGATAACCTGCTTGCCGTTGATCATCGCCTGTTCGAGCTCTGCCCGCTTTTGCTGGCCGAGTTCGATCGCCTGAATGAATCCGTCGGCCTGGGCCACTAGAGACTCGGTCCATGCCACCACGGTCCGAGGGTCCAGAGCCGGTGTCACCAGCGCGTTTGCTATCGCAGGCACGGTGGCCTTTGCAGCATTCGCGAATAGCGTCAGCACCTGGTTGTACGTGTCCTCCACAGCCGCGTTGAACTGTTGCGCCTGTTCGGCGTCGCCCAACGTGAGCCAAATGAGGATAGTTCCCTTCATGGTCGGGATAGTGATGTCGACAGTCTGGTCTATGCGGGCTGACAGACCTACCTGGATAACACGCATGTTGCGTGTCTGCGGGGCCATTGCCCATGCAACCCAAAGCCGTCCTTTGAACGCGATGATCTTGTTTTCAAGGAGGGTGACGAGTTCCGAAATCCGAGCCTGCTCTTCGCCGCTGCGGTCTCCCAAGTTGGAGTCGCCGACAACGATGCGGTTGGCCTGCTCGGCAGCCATGTCGCGGATGATCTCCATGACGCCGATCTTGTAGATTAGCTTGTCGATCTCCGTCTCATTGAGCTTGTAGTACTCGTCGTAGAAGGTGACGTTTCTGAGCAGTTGGTTCTGTTTACCATCGAGTCTTTCGATGACCCAGTCGCACTGCCCTTGAAGCGAGCGGATGTCGTCCAGGAACTCCTCGAGGAAGGTCCTGCCGAGACGGAACAAGCCGAGGAAACGCCCCTTAGCCTTCTTGTACTTCTCCAGTGCTTTTTCGTCGCTGGGGTCGTACTTCCGGCCGATACCACGCATGCGGCGGGAAAGATCCCTCATGACCTCACGCAGCTCTGGAACGTCTACCGGAGGGCGCTCGTCTAGCATCCGGTCGGTTAACCGGTTGACAGATTCGAGCGCATCGTTTCCGAAAACCGCCAGCACCTGGGTGTTGGACAGCATCTTCGGCAGTACGTCTGCTGCTTCTGTCTGTGCCCTAACGAGGGTGTCACCTTTAAGCAATTGCCGGCAGACGAGCATCTCTCGTTTCTCGGGGCTGACCGACAAAGCAGAGAGCTCCGCTACCTGAGCGGTAGGCTTGGGTTCCGCCGGAATGGTGGCAGCAAAGTGCGGGGACACCTGGATTTCGGGCTGGGTTGGTTGATGTGTCATTTCCGTACTCCTTTCACTTGTGGCTAGCGAAATCGCTGAGCCTGTAGAATGTTGGTGTTGACCCTGAAGTCAAACAGGTCTTCGGCAGTGCCGCGCCTGATAGACTCAAGGACGTAGTCGGAGAAGTCGGTGATCGACTTCTTGGCCAGAGCCAATTCGTCAGCGGGGGTGCGGTAGTAGCGCGGATTGTCCTGGACATCGACGTATTTAGTCAGGACTTGAGTGACTTCAGTCAAGCGGTCTCTAAAGAAAAGGGCATCCCTCTTCTTGTCGCTACTGCTTTTCACGAAGTATTTCTCGATATCCACGCACATTTGATACAACACTTGTTTGAGTTCCCCGTCGTTGACCTGCTCACGTTCTCTTGCGATTGTTGCTAACAAGTCTTTGACGTGATCGGGAGCTTTGAAGTGCATCTTTTCCGTGCTAGGTTGTTGTGCCGTTGTGTCCCATAATAGGACAGCCATGATGGCGACCCCGAGGACAATGACGACAGCAATGCCTAACACTAGGAAAAGTGAACTGCCCCCTTTCTTGAGTGTCTCGATCGGTGATGGTTCCGGCTCCGGATTCTCACTTTGCCAAATGTGAATGTTCTGAGCAAAGGTGCCGAGTGCCGTTACTGGATCGTTGGAGACGCTTCTTGCGCGCCTCATTTGGTCGGCTGCAACACCCGCAGGTAGCATGGGAGCGTATCCCACCACGTTGTTGCCAACCGCAAGGCCGATAATGCGCTTATTTTCAAGCTCTTCAGACAGGCGGCTTGCAATTGTGGTGATATCTGCTCCGAGCTTGGCTTCTGCTGCAGCCGGGAGCATGACCAAGACGATGTTATCATCCTTGGCAAGCTTTACCTGCAATTTGCCGGCAGTGTCCTTGTCCGTCCCTTCGGTGTCGGGAGCCACGTAGACGGGCGTCTTCTTTAAAGCCTGGGCCGCGTCGGTAACGTAGTCAGCAAAGACCACGTACGGCACTAAAAAAGCCAGAAGCGCTAAAGCAACCGCTTTAGCTACAAACTTCATCTTATCCTCTCCTTTCTGATATGGATGGATGTGCTTTGTGAAAGAGTTGAACTACCTGCTGAATTTGGGTGGAACGTAACTTTGCCTCCAATTCCAAAGGTTCACTTTAGTGCTCTCCTTAGTTAAGTTGTTAAGGTGCGAGGAAAGTGTATTCAAATCAGCACTAAAGAGCAGTTCTTTGGAGAACTATTAATTGTGCCGACAGTAACAAACGGATTATAGAGAAAAGAGGACAGAAAGTCAATACTATAGGGCTTCGGTAGCAAATTTTTGGTGAGCCTGCAGGGACAACACACCCATTCGCCCTTCTGGCGAAAGGCGAACCCTGAACACGCGGCTTAAGTTCCCGAACGCAGAGCGCGAAGCGATCTATTTTTGAAACGAAAAGAAGATTTTGGTGAGCCTGCAGGGACTCGAACCCTGAACACGCGGCTTAAAAGGCCGCTGCTCTACCAATTGAGCTACAGGCCCACGACCAAGATATGATACCAAATCAAGGCTAAAATTTCAATTACTAAACGCTACTCTAACATTTTGATATAAAATACAAATTTTCTTGAACTAGTTTGCTATAATTGGTACATCTGAAAATGGAGGGAGATACCTGTGACAAAGGTATTAATTGTAAAAGAAGGTGAGTGGGGGTTGCTGTCTTCCGAGAGAGGGGACTACGACGCTTGGGCTGGTTTAGTTCAACGAAAGGTTTCAGAGTCAGCAGAGGCTGTAACCGTAAACTCCTTTGACGATGCCCAAACCCTTATCGGTTGGGGTGGAATAGACAAAGTCATCTTCCTCACCCGAGGAATGATTGACAAAGCTCGCCAGGTCAAACAAGCATACCCGGACATCAGGGTAGTTGTCTTTACCGGTTTGTACAACTGGGAAGAGACTTCGGGAGTTGTCGTGATCGACAAGATGGAGACCGAGGCGGTTATGACGGAACTTTCTTCCGTAGGCAGCCAAGTAGGGCAGTGACCCACCACTAAGGAGAGAACTTTGAGCACTTCACAAGTTACCTACCCAATCGTCGCTGCTTTGGTGGGGGCTGAGGCAGTACTTGGACCGAAGCGTTGCTGGACACCTAGCAACACCGAACAGGAAGCCTTTCTAAGCGAGGTTTTCGAAGAAGTTCGGGAGGAAGTTGGTCAGGGGATTAGGTCCCTTGAAAGCGACTATTCACTCCAAGGTGACGAACTGTCTGTCAAAGGGGTTCTTGACCTGTTGGTCAAGTGGGTCGAGAGAGGAAGTACAACCAAGATCAAGCGTGAGGACCAGCAATGGGAAGGTGTTCGTCTCACTCAGAAGGGGGCACACGTCCGTTTCTGGATGTCGGGCGCGCATCATCGGCCAATCGTTGAATTTCCTACCCAGACAGAAGACGTCCTGTATATGACAATGCTGGCCGAAGCGCCTGACCACCTTCAGCTGAGATCGTTGGCGACTGCGCTAATTGAGCAGAAAGAGGCGATCTACGATTATGGCGGGGTCTGTTTCCCAATGGTTGATCTCCGTCATAACAACGACGTGAGCTACCTTGTGGGAATGCAGACTCCCACGGATCTGGGTCCCACCAGTCTCGTTGCAGCGTCTCAGGAGACGAAACTGCGCATGAACGAAGTTGGGGCTCACATCAGGAGTGAATTCAGAGGGACCATGTTGATTGGAGCTGCCCTCGAGTTCCCAAAGCCTGACTACACCATCAACAGACCTTTCCTGCTGGTTTTCACCCGCCCCGGTTTGAAGCAGCCTTTGGCTGTTCTCTACATCACCGAAGAAGACTGGAAGAACCCAGGGACTCTGGACTTCGACTAAAGAGGCAAAACTACGAGACCGTATACACCTAGTGTACGGTCTTTCTTTTTTCAGTTACCAGCGTTAAGTACCTTCTTTAGAAACCCATTGGCTGTAAGGATCGAAAGCCAGGGAAATGGCTGTAAAGCGCAGATCTTCGGTTACTTCTTTGGTGGTCCAGAGAGGTTTTTCGAAAGCTTCATCCTCATTTTTTAGTTCAATTTCAGCAATAACTAAAGGAGAATTTTCATCCTGAAAAAAATCAATTACCCAAGTCTTAGAGTTAAGTTTAAGGTGATGGCGAACTTTGCGTATTCTCTTCTCGGTTAGGGAAAGCAAAGCTAGAGCATCTTTCAGGGGGATTTCATACTCAAATTCCTGACGAGTCACGGCGGTTATGGAGGTTTTTAAGGTTAGAGTTGCTTTGGACTCTTCTACTCGGATGCGGATTTCGGGTTGATCGCTTGGTGCGTTGTTAAAATAGCCTTGGACTTGCAAGGAACCTTGAGAGAGCTTGGGTAGACGGTTAATATCCACTAAAAATCGGCGCTCAACCTCATTACTCATTTAGTCTCCTGCAACTAACTCTTGTTCCGCCTTGGAGAGACTTTTAGCTAAAGGTCCAACTAAATCAGGACCAATACTTACTGACTTTATTCCCCAAGTGACTACTTTTTTGAGAATGTTGTTTTCAGTCTCCGGTGGGAGGTTGTAAATACCGCTGAAAAGACCATTTTTTGAAGCAAAAGTCACTACTTGGGAGACAAGGTCCTCCAAACTTGGGTCAGTGAGTTTAATTAGTTCTTGGTAAGTAAAATCACTGCCGTAAGTAAGATTAGCTAGTTCCCAATAATCAATCAGAAAGCCATCAACCCCAGCCTCTAAAAATTCTTTTAAGGCAAAGACGTTGGCAGGTACGGCCACGCTCACTAAAACTTTAAAACTTGCCGAACGGTGCAAGCCGGCTGTTGAAAGGTGTTTTTTAATTTCCAAAACCTCACTCACGTCACGGACAAACGGGAGAGATAGCCAAAGGGTTTTGTAATTATGAGAGTTGCGTAGGTCTTTAATGATTTTTAGTTCCCCTTTGAGAAAATCAAGATTTTCCAGCGATCTCCTTGTTCCTCTTAAGCCCAATGTTGGATTAGTCTCTTTATTTTCAAGAGCCGCACCCCCTTTAAGGTGAGAAAGTGCGTTAGTTTTGAAATCAAGTAGTTGGTATATAACCGGTTTTCCCAAAGCTTTTTTGCAAAGCTCTTCCATCTGTTTGACAAGAGCAGAAAAAGTTTTTTCCTTATCCTTCTCAAGTAGTTTTTGAGGGTGGTAACCATCTTTGGTAAGAACTATTTCTAAATGGATTGGTCCGATGCCATCAACGTCTTCCAAGCCTGATTTTAAAAGATTGTTGGAATCAGCAGAGGTTACAAAAATTTTGGTGGCAATAGAGGGTTTTTCCGGAAGCTTGATTTGTGGCGCTTTTGGTTGTAGGATTTTGCTCACCAGTGGGAAGAAAGAACCTTTATAAAGCCTCCCGGTTCTTCCGTCGAGAGTGACCACCCCGTCGATGTAGGTGTTAAGATCGCCAATTGCCATACTAACGCCCAGACTGTCGATCAGTTGTCGGTGAGATTTTTGGAAATGGGCCCCTTTGCGCACGATTATTCCCGAAGCTTTTTTTAGAGAACGAAAATTTCCCTTACTAAAAGAACTAACAAGGGCAATATCACCAGCTCTAATTTTGCGAAAGTCAGAAAGTTTGTTAATGTGCTTAACTACTCCTGTACTGAGGCCGGGGAAAAGAGGTTTTAAAGTACCAATGAGGGGTAAGTTAATCGGAGTCGGAGTAGATAAAAAATTTTGGGGTTCTTCAGCTGCCGTAAGATTGGTAAAGTAAAGCTTCTCGCCGACAATTTCAAAGCTAGCTTGTAAGCTGGCAAGAAGCTGCGACTGAAGAAACTTTAAGACTTTAGCAATTCTTAGTATTTGTTGACCGGTCAATACTTTCTTGCTAGCCTTGGACTGATGATCTCTAACGGTTAGGGTATTTGTCTCTACAATAATTTTGTCTTGTTTTCCTTCTTTTGTGTCAGTTTGGGAAGCCATGATTTCAATTTTGTTCTTTTTTGGCGGATAAATCAGAGCAGACCCTTGTCTGTCTGGCTGAAGTTTTTGAATAATCGCTACTGCAACTAGTGTTTTGGTTAGGACTTTGGGATCGGCAACTTTTTTGAGAAATTCCTTATCAAGGAAGCTCAAGAAAGCCCATTTTAAGAGCGGTTCCAGATCTTTTTTACTTTCAGCCAAAAGAGGCTCTCCGACAAATTCTTCGCCACTTGGGATTTTAACTAAACTTTTTATTTCAAAAGGGGGTTTTAGATCTTCTACTTGAGATCTCAGTCCGGCCGCTACCTCTTCAGGGAGAAAGAGGCGCTGGTGAGTAAGAGTTTTTAAGTTTTCGAGAAAAGCGCCTGTTACAGCGGTAAATTTTACATCTTTAAGTATTTCTGCTAGCTGTCTCCAATGAGGTTCGAGAGTTTTTTCAAAACCCAAGAAAGTTACTATTGACCCTTGTGGTAAACTCTCCCCCAGGGAGTTTATATTGCCAAGGTAAGCAAAATTTTCACCAACTTCATCTTGATCACTAGGGTTAATTTTATCTAAGGGAAGAACGACTTTGGGCATAGGTTCTCAAATAGATACTACAATAAAACTCCTTTGCAGAACAACTTTAAGTTGCAACAAAGAAAGCCACCCAAAAAAAGGTGGACTTTCTTTGTCTAAAAAGACTTTCGAGGGAAAGTTACCGCTCTTCCATTTCCTCACGCATCTTCTTAAGCATTGATTCTGCAGTTTCCTTACCACCTAAACCAAAGGCTAAACCTCCGGCAATAGCGAGCATTGCCACAAAACCGGTGATGAGGATGTTAATGAGGTCTTGCGCCACACCCAGCTGAGATAAAGCAGCTAGAACAGCAAAAACTGTAATTGCCCAGCGGGCGATTTGTCCAGCGGCTCTTGCAGTCTGAGTGCCCAAGGTACTTGAGGTCGCAGTCACAAAGTCCCTGGCAATGTTGGCAAATACTGACCCTACGGTAACAATAATGACCGCAACAACGATATTGGGTATGTAGTTAATCAAGTCTCTGATAACATCATTAACTTCTTCTAGTCCAAGTTGGCTGACTGCGGGTCCTAGGAAAACTAGGATCACAAACCAGCGGAGAAGTTCAGCGAGCAACTTAGTAACCGTAAGAGCGGGGTCGGCTTTCTTTAAAGCGGCCGGTATACCAGTAGTGGCCAAACTTCTCTCAAAGCTGACCAATTCAAGAACTCTTACTAAGAGGTTTCTTAGTATGGCCGCAATAATAACACCAACCACGAAGATAACAATTGCCCAAAGCAGATTGGGAAGGAAGTCGGCAGCAGCGGACAGTGCTTCGGAGACAGCATTAGTAACAGCGTCAGTTATTTCTTGCACTTGTTCTCACCCCCTTCCCTTAAAAATAAGTACAAAGTATTAAGAATGAAGGATGGAGTTTCAGAATTTAGGACGGGATATACGCTAGAGAGTTGGTTAGTAGATGAAAATAGGCCCTGTAGTGTCATTAAATATCCTTCTTTTTATCAAGACTGTAATGGTAGAGAAATCTTAATAGTTTGCTAAGGATAAGGATATTCATCCGTATCTAGGATATCAATAACTTATATACTATCAGTCTAAAAGAAATTGAGAGGTTTGTCAACTCTTTAGGCTGTTAAAAAGAAAGGAGCAGACCCTAACTAGTATTAGGGGCTGCTCCGTTGGTGATTAGAGTGAAACTTACGTTGCGCTCTCTTTCCAGTGGTTTGAGACCTTGTAATATCTGTTGAGTGGTGTTGCTGGCCTCTTCATCTTCGACCTGGAAGTATAGAACGTACCTTCCGTCGGTCGAGAGCGACGGTGGTACAAATTTCATATGCCGACCTCCTGTTTGGCTAATTAGGAATTGTACTATCGGCAGTAACTCTCTGTCAGGCACCCTAATTGAGAAGTGTTTCACTTTTTCTGCTCCTTTCTTATTTGACAACAAAAAACACCTCTCGCAAAAGAAGTGTTTAAGTCCACAGTTCCTCATGCGAGGCGTATCTTCCGCCTCCGTCAGCTGACGGTTAGCGAATTGGCACCCTTCCTGTTGTGGGTTGCCGCCCTTCGATTGCTCTCAGGGTCTCTTGATACCGTAACTTTCGTTACTAACTATATTTTGCCGGTTGTTTGGTTTTCTGTCAACCCTCAAGTAAGCTTGCAACTTACCTTGGGTTTGTTGTACACTTTGAAGCTAATATGCTCGATCTCAATCAAACTCTTTACTGGATTTTGGCCGCTAGCGCAGTTGCCCTGGTTTACGGAGCAATTCTTATTGCTTGGATTTTACGACAACCGCAAGGGGACTCAACAATGGTGGAGATTGCCCAAGCGATCCAAGAAGGTGCTAGCGCTTACCTTAAGCGTCAATACACAGTTGTTGCGGCAGTTGGAGCGGTTATTTTTTTGGGCCTGTTGCAGATTAATTTGGTTACCGCAGTTGGTTTCATCGTTGGAGCGGTTGCTTCAGCGGCGGCTGGTTACATTGGTATGAACGTCGCCGTTAGAGCTAACGTCCGGACTGCTAACGCCGCTAAGGATGGGCTAGCGGCCGCACTTGACGTGGCCTTCAAAGGTGGGGCGGTGACGGGTCTTGTGGTGGTTGGTCTGTCTCTGCTTTCTGTCGCGGGTTTTTACTACTTCACAAGCGATATTAAAGCCTTAATTGGTCTTGGTTTTGGTTCGAGTTTAATTAGTGTTTTTGCTCGGTTAGGAGGCGGAATTTTTACTAAAGGAGCTGATGTTGGCGCTGATTTAGTGGGTAAAGTCGAAGCTGGTATTCCAGAAGATGATCCTCGGAACCCAGCCGTTATTGCTGACAATGTTGGTGACAACGTTGGTGATGATGCAGGCATGGCGGCTGATCTTTTTGAAACTTACGCAGTGACTTCGATTGCCGCTATGCTACTGGGGTCTTTAGTATTCCCTGGTGATGAAAAAGCTGTCCTTTATCCACTAGCACTGGGAGCAGTGTCGATCATTGCCTCGGTTATCGGGACGTTCTTTGTTCGACTTTCGGGAACTGGGATTATGAGAGCTCTGTATCAGGGCCTCGTCGTCTCAGGAGTTTTGGCAGCTCTAGGTTTTTGGTGGGTTACCAAAGAGTTTTGGCCCGCCTCTCAAGGAGGAGACCTATTTTACGCCTCGCTACTTGGTTTGGGAGTAACTTTAGGTATGGTGATAATCACCGAATTTTACACTTCGAAAAATTTCGGATCAGTTAAACAAATTGCTCTCGCTTCTACCACTGGCCACGGTACCAACGTAATTGCCGGTTTAGCAGTCTCGATGAAAGCAACTTTCCTGCCAATCTTACTTATTGCCGCCGCAACTTGGTTTGCCTACGATTTGTCAGGAATTTACGGTGTGGCGGTGGCCGCGATGTCCATGCTTTCCATGACTGGAATTATCGTGGCGATTGATGCCTTTGGGCCAATTACCGACAACGCTGGCGGTATTGCCGAAATGGCGCACTTGTCGGAAAATGTGCGGCAAGTTACTGACCCGCTGGACGCAGTTGGTAACACTACCAAAGCAGTTACCAAAGGTTACGCGATTGCTTCGGCGGCCCTGGCCGCCTTAGTGCTTTTTGCCGCCTACTCGGAAGAGTTACTGGCAGCTGGGAAAGAAGTAGCCTTCTTAATCTCCGATCCTAGAGTTTTAATTGGTTTATTTATTGGTGGGGCTCTGCCTTACTTTTTTGGGGCACTGGCGATGGAAGCAGTTGGTAAAGCAGCAGGAAGTGTGGTCAATGAGGTACGTCGCCAATTTAAAGAAATTAAAGGCATTATGGAAGGGCGCGCCAAGCCGGACTATGCTAAAGCAGTTGCTATTGTGACCGCAGCAGCGCAAAAAGAGATGATTATCCCGGCTCTTATACCAGTAATTGCTCCAGTTACGGTGGGTTTAATTCTCGGAAAAGAAGCTCTGGGGGGGCTTTTGGTTGGCACGATCGTCACCGGCCTTTTTGTCGCCTTGTCAATGACAACTGGTGGAGCTGCTTGGGATAACGCCAAAAAATATATTGAGGAAGGTAAATTTGGTGGTAAAGGTAGCGAAGCTCACAAGGCTGCAGTTACCGGCGATACAGTAGGAGATCCGTATAAAGATACTGCGGGTCCGGCAATAAACCCAATGATTAAGGTGATAAATATAGTCGCCTTGTTGTTGGTGCCATTTTTGAAGTAAACTAAAAGCAGATGCAAAAACTGCTTAAAGTCCTCTACACTTTGAGTTTTTTATTCCTTTTGTTCATAACAGTAAGTTCTTGGTTATCCGCGTATAAGAATCCAACAAATTACGGTTGGGGATTTGCTTTAATAAATCTTGTTTTAGGTACTGTTTTTGTTCTTCAGGTGATTTTTTATTTCTTGATACTTTTCAGAAGTAAGTGGGTTGATGAGCACTATTCATTTAAAATTTTTAGTTGGTTTTTTCTAGTTTTACCCTACGCAGTATATTTTCTCTTTAATGACTAAGAGAAGTTATCACATCGGGTGTGGTAACTTAGGTTAAAGCTATTCTTTTAGGTGTCTTAGAACTTGTTTGAGGGTATCTTGGGGGGTGGCGCTAGTCGTATCTAAAACTAGGTGAAAAAGGTCCGGGTTTTCGTAATTTTCGCTACTATAGAGTTTTTTGAATTTGGTGTGAATTTGTTTACTTCTTTTTTCGATTTCCTCAGGAGTTTCTTTATGAGTGTGTTGACGCTCAAGAATTCTCTTAGCAGCTTCTTTTCGATCACACGTAAGGAGGATGCGGAAAACATTATCCAAGTTGCGGGTAAACCAGCCAATATAGTGCCCATCAACCACCCAGCCGTCTTCGCTAACGATCTTCTCAACCAGCCCCAGGTCAACTTGCCGCTCAACTTCATCAGGTACTGCTGCCTTATTCCACAAAGGGAGGTTGTGGTCCAGAGCATATTGCCGGAAAAAATCACCAGCAGCAACGTACTTCCACCCTAGCTTCTTGGCAAGGGTTTTGGATAGGGTAGTGGTGCCCACCCCTACATCACCGGCAACAACAATGTTACGCCATTTCATAAATTCAGAATTATGAATGCAGAATTAAGAATTGTGAAGATGGTACAACAAAATGAGGTTAAACTCAAAGAGAATGACCAAAAATAATCTAAACTTATATCCTACATCCTAAGTCTAACGTAGGTAGCGGGCAGGTAAGTACGCTTAGCGATCTCGATCGCCACCGGAGCGCTCTTCGCGAGGACGAGCTTCGTTCACGACGATTTGACGGCCTTCCATGTCTTTACCGTTCATCTCGGCAATCGCTTTTTCAGCATCAGCATCGTTTTCCATTTCAACGAAGCCAAAGCCTCTGGAGCGACCAGAAAACTTATCAGTGATAATAGTGGCAGAACTTACTTGACCAAATGGTGAAAAAAGATCACCTAGGCTTTGGTCGTTGGTGGTGTAGGGAAGATTTCCTACAAACAGCTTTTTAGCCATTTAATTTACCGCCTCCTTTAGACGGAAAAAAGCACGCGAAAACGCGCTTTTCTAGTTTAATAAAATTTAGGTTTACTTTCATTTCTAACAAGTTTACTTTGGGAAACTCGGCAAGAAGAAGAGGAGAGACTTTCGCTTCCGACTAACTCTTAGCACACAAGCTTACCTTTACACTTGTGAGCTAACTATACCTTAGGGAAGAGGGCAAGTCAAGGCTTATTTAAAAAAAAGAAAGGCGGCTTAGGATTTTGTCTCTAAACCGCCGTTGGTTTGAAAGGAACTTTCCCGTTTTCTCTCCCGTCCCTCACTTCCTTAGAACCGTAACGCTTGCTCCAAGGTAGGTTGAACTCACCGCACAGATCTGCATGCCCCTGGTCCTGAAGCAGAGAAGCGAGCTCGTATGTGATCAGATCAGCGGCTGCGCTTTCTACCCCAGTATTATAGACCCCGGCAATTACTTCAGCTTGCTCCCTAAGGGTCAAGAGTAGAAGCGGTTTACCAACCACCATTGTAACTGGATGACGCGGTTTCCAGTGAAAAACTGAGCTTTCTGGAGGCCAGGTTTCCCAAGTTCCGGTTAGAGCTACAGGTAAAAGAACTATCCTGGTGTTAGGATCCAGTTTGCCTTGTTCATCCAGAAAAAGTTTCAGAAAGTTCTTATTGAGTTTCTGCAGAATTCCTGAACGGCTTCTGGTTCCTTCCGGAAAAAGAAACGCCCACTTTCCGTTTCGTAACTGTTCCTGAGTAACCTTGACAGCTTCTTGGTTAATTTTGCGGAACCTCGCTACCTGAACTCGGAGTTTTTGTCTTGGCAACCCGTCCAACTTAGGCCGTAAGCTCTCCGGCGCTATGGCAACTCGGGGACCGATTTTTATCAGCCACCTGAAATACCAGTGTCGGAAGAACTTCAAGCCAATTATCGAGAAGAAGCCGAACTCCGCCAGTGTGCGAAAACCGTGCAGCCACAATATTGCCGGGATGATCCAGACGTCAACACAACTTCTGTGGTTGGCGACCAAGACAATTTGGTAGCCTTGTTGGTGTAGTTTCAGGGCTTCTTCCACGTTTTCTCGACCGATCAAGTGCAGGAACTTGGTATGTCTTGGTCGGTAGATCAACATGAAAAGGTACTTGAAGGTCTGACGGATGAACCAGTTACCAAGGTAGAAACCGCTGGGTTCGTGGTCAGTCAACGGACCGCCTGTACTTAAGTTTCTTGTGATCGGTCCTGTTAACGTCGAAAACAAAATTCTGATTGAACCGAAGACTATGTCCACAGGTCTCTCCCTCCTTACTATTTAATTTGAGACAGTGTTTGGTGCTCGGTAGTCTGCTACCGAAGCGCATCGTATCATTTTAGAAAACAGTTAACAAGTTTGGGAAAAGGAAAGACGGTCTGTAGGCAGGCCGTCTAGGTCCAACTAAAGCTTAGTTGGTTTGGAGTTTTTGGGACTAGTAGAAGATCAAGCGTTTTGAACTTCTCCTGTACCTCACTACCAATAGCGCAGATTGCCTCCCAGAGGTTTTCGAGAGGGGTGGCAGTGTTGACCGAAAGAACCCACACTCCGGACTCGTTGCGGTCAAACTCAATGGTTACGTCAGGGTGTTCGGTTCTAGCTACCTCTAGAATTCCCTGTACCAACTGCCCCAAGGCCCAACGGAGCTCTTGAGCCTGTCTGTCAAGACGGCTTATCTGTGACCAGTTGGGGTTGGCGGTTGACTTGATTTCTCTCTTTCGCTTTTCTAGTATCTCCTCAGCCATCAGAGTAGCGGTGGTGATACCGTGTGGAGCTGTTTCTTTGGAAATAACTACTAACACTGTACCTCCCGCCTTTCTCGGTTGTTTGATTTAACTATAGCATGGGAAAAGTTTGGGGAGTCAACCCCTGAATTTTAACCAAAAGAAAAGGGTAGGATTTTTTAGTTTCCTACCCTCTGTGGATTCGTAGTCTCTCAGTCAGCCGGGAGATTCCTCCAAACAAGAACAGTATCGCGTAGAGTTCGAAGCTGACCAAGGTGACCAAGGTCTGTTTTGTTCCCGAGAAAATCTCGTACGGAACAAGTATTGAAACGCACAGCCCAACCAGTTGTAGTATGGGTACGTAGAACAGACCGATCAGGAAGCGTGTGTTGGCTCCGATCATCTCAACTCCTTTCTTTTAGTAAATTATAGCACGAAAGAACAATATTTACTATAAGATGCTACGCATCTTGAGTCTAGGAAGATTAAAGATTTCTTGGGTTTGTTAGCTACTTGTGGTAAAATTGCTTCACTTTGGCCTCGTCGTCTAGTGGTCCAGGATAGCTGGTTCTCATCCAGCAGATCGCGGGTTCGAATCCCGCCGAGGTCACCATTACCTTATGCAAAGAGCAGTAGAGCTATCAATACCCTTTAACACAACCCAAAAGACAGGGACTTTCAAAATAGAAGGGTCCAATCCTTACCAGGTTGTTGAAAATTTGCGTGGGCTTTGGAGAACCAAACTGGAAGATAAACACGGCCACTTTGCCGGATACAAGATTGACGAAATTATTCCAATTCACAATCTGAGTGGAATAAAAATTTTCGGACAAGTTGAAAAAATGCGCCAGGGTATTAGAAAATACAGACACATTAAGGAAGCTGATCAATTGCCCAACATTAAATTAGTAGTAGCAGAAGAAAATAAACTACTGCTTTTTGATGGGCACCACTCCTTACTGGCCTACTTTTTGGAAGGAAGAAAATTTTTACGGGAAGTACCTTATTTGGTGGTTAGTAAACCTGATTATCAACCGGTCAGTACAGAAGAAATTGCTATGTTTTTCCCAGCGGCCAAAAGAGGATTAGTCAAAGAAAATTGGCGAAAGTACACGGTTAATTGGCAGTCTTCAGTTAATAATCAGTTGGAACAGAGAGGGGTCAATAACTTTAAAGAGTTAGCGGACCGTTTTAGAAAACGAGACGAAAGTTCTAGCCAGCATTAAGCCTTTAGGGTCTCGACGAAGCTTTCTTTCGAGTTTTTCACGAACTGCTTGTCTTTGGTCGGCCTCAAATTTAGCTGGAAGGTAAAAGAAATTGTAGTAGGCTTGATCAAATTCCTCAAACCCAAACCTCTCAAGCTTTTTTTTGTAGGCGGTTGGGTCCTCAAGTTTCATTGTCTTTTCTCTGTCCAAAGTTTTATGTTTTTGATGAAGTAAAGAACTGATCTTTTCTTGGGCGGAAGCTAGATCTTTTGTGTTTAAACCCGCCGGGGAGAGAATATAATTGATAATAGCCTCAACGGTCCATTTGTCGAAACCAAAAATATCAAAGTATAAATTGTAGTGGGAAGCAATCAAAATCCCTTTTGGTGTAAGAACTTTCTTAATTTCTTCAAAGACTTTTGGTTCTTCTTTTTCGGAAATATAAGGTAAGACACCGTTGAGTATCACGAAATCAAATTTTTTGGCCAACTTGCTTAGTTGAGAAAGCGGTAGGTAGTGATAGACATCGGGCAAATTTTCTTCTGCAGCTTTTTGCTTTGAAACCTTAATCATACCTTTTGAATAATCACAGGCGGTTACATCCCAACCCTGCTTTTGGAGCAGACGGGTCATAAGCCCGGGTCCGCAACCTGCATCTAAAACCTTTCCCTTAGGTTGTTTTTTCAAAAACTCAAGAATTATTTCGTAGCGAAAAGAGTTGGCAGGATAAAGACCGCTTTTTTTGTGAAAAGAAAGTTCTTCATAATCTTGTGACACCAAGTCCCAAAGAGAAGAAGGAGTGGAAGAAAAGTTTTTTGACATGAAGGCGATTATACTGATTGTTCAGTTTAACTTCAACCCATTTCTTGACCAGGACTATCTGTTTCCTGTATAATATCGCACTGCTACCAGAGAAACCCCGTTGGGGTATAGAAGTAAGGAGGGAGCTAATCTTGGCACAGGCAAAGTCCCGTCAGTCGATGACCGTTGGTCAGATGCTCGATCTTGACAAACGGTTCAGTCTGGCCGAAAAGGAAGGCCGGCTGAGGGTGCTTGCGACAGGTATGAACGGTACCCATACTCACTGTCTCGTCGAGAACGACGACAGCTCAATCGGGTGTAACTACGGGGGCTGCAATTTCCAGGCGGAAATCTTGGAGTTGCAAACCTAAGCCTCCTAAACAACTTTAGCTAATCCCCGTTCATCTTGGGTGGTTCGTTTCGAAAGAAAAGGGCCACCCAGTTTTTTTACGCTTCTTGTTCAGTAGAAATACGACCTCGAGTGTGGTGTTTGCGGACAAATCTTAATCGAGCTAAACTCTGTTCTAGAGCAGCGGCAGTAGCGGCATACTCTTCCTCGCTCATTAGATGTTTTTCCTTCAAAGCTTCCTCAGCTCTTTTTTTAGCTTCTTCGATCCTCTTTTCGTCAAGTTCTCCGCCACTTTCAGCCAGATTGGTTAGTACAGAGACTGTCTTTGCCGTCACTTCTGCAAAGCCTTTTCCAGTCACTAAATGATGGATCTTTCCCGCTGCTTTTATGGTGATTTCACCGGGGTTAATCTCGGTGACAAGCGGAAGATGGTTGGGTAAAACAGTGATCTCCCCTTCAGAAGTTGGCAGGGAAACTTGGTCTGCTTCACCGCTATAAACTTTTTTCTCTGGTGTAATTATCTCAAGCAACATTAGATTTGGATTATAAGGGATCTAATTTTGATTGACAATAGAGCCTGCCTTCTTTAAGATAAAATAGTGCAAGCCAACCATGCCCGTATCGCCTTTATTTTGTCAGTGCTACTTTTGTCCCTAATTACACTTGATTTTGTCAAGGTAAGTGCTGACAAAATAGACAAAACTCCTAAAAATAAAACCGACCTGGTAGAAGCGGTCAACAAAATTGGTGAAGTTCTTTCCGAAAGCTCTGGCTCCTATTTCTACAAATTTTATCTTAAAGATAGCAGCGCGCAAAACACCACCGGCCAAAGCGAAAGTGATAGCAGCGTAATTTCCGGTGCGACTATTACTATTGTTAATAAATCTTCATTTCACTGCGGCGAGGGTGGAACCGATTTTACTTGGTCCTACTTTGGCAGTGGTCTCTACAAAATTACTTGCCAGGAAGCGCTAACTATGCAAATTAAGATTTCTAAAAGCGGCTACAACATTAAAACCGCTAATTTAGCTTACTACCAAGGTGATATCCCGACTATCTACCTCACCAAATACGTTCCTCCACCACCGCCTCCACCAGAGACAATTAAAGACGTAAGTTTGCCGACTGTTTTCAAAGAAGGTGAGACCACTGATTTGAGTAAAATTAGCGATCCAGCCAAGGTTGAGGATTTAACCTTAGACTCAAAGAACAACAAAATCAAATTTAATGAGCCAGTTGACTTATCTGCCAGTGACACGAAAGATAAGTTCAAAGTTCTTGATCAGTTTGTTGATGTTAGTGAGGTTGGCATTCTCTCACTTGACAGCGTTAATTTATCAGCTTTGAACAAAAAGGCGACTGTGGTAATGAAAAACCTGCCTTTTCTAAAAACCCCTAAGGTCCACGTTGATGGTAAAGAGGATAAAACCGTAGTTTCGAATATAAAATACGAAAAAGGAACTCTCACCTTTGACGTTACCCACTTTTCGATTTTTACCGCAGTACCGACAGTGGAGATTAAAGAACCCAAAGACGGTTTTGAGACTAACGATGAGAAAGCTACCTTGAGAGGAGTTGTTTCCGACCCAACTGCTAGCGTCTCTGCCCGGCTTAACAACAAAGATTTGGGGAAGTTAAAAGTGGCTACTGCCTCGGGAGAGTTTTCGGGCGAGGTTAGTTTGGCGGAGGGAGTCAATAAACTGATTGTAAGTGCCCTTTCCAACAATGGAGCAGTTGCAGTTGCCAGTGTTTCGGGAAGTTTGGTGGCTGCTAAGATCAGCAACGCTCTAGTTTATCTACTACTTTTTGTTCTAGCGATGGTTGCTGCCTACGGAATTGTTTACTCGGTCAAGAAAGTTTGGTTAAAACGCTCTAACTCCCAACAAAAACTCCCACTCGAAGATAAACAACCGTAACCCATAAACCCATAGTAACTTGACTTTAACCATGATTTATGCTAAAATATTGGTATCAAATTGTGCCAATTAAACCTATGGAGGCTAAATTGTACCAAGTAGAAGTCGAACGAATAGTCGCTTGGTGGGAGGAGAGGACAAAGCTCAGTCCAAGTGAAGCTCTTGAGCCGAGAAATTGGCCGGATTTGCAAGAGCTTAGATCGGAAATTGAAAGATCGATACGATCGGGCAAACTGCCGTCTAAGGTAGCTGCAGACGATCTTTGGCCTCGGTTGCAGCGACTCTTTCCGCTGGCGCTCGACGGTCCTTTTCCCATTAGTGTGGAAGGATAAAATACGTACTCGCTACTTTGACCCGGAAGGTTTGTGCAGAAATGCATGAATCGGCCGGGTTCTTCTATTTTTTCACTTCGTCAATTACACCTTGCATGTAAAAACTCTGTTCAGGAACACTATCGTAGTTTCCGTCAAGAATAGCCTTGAAACCCTTGATAGTTTCAGTGAGTTTAACGTATTTTCCAGGACGCCCCGTGAAAGTTTCTCCGACAAAGAAGGGTTGGGACATAAAACGTTGAATTTTGCGGGCACGTACAACTGTCAGTTTATCCTCGTCACTAAGCTCTTCCATACCCAGAATAGCAATAATATCCTGCAGCTCTTTGTAGCGTTGTAGCACTTTTTTCACTCCCTGGGCAACATCGTAGTGATCTTTGCCGACTACGTTTGGGTCAAGAGCACGCGAAGAAGATTGCAGAGGATCAACTGCCGGATAAAGACCTTGCTCGGCGATACTTCTTTCGAGAACTATGGTTGAGTCAAGGTGAGCGAAAGTAGTTACTGGAGCAGGATCGGTATAATCATCAGCTGGTACATAAATTGCCTGTAGAGAAGTGATCGAACCGCGTTTTGTGGAGGTAATTCGCTCCTGTAGCTGTCCCATTTCCGCAGCCAGTGTGGGTTGATAACCGACAGCACTAGGAATGCGCCCCAATAGTGCAGAAACTTCGCTTCCAGCTTGGGTAAAACGAAAGATGTTGTCAATGAAAAGCAGGACGTCTTGGTTTTTTTCATCGCGAAAATACTCGGCGATGGTTAAACCACTCAAGGCAACACGCAAACGGGCTCCAGGTGGTTCATTCATCTGGCCAAAAATTAAGGCTAACTTATCTAAAACTCTAGCTTCGCTCATTTCTCGGTAAAGGTCGTTGCCTTCGCGAGTTCTTTCTCCAACTCCAGCAAAGACACTGTAGCCACCGTGGGCTTTGGCAACGTTGTTGATCAACTCTTGGATAATAACTGTTTTACCAACACCAGCTCCACCGAAAACACCGATCTTACCACCTTTAACGAAGGGTGCCATTAAATCAATAACTTTAATGCCAGTTTCCAAAACTTCTTGTTTGGTTTCTTGGTCAGTCAAAGAAGGTGCTGGCCGGTGGATGGGTAAACGCTTTTTAGCTTTAATTGGCCCTTTGTTATCAACTGGGTCTCCGGTTACGTTGAGAATTCTACCCAAAACCTCTTCACCAACAGGCACAGAAATAGGCTCGCCGGTATCGCTAACCTCAGAGCCGCGAGCTAAACCGTCAGTGGAACCAAGTGCCACAGTGCGCACCAAACCCTCACCGAGATGACTTTGCACTTCCAAAGTGAGTTTCTGTTTGTTGAGGGTTAACTCTAAAGCATTGTAAATTGCCGGCAAAGAGTTTTCCGGAAAGGAGCAATCAATAACCGGCCCGAATATTTGAATAACTTTGCCTTTAGTCATCTTTTCCTTCTATTCCAAGGCGAGGGTCGCTGTAGTAATATCAAGCAGTTCATTAGTAATCGCTTCTTGGCGAGCCTGGTTAAAAATAAGAGTAAGATCGCTAACCAAATCAAAGGCATTGTCAGAAGCGTTTTTCATGGCCACCATGCGGGCAGAGTGTTCACTGGCAGAGGCTTCCAGTAGTGTTTGGTAAACCTCCATCTGTATATAGTGGGGTAAAATTGTCTCCAAAACTTGGTCCGGGTTAGGTTCGAACAAGTACTGTCTAATTTCATTTTGTTTTTCTTGAGCAATTTGATTAACAAGATCCATATTTACTATTGGTAGGAGAGTTTTTGAAATAGCAGTTTGTTTTAGAGTTGATTCAAAACTAGTGTAAACCAAGTTAACCTTGGCAAATTCTCCCGAAAGAAAAGAGTCACTTAGGAACTTACTGATAGTTCGAGCAGACTCAAGGCTAGGCCGCTCTAAGAGTTCAAAATCTGCTGAGAGTGGACGGGCGCTTTTAGAAACAAAAAGCCGGCCCTTTTTACCAACGGTAATAAAAGAAGCGTCGTCACCCAAATCAAAAGCTTTTCGAAACAGGTTAGTGTTGAGGGCACCACAAAGCCCGCGGTTAGTACTAATTAAAAGAGCGGCATCTTTCCCCTTCCCCTTACCTACTAGCAGTGGGTGAGCCTCTGGATCAATTTTGGTGACAATATTGCCCAGCACATTGTTAATTAAAATAGAGTAGGGACGACCTCCAAGGGCTTGGTCTTGAGCTCGGCGCATTTTGGCTGCGGAAACTAGTTCCATCGCTTTGGTAATTTTAGCCGTATTCCTTACTGATTTAATTCGGTTACGTAACCCTTTGGTGTTAGCCATACTACTTAAAACCTTTCTTAAAGTCTTGAACAAATCTTTCTAAGTCGCCAGTAAGTTTGTCCGTTAGAGTCTTTTCTTTACCTATTTCTTCCAAGAGTTTCTTGCCACGCGTGGAAAGAGCGTCTAAGAACTTCTCTTGGAAATTGGCAATATTGGTAATTTCAATATCATCAATATGGCCGTTGGTTACTAACCAAATAAGAGCAACTTGTTTTTCTACCTCTGTCGGTTGATACTGAGGTTGTTTCAAAACTTCCACAATCCGCTGTCCCCGGTCCAGCTGTTTCTTAGTGGCCTCGTCAAGGTCTGAGCCAAATTGGGCAAAGGCCTCTAAGGAACGAAATTGGGCCAAGTCCAAACGTAGGCTTCCGGCAACTTGCTTCATAGAGGGCCTTTGAGCTGCTCCACCAACACGTGAGACTGACAAACCGACGTTAATGGCTGGTCTGGTACCGGCGTTAAACATATCAGCTTCAAGATAAATCTGACCGTCGGTAATTGATATTACATTAGTGGGAATGTAGGCAGACAGGTCCCCGGCTTGTGTTTCAATAATCGGTAAAGCAGTCAGTGACCCACCGCTCAAGTCTTTGTTTAGTTTAGCTGCTCTTTCTAAGAGACGAGAATGGAGGTAAAAAACATCACCTGGGTACGCCTCGCGTCCGGACGGACGGCGCAAAAGTAGAGAAAGTTGTCGGTAGGCCCAGGCGTGCTTAGTTAAATCATCATAAATCACTAGAGCATCCTTACCCTCATCCATGAAATATTCACCGATAGCGCACCCAGCGTAGGGTGCTAAATATTGCATGGTCGCTGATTCAGAAGCTGGAGCAGCCACAATAATAGTGTGTTTGAGGGCCCCATATCTTTCTAAGATGTCGGCAACCAAGGCAATTTTAGAAGTTTTCTGACCTACAGCCACGTAAATGCAAATTACTCCGGAATTTTTCTGATTAATAATAGTGTCGATTGTTATGGCGGTTTTACCCACTCCTCGGTCACCAATGATCAACTCTCTTTGACCCCGTCCAATGGGGATCATAGTGTCAATGGCGACAATTCCAGTTTGCAGGGGAGTGTTAACTGGTTCTCTGAAAACTACACCCGGGGCAATTTTCTCAATTGGATAGTCTTTCGCAGTTTTGAGGGTCCCTTTACCATCAACAGGTTTTCCCAAGGAGTCAACTACACGGCCGAGCAAGTTCTCACCCACGCCAATAGAGAGGATTTTACCAGTGGTAGTAACCTCGTCCCCCTCCTTTAAGAGTTTATAGTCGCCAAAAACCACAATGCCGACACTATCTTCTTCTAAATTTAAAACTAAACCAGTTAAGTCGTGGGGAAGGCTAACCAGCTCATTATAGCCAGCTTCACTTAAGCCTTCGGCGCGGGCGACACCATCACTTATCTCAGTGATAACCCCGACATTTTTCTTCTGGGCGGCAGTTTTCAAAGAGGCAATTTCTTTTTTTAGTTCTTCTACAAGATTACTCATCGCACTAAAGCTCCTTTTAATTGTTGCAAAGTACTTTCAACCGTATTTTCCCAAACGTTGTCCGAGTTTTTGATACGCAAACCACCAATGAGTTCTTTATTTTCCCTGATTTCTACAGTTAACTGCCTATTTAGCAGTGCTTCAAACTCATTTTTCAGTCGGTCAACAGTTTTCGCCTGAAGCGGAAAGGGAGTTTCGAGGACCAACTGCTTTTTTAGAGTTTCTGCCTCGATCAGTTTCTGCAGTGAAAAAACAACTTCGCTCCCTATCTTGCTTGGGTGCTTTTTTAAAATTT
>Ga0209324_10000071_pt1 | contig 59879 bp, 70 predicted proteins | sample Rifsed19ft3_FD_184015 | JGI IMG/M metagenome (GOLD analysis project Ga0209324, IMG submission 184015) | Soil microbial communities from Rifle, Colorado, USA - sediment 19ft 3 (version 2) | ecosystem: Environmental > Terrestrial > Deep subsurface > Rock core/Sediment | place: Rifle, Colorado...
ATCATGTATATGATACATCTTTTCTTGTTACCAAGTCAGGAAAAGTAATTTCTACATACAGAAAGATACATCTCTATGATGCGTTAGGATTTAGAGAATCTAACAAAATGACTCCAGGTTCAAAAATCTCGTTACCAACACGAACTAGTATAGGAAAACTAGGCATGCTCATTTGTTATGATTTAAGATTTCCTGAAATGTCACGTAGTCTTGCATCTGCTGGTTCAGAGATCTTAGTAGCACCTTCAGCATGGGTTCAAGGTAAAATGAAAGAGGAGCACTGGATAACCATAAACAAAACTCGTGCAATAGAAAATGGCTGTTATGTCATTGCTCCTGACCAAGTTGGTAACATTTACTGTGGACGCAGCATTGTAGTAGACCCATTTGGAAAAATATTACTTGATATGAAAAAACGACAAGGAATTGGAATAGTCAATATCTCTCTTGATAAAGTAAAACAAACAAGACGAATGTTACCTCTTCTTAAGAACAGAAGGACGGATCTTTATTCAAACTTTAAGATTTCTACTTTGGCATCCCATGTTTGAACACTGTCTAGTCCATTTTTGCTTTCTACTATATCGGAATATTATAATTGGCCACGAACAAAAGTTACATGGAATCTTTGTTGCACGTAACTTTGCCTTTTGTAAAAGAGGTGATGAGGCCTTACACCCATTATAATAATTGGAACAACCAAGGAACCGCTTCTTTGTTTTATAGGATCTAATTACCATTATTTCTCCTATATGACATTCTGGACATTTTACTAGTCCATTTTGAGGCGAATTTGTTCCTAAAATTATGTACATTTTTTTCTTTGAAGACCAAGATAGGTATCCATTATTATCAAAATATTGTTTAATTTCGTTTTTTAAAACAATTACTTTGTTTTTTGTTGGCTTGACAACATTTCTTGAAGCAAGAACATTTTTACTTTTCAAAATTTGTATTGTATTTTTTTGAAAAACCATTGTCTTCTTTGTTTAAACCATCTTAATGAAAACGTATGAACAATTTTTATAGGGATTCTTGTCAGTGTCTTTTGTGGAAAAGGTTTGTGTTATAGGTGCTGGTAGCACAAAATATGGAAAACTTGCTGATAGTATTTCTGATATTACTATTCAAGCATCAATTGAAGCTATTGATAGCGCAGGAATTGAACCAAAAGAAATCAAGGCTGGTTACATTTCCAACGTTTTTGGTGTAGCTGATAAACAAGTTCACCTAGGACCAGTTGTGATGAGTAATCTTGGAATATCTGAACGACCATCGTTGTCAATTGAATCTGCATGTGGAAGTGGATCTGTTTCATTTAGAGAAGCATTTGCAAATGTTGCTGCTGGATTTTATGATGTAGTTTTAGTAACAGGTGTAGAAAAAGTAACACATACCGGAACAGAATGGACCACAACTTATTTTTCTTATTGTTCAGATTTTTTTTATGAAGGACAGGCAGGTGCATCTTTTCCAGGATTGTTTGCATCAATGGCACGAGCTTATCTTACAGAGTTTAAAGCTACAGAAGAAGATCTTGCAATGGTAGCAGTAAAAAATCATGAAAATGGTTTCTTAAATCCAAAAGCACATTTAAGAAAAAAAATTACTGTTGATGATGTAATGAATTCAGCCGTAGTTGCAAGTCCGCTTAAACTTTATGATTGTTGTCCTTTTTCAGATGGTGCAAGTTCTGTTATCTTATGTAATGAAAAATTTGCAAAAGATCATACTAAAGATTACATCAGGGTCATTGGTTCAGGTAGAGGTGGTTCACCTGCTGCACTGCAAGGGCGTGAACATTTAACAACAATACCAAGTACTAAGATTGCAGCTGAAGCTGCTTACAAAATGGCAGGAATAACACCAAAGGATATTGATTTTGCTGAAGTTCATGATTGTTTTACTATTGCCGAAATAGTGGATACTGAAGACTTGGGTTTCTTTGAAAAAGGTAAGGGTGTTGAAGGTGTGCGTGAAGGACAAACTGCACGAAATGGTGGTATCCCCATTAATCCATCAGGTGGGTTAAAATCAAAAGGTCATCCGATTGGTGCTACAGGTGTGGGACAAATTGTTGAAGTATTTGATCAACTTACCGGCAAAGCCGGTGAACGAACAATAAAAGATGCAAAAATTGGTTTAACACAGAACTTCGGAGCAACAGGAGCGAGTTGTGCCGTGCATATATTCCAAAGTGTGTAAATTGTCTTCCAAACAGGAATTCATAGATGCTGTCAAGTTAGGCAAAGTTCTTGCAAGAAAATGCAAAAAATGTGGGGAACTGCATTTAGCGACTATATATTTTTGCCAAAATTGTGGAAATAAGGAATTTGAAAATGCCTTACTTGAGGGTCAAGGTTCTATTGCGACCTATACCATAATCACAGTTCCACCAGCAGGATTTGAAAAATATACTCCCTATGCTTGGGTGGTGCTTAACCTTGATAATTCTAACCTTCGAATTTCGGGTTTTATGGCTAGAATTTCAAAACCATCAGATCTTCCAGTTGGAGCAAAAGCTAAAATTGTTGGATATGACGATCGTGGAATTTTGATTGAAAAACAGTGAATCTAATTTATTGTAATTATGAAATAAAATCAAAAAGGATTTTTAATAATTTTGAAATACACTATACCATATGTCCGTTGAAATAATTTGCGGTAAATGTGGAAAAAAGATCGCCAACATGAAAATGTTAAAGTCTGTAAAAGATGTAATTAGGCCATACAACAATAAATGTCCAGAATGTGGACAGACTCTTTCAACATCAGAATTTACATTGGATGTAAGAGAAAGCTGATCTAAAAACTACATCATTATTCCGTCACAAATCTTAATTACCCCATGATCTTTTAGACATGGATATGGAACTGAGCGAGGAGTTAGAGGAACCAAAGCGAGGAGGAATTCTGCAATCTACATCAAAACGTGTAAGAATGATCTTTTCTGTTATGGCAAGCCCTAACAGAATTGATATTTTAAGAATTCTAAACTCAAAAGGACCGTTAACTTATTCTGAATTAAAATCACTGGCTGGATTTAAGTCAAAAAAAGAGAGTGGAAAATTTGCCTACCATCTGAGAAAATTATTGAGACAATCACTTGTGGCGCTGAATAAATCAGAAAGGCGTTATACAATTACAAATCTAGGAAAACTAGTTTTGAGTCTTGCAAGACAGATTGAAGAACGTTCAATCATAGAAAGTGGTAAAATGTATGTACGTACTTCACATGAATCAATTGAAGAGTTTAACTCTCACAAAATAATTCAATCTTTAGTACGTGAAGGAAGTCTTCCTTTGGAATTAGCCCAAAAGATTACAGAAGAAGTAGAAAATCGAATTTACAAATATCAAACAACATATCTTACTGGTTCACTTATTCGTGAGATGGTAAACTCTGTTCTTTTAGAACACGGTCACGAAGAATATAGAAACAAACTGGCAAGACTTGGAATGCCAGTATTTGAGGTAAAAGAAATGATTTCAAATGTAGAAAATGTAGACAATGGAGCAGAGGGTCTCTTGTATAAGACAGGACAAACGGTGTTTGCAGAACACCTTCTATTAAATACCCTACCAAAAGATGTGGCAGATTCTCACCTGTCTGGAGACCTCCATATTGCAAATCCTGGACTATGGTCTCTCCTGCCTGATACCATTTTTGTGAATCTAAAAGAACTAATCGAAGATGGAATTGATTTACGCGGCAAAGCCCTAGGCGTGACTAGAATTCCATCAATTAAAACTCTGGAAAATCTAACCTCCGCACTATCGATGATAATCTCTTTGATTTCAAAGGAAGTATCGCAAGAGGTAGTAATGGATGGACTAGCCCAGTTATTGATAAAACATACCAAAAATTCATCAGATTTAGAACAAAAATTAACAGATGCCTTTGCTATATCTTCTACAACATCACAATATGGTCACAACCCAACTCTTGTTTCTTTTATAATCCAACTAGGTTCCGATCAAAAAATTGTAAAAGCAATCCTTATAGCTTACAAAAACTACGTGAAAATCACACCAATACCAAAAATTGGTCTTATCATTGATTACGAAAAGGCAAAATTAACTGATTCATCTGATGTATTAGCAGAAATAATTGCACTTGGCGGAAAAGTAATCTTCTCTAAAGGAAGTGTTTCAAATCAGGGAATTTTAAAAGATGATACAAAAAACACAGGAGCAACATCAATTAAACTTCAGTCTCTATCAATTAATTTACCTCGACTTGCATTTGAGTCAAACAAAGATGAAACTTACTTTAGAGCACGACTAGCACTATTGATGAAGCCAGCTCTTTCTTCAATGTCATTAAGAAAGAAAGACATTTCTGATCTGACAAGACGAGGTCTAAATCCAATTCTTGCTGGAAATACTCAATACATGCAACGAAGTACTAGTACACTTATTGTCAATCTAGTGGGCTTACATGAAGCTGTCTTTAACATTCTAGGATTTGAAGACAACAAAGAGGGAAGAGAGATTTTACATAAAGTAATTGAAACAGCAGTAGATGTTGCAAAGAAGAAAGGAAAAGAAATTGGAGATAACGTTAGTATATGCATGACTGAAAGTGAAGGTTCTGCGAGATTTGCAACGTTGGATGGAGAGAAATATGGAAAAAATTCTGTTTTACAATCTCTTCAAGGAAAACCTTACTCAGAAGGTATTTCATTTGATGCAACCGAAATTCTTCAACTTTCAATCAAGAACGAAAAAATTGTTGAATGTAATAAGATCGCAAAGATGCTTAATGGTGGATTGTTAACACAGATTCAGTTTGATAAAGACGCCAAAGTTGCTGAAATCAAAAAAACAATTGAAAAGGCAGCCGATCTAACTACCTCCTTTAAGCCGATCAAACAGGTACCAATTTGTGGAAACTGTGGTATGAAAGATGAGAAATTGGCCGAAAAATGTCCTAACTGCAAGTCCTCATACATCATCTAACAACGAAATTCGCAAGCCTGGTCTCATCGGATAAAAATAATTTTATAACTTAAGGCGTTTCTTCAAAAGGAATTTGCTAATTTCGTTTTGGGTTACGAAAATTAGACCGGTATGAAGTTCATAATGCTGGTGTAAAATAAGTTGAGCTAAATCTGATCTAGATAAAATTTTTTTTGCCACAGCAGATATAAGCACATGTTTCATACCTATCGCGGGGGAGATATTATATGGTTGAAAATTCACAAATAGAAAGTGGTATCGCTGAAATCCGAAAAAGAAACGGAAAAGTAACCATCTTTAACAAAGATAAGATCACAAACGCGATTTACAAAGCGTTGGATGCTACAGGTCAACCTGATCGTAATATCGCAGCACAATTAACTGACGGTGTACTTACAAAATTGCATCAACAGGGCTTCTCAGCAGCTAGCCCCCCAAGCGTTGAAGATATCCAGGATATGGTTGAATCTACTTTGATCGACAAAGGATTCAGCGAGATCGCCAAAGCCTATATTCTATACAGGCACGAACGTCGTAAAGTAAGAGACGATAAAATCAAAGTACTTAACCTTAAAATCCTCGATCCAGTATCAAAGAACTTTGATCTTAATTGTTTGAGAGTTTTAGCATCAAGGTATCTTGTTAGAAATAGTAAAAGTGAAATCATTGAAAGCCCATCTCAAATGTTTGAAAGAGTTGCTCTTCTTGTAGCTATAGCTGATCTATTACGTGATAGCACAATCTTTTCAAGAGAAGGTGGTATAAAACAGAATGTCGAAGAGGCACGAAGTTATTTAGGTAAACTGGGTGACTTTGATTACAAATTCAAATTAGGCGAACATTATCTTAACAAATGGCACTTTAGAGGTTTAATTAATCACTACATTGACCTAGCAATGAAAAGTCAGATGAAAGTAAGCTTCAAAGAACTTTTGACAATGCTTGCTGCTAAGAAACTTGATAATTATGCAGATAAAGTTTCAGAATACTATGATTTAATGACGGAACAAATCTTCTTACCAAACTCTCCTACTATGATGAATGCTGGTGGACGCTTAGGACAGCTTTCTGCATGTTTCGTATTAGCCATGCCTGATGATATGGCAGGAATTATGAAATCAACATCAGATGCTGCGCTAATATTCAAATCAGGGGGTGGAGTAGGAATTAATTATTCAGATTTACGTCAAGAAGGAGACATTGTAGCCTCCACATCTGGAGTTGCTTCAGGTCCTGTTTCCTTCATGAATATCATAAACACCGTAACTGAGGTAGTCAAACAGGGAGGAAAACGAAGAGGTGCTAATATGGGCATTATAGAGGCATGGCATCCTGATGTTGAGAAATTTATAACAAATAAGACTCAGCCTGGAATTCTTGAGAATTTCAACGTAAGCGTAGGCATATGGGAGGACTTTTGGAATGCTCTTGTAAATACTGAAGATGGAAAGTTCATGTTACGTTCTCCTAATGGTAGAGAACCAATAAGAGAAATTAATGCACACCAACTAATTGATCTAATTGCCCTGTCAGCGTGGAAAAGTGCTGAACCTGGACTGATATTCTTTGATAAAATAAATCAATACAATGTCTTTGCAAAAGCTAGAGGAGGACCACTTCGAGCTACCAATCCATGTGGAGAACAAAGCTTGTATCCATACGAGTCATGTAACTTAGGCTCAATCAATTTAGCAAATCTTGTCAAGCGAAAAGCAGATGGACAGTATGAGTTTGATTGGCAAAGATATGAAGAGACAATTAGAAAGACAACCAGATTCTTAGATAATATTATTGACGTGAACCATTATCCAGTTCATGAAATAGATGTAGCATCTAAAGAGTCTCGAAGAATTGGTCTTGGTGTTATGGGTGTAGCTGATCTTCTTTACAAGTTGAGAATCCCATACAATTCAAAGGAAGGTTATGAAATGCAATCCAAACTATCTGAAGCCTTGACCTACTATTCAATGGAAGAAAGTGTAGCCCTTGCAAAAACAAGGGGTGAATTCCCTCTGTGTTCAAAAACTGAATTTCCAGAAGGAAAAATTCCAATTGCAGGATATTATGAAAAATCAAAGAGCCAACATTCTTACGATTGGGATGCACTAATTTCAAAAATTAAAAAACATGGAATTAGAAACGTGCTGACAACAACTGTTGCACCAACTGGTACACTTTCAATGATTGCAGATTGTTCCAATGGCATGGAACCAACGTTTGCACTTGTCTTTGAAAAGCGAGTTACAGTTGGTAGATTCTTCTATACAAATAAAATATTTGAACAAGTTCTAAAAGAAAACGGACTCTACAGTGAAGAATTACTTGCAAAAGTTGCAGATAACTATGGTTCTGCTAGAGGTATTCCTGAAATTCCAGAATGGATGCAAAAGATCTTCGTTACTGCAATGGACATCCATTGGGCTGATCATCTTTGTGCTCAAGCAGTTTGGCAAGACTGGATAGGAAATGCAATTGCCAAAACCATTAACATGCCCTATGATGTATCTGCTGATGACGTAAAAGCAGCATATCTACTTGCACATGAGATGGGTCTCAAGGGAATTACCGTTTATAGAGATAGTTCTAGACATGAACAAGTTTTACACATGACAAGTGAAAATGCAAAAAAAACATTTGATACAAGACCTAGTGAAGTTGTTACAGATTATGTTAACACAAAAATCACAAATCCCTATGTGAGAAAGCAGGTAGATAATGCATTGCGCCTAATAATACCTCAAGAAGTAACTCATCAACCACAGATAATAGAGGAAGAAAAAGAAGAGAACCTTTGTCCTACATGCAAAAACAATCTGGTATTCGTAGAAGGATGTAGTCTTTGTATAGAATGCGGCTTTAGTGGTTGTACTTCTGGCTAACATAGAATAAATAGATCACAACTTTTTTACTCTCTTTTCTAACTGCACAAATCATTGAATAAAGCGATAATTGGAGGAATCATAACTGCAGTTGCCATTGCTGCAATTGCTTCTGTATTTTTATTTTCATCAAATTCTGGCTTTATACAATCTTCATCTCATAATGAAAAGCTTGGTCTTATCGTAAATCCTCCGTCAAACAAAATCACTCTTGATGATTTGAAAAACTATTACACACAAGCTTCTTCTACAGGAATTGGTAGAACTAATCTCTATCTTTTTTGGAATTTATTTGAACCAGAAAAAGGAAATTATGATTGGAAACAATCTGATCTCTGGATGGACTTCAACAAACAAAATGATCTTAAAGTTACTCTTTACTTTTCCATAATTAATGGGAAAACGTTAGGTCCATTTCCAGATTGGATAGGAAAACCGAGCTTGGGTTCAATTTCAGAAGACAATCTTATCAAAGTTCTTGATGTTATACTAACACGATATAACATAATAGACACTGTTATTATTGCAGGGGATACAGAAGAATATTTCAGATACTCTGAACAAAATATTCCAGTTTACAAAGAACTTTTTGATGGTGTATATGGACCTTTAAAAGAAAAACATCCAGATGTAAAATTTGGTAATGCATTTTCATTACATGGTATTATTAACAAAAATCTTAGTCATATAGTAGAACAATTAGATGTAGGTGATTTTGTTGCTTTTAGTTATTTCCCAGTAGATGCTCTTAACGAAATAAACAAAACTCCTCAGGAGGCAAGGGAAGATCTAGAGACTATAATGAAGCTTGTCCCTGATAAGAAAAAGGGAATTTTTGAAATAAGTTGGAGCACATCAGAATTTGTAAATGGAACTGAAGTGGAACAAACTGAATTTGTAAAAAAGGTATATGATTTCTATCGAACAAATAAACCACAACTTGAATTTGTTACTTGGTATCGACAGTTTGATAGACCAGAAGGAACATGTGTTATGACTCCAGAAAAAACTGAAGAGCAAATCAGTATTGGTGGCTCATCAGATTTAGGTAGTAACGAATTTGTGATTGAACGATTAAATCATTACATATGTAATTCCGGGCTAATTGATATTAATGGGAATAAAAAACCCGCATGGAATGAATTTACAAAACAGGTACAAATGAGTACAAATTCTTAAAAATCATTCTGATTAAATCATGATACTTTTGAATTTACTTATTTTACTAATTGTTCCACTGGTTTCTGGAAGTATTGATTCCTTTGAAGACAAGTTTATTGATCCATCAATAGAAGAGCAAAAAATGTTCAAAAATCTTTTAGAACAATTTCTAAAACTCGATATTGACAAAAAAGATGTTTCTGGTATTTTGAATACATTTGAAAAGCCAAGAATTGTTACTTTTCCATGTAACATTGAAGATGTTAATGACTTAGTTGTGAATGTAGTTGAAACTCGTCTTGCTGGTTTTACCGTACCTGAAGAACATGAAGGTGGAGTCATAGTTGGTGGAACTTATTCATGGCAGTGCAAAATTACGACAAGCTCTAAAGGAATTATCACAATGGATTGTGATAATACTATAAAGCTTAATCCAGATGTAATTAACCCCACTGAAGAAAAAGATCAGCGTTCTCAAAAAGTAGATAACCTTGTCATCATATATCATGAACTACTTCACGGTCAATTAATGCTTGATGCAATTTCTTCATCCCAAGAATGGCGTAATGACGTTTGTAATAAAACACCAACTGATAAAATCGATTATTCTTACTCTGACAAACAACATATTGTAATTAATCCTCTACAAGAAGAATTTGCATCTCAACTAGTCAGTAAAGAAGGTGGAGTATTTTTTCTAGAAAAAATAAACCCAATAGAAACTGAAAATGGAGAATTTTTTAAGAAAATAACTAGTAGGTTTGATCATCCGCAGTTAGTTGATTCAGGAATTAAGGTCACTTATCGTGGAATAAACACTAACGAATTATCTGTTTCCTTTCATCAAGAGGATATTGTAATTTCAGGTAGTCTTAAAGATAAAACAAAGTCTGGAACAGTTTGGTTATACGCCTTTCCAGAAGATAATCCAAAAACTAACTCTAATCAGGAAATCCCACAATGGATAAAAAATAATGCGGCTTGGTGGTCTGAAGAAACTATCACTGATTCTGATTTTCTAAATGGAATCGAATTTTTAATTCAAAATGACATTATGAAAATTCAGAAAGTTGAAAAAAATTCTGAACCATCAGAAGAAATTCCATCATGGGTTAGAAATAACGCGGAATGGTGGTCATTAGGATTAATCTCTGATGAGGATTTTGTCTCAGGCATAAAATATCTTATTGAAGCTGGAATTATTGCATATCAATAATGCTTTCATTGATACTAGCTGAATCCTCACTTGAGTTAGTTCCAAAAGAACTACATCATCACAATTCAGTTATCTCTCATAGTCGAAAACTTGGAAAAAATCCGTCAGAGATTCTCTTAGATAATTCATGGCATTATGGGGCAATGAAAGGAATCAAAAATGAAATAAAAAGAGGAAGACCTGATCTCGTACATATTTCATTATTGGAGGCATGTACAATTCCTCTTTATTATAAAAAAAAAATCTCAGTATATGTACATACCATTGAAGATAAAGTCATTTTCATAGCAAATGATGTACACCTACCAAAATCATATCATAGATTTGCTGGATTAGTAGAAAAGCTATTTTTGGAAAAAGTAATTCAGGCAGATGGAAAAAATCTTCTTGAAATAAAGGATATGACATTTGATCAGTTATTAAAGGAAATAAATCCAAAAAGAGTCATAGGCTTATCCACACAGGGAGTTTCCAGCTCATGTGAAGACGTGGCAAAAAAATTAACCAATGATTCATGCCTTGTTATTGGTGGATTTCCAAAAGGTCATTTCTCTAATGAAATAAAAAAAAGATTTGAATACATAGTAAATGTAGATGACACTCCATTAGAATCACACGTTGTAATCAGTAGAGTTCTTTACGAATATGAAAAAACCATTTTTATGTAGGCTGTCGAGTTTTCTCTTTTATGCGGTCGTAGTATAGCCTGGTAGTACGCTGGCCTTCCAAGCCCGTCACCCGGGTTCAAATCCCGGCGACCGCATTTTTATTAAATGATCCAAATTTTAAGGGGATTTCTTTTCATTAAAACATGAAACAAAGCACAAAAATTATTGCGCTAGAAAGAATTCAGATACTAATTAAAAATGCAATTTCTAATTCAAGAACATTTCCAAAATTAGCTCAAAGACAGGCAGATCTTGCAAAAAAGATCAGTACTAGATATCGTATTGCAATGCCATATGAAATTAAAATGAATTTTTGTAAAAAATGTAAAAACTTCATTGTCCCAGGTGTAAATTCTAGAATCCGGATTGGGAGAACCTCACTAAAATCTATTCGAGTAACATGTCGCTTTTGTGGCCATATTTATCGCAAAGTAATAGCTCAATGATTTATAAGACGATTTGAAAGTTTGACTTTTTATGGCAAAAGTGTATGACGTACCAGCAGACTTGTTGATAGATAAATTAACTGAGATTTTAAAAAATGAAGACATACCAGCACCAAGTTGGGCTCCTTTTGTTAAGACAGGATCTCATGCTGACAAACCTCCACAAAAACCAGATTGGTGGCATACTAGATGTGCTTCAATATTACGAAAAATATACCTTCATGGTCCGATGGGAATACATGATTTACGTAAAGTGTATGGTGGTGGTAAAGCAGTTGGATACGGTGCTAGAAACCACAAGGATGCTGGTGGTGTAATTATTAGAAAAGCCGTTCAAGGATTAGAAAAATTAGGATACATTGAGAAGGTTGCAGGAAAAGGTAGAGTTGTTTCTAAAAATGGGATGCAAAAGCTAGATAGACTTGCAACTGAAATTTTATCACAACTTGTTGCTGAAACTCCACAATTGAAGGTATACTCTTAGTGTAATGTCATGAGTTCACCCGACTCTGATGAAAATTATCAACCAAATGAACCAGAATTTGCTGCTCAAAAAGAAATTATTTTAAAACAAATTCTTTCTTCTGATGCACGACTCAGATTAAACAATGTAAAGATGGTTAAACCAGATGTAGCAAACACCGTAGAAAATTATTTGATAAATCTTGCTTCCCAGGGTAGGGTAAAGCCACCGGTAACTGATGATCAACTCAAACAAATTCTATTATCTATACAACAACCAAAACGGGATTTCAAAATTAATCGACGGTAATCTCTGAGAAAATATAATTAGGGGATACAAGGCGATCGTATTCATGAAAGGGGTCGTTTATGAAGAATACGCACCTGATGATAATTTTAAGAAAATTCTAAAAATTAAGGATATTGATGATCCAAAACCCAAGCCAAATGAAGTAGTTTTCAAAGTAAAGGCAGCAGCATTAAACTATAATGATATCTGGGGCATGCGAGGAAATCCAGTTCCAGTTCCTCTTCCACATATTTCTGGATCAGATGCAGCAGGTGATGTAATTGCTGTTGGTGATGAAGTTACTAACATCAAAGTAGGTGATAGAGTTGTATCTCATTCGAACATGTCTTGTAGAGTTTGTACTGCATGTACTGATGGACGTGAATACGATTGTGATAAACGAACAATCTGGGGATTTCAAACAGGACCAAATTGGGGAGCTTTCTCTGAAATAACTCATCTACCTGAGGTAAATATTCTAAAAATTCCAGATAGTGTCAGCTATGATGAAGCTGCAGCAGCTTCAATGACACTTTTAACATCGTGGCATATGCTAGTAGGCAGAGCCAAAATTAGACCAGGACAAACAGTTCTAATTATGGGCGGTGGTTCTGGAGTAGGAAGCTTTGGTATTCAAATTGCCAAACTTTACAATTGTACTGTAATTGCTACAGCCAGCCCTGATAAACTAGACAAGCTAAAAGAACTTGGTGCTGATTATGCAGTTGATCACAGAAAGGAAGACTGGCACAAAGAAGTTCGTGGAATTACTAAAGAGATCTCCAAAAAAACCGGTGTATCTCCTGGAATTGATATATCATTTGATCATATAGGTCAGACTCACTGGAACCAACAACTTACTTTACTCAAATTCGGTGCAACTCTAGTTTCATGTGGGGCAACTACAGGATATGATGCAAAAACTGACCTACGACATATTTTCTTTAAAGGAACAAACATCCTAGGTTCCACCCAGGGAACAAGAGCTGAGCTTGAACAAGGATTCTACTGGATGGGACAAGGAAAGATAAAGGCTGCAATTGATTCTGTTTACTCTTTTGAGAAAGCAGCAGAAGCTCATACAAAGATGTTAACTGGAAAAGGTCTTTTTGGCAAAATCTTAATGAAGCCAGAAGGGGCCTAATCAATTAATGTCACGACTTTTCAGAAGTCTGATTTTTGTTCCAGGAAATAATCCCCGTTTTCTAGAAAAAGCAAAAACACTTTCTGCTGACATTGTTTGTTTTGATTTAGAAGATTCTGTACCAGATTCAGAAAAGAAAAATGCTAGAAATCTAATTAAAAATGCATTAAAAACTCGATCTCAATATACTTCTGAAATTTACGTCAGGACTAACTCCCCTACATCTGGCAAAATCCAAGATGATCTAAAGGAAATAGTTCAAAAAGGAATTGATGGAATAGTAATACCAAAAGTAAACAATGCCATAGAGCTAAAAAAAATTGAAAAAACATTAGCACTTTTAGAAAAAAAGCAAAAATTGCAACCAATTGGACTAATACCATCTATAGAATCAGCTGAAGGTGTGGCTAATACACACGAAATTGCTTCAGCAAGCAAACGAATTTCAGCTATTGTTTTTGGAGTATTTGATTTTCTCAATGATATGGGCATTGAATATACAAAACAACCAGAAGGTGCCAAGTTTGCCAGAGCAAAAATTCCGATAGAAGCTAAAGCAGTAGGAGTTTATGCATTAGATGCCATATGGCAGGATCTAAAAGATGAAAAAGGTTTGATAGAAGATTGTAAAATTGGGAAAAGTCTTGGATATGTTGGAAAAACCATAATTCATCCTGATCAAATTTTAATTATACATAAAACATTTCATCCAAACAAAACAGAGCTAGAATGGGCAGAAAAAGTATGTAACACATATGAAAAATCAACAAAGAAAGGGAAGGGAGCTACAACAGTAGATGGAAAGATGATCGATGAAGTTCATTACAAACGCGCAAAAGCTTTGTTCGATTTGGCTAATAGATAAAATAAATTTTTGAAAAAATCAATTGTGGATATGATTTCCAGCTTTACAGAAGGGGCAAACAAAATCAATACGATCATGTAATCCTTCTATAGTACAATTACAATTTTCACAATGGCACTTACTCATTTTCAATCAATTCATAATGACCGATTTTATGTTAACAAATTCTTTCAAACCGTAATTTGATAACTCTCTTCCAATTCCTGAATTTTTGATACCACCAAATGGAATTCGTGGATCAGAAATTACCATAGAATTTACAAAAACCATTCCAGCCTCTATATCCTTAACCAAGTTGTTCTCTTTGGCAAATTTTTCAGACCAAATACTGGAACCCAAGCCAAATTCTGTATCATTTGCAAATCTAATGGCTTCAGTTGGATTTCGTGCTGCAATAATTGGAGCAACTGGACCAAATACCTCTTCACGTGATATTGACATATCTGGAGTTACTTTTCCTACAACAGTTGGATTAAAGAAATATCCTTTCATCTGGGGAACATTTCCTCCTACCAAAACTTTAGCACCTTTTAGAGCTGACTGGCCAATTTGGTTTACGATTGTATCTCGTGAACTATCTCGTACTAGAGGACCAATGGTTGTTTTAGGATCTAATGGATCACCTACTACTTGTTTTTCTACATTTTCAATGAATTTCTTTGTAAATTCTTCAATTACATCTTGTTCAACTATGAATCTTTTAGCAGCTATACAACTCTGACCATTATTTAGAAATCTGGATTTAACTCCAATTTCTGCTGCTTTATCAATATTAGCATCTTTTAATACAATAAATGGATCACTTCCACCAAGTTCTAAAATAAATTTATGTAACTGCTGACTTGCAATTTCCGCAACTCTTTTTCCTGCTCTTGTACTTCCAGTAATTGAAACTGCATCAACATTTGCTCTTGCAAGTGCTTCCCCAACAACGTAATTTCCTACTAGGTGTCGAAATACTCCTTTTGGAAATCCAGCTTCTTCAAATGCCTTTTGAATGGTATTTCCTGATAATGGACAAACACTTGAATGTTTTAGTAATACTGTATTTCCAGCAAATAAGGCAGGGACACAAAATCTCAATACCTGCCAGAAAGGAAAGTTCCACGGCATTATGCAACCTATTACACCTAAGGGATCAAAGCGAACGTAGCTGTCTTTTGCATTTGTTTCAATAAATTCAGGTTCTAAGAATTTTCCCCCATTATCTGCATAATACTCACACACCCAACTACATTTCTCAACTTCTGCCAAAGATTCGGTAATTGGTTTTCCCATCTCGTTTGTAATTATAGTTGCATATTCCTTCTTTCTTTGTTGCAACATATGTCCAAGGTTTCGTAGAAGCTTGGCTCTCTCAGAAATGTCAAATTTTTTCCATATTGACTCATAGACCTTTCTAGAATCATTTACTTCATGATTCACTTGTTCTTCGGTTAAGGTATCATACTCAGCTAGGATTTCTTCTGTTGCTGGGTTTACAGTTTTTATTTTCATGCTACGGCTCACTAAACTAGGGATATAAACTATGGTAGTAATTACCACTCATTACCAATGAAATCCACTTCTAGGATCTTAGAATATCTATACAATTTGAAAAAATTTCCAAATATACTGCCTTACAATACAATTGCAAAAATTAGGAATTATTCAAGCAATTAATAATAAATCTGGTATAAAACTGGCAAATCTTTTTTTCTTTAATCCATAACTAAATCGTGATGGAAAGAGCTTATGTTTTAATAAATTGCGATACTGGTTATGAAGAGTCAATAATTAAGGAATTAAAAAAGATGGACTCTATCAAGGAGATTCATGGTACTTTAGGAGTTTATGATATTATTGCTAAAGTAGAATCAGAAAACCAGGAGAAACTTAAAGAAGCAATTATAGGTGATATCCGAAAAATAACTAATATAAGGTCCACTCTAACCCTAATGAATGCAGGGGACATTGACATGGGTGAGAAAATGGCAGAACTAATTCCAGATATTATTCCAGAGGAAAAAAAACCGTTAGAAGTACCTACAGATATGAACGAAGACGAAGAATATGACGATGAAGATGACGATTTTGAAGAAAAGAAAAAATAATTTAAGTTATAATTAATTTTCTAACTTTGTTTTGTTAATTTAATCCAAAAATTGGATGATATTCTTTTAGTTTAACAACAGGTAAATATGATAAACCATGTTGAAACTTGTCTGTAAATATTGGAGTCTTGTCATCATTAGTTGAATATTGTAAGAATGGTTTTGTAGGTTCTTTATCAAGTGTTACATGATTAAAAAAATACAATGTATCTTCTAAATTAAGTGATGTGATATATCCAATTATCCATTTTGTTTTTTGTGGAAACATAAAAAGCGTCAAGTCTGGTTCATCTGGCAATTCTGGATCATATGTTAACCTTGCAAGACTTCCTAAGTCCTCAACTTTTATTGGAGTGAATTTATCTTGAATTTTTTTTGGATTAATGATTAATGTTGATGGCAGTGCACTTAGATGAACAATTGGTGCATATTGTGAAAATGATTTTGTGGAACTTACTACACTGCATTCTTCTCTACCATTTTTTATATTATATGAAATATATCTACCACTATTAGGTGCAACAGTATAAATTGAAAAAAGAGAGTTTGCAAGAACTCTTCTGCTAGATAAGACCTTTTTTTTATTCAAGTCATGTGAATATACCCTTAAAGGATTCTCCTTTAATGCACAAACAAACCTGGCAAAACTCTCAAAATCAGCTGTTTCTACAAAATATTGACTAGGCAACAAAATAGCATAGTAAAATAGTAATTAATACCTAAGGCAGTTTGAGTAAACAATTTCTAGAGAGAAAAATTAAAAGAAATATGGAAAAGACCATTTGTTGGGCCAACACTGATGACTTTGAGCAATCAGAAATTGTAATTCTTGGAATTCCAGATGAATCTCAATCTCATGCTCTCAGAAAAGGAGCATCTGAAGCTCCTCATTTCATCCGTGAGATTTCAAATTTACGAGACTCTTACACTAGAGAAGGAAAAAAATCTCTTGGTCTTCCGTTTAATGGAATAGGACGAAAAAAAGTCCTAGATTACGGAAACATCTCAAAGAATCAGATTGATGAGGTTTTTGAAAGAATTATTTCAAAATCAAAAATTCCAATTGTGATGGGAGGCGATCATTCCATTTCCAAGGATATAATAAAAGCAATTTCAAAGAAAAAAGCCCCACTCTCTTTGGTATATTTTGATGCCCACCCTGACTTGGTGAGTTCAACCCAGAACTATTACGGATCAGTTTTTTACGATGTTTTACCCAATATCGATCTAAAAACTAGCCTGCAGATAGGAATTAGAACTCCAGAACAGGAAGAACTAGATAATCTAAAAAAATACGACATCAAGGTCATTACTCCTTTTGATATATTAGAAAAAGGGGTAAAAGAAATTTCAAAATCAATTTTGAAAACAATTGGCAAGAATGTCTACGTTTCATTTGATATGGATTGTGTTGATCCTGCTTTTGCCCCAGGCGTTTCAGTTCCAGTACCATTGGGTCTAAAAAATGTCGAAGCAGTGTATCTTCTAAAAGCTATAGTAGAACAAGGAATTATTGGCATGGATATAATGGAGGTCTGTCCAAGCTATGATATCAAAGACAGAACATCACATCTTGCATCTAGAATGATTTCTGAGGTAATTTCTTCCTGTAAATAGAAATTAAAATAAAAAAAGTAGAAGTTTATCTCCTTCTTTGCGCTGGACTGCGACGTGAAGACTAGAATCAACTAGATATATCTTATAATGTAAAAATCACTAGTTTTTGTGTTGCCATAGAATTTCATTAACAAATTTTTTATTCATTTAAAATATGGCATGTATGTATTACTATTATGTTTGAAAATGAATTCACATGGGGAAATGCAATAGCAAATAATGCAACTGATGTATTTCATGAACAATTTGAAAAAGCAGTTGAACAAGTAAAAAATAATTTAAACAAAGAATATCCTTTAATAATTAACGGGAAAGAAATTTTTTCTAAAATACAATTTGAAGTAAAATCGCCATCTGATACGACAATTATTGTTGCTAAGTTTCCCAAAGGAACCGCGAATGATACCAATAATGCTATAAAATCAGCAAAGGATGCATTCTTTGAATGGAGTAATACTCCATATCAAACTAGAGCAAAAATTTTCAAAGAATGTGCTGACTTGTTTTCAAAACAAAAATTTCGTCTATCAGCAATTATGTCCTTTGAAAATGGAAAAACCAGAATCGAAGCTATGGGAGATGTTGATGAAGCAATTGACTTTATGAGATTTTATGCTTATCAATTGGAAATTAATAAAGGATTTTCAAAAGAAACTGAACATCCTAATCCAAAAGAAAAAACTCGAACCATCCTTAAACCATATGGGGTATGGGGGATTATTGCTCCCTTTAATTTTCCATCAGCTATAGCAATCGGAATGACTACTGGAGCTTTAATTACAGGAAACACAACAGTCTTAAAACCTGCTAGTGACACTCCACTTTCTTCATTTGAATTTGTAAACGCAATTTACAAGAAGTTACCAGCTGGAGCCATTAACTTTGTAACAGGGCCTGGAAGTGTCGTGGGTAAGACTCTCATAGAAAGCCCAGATGTTGATGGAATTGCATTTACTGGTTCGAGAGAAGTAGGAATGTCTGGATACAAAACTTTCACTCAAAATGAAACCAAACCATTCATTTCTGAGATGGGAGGAAAAAATCCAACTATCGTTACAAAACATGCGAATCTTGAAAAGGCAACAGATGGAGTTATGAGAGCTGCATTTGGATATGGAGGACAAAAATGTAGTGCATGTTCTAGGGTCTACGTACAAAAAGAGATTGCAGATAAATTCATTGAAAAGCTAATAGAGAAAACAAAATCACTTAAAATTGGACTTCCTTGGAAAAGAGATGTTTTTTTGGGACCTGTTATCAATGAGGCTGCAAAGAAAAAATTCGAAGCAGCAGTAGAATTAGCTAAAAAAGATGGAGAAATTCTTGTAGGAGGAACTATTTTGAATGATTCTCAGCATCAAAATGGTTACTATGTTACTCCTACTATAGTCACAAAACTTCCAAGAGATCATAAATTAATGAAGGAAGAATTGTTTTTGCCTTTTCTATGCATAGACCAGTATGACGATTTTGATGAAGCAATAAATCTTGCAAACCAATCTGAATATGGTTTGACGGCTGGAATATTTAGTGATGACAAAAAACAAGTTGATGATTTTTTTGATAAAATTCAAGCAGGTACAGTGTATGCAAATAGAGCAGCGAGTGCTACAACTGCAGCTTTAGTACGCAGTCAACCATTTGTTGGTTGGAAACATTCCGGATCTACAGGAAAGGGAGCCGGTGGTGAAAACTATCTACAACAATTTATGCGAGCCCAGACTCAAACTCGATGTGATTGAATAAAAGAGCTTCCAAGAAGTAAGATATTTCGTTTTCTTTCCTTTACTCTACGAATAGAATAAGGAAGCCAATTTGTTCCATAGGGAATATAATCAGATACAACAAATCCCTTTCTGGCAAGATCGGGCTTTAGCTCATCACGAATTCCTTTGAGCATCTGAAATTCAAATTTACGTTCGTATATTTTTGAAAGTCGTATTGCCTGATTAATCATGCTTGAATCATGAGTTGCAATCCCAAATTCATTTCCATCTCTAAAAAGTAACTTCATTAGTCTTAGATAGTTTTCATCAATCTTGTTTTTTGATTTATAAGCAATCTTTCCATCCTCATTGTATGCTCCTTTTACTAGACGTATTTTTGCTCCATATTCAAGTAAATCAATTAGATCATTTTTGGTCCTCTTTAGATTTGCTTGAATCGCTAATCCTAACCTTTCGTACCTAGCAAATAGATTATGATAAATTTCTATAGTTTCATCAGTATGATCTGAAGATTCCATATCAATCCATACAAAAGTGTGTGATAAAGAAGCATTTTTAATAATTGTTTCAAAATTTCTTAAACATTCTTTTCTACTTATTGAAAGTCCTACTTGTGTAGGTTTGACAGATATAGCGCCTCTTACTTTCCATTTTCTAAATGATGAAGAAATTAGTTGATACTCTTTTACTGTTTTAATAATTAGTGGTTTAGAGGTATGATACTCTCCTAATTTGTTTACAATTGCATGTCTACCTTTCTTATAGGCATCTCTCACAGATTCTAAAGCATCATCTATTGTTTCTCCAGCAATCCATTGTTTAGCAACGCCATAAAGGATCTTTTCCATAAGTTTTGTACCAGAAACCAATACACTCTTCAGATGAATCTTGTAGTGTAAAAATCTTCAATACGAATTGATACTTTTTATACAGAATTAAATTAATCAATCTATGTTCACTGGAATAATTCAAGGCGTAGGCAAAATAGAAAAAATTAGCCAAAATACCAAAAATCGTAGTGCATTTCAGATGACAGTAGATTTAGGAAAGCATGCTAAAGGACTCAAAGTGGGACAGAGTGTGGCATTAAATGGTGTATGTCTTTCTGCTACTAAAATTTCAAAAAATAAATGTGATTTTGAGATGATTGATGAAACGATAAAACAAACTGATCTTGGAAACTTGGTGTCCGGTGACAAAGTCAACATTGAGCGTAGCTTAAAAATAGGTGATAGGATGGAAGGACACTTTGTATTAGGTCATGTGGATGGTGTTGGAATAATAAAAAAAATTGAAAAAAAACCTAAAGAAATCAAAGTATGGTTTGAAGTTCCAAAAAAATTAGTAAAATTTGTTGTTAAAAAAGGATCTATCGCAATTGATGGGATAAGTCTGACAGTAGTTGATGTCACAAAAAACAATGCTTCAGTTTGTTTAATCCCCCATACAATCAAAATTACCAACTTTCAATCAAAAAAAGTGGGCGACAAGATTAATATTGAAACTGATATTTTAGGAAAATACATTCTAAAACAAACCTAATTTATTACTACTTAATTGGTAATTACCAATTTTTTAGTAAACTATATAATTAGAGAAAATTACTTTTTATCATGTCACTTGATGACGCACTATCATCTCTAAAAAGAGGTGAATTTGTACTACTTCATGATTCGAGTGGACGAGAAAATGAAATCGATATGGTTGTTGCAGCAGAGTTTGTTACACCAGAGCACATCGCACGAATGCGACAGCACGCAGGAGGTTTGATATGTCTTGCAATAAACAGCTCTCTTGGGAAAGAGCTTGGTCTTAATTACATGCATGACATTTTGTCTAGTTCTGCTCATTTTGACTCAAAATCAAGGGAAATGATTATGGGATTAGCTCCATATGGGGATCATCCAACTTTTTCAATCTCAATTAACCATTATCAAACTTACACGGGAATTACTGATCGAGATAGAGCCCTTACTATTCGCGAAATGGCAAATCTCCACAAGGCAGATAACCAACACAACAAGTTTATTTCATCATTTAAAACACCTGGACATGTTCCTCTATTGATTGCTGCAAATGGTTTACTTTCAAACAGACGTGGACATACCGAAATGTCGATCTATTTGACAGACCTTGCTAAATTAAATCCTGTATCTGCTATTTGTGAAATGATGGATGCAGAAACATATTCAGCCCTTTCAGTGGAAAAAGCAAAAAAATATGCAAAACAAAATGCCATTCCATTTATTGATGGCAAAGAATTGTTAGAATACGCCAAGGTGCATTAATTTTGAATATTGCAATAGTGGTATCAGAATTTAATGACAAAGTAACATCTAGAATGCTAGAAGTAGCTTTAGAAAAAGCAAAATCTCTTAAATTAAATGTTAAATTCACATGTAAAGTTCCTGGCATTTTTGATATGCCATTAATTATAGATACATTACTTGAAAAAAAAGAGGTTGATGGTGTAGTGACACTTGGGACAGTAATTAAAGGACAGACAAAACATGATGAGCTAATTGCAAATGCTACTGCAACACGTCTTACAAAACTTTCATTAAAACACAAAAAACCAGTTTCATTAGGCATTACAGGACCTGGAATAGAAGAAAGACAGGCTTACGCACGAATCAGACCAGTTTCAGAAAGGGCAGTAGAAGCAGTAATGAAAATTTCAGAGGAACTAGAAAAAATTAGGTAAATTGATTCAACTCACAATCATCAAAATCAATGAGTATGGCCCTTGGACACTTACTTTGGGTAGCGACAGAGAACATGAACTCCAAATGTTTCAAGCCTCATTATACAAACAAGTTCAAAAATTATTCTCTGAGAGAAATTGTTTGGCATTTCTGAACAGATCAGATGAGTTTTTTGTTGTAACTAATGGATTAACTCTTGATGATCATATTTCAATTCAAAAAAAACTCGAAGAATCCTTTGAACTAAAACTATCAATGTCTATTGGATTTGCTAAGACCCCATTTGATGCAAATTTAAAAGCTTACGAGGGAAAACAATATCCAGTAATTTTAAACAAAGAACATAATATCTATGGTTTTGTTAATGGATATTCTGAACAGAAAGTAACTATTATGCACTTTGATGTAGATAATTTATCGTCTAAACGAAAAACAAAATCTCCATACGAAATATCTTCAATAATGTTTAAACTATATTCCTTAATGTCTGAATTTTTCTTAGATAGAAAATCAATGGCGTTCTTTATGGGTGGTGATAATTTTATGGTTGTTGCAAATGATGATGCAAAAGAAATGGCAAGGGAGTTCATTGATAGAACAAAAAAAGATCTTGGTATATTACTTAATTGTGGGATTGGAATTGGAAAAACCTCACGTGAGGCTGCCAAGCTAGCAACACAATCACTTGATAAAATAAGGGAGATTCGCGATTCTGGAAAAGAAAAACCAGAAATTGTAGAAACATCATGCTTTTAAAAAATGCAAGCATCCTTTACGGTAAAGAATTAACTTTTATTTCCTCTACAAATCTGAAAGTTTCTGAAGAAATTTTTAAAAAAATAAAACCAAACCTTAGACCAAACTCAAAAGAGGATTCAATTGACTGTGAAGGATTAATTGTAATTCCAGGTTTAATTAATTCACATACTCACATAGGAGACTCTATTGCAAAGGATATTTTATTAAACAGCGATGTTGAAGCAAAAATTCATCCTATTATAGGCGCGAAACAAAAAATCCTAACAGAATCAAAGCCCTCACATCTTGCAAATTTTATGAAAAACACATGCATTTCTATGATAAGAAATGGTACTACAACATTTGTTGATTTTAGAGAAGGCGGACTGGATGGAATACTTCTTCTAAAAAAAGTACTATCATCTTTGCCAATAAGATCCATTATACTTGGAAGGCTAGAATATTACCAAGATCATAAACAAATTAGAAATAATATTTCATTTCCTAATTCAAAAAGAGCAGAACTTGACACTCTTTTAAAAAACTGTGATGGACTAGGTATTAGTGGACCAAACGAAAACAGCAATTCTCTCCTAAAATTTTATTCCAGAATTCCGAAGATTAAAGCTATCCATTCTGAAGAAACAATTCAGAGCTCAAATCTATCAAAAAGAACAATGAAAAAAACTGAGACACAACGTGCATTATTGTTAAAACCTCACTTTCTTGTTCATATGACCTATGCATCGCATAGAGATTTACATCAAGTTGCCAAGAAGACTAGGGGTATTGTGATTTGTCCACGAGCAAACTCTGCATTGGCAGAAGGTATTCCTAATGCAGGAAGTATGATCAATGCAGGTTGTAATATTGCAATTGGAACAGATAATGTAATGATAAATTCTCCTGACATGTTTCGCGAAATGGATTATCTCTGGAAAGTTACAATGGGTTTGAATCGTAAAAGAATTGCACCAAAACAAATTCTAAAGATGGCAACAGTAAATGCGGGAAAACTTTTACAAAAAAATATTGGCGTCATTGAAATTGGTAAATATGCAGACTGTGTATTCATTGACAAACATGCAATAGACTTAGAACCAATGCATAATCCATATGCTTCAATTGTACATAGAGCTAGTGAATCTACAATTAGAGCAGTAATGATTGGAGGAAAAATTGTTCATGGAAAAATCTAGACCTAGAGTGATTCTCAGCGCAGCAATGAGTCTTGATGGAAAAATAGCCACAAAGACCGGTGATTCTGAGTTATCTTCAAAACAAGATAAAGTTCGAATTCACATATTACGCTCAAAAGTAGATGCTATTTTGGTTGGTTCTAATACGGTAAAGAGAGATGATCCCCTTTTAACAGTCAGATATGTTAAAGGTAAAAACCCATTACGCATTGTTTTGGATTCCAAGGCAACTATCAACCAAAAATCTCAAATTATTAGAACTTGTAAAAAAATCCCTACAATAGTAGCTGTTTCTAAAAAAGCATCAAGACAAAATATTTCCAAACTAAAGAAACATCCACTAGAGATAATGGTAATAGGCAAAAATCGAGTAAACATCAAAAGTCTTTTGAAGTCTCTATCAAAGAAAAAAATTAAAACTCTTCTTGTGGAAGGTGGTGGTACTGTTAATTGGGAATTTATCAAACTAGGACTAGTAGATGAGCTTATAGTTACAATTACGCCCTATCTTGTTGGTGGACAAAATGCCATTACGTTGGTTGAAGGAGAAGGATTTTCTCATATTCATAAATCTACAAAATTAAAATTGAAAAAAATTTGCCAGTTAGGAAACGAAATTGTCTTACATTACAGTTAATTTGTTATAGTTCTATATTTTCCTAGAATAACCTTCTCTGTAGTATCTAAATGGGATTCAGGTGAAGATTTCAGGTGGATAATTACAGTATACTGGCTATCACCATGATTCCCCAAAAAATCCTCTATTAATGGTACGCTATCTTTTACCTCTTCTAATATCCATTTGAGATGATATGGATCAGTATCACTTAACGCAATAGGAGTAAGTATTATACTAAAAACAATTATTGTAAAAACCAATCCTACTTTATCGGCAGTTGTCATAGGAGAAGAACTAGAAACAAGATTAGTGGTTATTTTGCCAATTTGATTCCCGATTCTTTCCAAAACATGTCCAAATCTATCAGACGACAAACTCCAAAACGATAGATTTTCTGTACCCACTGTAAAAGATAATCTAGACTAGTTGATATGTATTATTACGTCCAGTTTGATTGATCTAGACTATTAGATCCATAACCTTCTAAATTAAAATTTGAAAATTTGTAAAAGGAAAATTGAGAAAAACAGAATTCTTTTTTCAAAAATAACTCCAATTTTTGAGAAATTAATTAATCTTGCTACTGAATTATACGGGTAGGAAACCCCACTCAAAAAAATTTCATCTGCTGATAAAAACACATCATCTAGGGGCTTAATTTTGAAATTCAAAAGAGACTGATATGAGAAAGGTAGGTTATGCAGTAATTCTATCACTAGTAATGCTTTCTACTATAGTATCGTATGCTTATTCAACATTTGGAGACTTGGTTACCACGGCTTGGCCCCTAAATAATCCCCTTGAAGATGGCGAATTTCCAATAATTGTAGGTAATGTAAAAGACCAAGGAGGAAATCCTGTCTCAGGCGTCCAAGTAAAAATTTCATTTGCAACAGAAACTATAACTTCCACTACAAATAATGTAGGATCTTTCTATATCGAACTAAAAACTCCGGCACAACCTGGTGATTATACTGTAAACGTTATATCAACTAAGGAAGGATATGGAATGAATATAATCAGCACATCCTATTTTGTTAATGGCATTCCTCCAACAATTCCAGAATTTGATTTAACTGCAATTAACCAATTTCCATCATTAATTGAAGAAGGATTAACCAAAAATCCACTTTCCCAAATCATTCTTCAACATATGGAGAAGGTGAAAAAACAACAGGAAGAAGCAGAAAAAAAACAGCTAGAAATCGAGAATCGTAAAAATTTCATAGATGAACAAAGACAAACCTCACAAAATGTACTCAAAGAAGATCTATTAAGTTTTGAAAAAGAATTCGAATTTAATACACCAAGACTTGCTTTTGATAGATTTGTTCAAAGTATTGATGAAACCGTTCAAGTCATCTTTTGGGGTCAGTTTAACTTAACAGAAAAACAGCATATTGAAGCACATGCAGCTAAACAAACGGCGATAGAAAATGGCGAAACTAGTGTAAATGCAATGAAAATTTTCCAAAGAAAGGCAGCTATAACTAAGAATGAAATAGTTGATTATAATTCTGAATTAAATATCAAGTATGGATTCGCTGATGAATCAAGCCAAAGTTATTTCGATAATGATGGTAAATTACGATGGGGCAAGGATTCAGCTGAAAATAAAACTATTTTTTGGTATCTTAATCCCGACGGTTAATTAATTTCCAGATTCTCCTTCTTTGGCATCTTGAAATTCTCTAATCTTTTTTGAACATGTCAATATTTCTTCTGGAGTGTGTCTACTTTTAGGCTTGTTGCAAATCGGACAAATCTCTTCCGACCCTTCTGATTTCGGAGGCTCTGTCATCATAGTCTAATTTCTACCCTCAATCATATAGTACTTTTAGTAGCTTAAATTTCAGTTTTGGGACTATTAATGGTACTAAGATTTGCTTTTATCATTAAAGATCCTTCTGAGATTCGTTTGTTAATTCTATAAAGTGCCCTATTGGCAATATCATCCCCATATTTTGTTCTCAGTTGTTTCATAAGACTTGTTCTGACTCTTCCAAACCTTTCTTTATCATTCATTATTGCTTCTTCACTTTCTAGTTCTCCATTTTGTAGCATATCTTCTAATGCTTCCTCTTTTGTATAGATGCCTGCCAAAGTAAACCTCACCTATTCCCTTCTAGAAATAGCTAAATCATTAATCATGTTTTTAGTTTTAACTTCATGTGCTTATTGACATTTTGTGCGTTCAATTGAACAGCAATTCAGTTAATTGAGAAATTATTGGCGTATGTAATAAATACAGTTTGCCCAATATTTAAAAAAATGAAAGAGAACTACAGAGTAATCAAGAGAATAAATGAGAATAAACGAAATTTAGTTTAATTTTGTCTCATATCTTTTTTAATTTGATCAATTTTATAAGCAAATGCCTTTTTTGATTTATCATTTTTCTTCAAGTTTAATACAAGACCACATGAGGGGCATTTGAAGAATAGCTCTAACGCATTTTCAAAGGTAACCCTTGAGCAATCATTATTTCCACAATGATAAAAATCTGAAGAATTTTCATAATCTGATCTCTGTTGAAGCCTTTCAGAGATTTTCTTTTTTTGACCCTCAATAAAATTTTCTACTTCATCTCTCCTTGAACGCCATCGGTATACGAACCATCCCTTCTTTTCATCTTTAACTCTAATTCCAGTAATCAATGCCTTCCCAAAAAGATCGTAAAGTACCTTTCTTACCATGTTAATTCGTAATCCAGTAGAGCTTGCAATTTCTTCATCAGTTGCATCCTCTGATTTCAAAAGGGATCTTGCTACTTTGAGATATTCATCTCCACCTATCATTGTCGAAATCCGCACAAATGGATCTTCGTATTTGTCAATCAAGGCTAATTACATCCCTTACATTCCATTATTTATCCATTGTTTCTTTCATGATTACATTTTTTCCTCGTTTTGTTGGGATTATTTCTCTAGCTGGATTTTCAAATTTTGTCAAAAACTGACTACCTTCCTGAATTCTATCTAACAATACTGCAAGTGCACTAATTTCAGAATGTGGTTGATTTCCTATTGCTACATTATAATCTGCAAAATCGTAAACTTCGCGTGGAACTTTTTCCGCACCTACAACTATGAGAATGTTTTCCTCTTTTTGTAGAGAGGTAATTAGTTTGTTTATATTTTCTCCATACATAGTCAAGTGAACAATTTTTACAGAATTTGTTTTTTTTTCTTTGATTACCTTTTTCCAATCAGAAATGAACTCAATTTCAAAATTTCCTCCCCAAGTACGATTAATTTTGTTTAGAGTATCTTTAATTTCTGGATTTACTTCATTCATGTAAATTTTTGAAGCACCAAATGCGCGAGCAACTAGAGCTACGTGTGTTGTAACACGGTCATCTCTTACCACTCTCTGACCAATTCGTAGCACTTCAAAATTCATAAATTCAGTCTAGCTCTGCTTTGATGGGTTTTTTGGTCATTTCAAATTTCTCTAATTCTAACATCCTTCCAATTAAATCCTTTAATTCTAAAATGTTTTCTCCAGTTACGGCTGAAATAGGAATCCATTTTTTAGTTTCATCTAGTTTTAGATATTTTGTATTTTCTATAACCTTATCTGGTTTAATGAGATCAGATTTGTTTAAAGCAAAAATCATCTTATCTGGTTCCACTCCTAACTCATTAAGAGTTTTTGTGCAACTTTGAAATTTCTTTTTTAATTCTGTTTGGAGATCACTAGCATCAACAACTACAATTACAATATCTGTGTAAAGAAGCTCTTCAAGAGTTGATCTAAACGCCTCAATCATGTAAGCAGGAAGTCTACTGATAAATCCCACAGTATCTGAAATTAACACAGCTTTTCTGTCTATGTTAAGCCTCCGTGTCGTAGTTGAGAGAGTTGTAAAAAGTTCCTTTCCTTTTTGGCGATCTTCTCCAGTTAACAGATTAAACAACGTAGTCTTTCCTGCTGAGGTGTATCCTGCTAATGAAATTGTTTTAAAACCCAGTCGGTCTCTTGATTGTCTGTGAAGCGCACGTTGTTTTCCAGCTTTTTTTAGCTTTGATTTTATACTTTCTATTCTGTGTTTGATGTCATTGTAATATACATCAACTTCAAATTTTCCTATACCTAAAAATCCGGGCTGTTCTCCCTGTTTAGCTAGACGTACCGTTTCTTTTGCTCTTGACATTTCGTAACGAAGTTGTGCCAACTTTATCTGAAGTTTTGATTCAGAACTTACTGCATGATTCACGAAGATTTCCAAAATCAATGTCTCTCTGTCAATAATGGGAATTTTTAATTTAGACGCCAAATTGTAGTTTTGTCTTGGCTTTAGAATTTCATCATAAATAATTACATCAGGCCTTAATTTTTTAATTAACTCCTTTATCTCATCAACTTTTCCTTCACCAATTCCAAACTTTGCTCGTAGCAAATAATCTTGCTTGATTATCTTGGAAACTCTGTAATTTGCGGTATCACACAGGGCTAATGCTTCATTTACTGAATCATTTATGTCATAGGTAATTAATATCGCAGTTTTCATTTTCTACCAACAATTCATGTTTTTGGTTTTTGAAGAATTTTTTCCACATTCATGTTAAGAACTATTTCGGTAATATCACTTGCATATTCTGCAATTCTTCGAATATTTTCAATCATTCTTCTTACTATGAAGATTTCTTCATCATCCTTTAGTGATTTAGTAGCATCAAGAACCTTTTTTTCATATTTAGTAATTTCGGTTGATTTTTGTATGATCTTTTCTGCTTGGACAAAATCTTCCTTAAAGAGAGCAAGACAAGCATCATCTAAAAATGATAGAGCAAAACCATTCATTTCTTGAATTTTGGAGAGAATCTCTTTTTTAATTGGTTTTTTAAATTCTAACAAATCTTGTGCGATAATAACAGCATGATCTCCAGTCCTTTCAATATTTTTAACAACTAACCTGAAATCCAAACAATCTCTCATATTTTTAAATCCCATCTCTTTTAACATGTACTCGTTTTGAATAGCAATTTTTAGTTGACGAATAATGTAAAAACCAAATCTATCAACTTCATCATCAGCATTAATTACTTCTTGAGCCAGTTCAAAATTTGATTCTTTTACTGCCAGTAATGCATCACTCAGCATTGATTTGGCAAGGTGTATCATTCTTTTAAAAGCACCATTTACTGAAAGCTCTAGTAAATTTACTAGTACCTGAATTGTAATTCCTTCCGTAGAATCAGAAATAATCTCTGTTCCCATTAACATTTTTTTTACCGCGTCTTTTACAGCAGTTCTTTGAGCTGGTTTAAATCTGCCAGTTTTGGGTATGACGTTAATCGTTTTAAATCCAAGAAAGTAGAGTGAAATTAATCTCCTCACTATTGATATATTATCATCATCGGGCTCAACCTCAAAAGTTGCATCTTCAATTTGAAGAGTTCTTGTATTGTATTGCGTTGGAGAAATTTGTAAAGTTGAAGCACCCTGTCTAACAACATTAATGGGATCCCCTTGTTTTAGACCAAGATCCAATACCCATTGTTTTGGTAATGAGACAATGTAGGATGATTTTCCAGTAAACTGAATTTTTCTTGTATCATTCCGTTCTTCCATAATCTATATTTTTTTGAGTATTCTATATAGATATCGATATAAAATATAGTCCATGGGTTAACAAATATTTAGAATAGTATTTTTGAATTAATATGGAACCAGTTGAAAAACTCCATCACACAATAGATGCCTTGTTTGGAAATGGAGTTTCAAAATTCTTACCAAAAAAAATTGAGATTACCTATTCTAAGAAAAACGGAAGAATTCGAAGCGTCTTTCATGATGAAAAACTCCTTTGTACATTACGAATAGATGGTGGCTTGGCTATTACCCCTCTATTTGCTCAAATGTTACTCAAAAGTAAAAAATTCAAAGAAAACTGCCTTGAGATTGATATAGACTCGAAACCTTTCGTCGAAGAGGGACGTTCCGTTTTTTGTAATCATGTGGTATGGTGTGGAAAAAACATACAAATCTCATCCGACGTTCCAGTTTTATTCAAAAGCAAAGTAATAGCTGTAGGGAGAGCAGTTCTTTCATCAGAAATGATTCAATCCCAAAATAGAGGAGTGGCAATAAAAATTAGGGATAGTTTAAAAAGTCAGAATAAAGGAGATCGTTCATTATGATGCGCGGTGGTAATCGCCAAATGCGAAGGATGATGGATAAGATGGGTCTTGATATGACAGAGATCCCAAACGTTCAAGAGGTCATTATCAAAACCGACAAAAAAGAGATTATAATTCCCAAACCTTCGGTAACTGAAATGAAAGCAAAGGATAATTCTATTTTTCAGGTAGTTGCAGAAAGCTATGAGGAAAAGGAAAGAGAGGTTCCAGTATTTAGTGAAGAAGACATTCAACTAGTTTGCCAACAGGCTAGTGTAGGTGAGGAACAAGCAATTAATGCATTAACTGAGGCAAAGGGCGATCTTGCAAGAGCCATATTACTTCTTACAACTAAATGAAGGATTTAATTAATGGATTTGGAGGTTTTGATTTAACTTGAAATTCAAGGGTTCAAAAAAAGCAACCCCAAAGACAATAACAAAAGAGATTCTATCTACCTCTGTTTCACCAGGTACTGTTGATAAAATTATCAAGGCGCTATCTGGTTTAGAATCTAACATTGATTCTCTTAATGAAAATCTTGCAGATATGAAAAAACAGCTAAATCAAAAAGCCCAAAAGGAAATTGACCAATTACGCGAGCAGGTTATTCAAATGGCTACCAAAGAGGCAGAAACTATAATTTCTGATGCTCGTGAAAAGGCTAAATCTGAATCTCAAAGAATTTTGACAGCAGGTGATATGAACCTAAAAGACGTTCAAAATAAAATCGATACCAAGTTTAATGAAGCAGTTGACCATGTTGTGTCAACAGTTCTGAAGGCATAAACCTAAATTTTACATAGGCGAAACAAAATCATCGACCCATTAAACCAAGCTCGAATTGGAATTGCTACAACCTATGGGAGACCCTATTACAAATTTGTCAAGGCTCTAAATACTCTAAAATTACAATATGATTCGCTTCTTCCTGAGGAGATTAATACCTATGAGGGTAGCTTAATTCTAACTACATTCAAAGAGTCACCTAAGTTTTCTCAAAAACCTATACTTCATGAAGAAATCATAGATAAAGAGCCTGCAGTGATTCGAGGTTTAATGATTCAAAAATTAGAAGGAGGCCTTGACAAAAATGATCTAGTGCTTGGAATTGATCCAGGGCAAAGAACCGGACTTTCGGTGTTTTACTTTGGAAAGGAAATCGAAAGGTCAATTTTTACTTCTATAGAAGATCTGGTAATGCATGTTGCCAAAATTCTAGCAGAGCTGAAGGCTGAAAGAAAAATTGTAAAAATTGGCAACGGGAACATGAATCTTGCAAAAGAGATAATTGCATTACTTAACCTGAGATTTTGTTCTGATTTTGAATTTGAATTTGTAGACGAAAGAAGAACTTCACTCAAAGTAAAGAACTATAATCAGAGAGGAAAGCGAGACATGATGTCTGCAAAATACATTACACAAAGAGAAGGCTCCCGACATTTTATTTTACCACTCTCTAGAACCGGATAAAAAAATTATACAAAAAAGATCATTGGTTATAAAACTTTTTATTGTTTGAACTGAACAATTATGAGAATTTCAAAAAATACGATTTTCAGAAAAAACGATAAATATTTATAGAGTTTTTCTTCTAAAACTGAAATCTGTTTTTATTAAAAGAGCGATCAATGAAAATTTTACAAAAAAACGATCCAAAATTTATAGAAATTATCGATCCATGCTTAAATAGTTATGAATGTTATACTAAATTAGACTAGGAACTGATGAAAAATGACTTGTAAAGGAATTTGTGTTCGATATAAGGCTCAAAAGCCTGTAGGAACCGGAAGGTATGCTTCTGGACAGAGACGATGTCAAATCTGTGAAATCTTCATCAAATGGGAAGGTTTGTGGTGCCCATGCTGTGGATACCGCCTAAGAACCAAACCACGAAATCTCAAGTATAAAGCAAAACTTAGAGCAAGAGTTGAAGCCGATACTAAGATAGAAAGAATGGCAGAAGCGATAGCAATAAAGGCATAAGTTTCGTCGAAGCTTATTGATGTCCACGCTAGGTTATACAAAAAAGATTCTTGACGTGGGCGGTCGTAAATTTTTAGTTCAGTTGCTTTCCTTCGATAATGGAACCTTTGTTTCTGTTAGTGAAAATGGGCAGAAAATTGGTTCAATGGTTGTTTCTATTGGGTCTGGCCCTGCAGCTACTTCAGCCACGGTAATACCTGCCAAAACCGATTCTTTTTTTTTAAAATTAATTGCCGAAAAAATCTCCACTTCTATAAAGGGAATAGGGGTGGTTTCTCTGTATGCAGACAGAGAGCTTGGCAATGAATGTTCAAAGATTCTGATGGGTGAAATAATGGAGATGGTACGAGCTTGACTGATTTGAGAAGTTATCTGGGATTGTTGAAAAAGACGGGGGATCTTAAAACCATTAAACGAAATGTCTCAACAAAATATGAGATTGCTGCAGTTACATCCAAGGTAGATGGGTCCCATGCTTTGTTATTTGAGAAAATTAACGGAAAAAAATTCAGACTAGTATCCAACCTAGTTGGAACAAGGGCAAGATTTGCCCAAGCAGTAGGCTCACAAGAACCCAATATTCATGAAAAAGTAATTCGTGCAATTGAACATTCCCAAAAACCTAAGAAAATTTCAAAAGGTCAATTTATGGAGAATCATTCCTCAGATATTTCCATTTTACCTATAGTTTCTCACTTTGAAAAAGAACCAGGACCATTTATCACTTCATCAATAATTTATTCCAAAAATCCAGAAAAAGGGACTCAGAATTCTTCTTTTCACAGATTACTACCACTTGACAAAAAGCACTTTTCAGTAAGAATGGTTGAAGGTCGTGATCTTCATCGGGCATTTATGCATGCAAAAAAGCAAAACAAGGATCTTAAAGTTGCAATAACCATTGGAGTTCACCCTGCTATTTCTATTGCAGGGGCATATCAGGCAGATTGGGGAAAAGATGAACTTGATATTGCAAATTCCATTTTAGGTGGAAAACTTCGCTTGGCAGAATGCCCATACTCTGGAATGTTCGTACCATCAGGAGCAGAAATCGTTATGGAAGGCAGAATATTGCGTAACAAAACTCACAAGGAATGGATGGTTGAGATGCTTCGGACATATGATTTTGCTCGCTTGCAACCAGTCTTTGAGTTAGAGTCATTGTATTATCGAAATAATCCCATATTTCATGATGTACTATCTGGTTATTCTGAGCATAGGTTGTTAATGGGAATGCCAATTGAGGCCAAGCTGAATCGAAACTTAAAGAAGGCTTTTCCACAAACAAAGCAAGTTTCTATGACAAATGGTGGCTGTAATTGGCTTCATGCAGTTGTCCAGATTAAAAAAAGAAAAGAAACTGATGTTAAATATATCATCAAAAAGACATTTGAAACGCACCGCTCTTTGAAAATGGTTACAATAGTAGATGATGACATTAATCCTAATGATGCCGTATCAGTAGAGTATGCAATAGCAACAAGATTTCAGGCAGATAGGGGTTTACTGATAATCAAAAACGTTCGCGGTTCTAGTTTGGATCCATCAAGTGATCAAAAAAGATTGAAAACAGCAAAGCTTGGAATTGATGCAACTAAATCACTTTCAAAAAGAAAGGAAGGCTTTGAGATTGCAAAAATTCCAAAACAGGATAAAATTTTTCTAAAAGATTATCTAAAATCATAGAATCTATTTTCAAAATTTATTGTTTGTGGTTAATCACAACGATAGATACTCTTATCATTAAAATTTGAAAAATAAAAAAAAGTTGTGGTTCAAATTATGCTTGTTTTGCCCAACCCATCGCAACTAGTTTAGAGGCGCTTGCTGGACTCACACAAATTGGAGTGCCATTGTTTTTGATCATTAATTTTTTTCCTAAATCGCATTTGACATTACTTGCACTAACTCCATCTCTTGTTTGCTTTAATGGAGATTTGATTTCATTCATATCTGGCGTTTGGCTCTTTGTGTCTAAGATAGTTTCGTCTACCTTTATGGCATCATGAAAGTAATTAGTCCAAGCTTCACGAGCTGAATTCCATGTAACAATCTTTAGCGTACTTGTTTCTGTTTTCTCAGAAATTTGGAATTTAAAATTTAGGAATACAGAACTAGGATTATTTGGATCTGCACGAGATTTTACCATAACGTTTTTGAAAAACTCATTATCAGACACAGAAACAGTTTGTGTTCCTTTAAAGTCTTGATTCCACTGGATATGTTTGCTTTCTTCTCCGTTATTAACTGCCAATGATACATGGGCTAAGTTATTGAGACCTCCTTTTACGAAAAGGTGTAAAGTAATGTCAATTGGTTGATTTACCTTAACGGTTTGTGTCTGAATTGTTTGAGAAAAATATTCAGCCTTAAAGGTTTGCCCATTAATTGTCAACCCATCTTCTATCAGTGTATATCCTCTATTATCAATCCCTAATGTTGGTCGGAGTCCAACTCCACTATACCCTTCAGAATCTGCGTATACATCAAAGGCACTTGGAGTAATTGTAAATCCTGTGGCTAATGCGATCACAAAAATGGGAATAATAGCGTATGCCAGAGATTTTGATATTGTCATTACGTTTTGATTAATCTTACCATATATAATCAAATCGTATGGATTAAGGATTATTTTTAGGAATGGATTGACTGTTTTTTTCTGTTACACTATACGTTTTATGACATTTGTTTAGGCGATTCACATTTATCATTATATTTTGATTTATTATTTTGGCCACATATTTTTCCAAGTTTCTGCAAACTTGCTCATCATTTCACCATAGGACTTGAATGATTCCATTCCAGACTGACTCATTGCTTTTTGCCAGCTCTCGCCAAATTGTTTGAATGCATTTGAAGTATATTCATTCATTGCTTTTTCCCAATTATCACTAAATTGTTTGAATATATCTACTCCAGATTTACTCATTGCTTTTTGCCAATTTTCACCAAATTGCTTCATGGTATCTTTACTTGATTCGTTAGCTGCTATCCCAATGACTTCATTGTATTTTTTTTGCATTTCCATAGTTGTGTTCTGAAATGTCTCAAATACCTCTTTCCATTTCTCTAATACCTTGGAGTATTCTTGCCATAGCTTATCCCAATCATTAGTAGGTTTACTGCTTTTAGACATGATTGGATTTTGTTGTTATCCCTCATAAATTGATCCTTTATCCTCAAATCGAGTTGACTTGCAACATTTATCGCTGAGCAGTATTTTAGTAATTATAATGAAAAAAGATACCAAAGAGTTTGATCCTGATCGCTTAGTTCTATCAAAGAAAGAAATCTTGGAATTTTGTGATAAGGTACTTGCAAAATGGAAAGTGGAACCTGAAACTAATTCAAGGAATATTGTAGCTATGACTACAGTTAAAACCAGTGTTTTTTGGACAGACGAAGAGTCACTAGAGGCTATATGGAGTGAAATTTTAAAGTGGACATTTGAACTAATGTACAAAAATGCTATTGCTCAGACAAAAGAAGAAAATTCTGAATGGTCTCCTGTTTTAGAAAAATTAGAAAAAAAAGAAAGATCAAACCCATTTGAACCAGATATCTGGTATTAGAATAAAAAAGAAGATCTGAATAGTCGAAAGGGAATTTTTAGGTTCTAGGATGTATGCCCTTTCAGTTCTTTTTTTAAATAGCGATCTGTTGCAATAAATTTACAAACAAGTTGTTAATTGACAAAAATCATAGGCAAAGTAATGACAAAACCTTTATCGAAATTGGAAATTAAGGATGCTGCATCAGTTGAGATCATAAACGCCACAGAACAAACATCTTATGCTGAGTTTGATCATGCGAAAGAAAAAATCTCAAATTTAAAAAATGATGCAGCCGAAACTGCTGAATGTTTAGCTTCTATAAATTCCACAATCAAAGAACACTTGGCACGAATGGAAAAAATAAAAAAATTAGATTTTAATTATTAGGTAGTATTCTAATTAATTGAATAACCTAGAACCCAATTGTAAATTACTTTTATCTGTTCTGTGACAATTGTATTGAGATTGGTAACTTGTACTTCCAAAGCGGAAACTAGATTTTCGAGCTCAAAAATTCTACCATCTAGCTCTTCATTTTCTTCTTTAAGAATATTATTTTCTTCGCGAAGCACTTGGTTTTCTTCTATTAACTCGTTTATTTTCCCAGCCTGTTCAACTTGAGTAGTTAGAATTTCCTCAGTAACTTCAATTATTGGATCTTGTGCTATAATCCCTTTGAGATGTGTTCCAAAAATCTCAACTAGTTCAACGTCAGAAGATAAATTAAATTTGAGAGTTCGAAGCTTTGAGTTCGTAACAATCTCGTCATAATACACAAGATCACCATCAGCAATTATTGTAAATTCGCTATCTTGATCCAAGTTTGTTGAATCAAAAAACTCTCGTTCAAATGTAATCTCAAGGGTTGATGGAATCTCAGTTACTTGAACATCAAGCATTATCTCAATGTCTTTGAAATCAAGCTCAAAATCTACAATATCTACCCCAGTTGAGGTATAACCAAACGGTGTACTTGACTTTGCTTCTGAAACACCTGTTAGTGTTCCCAACAGCACAATTGTAGCAAGCACTGAAATAAGCTTCTTATTCATATGACCTCAAATTGAGAATTTTACTATTCAGTAACTAAGTTGTGACTTTTTGACCTGCAACATCATAGAAGTAGATTTTGTGCCAGATTCTCTCTCTGTACGTACTTTGTTGTTAATGGCCAATAAAATAAGAATCTATATCAAAGACGTTTCAAGTCCAGTCTCAATATCAGAAAATACTAGAAAACTTGAGTAGTAATAGTTATCATACATCAAATATAGAAATCTTGGTTGTAAGACACGCGAAGAATTGATAAGTTATCAATTTTTTAAATAATCTCTAATCAACAAAAATTCTGAGTAACATACACTTTGTAATCTTGTGTAATTTCAACACCAATGCCCTCTCTATCAAAAACCTCTGTTAGTATATTTTCTCGGTGACCTGGAGAATTCATCCATCCATCAACAGTAGTCTTTGCTATTTCTTCTTCTGTATTCCAATCATATGATGTAATTTCGCCATTTACAGTATAATAGGAATCAAAAAGATATCCCTGAAAGATATTTTCTGCAATTCCTGAATAGATTAGCAGGCCAACTATTTTTTGACAAGAATATCCTGACTGCTCCGCTCTATCTGAAGGAGTAAAACCTTCTGGGGTTTCATGTGCAAAATATTCTCTAGATGCCATATCTAGACTATGTCCTCGTGCAATCTGCATAATTTCTGAATCAAATGCTAATTGTGAAAGACCATAGTTTTTTCGTTCTTGATTTGTAAGCTCATGAACTAGGTATTCAATTTGTTGAACATCAAACTCTGGTTTGTTTTCATCAGCTTGTGAAGGATTTACCTTTTTCTGAGCATATTTTATTACATTATCCAGTTTTTTACTACTCTCTTCTGTAGCCTCACCTACTGAGGTATTTGCTTTATCAAGACTTTCATTGATGATAGTTTTACCTTGTGCAAGATCTAATATCTCGTCCTTGGTATTCTGAAGACTTTGTACAAATATACTGCCTCCTTGCGGGGAAAATTCGATTATTCCTAAACCAAAGGCTATACCTATTAGAAAAATTGGAATTAATACTAATCCAATACTTACACTCAAGGATCTCCATAACCCGATGTAATTAGATAAGATTTCCGAAGAACAGATCAGTGCAATCCTATTTTATTAATGAGGGGAGGCTGGCACCTCCCCTCACATGGTATGATTACTCCCCGGCGTTGGTCTGGGAATAGTTCAAGTGTGGTCTGGGCTATGCTTAGAACTGATTTGTAAAATTGTATTAAAGCACTTTCGTAGAAATCATCAGTATGATCTAAATACTCAAGATCAACCTTCAATCAGTACTGGAACTGTCACCAGAGTACTTACCGTTTCTGGCCTTAAGTTCCTATATAATTTAAGAAGGAAAAATGAAAAATGTTTGAATCAAGACACAAAATGGAAGGTTGTTTACACTACTAACTAACGTAAAGACTAATTTTGTTCAATTTCCACATAATCCATTTCTTATACCTCTCATTCACATTATGCAATGATGTTAGATATTTTTGGAATATTGACTACATTTATGGCAAAACTAGCAGGGCTTTTAGGAATAATGTAAAAATTTTAGTTAATACCAAAAACTCTTCATATTCTATTTAGAATTTTTAATAAAAACAATGTTGTGCATTTTGCTTCGCTAAGAAATTATACACATCACTTAAGTAATAAAATTATGGGATTGTTAGGCATGAATGTAGTCTTTCCGTTATTTTTCTTTGCGGGAATGGGACTAATCATCCCCACCTATGCCCAAAATGTATCTCATGATGAAGTAGATATTATTATTCGTGAGCTAATTCAAGAATGTCAAGAAAAAGTTATGGCAGACAAATCAGTAACTGAGGCTGCAAAAACTATTGCAAAAAGAAACTGTGAAACCGAAATTACAAATGAATACAAAAATGTTGAAATTGATTACAAAAAACAAAGTGAAAAAAGAATACAACTCCAAAATATGCAAAATTGTGAAGACTGGTATCCGCAATATCAATTTTTAACTGAACAACAGTTTAGATTACAAAAGTATGGAGAAGATGCAAGTGATTGTATAATATTGTATAATGATTCAGTTTGGCAATACATAGGTGAGGACAGATTAGAAAAACTCCATAATAGACTAGATGAAATAAAATCTGAATTGCCTCAAGCACATGAAACAAGATATCTTACACTAGATGTAGATATTTCAGACTCTGAACCAAAAATCATTGATGCTCAGAAAGGGGCTGACAAAGTAGCTGATCTTGAAGAAAAAATTCGATCGCTTGAAGAAGAATTATCAAAGAAAGACGAAATAATTAGAGAGCAACTCAAAGTAATAATGGATCTTGCAAACAGGATCAAAAATGTAATGTTTGGTACTGTTGGTTCATTTTTGATGCAATGGTGATAATCTGTTTTTGAGACACTAAGGTCGTGTTACAGTAATTTTATCAAAATTAATCTCATAGATGTTATAAGCACATTCTAATGAACAGTAACTTCCTTCAGACGAAATATTTTTCAGTTTTTTTCCACATTTCTTACAGTATTGCGTCAATATTTTTAATAAACAAATTTTTCTTTTAATCAAATTTGTGTTCAAAATGAACATCCAGGTGACTATCTTTAGTTTAGACTCGTTTTAGAATGCAGAGTCTACCATCAGAGCGATAAATAATACTGCTAGGTATGGGCTTGAGAACTTGAAAAGAATCCATGAGGATCGTTCAGTTGGTTTTTTGATAACCCAACCACTCAAAACTATCATCAATATTCCAGAAGCTATTGCAGTATACAGGTACACTTGACCCATTACAGATGTTCCATCTTCATGAGTGAGAAAAAATGGAACTATAGAAAACAGCACCATCATTAATGTGGTTCCAGCTATAATTCTAGCAGCTGTTCCTTCTGAACGAGTTGCTGTCAGCATTGGAACATTGACTTTATTGTAGTCATCCCTGAAGTGCAGTGTCAATGCCCATATGTGCATTGGAATCCATACAAAGACAAGAGCTGCCATTACCAAACCAAGATTCCATAATCCTTGAGTTGTTACTATAACATATCCTATCATTGCTGGGGCTCCCCCTGAAAAGCCACCAAGAATAATGTTCGTCCAACTTCGTCTCTTCAGTAAATAACTATACACAAAGATATTATCGGCTAAACCAAAGGCCATAAACGAGCCAGCTAAAATTCCCTGCCAAAATGATGTAGTGTAGGAAATAGCAAATGCACAAGCTAACGATATTCCAGCTAACACCAAACCAAAGTCACGAGCCTTTTCTGGCGCAATTCTTCCACTTGGAATTGGTCTTCCCTTCGTCCTCTCCATTATTGCATCAATGTCTCTGTCATGAAAATTAGTCAGTGTATTTGCAGCTGCTGAACCTGCAGCAACGCCAAATAACATCAAAGCCCATGTTGCTGGTAAGATCTCAATGGAATAGATGTTTGATGCAGTAATTGCAGCGGCAAAAGCAGTAAACACTAGAAGATACCAAATTTTTGGCTTTGTAAGCTCATAGTAAACCTTGATGCGAGATTCAACTTTTGCTTTTTGCATTAATCAATACCTTGTCCAAAACTGGTCTTTCTTAAAATTAAATGTACCAAGGCTACTTTGAAGGCATATAAGGCATCGACTTTGTCCTAGTCTTCATCTCAATGAAGCTCTCAGAGCTTATTACCCCTTGAATTCGACCGATCTTATCAGAAATAAGTTTGTGCATCCCATCTAGTGTTTTTGCATACATTGTTACTAAAATATCAAATCTACCAGTGACTTCAGCGATCTCACGTACTCCATCAATCTTGAAAAGCTCATCAATTACATTATCGCGTTGTTTGGAATCCATATTGAGTCCAGCCAAGGCCTTTACTTGATATCCTAACTCTAGGTCGTTTACAACAATGGTAAAACGTTCAATTAGTTTCCGTTTAACAAGTCTCTTTATCCTACTATACACCACAGAAGAATTTACTTTGATTTTCTTTGATAGTTTAGGAACAGAAATAGATGCATCCTCACTTAATTCAGATAAAATTTGGAGATCTAAATCATCAATTTTTGCCATAAGAACCAGTAAAGATCGTTCAGAAATATCTAACTAATAAAGCTATTATTGAAATTTTTATAAAATTAGTTTAGATTTTACCTTTTTTGTATAGCATTTCCGCTAAAAGTACTGCCCCCTTTGCAGAACCCATCTTCTTGTTATGTGAGAATAACATGTACTTGATTCCATGATCAAATAGGGTTTCTTCTTCTAATCTACCAATTGTGGTAGTCATGCCGTCGTTAATTTCTCGTTCGATTCTTGGTTGTGGTCTTGTAGGGTCATCATAGACTAGTAAGTAATCTGGGGGAGCAGATGGCAAACCAGCTACCGAGATGTTTTTTGAATATTCCTCATAGGATTTCTTTGCTGATTTTGGATCAATTGGTTCTGATGTTTCAACAAACACTGATTCGGTATGTCCATCAATTACTGGTACTCGTGTGCAGGTGCAGCTTACCTTGATATTAGCTGGTTCTATCTTTCCATTCTTTAGTTTACCAAGTATCTTCGCAGTTTCAATTCTAACCTTTTGTTCCTCTTTTGGAATATACGGAATAATATTATCTGTAACATCCATAGCTGATACACCTGGAGCCCTTCCTGCACCGGAAATTGCCTGCATTGATGTCATCAAAACCTTCTTTGCACCATACTCTTCATAAAGTGGTTTCATTGTAATTGCAAGGCCAGTTGTAGTACAATTGGGAAGAGGAGCTACAAAGCCCTTCCAGTTACGATTCTTCTTTTGAATATCAAGCAAATCAGCCTGTTCATCATTGATTCCAGGTATCAGAATAGGAACATCATCTTCATATCTATACGCTGATGATGTACTGATTACAGGCACATCTTTTGCAAAACGAGCCTCTATTTCTTTGGCTGCCTCACTTTCAATTGATGAGAATACGAGATCAAGATCTTTTACTTTGAGATCATCTACTGATACCACTGTCATGTCTTTGATATAATCTGGAATGTTTCCTCCTACTTGCCAGTTCGTAATTCCACTATTAGGATCCTTAATGGCATCCAGATACTTTTTCCCCGCAGATCTTTCAGAAGCTGCAATTTGAGTTACCTCAAACCAAGGATGATCCCTAAGTGACACTACGAATTCTTGGCCTACTGAGCCTGTTACCCCAATAATCGCTACTTTTTTTTTCACAGATCAAATTCCTTCGTGTTCTGTTAATAATCTTTTAGTGAGCTTAACCAAAACACACTAAATCCCACAGAACCTAGTTTAATTCATTGAAATTAATTCCAAACCCAAATGTCAAAGAACACAAACCTCACATACATGGAGGACTGTATTCAGTAAAATCAAAAAAACAAGGAATAATCGATTATAGTTCAAACATTAATCCACTCGGATACCATCCAGGTGTTAAAAAATATCTTACAAAACAAATGAAAATACTGTCTGTCTATCCAGATTCTGATTCTTCTGAATTACGAAAAAATCTAAAATGGTACACTAAAGTTCCAGAAGATCAAATAGTTGTAGGAAACGGTGCAACTGAAATTATTTACAACTTTTGTCAGGCCTTTCTAAATAAAAAAACCCCTGTGCTAATCCCAATTCCAACATTTAGTGAATACGAGGTAGCAGCAAAACTACAAGGTTCTAAGTTAATGTTTTTCAAAACGATGAATCTAAACTACGATCTGGACACTTTTATTAAAAAAATTCCTAAAAACGGATGCATATTCATATGTAATCCAAACAATCCAACAGGAATTCTAATCTCTAGAAAGAAAATGCAAAAAATAATTGTCACATCACAGAAAAGATCAACCTTAGTTTTTGTGGATGAGTGTTTCATTGAACTATCGGATCCCAAACAATCAGTTGTTAGATACTTGAAAAAATATAACAATCTTTTTGTTTTACGTTCATTAACTAAATCATTTGGATTAGCTGGTATTAGAATTGGATATGGTCTAGGAAATAAAAAACTCGTTACAATTCTAAATAATATAAAAATTCCTTGGAACGTAAGTGGCATTGCCCAAAAGGCTGCAAGTGCGGCACTTTGTTATCATAATTACTTGGATGAAACTTCTAAAATAATTCATAAAGAAACAAAGATTTTACGAAAAGCAATTTCAAAAATCGATGGATTCTCATGTTTACATACAGATGCTAACTTTATTTTAATTAAAACTAAGACAAAATCTAATATTTTACAAAAAAAATTACTCGAGAAAAAAATTTTGATACGAGATTGTAACTCATTTCGAGGATTAAATAATAATTACATACGAATTGCAGTAAAAACACACAAAGATAATATAAAACTCATCAAAGAATTGGAGGCGATTTAACTTAACAAAGTCACTAATGATCCAAGGTACTTCATCAGGAGCAGGTAAAACTATTTTAGTTGCTGCACTGTGTAGAATTTTTTCAAATTCAGGATATAGTGTATCTCCATTTAAATCACAAAATATGTCAAATTACTCTTACAAAGATAAGGATTTTGAGATTTCTCGTGCTCAGGCAATGCAAGCAATAGCAGCTAGGGCGGAAATTTCACCTCACATGAACCCAATCCTACTAAAACCACTTGGAAATTATAGAAGCTCTGTTTTTTTGCAAGGAAAATTCTATAAAAAACTTTATGCAAATGAATATTACAAAAAATTCGTTTTACCACACGGTCTAAATCTAATTTCTGATTCACTTGATATACTTAGAAAAAAATATGATTTGATAATAATGGAGGGAGCTGGTTCTCCAGCTGAGATTAATCTAGAAAAATTTGATATTGCAAATATGAGAGTAGCAGTGAAATCTAACTCGCCAGTAATTTTAATTACAGATACAGATCGAGGTGGGTCTTTTGCAAGTATTGTAGGGACATTACAATTACTTGATCAAAAATATAGAAAACTAGTCAAAGGATTTGTCTTTAACAAGTTCAGAGGCGATCTTGAGATTCTAAAACCTGGATTTAGAAAAATTAAACAAAACACAGGAAAACCTGTATTTGGAACAATACCTATGACCAACTTTTCACTACCTGAAGAGGACTCACTAGGCGTCAAACCTAAAACCATGATCTGGAACGAGAAAAACATCAAGATAATGGATAGAGAGATAGAAAAATTAAGTAAATTAGTAAATTCAAGTATTAACATCAAAGCTATAGAGAGACTCATCAAATGATACTTGAATCTATTTTAGTGGTTACATTTGCGCTAATTTTAGATCTTATCGTAGGTGATCCCAAAAACAAATTTCACCCTACTTCATGGATTGGAACTTTGATAGCAAAGATTGTTCCAATTATAAAAAACAAATCTCCTAACGTAGAAAAGATCGGTGGAATAATTTTAGTTGTATCAGTAACTGCTTTTGTAGCAACAATTCTTGTTTTTCTAAATATTGAAATTAATAACATCCCAATTGAATTTGTTGCATCAATTGTATCAGTTGTAGTTGGTGTAATATTACTCAAAACAACAATTGCAATACGTGGCATGGAAAAGCATGCCATGGCTGTAATGTTGTCAATAGAGAAAAATGATCTTGAGGCTGCTAGAACTAATCTATCCATGATTGTAAAGAGAAATACGAAGGATTTGGACAAAAATCACCTACTCTCAGGTACTCTTGAAAGTATTAGTGAGAATACTGTAGATGGAGTTACTGGCCCATTATTTTATTTCACTTTTTTTGGAATTCCAGGTGCGTTCATCTATCGAATAGTTAACACAATTGATTCTATGATTGGTTACAAAACTAGTATTTTTAGAAATATAGGATGGTTTGGAGCAAATTGCGATAATGTACTTAATTATCTTCCTGCAAGAATAACAAGTTTTGTAATGGTTATTGGTGCAATGATCCTTGGCAACGATTGGAAAAAATCGTATCAAATAATGAAAAGAGATGGTAAAAATACTGAAAGTCCTAATGCAGGTTATCCTATGGCTGCCCTTGCAGGGGCATTAGGGGCAAGATTTGAAAAAATTGATCATTATTGTATTGGTGAAGGAAACCAAGATCTTACAAAATCTCATCTATACTCTGCAATTGCATTGATGAAGGTAACATCGATTTTATTCTGTGTGATTTTTACAATTCCAGTAATGATCATTTTATCTTATCTTGGCTGGTGGATTCATGCTTAGAGAAATTGGCTCCGTATTTTCATTTCTAACAATAATTCCTGCAAGCAACACAAATCTTGAAACTGTTGCAAAATACATGTACATCTTTCCAATTGTGGGAATTGTTATTGGATTAATCATAGGTTCAATTGCTTTAGGATTATCATTATTTTTGGATCCACTCATCGTATCACTCTTGGTGGTAGCCGCGTTAGCAATCATCACAGGAATACACCACATAGATGGCCTTGCTGACTTTGCTGATGGATTGATGACAAAAGGAAAAAAAGAAAAAAAATTACAAGCTATGAAAGATGTTTCAACAGGTTCTGCGGGAATTCTCTCAATAGTTCTCTATGTTGTAGGAATGATCTTAGCACTATCTTTGATGAGTGGCTTTGTACTCTTCCAAGCCATCCTTTTAAGTGAAATATTATCAAAATTCTCCATGGTATTACAAGCAAGTCTTGGTCGTTCGGCAGCAGTTGGCTCAAATTCTCCATTCGTGCAAATAATGAAAGATAAAAGAAGATTGGCTATAGCAGGAACAATTACCATCATTCCTTTAGTGATTATAGGGGGAACAACAGGATTAATCGTCTTTGGAGCAGGTATTGCTTTTACATTGTTTATTCTTGCACTCTCCACTCGAAGCTTTGGGGGCATAACCGGAGATGTTTTAGGTGCTACTAACGAGATAACACGGTTGTCTTCTCTTGTAATTTTTGCATCAGTATGATAGGACTAGTTATGGCCGGGGGCAAAGGAAGCCGGATGAAAACAAATGAAGAAAAACTCTTACTAAAACATGTACATCCCACAATTTTACATGTGATCTTTGCCCTTCAAAATTCAAATTGCTTTTCAAAAATAATTGCAGCAACTAGCCCCAACTCTCCTAAAACTAAAGAAATGTTACAAAATGCTGGGATTGAGACATTTGAAACAACTGGTAAAGGATATGTGGAGGATCTAAACCTGATTCTACGTTCAATCAAAGATGACATATTTGTAGTATCAGGAGATTTACCATTACTTGATGATGTAATTGTAAAAAAAATTGTTAACTTACATCATCATGATAAAATCTGGACAAGCTATCTTGTGACAAGGGACTTTCTAATCTCTCTTGGCTTAAAATCTGATTTCTCTGTTATCTTTCAAAATAAAGAGTGTCACTTTACCGGTGTTTCAATAATAAATGCAAATGAAATTAATAATCTTGATTCGGTTGAAGAAATCTATCATATATTAAATGATAAAAGGATCGCATTTAATCTAAACACTGTGGAAGATTACCGACTACTCGGCGCTTCCTGAAATTTCACCATGAAGAGTTGCTACTGCCCCTGTTGGCTCTGCAATAACATTGCCACATGATTTGCATGTTACAGATGTTGAGGCATGTGAATAAACGATATTTTCTTCATCACATTCTTTACACTTTACTTTCTGGAATTTACTACTAGGTTTAGGAATGAGTATATGCTCTTTTTTCATTTTGCTACCAACTCGACTTTTCGAATTCTTATTCCAGATTTATTCCATTTCTTCTTACATATAGTACACGTTAGAATAGGTGTGAATTTTTTTGTAGTTTTTGCAGGCTTTGCAAGTTTTGGAAATTTCTGTCCACCATATCCTTTCTTGTCTTCGGCGTGCCTTCGTTCACCAATTGCTGAACCTCTTCGTTTTCCAGCTTTGTATTGAGTCATCTTTTGTTTTGTATGCGTGTTACATTTAGGACAATATCTCATAATCTCCTTGGGTAAGTTCAATATGAAAAACCTCCCTTGACGGTAATTTAAACATCGCTTTGAATCTATAATAGGTTCTGAAAACAATAGTTTATGTGGAAAATCTTTCCTCAGCAATTCCAATTTTAAATGCAGTTGCAATGGGAGAAAAAAAAGCAGACCTCATTCTAAAAAATTGTTCTCTTGTGAATGTTTACTCACATGAAATTTTACCACAAACCCAAATTGCAATAGTAAATGAAAGAATTGCTTATGTTGGCCTAGACGCATCACACACATTAGGTTCAAAAACTATTGTAATGGATTTACAAGGAAAATATGTAACACCTGGATTTGCCGACCCTCACATTCACATTGATCAGTTTGTTTTGCCCTCTGAGCTTGCAAAAAAATCACTTCTATGTGGTGTAACATCACTCTTTTCTGATCCGATTGATATTGTAAGCGTTTGTGGATACCGTGGATTTAGGGAATTTGTAAAACTCACTCAAAATCTTCCAATTCGATTTTTTCATGTTGTGCCAGGCGGTCTGCCAGTTGACAGAAAATTTAGTCATGGAAAAACCCTTAGTGCAATTCAAGAAAAAACCGCAATAAAATTACCAAATGTACTAGGTCTTGGCGAAGTATTTTCTTGGACAAAGGTTACAAAAAGGGATTCAAAAACTATGAAGACTTTAGCTATGATGCTAGATAACGACTGTATCATTAACGGCCATACCGCTGGTGCTTCTGGAAAAAAACTAAACGCATACGTTTCATCTGGAATACTTTCATGTCACGAACCTGTTAATTTTGAACAAGTTTTAGAGCGGCTTAGACTTGGTATGTGGATAATGATTCGTGAGGGCTCTATTAGACGTGATCTGAAGGAAATTTTACCTGGTGTGATGAACCATGAAACAAATACTGAAAGACTGATGTTTTGTTCTGATGGAATAGATCCACTTGATCTGTCACATTACGGTCACATCGATCATTGTGTACGAGAATCCATAAAATTAGGATTAGATCCAATTGACGCAATTACAATGGCTTCAAAGAACTGTTTTGATTATTATAACCTGGGAAAAGACCTTGGAGGAATAGCTCCAGGAAAACTTGCTGATATTTTAGTTTTTGACAATCTTACCACAATGCTCCCAAACAAAGTTTTTGTTGGAGGTAAACTTGTTGTATCAAATGGAAAAGTTATTACTAAAATACAGCCAAAAACTATTCCAAAGTGGATTAGGAATACTGTAAAACTTAAAAAATTTTCTGAAAATATTTTTCATGTAAAATCAAAATCCTCTTCTGTTACTGCTAATTTGATTTGCATGCAGACTGAAATTATTACTAAAAAAGAGGAGACTGAGCTTAAGACAAAAGATGGAAATGTGTTAGCATCAGAAGATAAAGATGTCTGGAAGGTGGCAGCATTTGATAGGACATATGGTTCAAAAAAACATGCTATTGGATTTCTAAAAAACTTTGGATCACAAATAGGTGCTTTTGCTTCCACATGGAATTTTCATGAAAACGATCTAATTGTAATCGGTTCAAATGATAAAGATATGACCATTGCAGCAAACAATTTAGTTAAATCACAGGGCGGAATGACTGTTGTTAAAAATGGCAATACTCTTTCTTCTTTACCACTTCAAATGGCAGGAATTATTTCAACTGACTCTTTTGAGAAAGTACATCAAAACTTTGCAGATTTGAATTCTACAATTGTAGAATCAGGATGTAAATTCAAAAAACCTCATTTAATACCGCTTTTCTTGCCCTTTCTTGCATTACCTGCAATTAGAATTCTGTATAGCGGAATAGTTGATGTAAAAAATAGATCCTTCATCCCACCTTTCAACTAAGTAATCTTAAAAAGGGGTATTCCACGCATTTGAAACGAATTATATGGCATCAATTCAACAAACCCCACAAGGACCAGTTTTAGTGCTTAAAGAGAGTGCTCTTCAGCAGAAAGGTAAAGACGCTCAAAAAAACAATATTGCTGCTGCAAAACTAGTTGCAGATTTGGTTAAAACAAGTCTAGGACCTCGAGGTTTGGATAAGATGCTAGTTGATCCCATTGGGGATGTTACAATTACAAATGATGGAGCAACCATTCTTAAAGAAATTGATGTCCAGCATCCAGCAGCCAAAATGATAGTTGAGATCTCAAAGACTATGGATAATGAGGTTGGCGATGGCACAACCTCCTCAGTTATCTTTGCGGGTGCCTTACTTGAAAAGGCTGAACAGCTGTTGAGCAAAGATGTTCACTCCTCTGTAATAGTAGAGGGTTATCAAGCAGCAGCTGAAAAGGCATTACAATTACTATCTGATATTGCAAAAACCATCTCACCTGATGATCGAGTTTCTTTACTGAAAATTGCACAGACCAGCATGCAATCAAAATTAGTCTCTGAGGATAGTGAAACTCTCTCAAAAATAGTAGTTGACGCAATTTTAAAAGTTGCAATAAAAAAGGCAGAAAAATATACTGTTGATCTTGACAACATTAAAGTTGAGAAAAAATCAGGTGCCTCTATATTAGATACTGCGCTAATAAAGGGAATTGTCCTTGACAAAGAGATTGTTCACAGTGGTATGCCAACAAAAATTGAAAGAGCTAAAATTGCTCTAATTAACGCTGCTCTAGAAATTGAAAAAACTGAAATGAGTGCTGAAATCAGAATTAGTGATCCTACTCAAATGCAGATGTTTCTAGAGGAAGAAAACAGAATGCTAAAAACTATGGTAGAAAAAATTCATGAAGCAGGTGCAAATGTACTCATATGTCAAAAAGGTATTGATGACATTGCCCAACACTATCTGGCTAAGCATGGAATTCTAGCCGTTAGACGAGTTAAGGAAAGTGACATGACAAAGCTTGCCAAGGCAACTGGTGGTAGAGTTACAACTAATATTGATGACTTGACTGAAAAAGATCTAGGTTATGCCGAGCTAGTCCATCAGAAAAAGGTTGAATCAGATAAATGGGTATTTGTTGAAGGCTGCAGAAACCCACAATCAGTGACACTTTTGATACGTGGCGGCTCTCAAAGAGTAGTTGATGAGGTTGATCGTTCAATTCATGACGCTCTTATGGTTGTAAAAGATGTAATTGAAAAACCATCAATAGTTGGTGGTGGTGGAGCTCCAGAGGCATTTCTAGCATCAAATCTAAAAGAATGGGCAGACAGCTTTGATGGAAGAGAACAACTTGCAATCAAAAAATATGCTGAAGCACTTGAAGTTATTCCATTAACAATTGCAGAAAATGCTGGAATGGATCCAATCGATACTATGACAAATCTTAGAGCAAAGCAATCTCAAGGCCTGAAATGGACAGGAATCGATGCAAGAAAGGGCAAGATTGCCGACATGTATGCTCAAGACATTGTCGAACCAGTGGTTGTAAAGGAGCAGATTATCAAGTCTGCTACCGAAACTGCATGCATGATTTTGAGAATTGATGACGTTATAGCAATTTCCGGTGGATCTCATGGTGGCCCAATGCCACCACATATGTAACTAATTAACTAGAATCTTTTTATCACCATTTTTAACTGAAAACTTCAAAACACACAGTTGTGATTTGGTATTGTGAATAAAATAGGAATTGATCTTGGTGGTACAAAAATTGAAGGGATTTTACTTGATGATCACTTCAATGTAGTTGAAAGAACGCGTATTCCAACACAACAAGAGAAAGGTTACAAATCAATCATAAATTCTATTGTTTCTCTAGTAGAGGAACTAAAAATAAAAGCAAGTGACAATGTTACAATAGGAGTTAGTGCTCCTGGTGCAATATCTAAAAAATCTGGCCTAATAAAAAACAGTAACACGCAATGTCTTATAGGCATGCCTCTAAAAGAGGATCTAAAACAAGCTCTAGATCAAGAAATTGCGATAGATAATGACGCAAATTGTTTTGCATTAGCTGAGGCCACCTTGGGTGCAGCAAAAAATCACAAGGTCGTGTTTGGTGTAATAATAGGAACTGGAGTTGGAGGTGGAATAGTAATCAATGGGGAGGTTCACAGAGGTAGAACCTACATCGCTGGTGAATGGGGACACCACACTCTCAGAATTAATGGAAACAAATGTTATTGTGGTAAACTAGGATGTGTTGAAACTTACATCAGTGGACCTGCCCTAGAAAAAAGATGGACTGAACTTACAGGAAAAACTGAATCACTACCTTCAATTATTCATAATCTTGATACTGAAAAAGGACAACAATGGAAAAAAGAATTTCTGGAAAACTTTGGAATTGGGTTAGCAAACGTTATAGATATTTTAGATCCTGATGTTATAGTTTTAGGGGGAGGTATTTCTAACATTTCATTTCTTTATGATGAAGGACGAGATGCCGTATACGATAAGGTATTCAGTGATCTGGTAGAGACACCAATTTTAAAAAATCAACTTGGTGATTCAGCAGGAGTTTTTGGAGCTAGTTTATTGTGACTGAGGAGGAAATTGGGCAATTCATTACAATTGGATTAATTATTGCTGCTGTAACAGTCTTTGTTGGAACAAGGTTATGGATTGTTTTTAGAAAATGAAATATAATCTAGATTAACCAATTTAGCCGAAATTGATTGTTCGTACGTTTCTAACAAAATTCTATTTATAAAATATGTTAAGGTTTTGTATTATATCAAAAGTGGAAATAGTATGCTAGCTGACTATGAAAAAAAATTAAGAAATATGCAAGATAGGATGTTTGAACAGAGTCTTGACCTAGTATACTTTTCAAAAGTTGAAACCAGATTTGATAAAAATTATTTCCAAAATCTACTAAAAATTGAGGCCTTAATCCAAAGATCTGTAGCAAATTTTTACATGGAAACTAAAAACTGATTGCACTTTCAAAAGTACAGCATCTTTTTGAAATCTCACTGTGGTTCTATAGTTGCTGGCGGTTTGCTAGATACAACATAGGTAACCCAAGTTACATCTTCGATTTCATTAGTTATTCTATTACTAATCTTTTCAAGTAATCCATGTGGAAGTCTTGTCCAATCTGCAGTCATAGCATCAATAGAATCAACAACACGAATCATTACAATATTTCCATATTTTCTCTCATCTCCTACAACTCCAACAGCTCTGTCATCACCAACTGCTGCATATGCTTGCCAGACCTTATCATAAAGTTCAGCCTCCTCTAATTCTTCTTCAACTATTTTACTTGCAATTTTTGCTATTTCTAACTTCTTATCTGTAACCTCTCCAATTATTCTTACAGCAAGACCAGGTCCAGGAAAAGGATGACGCATCAATAAATTTTTTGGAACACCAAGAATTTCTGCTACTTTTCTGACCTCATCTTTGTATAATTCACGTAAAGGTTCTAGTATCTCAAGATTAAGCCACTTTGGTAAGCCACCAACATTATGATGTGTTTTAATTATTGCAGCAGGACCTTTTGATACACCACTTTCAATAACATCCGGATATAATGTTCCTTGAGCAAGCCACTTGAATGGTCCATTTTTTTGTGCAAAATCTGTAAAAATTCTAATAAATTCTTCACCAACAATCTTTCTTTTTTGCTCCGGATCAGTAATCCCCTTTAGTTTTGATAAAAACTGTTGTTTTGCATTAACGGAACTAAAATTTACAGCAAAATTTTTTCTAAACATCTCTTCTATTTCTCTTTCCTCATTTAATCTTAAAAGTCCATTATCTACAAAAATACATTTTAGTCTATCTCCAATTGCTTTGTGAATAAGTAAGGCAGCTACCGTAGAATCAATTCCGCCACTCACTCCACATAAGACATTACCATCTATCTTAGAAATTTCATTCACTGTATTTTCTACAAAAGTTTCCATTGTCCATTCTTGTTTGACTTTACAAATTTTTAATGCAAAATTTTTCAGAATTGTAGTGCCCTGTTCTGTATGAACTACTTCTGGATGAAATTGAATACCATAAATAGAATTCTCCTGATCTGCAATGGCTGCAGCACTTACAGTTTCAGTATGTCCTATTGTTTTAAAACTCGATGGAACTTGTTCTGCTTCATCACCATGACTCATCCATGCTCTAATTGGCCCACCTATCCCACTTAGTAAATCAGAATCGTTATCAATTGTTAGTAGGGATGAGCCATATTCTTTGTTAGCTCGTTTTACCTTTCCCCCAAAATTGTTTACGATTAACTGATGACCATAACAAATTCCTAAAATTGGTAATTTCATTTCAAAAATTTCCTTTGCTGGCATAGGTGCATCTGAAATGTAGACACTAGATGGACCTCCAGAGAAAATAATCCCTTTTGGTTCCAGTTTTTTTAACTCATCAAGAGAAATATTGTAAGGTACAAGTTCTGCTAATACTGAAAAATCTCGAATTCTTCTACAAATCAAGTGACTATACTGCGATCCAAAATCTAATACTACAATTTTTTCCATGATTTCCCCTAACTTGAATTATCAATCATTTTTGATAGAGACCAAGCAGCTGTGTTGATAATTTCGTTAATTCGTTCCTTCTGGCGATAATTTTTGATAATAATTTCTCTAATTTTGCTGCCATTTTTGTTAATAATACAATCAATAATTGATTCTCTTTGGATTTTTCCGTTTTCTGCTTCAGCGTTATCCTTTTTCTTCATCTCCCCAATTATTCTTTCAACGAAAAATGATTTGAATGGGGGAGTTTCAGGTTGCAAGCCTACGCCCTCCTCTAAAATAATTGAAACCTGTTCTGGTGTAACGTACGCATTTGCAATAACTGAGCCATCAGAGGTTTTTGTTAATGGAATTGGTGATTCAAATTTTGATGATGTTGTTGAAGCTTCAAGTAAAGATGCTTTTGTAAAACTAGATTGCTTGAGTATTACATTTAAAACCGTTAAATTTTTTTCAAGACTTTCAATCTCTTCTTTGTGCTTTTCGATCTGTTGGGTTATCCGATCTTTTAACTCCAAAATATCTCGTACTTGTTCTTCTGAAAACTCCATAATTCTTGTTAGATAGATACTGTATTAAAACGCATTCTCATCTGCAAGAACACTTTCAAGCTCATTGTAGTAGATTTTTTTAAATCCCTTAATGGGTTTTGAGGTTGTATACAGATCTGAAGAATTTTTTGATGCTATCCATTCAAGAAGTTTTTTTCCTCGCCTAAGTTTTTTAATTTTTGTTTTCTTACTTGTAATTTTTGTTTTTGAATACTTGCCAATTTTGTTTCCAAAATCCATTCCAAACAGAATTATTTTTTTTGCCTTAAAGTGCTTAGCAAGAAAGACACATCTATCCCCATCTGTAAAACCTCCAAAATTGTGAATTTTTCCAAATGACTTTGCCTCAGTAGTACCAATACAATTTTTGAATTTGGAAACCAATTCTAACTTATCAAAATTATCCCCATGTGCATGAACTACCATGATAGTTTTGCCTTTTCCAATTTTTTTTAATGATTTTTCATCACCATCAAGATCAGTTACTAAAATATCTGGCATGATATTATTTTCAATTAGTGCTTTTGCAGCTCCATCTGCAACAATTTTTGTGATGAAACTAAATCTTTTCAATACTGGTATACAAGATAGAAGAGATGGTCCTGCACCTATAACGAATACATTTTGTTCAAACACTTTACTTCGTAATTTATTGAGAGGAAATTTATTTTTCAGAAGGGAATTAAGTAATTTTGCTGATTCAAGATCACTTTTTTTACTATAACCAAATTCCTTTAATATCTCTGAATATCTTTTTTCCCATCCTAAGACTGTCATATGACTCAAATTGGTAATCCTAATCATAAATCATGTGAATAAACTAGGGAGAGTATCAGTTGGAGGAACAAATCCAGTACGTATAATGGGAATTCTAAATACAAGTCCCGAATCCTTCTACAAAAAAACAATTGTTACAAAGAAACTAGCTATAAGCAATTTAGTAAGACAAATGGCAGACGATGGTGCCAACTTTATCGATGTTGGAGGAATGTCAACTGCTCCATATTTATCCACATATGTATCCGAAAAAGTAGAGTCAAGGAGAATCATTCAAGCAATAAAGACAATTCAACGAGTCTGTAATCTTCCTATTTCTGTTGATACTTGTAGGGCAAGTGTTGCAAAAGATGCACTTGAAGAAGGTGCAGAGATTCTTAATGACATTTCTGGGCTTAAATTTGACAAAAAAATGGTAAATGTAATTGAAAAATATCAACCCTCACTTGTGTTATGTGCTTTTAGCCAAAAAATGATAACTGGAAACCAACTCAATAAAATAAAAGTTTTATTGAAACAAAGTTTTGCATTAGCTAAATCTGTTAATATATCTAAAAAAAATATAGTATTCGATCCTGCAATTGGCTTTTTTAGAAAAACAGGAACTGGTCAATTTTTTACAAAAATAAATTCAGATTGGTTTGAACGGGATTTACTTATACTAAAGAATTTAAAATCGATAAAGATGGGACAACCATTACTTGTTTCAGTTTCAAACAAATCTTTTATTGGAAAATTATTGAAAATAGAAAATCCAAAAGATCGACTGTTTGGTTCAGTTGTAGCTGAAGCAATTGCAGTGTTAAATGGTGCAGATATTATTCGCACTCATAATGTACGAGAAACCAAAGATGCAGTTACGCTTGTACAAACATTAGCTCAAAAAAAATCAAGAAAGGCTTATAATGCTTCATAAATCATGACTATAGGTTTCATTGGAGTTTAGAGAAGGATTAACCTTTGACGATGTTCTTCTTGTTCCTAAATTTTCTGATATAACAAGTAGATCACAAACTAACTTGGAGACAAAACTTTCTAGAAATATTTCTCTTAACATCCCTCTTGTCAGTGCAAACATGGATACAGTAACTGAATCTGGAATGGCAGTTGCTATGGCTAGAGAGGGAGGATTAGGCATTATACACAGATTTCTTACAATAGAAGAGGAAGCAAATGAAGTTCTCAAAGTAAAACGATCTGGAAGTGTAATGATTGAAAATCCATACTTCATTAGTCCCAAACAAACCATAAAGGACGCAATTCGTTATATGAAAGAAAAAGGTGTTTCTGGACTTTTAGTTACTGATTCTGAATCAAAACTTGCTGGTATCCTTACTCGGAGAGATGTAATGTTTGAATCAGAATCTACACAGCTTGTAAAGGATGTCATGACTAAGGATGTAGTCACAGCAAAGCCTGGACTAAGTTTAGATGAGGCCAAGGAAATTCTTCGCAAAAATAGGATAGAAAAATTACCGTTAGTTGATGAATCAAACCATATCAAGGGTTTGATTACAACCAAAGATATTACAAATATTGAAAATTATCCTGTTGCATCAAAGGACAAAAAAGGAAGGCCACTTGTTGGCGCAGCAGTAGGTGTAAAAGGTGATTTTATGGACAGAGCAGAATCTCTTTTGGAGGCAGGCGCAGATGTCATAGTAGTAGATATTGCACATGGACATAGTGAAAATGCAGTTAATACAATTCGCCACATAAAAAAAGCATTTCCTGATTCTGAATTAATTGCTGGAAATGTAGCAACTGCTGCAGGTGCAGAAGAACTAATCAAAGCAGGAGTAGACGCAGTTAAAGTTGGTGTTGGTTCTGGCTCAATATGCATTACTCGTGTAGTTACAGGTTCTGGTGTTCCTCAATTAACAGCAGTCTTAGATTGCGCAAAAGTTGGACGACAGCATGACATACCAATTATTTCAGATGGTGGGATAAGAACTTCTGGTGATGTGACCAAAGCCTTAGCAGCTGGAGCTTCTTCTGTAATGGTTGGAAGCATACTGGGAGGAACAGATGAAAGCCCAGGCTCATTCATATCTAAAAACGGAAAGCGATTCAAAATTTATCGAGGAATGGCTTCATTTTATGCATCGCTAGGCCGTAAATCAAAAGAAATTGGGCATGTTTCAATCGAAGATGATCTTAATGACTACGTAGCTGAAGGCGTTGAAGCGATGGTTCCTTACAAGGGCAGTGTCGCTGATATCTTAAAACAGCTAACTGGTGGAGTTCGCTCAGGCTTGAGTTACTGCGGAGCTCATACAATAAAACAGATGCAGGAAAATGCAGAATTTATTAAAATATCTGGTGCTGGGTTTGCTGAAAGTCAGCCTCACGATGTATCCTTGATGTAGTTAATTATTTATTCACCGTAAAAAACTACCCCATTGTGTTAAGCAAGAGAACTGTAATCGGAATTGTTGTCGGTTCAGTTATTATTGCAATTGGTCTTTTTGCTCTAGTCACATCCTTTGGGATTCAAACTAAAAATATTGATGAAACTTTTGGGTTGGGTGAATCAACAACCTATCAATTTACTGCTCCTGTACACTCAAAACAATTTCTTAACATTACCGGTAATTCATTTAAGCTTAGTCTACAATCTCCGAGGGATGGATTACAAATTCCTGAGCAAGATTACAAAAACGAGCTAAGCCTTGAATGGGTTCATTTAGTAGATGGAGATAGTAGAGTGCAAATCCAAAATACGGGTGATTCAGAATTACGTATAAACGGAACTCTTCAATTCCTCAGTGATCCTATCCTAATAACATATCACATTGTTGTCATTACAGCTGGAGTTATCATTATAGGGTTTAGTTCTGGTTTTAGTATTAGAAAACCACGAGGATTTTAATTCATCTCTGCACTAGGATAAGAACCCAAGATTTTAAGAAAAAGAGTTTTTTCTTTTATTTTATTTAGCATTTCTTTTACCCTGGAATCATTTTCATTACCTTCAAAGTCAACATAGAAATTATATTCCCACGATGTATTTTTTTTTGGTCTTGACTCGATCTTAGTCATATTGATTCCATATTCAGCAATTTTCTCAATAATATGATGCAAAGCTCCTGGTTCGTGTTTTATTGAGAAAATAATTGAAGTCTTATCTTTTTTTGATTCATTAGCTTTTCTTTTTGATAGAATTAAAAACCTCGTGGTGTTATTTGGATTGTCTTCTATACCTTCAAGTATTACTGGAACTTGAAAAATTTCTGAGGCTTGCCTGCTCGCTATACATGCTATATTGCCCTTGTTTAATTCCTTGATAATTTTCACACTTCCTGCAGTATCATAGGTAGGAACTGTTTTGAAATTATGTTCTTGAATAAATTTTCTACATTGACCTAAGGCCTGAGGGTGTGAATAAACGGTATCAATTTTTTCAAGAGAATCAAATCCAATTAGGCAATGCTTAATCCTATGATAAATTTCACCAACCACATTTAGAGTTGTTAAATAAAGAAGATCATTACTTTCTCCTATACTTCCTTCAATGGAATTTTCTATTGGTAAAATAGAATATTCTGTCTTATCATTTTGTGTATTTTTTAATACCTCTAGAAAGGTGGGTAAAGGAACTGTCTCAATTTTCTCACCAAAGAATGATAAAGCTGCCGCTTCACTATATGCACCTCGTTCACCTTGGAACGAAACACGAATCATTTTTACTCTCCTAGCTTTACAAAATTACTTTTTCCAAAATTATTAGATAATTTTCTTTCATCAATCCAATTACACTCTGTACATTTTATTGCATCTCTCATCGGAATAACTTTTCCTCCACACTTTTTACATTTTGTATACAAAACTCCCAACTCAGGTTCACTAATTGTAGCGTGAATAGTTCCATTTTTGTGCGCTATAATTTTGAGCACAACAACATCATTAACTAATGCAACATTTTTTTTTCGTAAGTGCCTAGTTTGACAAATACATTCAACATTAGATTTGGTTCTATTATTATTTACATAGTTAATTGATACTGCTATCATTGATGACATCACAGCAGCAACAGTTCCAACTACTATATCATTAACTTCTGGTATTCCTGTGAACTTTAAATTATGTACTTGTGCGATACGATTTTTTTTGTCGATCTCAGTAGTGCCAACTACAGTAGCCCTTACGTTATGTCCATCCTCAAAGGTATTCTTACCTCCTTCATATTCCTCAATAATGGCAATTTTGTCTCCAGGAATAGCTTGATTATCAGACAATGGGCTGTTTTTTTTATTGATGATTATAATTGTTTATAGAAATTAACTAGAATTGATCAAATTTGAACAAAATTTGGATTATTTGTTTAATACTTTTTTTCATTTTAGGCTATGTTAAAGAATATTGAAACTTTTAGGTACTCTAATTTTGCATAAAATGGAAATAAATGGTCATTAATGGTACTAAATAAAAATTAAAAAAAACTGATTCAAGTATTTATGTATTTAATTTATTTTGGAAATTTATTTGAAAAGAAGTATATATGTATTTTTTCCAAATTAAATGCGTAAAAGCCTCGATTACGATTCAAACTTTAATTAAAATAATTTTACCAAATCTTTAGAGAGAAAACCCACACCATTTAGGATTGGGTAGTTCACAACCAATGTGGAATCTGCAAGTAACCATCAATACTTTCATTTCGTAAAATCTTCAAAAGTGCTGTGGCTTGTGGAGTAG
>Ga0209324_10000072_pt1 | contig 59677 bp, 58 predicted proteins | sample Rifsed19ft3_FD_184015 | JGI IMG/M metagenome (GOLD analysis project Ga0209324, IMG submission 184015) | Soil microbial communities from Rifle, Colorado, USA - sediment 19ft 3 (version 2) | ecosystem: Environmental > Terrestrial > Deep subsurface > Rock core/Sediment | place: Rifle, Colorado...
CTTCCGATCTATCAGTCTGGACTGGCGAATCCACAGATCAAATGGCGATTGATACAGATGAATTGTCTTGTTCATTTCGTAAGCGATCCTTCCGACCCGATTCGCTTGCATGTAATAAGTGGCAAATGCAGCCTTTAGAACCCACCCAACCGAAATCAACCAAAAATAACGGCCGAAATGGTCATTTAAAACATCATCCCACAAAACCTGATTGCTGTCGCCGACCCCCATCGCGTTTGCAGACGAGACGACATTAATCTATTATTTTTTTACTTTTCCCTTTAGGGCCAACTTTTCATAACCATCATCCTTAGAGGGATTTTTTTTAGATATACGATTTTATTTATTTGAAAACGATTTTATCTCCACGAAGATCCACTAATACTTTTTGGCCAGATTTTATCTCTCCAGCTAAGATCGCTTCAGCTAATGGTTCTTCAACTAAATCAGAAATGGCTCGTCGAATTGGTCGAGCGCCATTTTCGGGATCAAAACCAATTTTGGCAATTTTTTCCCTAACTTTTGGCGAAAATTTCAGTAAAATTTCTTGTCCTTTTTGCAGTCTTTCGATTAATTCCGAGAGTCTTAAATCAACAATTTCGGCAATTTCTTTTTCGCCCAAAGGTTTAAAAACCACGACCCTGTCAACACGATTTAGAAATTCGGGTCGAAATTGCTGTTTTAAATCGCGTAGAACCTTGTCTTTCATTTGTTCATAACTTTTGAGAAAATCCTGTTTGCGATTATCCTGGGCTCGAAAACCAACCACGGCTTGAGTCGTTAATTCACGCATGCCAATATTTGAGGTCATAATAATAATTGTATTTCTAAAATTTACCCTCCTGCCTCGAGCATCCGTCAAATAGCCATCTTCTAAAACTTGAAGTAGAATATTCTGCACATCGGGATGGGCTTTTTCGATTTCATCAAAAAGAACGACTGAATACGGTCGGCGACGTATCGATTCGGTTAATTTGCCAGCTTCTTCATAGCCAACATAACCTGGAGGTGCGCCCACTAATCTGGAAATATTGTGTTTTTCCATAAATTCAGACATATCAATCTTAATCAATGCTTCGGACGATTCAAAAATTTCTTCAGCCAAAACTTTGGCTAATTCAGTTTTACCAACACCGGTTGGACCCAAAAAGATAAATGAGCCTAAAGGTCTGGTTTCGGCAGTGACACCTGTGCGCGATCTCTTAATGCTTTGGCTAATTGTATCTATGGCTTCATCTTGCCCCTTGATTCTCTTTTTGAGAATTTGCTCGAGATTTTTAAATTTGGCAATTTCTTCTTTAACTAAAGATGAAACTGGAATTTTGGTCCATTCAGAAACAACTTTGGCAATATTGGTTCTGTTAATTATAATCGGATGAATATCTGAAGTTTTTGAGCCTGATTGTAAGATTTTTTGTCGAATCTGGCGCTGTTTAATCTTAATTTGAGCGGCTTTTTTGAAATTTTCGCGAGCTACTAATTGATCTTTTTCCTTTTCTAATTCATTATACTGTTTTTTAAGATTAATCAATTCGGGATTTCGAGGTGAAGCATATAACGAAGCGTCAGAGGCGGCTTCGTCAATTAAATCCACCGCTTTGTCAGGCAAAAATCGATCAGAAATATAACGCACAGATAGCTCAACCGCAGCCTCAATTGCTTCATCACTAATATTAACATGGTGAAATTCTTCGTATTTTTTTTTAATCCCCTGGAGAATTTGCAGGGTTTCTTCAGGGGTTGGTTCATCCACCTTCACCATCTGCAAGCGTCGCTCGAGGGCTGGATCTTTTTCGATGTATTTTCGATAATCATCAAGAGTCGTGGCACCAACCAAGCGTAAATCGCCTCGGGCTAAGGCTGGTTTTAGAATATTTGCCGCATCCATGGCGCCTTCTGCTGATCCCGCACCCACAATGGTGTGAAGTTCGTCAATAAAAAGGATGATATCTTTAGCCTGCATTATTTCTTTGGTAACCTTTTTGATTCTTTCTTCGAATTCACCTCGATATTTAGTACCAGCTAATAACAAGGCTAAATCTAAAACCAAAATTCTCTTTCCGGCAATATTTTTAGGAATGTCACCGGCAATTATTTTTTGGGCTAATCCCTCGACAATCGCGGTTTTACCCACTCCTGGTTCGCCAACCAAGACTGGATTATTTTTATTGCGACGGTTTAAAATCCGCAAAACTCTCTGAATTTCCGGACCACGCCCCACAATTGGATCTAAAACGCCTTCTGAAGCTTTTTGTGTTAAATCTAAAGTATAATTTGCCAAAACCGAACTTGAGCTTTTTTTAGGTCGGATCGCTTGAAGAGCTTGGCCAAAAAATGGTTCATCAAATATTTCCCCTAATTTGCCAAATTCACCAAATCCAGAGACTGGTTCCTCATCTGTTTCTTCGGAATTTGAGGCAGATTCTGCCGCTTTTTCGGACCCAGTCAACATCGACAGTAATTGCTCTTTTAATAATTGCGAGTCAATGCCTAAATCTTCTAAAATTTTATATCCGGCAAAACCAGGTTCAGACAAAATTGCTAAAAAAAGATGATCCGGCTCAACCATGGACGAACCTAAATCCTTTGCCCAAACCAAGGCTTTTTCAACTAATTTTTTCGTTTCATTGCTGACGCCAATCGGAAAAACATCAAAACTACTCAATCTTGAAATTGAAATTGCTAAATGAATCCGATCAATATTAATACCGTTATTTCGCAATACTTCAGCAGAAGCGGTATTAGAACTTGAAGCGATTGATAATAAAATATGGTTAGAACCAGTCTGAGTGTTCATGTCAGTAGCAATATTTTCAGCAACTTTAATAATCTTTTTAGCTTCTGCCGAAAATCGATTAAATTCGTTCATATTACCTCCTTAACATATTTTCTAATTTGTAAAATTAATTATAATATAAGCCGATCAACTGAAAAATAGCTGATAAAATAATAAAGTATATTATCCCTTTTTGCCAGTTTTTTTGACAGTTTTGGATTTGGCACTGGCTTTTTTGATTTTGGTAGCCTTTTTAGGGACTTTAGCGCTTTTAATTTTTGAAACTTCCCTTTTGGGTGTTTTAATATCTTTGAGATCTTTAGGATTCAAATTGGTCTCAGCTTCGCTTGCTGGGTTGGCTTCGGTGGGTTTTTGGATTTTCTTGGCTTCAACAACTTCGGCTTTTTGAATATTGACTTCCCAACCAGTTAATTTTGAAGCTAATCTAACGTTTTGGCCTTCTCGACCAATGGCTAAACTAAGTTGATCTTCAGCCACATTGACGGTGGCAACTTGATTTTTTTTATCTAACTTAAGGCTTTTAATTTTGGCAGGAGAAAGCGCATTTTCAATATATTTTTCAATTTTATCGTCCCAAAGAATGATATCAATTTTTTCTTCACCAATTTCGGCTAAAACCGCTTGAATTCTGGTGCCTCGCTGACCAACACACGAACCAACCGGATCCACCCCTTCCTGATTTGCCGAAACTGCCACTTTAGATCTCTTCCCCGCTTCTCTGGCAATGGCTTTAATTTCCACCGCTTCAGAATTAATTTCCGGGACTTCTAATTCAAATAGACGATGAATCATTTCTGGATGGGTTCGGGACAAAAGAATTTGCGGATTTTTTGAGGTTTCTTCAACCGCCGCAATATAGACTTTTAATCTTTGTCCTAAATAATATCTTTCATCAGCAATTTGATCTTTGGGAAAAAGGATTCCATTGGCTCGGCCTAAATTAATAATGATATTCCGACCTTCAATTTGCTGAACCACGCCAGTGAGCAATTCGCCTTCTTTATCTTTGAATTCATTAAACAAGACGTTTCGTTCAGCTTCGCGGATTTTTTGAATTACAACTTGTTTGGCGGTTTGAGCAGCAATGCGGCCATAACTAACTGGGGCCTCTTTGTCAATTTGAATGGTGTCGTCGACTTTGGGCTTTTTCTTATATTTTTTAGCTTCATCAACGGTGATTTCACGATCCGGATTTTCAACTTCTTCTACTACTTCTAAAACCTGGAAAATTCGCACTTTTCCAGATTCTGGATCAAATTCGGCCTCAATCTTATTGCCGGGTTTGGCAAAATCTTTTCTGTATGCGGAAGCGATCGCCGAAGCGACGGTTTCATAAACTTGTTCTGGTTGAATGCCTTTTTCGTCACAAATTTGCCGAACGGCGGCTACAAACTCTGGATCCACATTGCTCCTTCGGAGTCAAATTCTAATTTCTAATCTCTAAACAAATTTCAATGACCCAAATTATATCTGCTAAATAGTTTAGAAAATTGGGAAATTAGAATTTTGAATTTGTTTAGGATTTCGGATTTAGTATTTAGAATTTCCTTACATATATTATATCAAATATTATTAATTTCAGCAAAGGATTTTGGTAAAAAATGAGGTGGCCAAAAGCCACCAGATCATTTTTATTATAAGCCCGGTTAATTTTTTTGTCAAGTGATTTTTGACCAGAAAACTAAGAACGGGAATTTTATAACCGCGTTATAAATCCGACCAATTCTTTTAGGTTCATGAATTAGTCGCCACAACCACTCTAAACCAAGTTTTTGTAGCCAAACCGGGGCTCTTTTTTGCGTTTCGGCAATAAAATCAAATGTCCCACCGACACCAATGGCGACTTTGAAATTTAAATTAGGTAAATTTTTAGCGATAAATTTTTCTTGTTTGGGCGCACCAAAAGCGACTAATAAAATATCTGGTTTGACTTTATTAATGTTGGCGAGCACCTGTTTCTCGGTGTATCTTGGCATGCCTTCGGAAATAGCAACAATTTTCAAATTATGATATAAATATTTTAATCTAACAGCTGTTTTTTGGGCCACGCCAGTTTTGGCGCCCAAAAGATATATTGACCAATTATTTTTTTCAGCAATTTTTGCCAATTCCCAAGTTAAATCAACTCCAGTCACCCGTTCTTTGAAAGCATTTTTTGCACCATATAAAAATTTTGAAGCGAATAGTAAGCCGGTTCCATCTGGAACTGCCAATGAAGCCGAATTCAAGATTTTCTTGAATTCTAAATCTTTTTGCGCGGCAATAATAAATTCTGCATTTATGGTGGCGATTTGATGTTTTTGCCCACTTTTGATAAAACTCTCAATTTTCTCAAGAGCTTGATTAAAACTAAGATTATGAACTCTAACTCCTAAAATATCCATATGATTAATTTTTCAGCCATTGCTCTAATTTATTTTTAGAGCCAATTAAATCCTTTTCGGTGCTTTTTATTGAATTTGGCAAAACTTCTAAAATAAAAATTTGATTATTATTTAATTTAATTTTTTGGAAAAATTTGTTAAAATTAATTTTTCCTTCGCCAATTGGTAAGTGCCCTCTAATTTCAGGATCAAAATCACAGACATGAAATATCTCAACATATTTTTTAATGCCTTGGTACCAGTGAATTACTGTGTTTATTTTTTGGTCAACTTCAAAAGCATGATCAACATCAAAACAAAAATTTGTTTTAATTATATTATGTAATTTTAAACTCTCCTTTAAATTAAAATTATAATAATTAGGGCTTGGCATTACTTCAATTAGTAAGGGAATTTCTTGATGATATTTCTTAATGTTTTCAATAAATTGATTAAATCCTTCTTTTCTGTTCCTCGCAAATTTAATTCCTTCCGGATAACGCGAATTTCCTTTAGGAATTTGGGATAAATCCGGATGAACGATAATATATTTTGCGTTTAATTCTTGAGCGATTTTAATAGATTTTTTAAACCACTTAATTGCTCTTTCTTTATACGGAGAAAGAGTTGCACATAAAGCCATGGGGTTGTCAGGTGTATAAGCATGAGGAACATGAATACCAAAATTTATCTTTTGTTTTTTTAAATTTTTATAAAATTCAATATCTTTAATATCGGTAGTGGTGATTTCAAAAAAATTAATACCCCAACTAATTCCTTTTTTAATTAAGGATTTAACATCCCCAAAACCATATTTTGACCCAACCTTTAAACCAATTTGATATTTCATAAGATATATTTTTCCAAATCACGAGCAAGATGGATTTCACCTTTAAAAACTTTGGCAACCTCTTTTTTAATCTCGGCAAGCTCATCTAAATCATATAAATGGGATAAAATTAATTTTTTCGCACCAGATAAATTAGCAATTTCGGCCGCAAATTGGGGATTTAAATGTGATTGAGGAAACTCATTACTAATTAACGCCGAACAATCAAACAATAAGTTTTCGGCATTTTGGGATAATTTGATCAATTCTGGACAAAATGCGCTGTCACCTGAATAAACAAAAGAAGTATTGGACTCGGTAAATTTAACCGAAATTGATTTCCAGTAAGGGACATGGCGCGTAATAACTGATTCTAATTGCCAATTTTTAAATTTTAGTCGGCTATTTTTAAGCTCGCGAATTTCAATTTTAAAACTTTCTTTTTCGGGGAACATCATTTCTTTTAATTGATGATATGTTTTTTTAAAGCCTGGTGGGCCAAAAATTATTAGAGGTTTTATTTTCTCTTTCCCACCATATGCTGATAAAGTTTTCAAATAAATATTAATAAGGATCGGCATTAAATCAGAAAGGTGATCAGCATGAGTATGAGAAATTAAAATATGGGTTAAATCAAAATAATCAATTTTGGCTTTGGCTAATTTTGTCAAAGTGCCGGGACCGGCATCGAGTAAAACTTTGTCATTGCCAATTTCTAAATAATAACCCGGAAAACCCCTTTTAAGGTTGTAAAGCGCGCCACCGGATCCCAAAATTGTTAATTTCATAAATCCTCCATAACTATTTTACTAAATACAAAATTTTACGAAAATACGAAAGTTTTTATTTCTTGTATTTATGTACTTTTTTGTAATTTTGTAGATGTCTGTGTCAAAATCAAGCCGACCAAAAACCAAAAGGTTAAAGCGGTGGAAATATCAGACCAAGTGTGTAAAAACATCGCGTGCAAAGAAAGAACGATAAATCCTGAAAATACCGCCAGACTAAGATCGTGGCCAAATTTTCCAGTTAAAAATTTTAAGGTTTGCCATAAATTTTTAAGAAAGTGGTAGATAACGAGCAAATAAATTATCAAACCCAAAATTCCCAATTCAACGCCAATTTGCAAATACCAATTTTCTGAAATTAAAGCCGTAGCACTCATGGAATGAAGTTGAGCTTGCCCAGCTTGTCCGATTCCCAAACCCCACGGTGTTTTAATAATAGTTTCAAAAGAGGCTTGAAGCCGGCTAAATCTTTCCAAATTTGAGCCTTGATGATTAATATATACATCGGCAAATTTAATACCAAAGGGTTGATATTGGATAAAAATCAACAATCCTATTAAAACTACAAAAATTGCAGACATGGTGATTAAAAATGTTTTGAGTGGGTAACGCTGTTTGATTTTTATTAAAATTAAAACCACCAAACCTGCGGCAAATGCCAACCATGCGGAACGGGAATAGGTGTAAAATAAAGAAAAAATTAACAGTAAACAGTAAACAGTTAACAGTAATTTTAATTTGTTACTTTTTGCAGAAATTAAATACACCAGGCTGATAAAAATTGGGATTAATAAATACGAGCCTAATTGATTTGGACCAGCTAAAAATGATTGCATGCGCACCACATTTGAGGCGCCAATGGTTTGATAAGCCGGCAAAGCGATCGCTTGTTGCCAATTTACTCCTGATGAATAACCGAAATGAGTCAGAAAATCGGCCGGCAGAAACCAGGCTTGCAACAATGCAAAAAGAGCCACAATCATGGCTGATGATAAAATTATTAGGACTGATTTTTGAATTTCAGGTTTTTTCCAAACATAGGAGCGAGCTAGGAAATAAATTAAAAACATCTCAAAATCAAATCGAAATCCCCAAAAAGCAGATTTGAGCGGAATCAAGAAAAAGATCATGGTGGAAATGCCGAGTAAAAACAATAAAGCAATAATTTTGTCGACAAATAAAATTTTAAAGGGTGGTTTTCGAGTCTTAACAATTTGCCATAAAATGCGCAAAATCAAACCGAACATAATAATTTCTTTCCAAGAAGCCAGAATTTGCGAACTGCGGCCAGTTAAATTTAATAATTCATTGAAAGTGGTGAATAAAAAAGCATGGAAGGGAATTAAAGCTAATAACAAATAAAACGCCCATTTGGGTTTTAGAAATGAAAAAATAATTAAGGCTAAGGCGAAAATTACTAAAATTATCATGATGATTGCTTCCGCCAACTGGCGGATATTATTTGTTTATTGTTTACTGATTTTACTTGATGCTATTCTATCATTTTTTAAGCCAAAAATAAAGCTGGAAACAAAAAAAGACCAAAAGGTCTAATAATTTTTAGATATCGGGGCGGCAAGCCAGTGGGGGTTTCGTGACCCAGAAGGGTCCCGTTGTGGACCGGCTGCCGCCCCGAATAGGACGAAAGAGACGAGGATTGCGGAGGAAGGGTGGAAAGGGAGGGGCGACCGAAGTCAGGTTGGTGAGGGGTTGTAAGTCGGATGAATCCGCTCCAATCCCGTTACCCGGCTTGGTCGCCCCCAGTGGGACGTTGTGCTGTCAGACCAGATGGGTTTGTTGAGCCCGATTAGGAGCTCTAAGATGGAACCACATCTGGTCGCCCAGCGGCAGTTTCGCGGCGGCAGGCCACACTTTCTTGTAACCACTACGGCCATGCCTGCTCGACGCGAAACTGTTTGGCGTTTCTTCTTTACCTTAGGTCCGGTTCGTGCAGAAACCGTTTTCTTATCACCCGAAGGTGAACCAGTTCTTCTGGTAGTTTAGCGCGAGAGCTGCACTATGCGCCGAGAAGAAGTTGCGACTAGTTGTGAAGGTACGAACCGAACCCAGTCTTCCTTGTGGCCGAAACCCTAGTGGCCTTGACGGGCCGTGTCCTGGACCAAACCCCAGTCATGAAACCTGTGGGTGTGATTCCGAGGATAGTTGGGTATCTAGCCGAAGACTGGTGGAGCTGCCGAGTTTTACGACGCCGGAAGCGATGCCGGACGACAGGAAACGCGACGGCGCTTTTATCAGCTGACGACCGGTATAACCCGTTGGCAGAACACCTCGAGGTTGCCGGGCTTGCCAACCGACTATCCTGACTATCCTACCTGAACTGAACATGCTCCCGGGGGTGGGGTCGGACTATCGTTTTCGGAAGCTCGAGAAGAACCGGTTCAAGGAGTTGATACTCCTTTCTGATGATGGATTACGTCTTGTGGGACGCATCGCCGGTCCGGTGCTGGGGTCAACCGCCGTCAGGCCCTGTGTGTTCCCTGTCTGTCTGAGCGACCTGGTACGACCATTGACACCATCTCCTTCTGCCATATGTAGTCAGACCCGACGAATGGGTCTGTTGGGACAGACGACCTCCGTCTGCACCCTGGCGGGTGTTGCCTGCGTTTTAGTTTATTTTGGGTTTATCTTTGTTTTTCTTTATTTTACTTATTATACCATATCAAAAATATTTGTCAATATCTCTACCTTAAAAAGATAAAATTTACAGGTAAAGAGCGAAGGCACCTCCTAAAAAAAGTGTCTCGCAGACTTGCCCAAGATAAGGCATTAAAAAAGTATAACAATTGGGGCAAGACAAGAGTCAAGCGACGGCTTGAGAGTAATTTTGATAATAAATTTGATTGACGGAGCGTCTTTTTGTGGAGAGTGCCGAGCGAAACATTTTAAAAATTATTCCAATTTTGTTGCACCAAATTTGCCGCTAAAAAAATCTAAAATTCCCCTACATAAATATTTTAAACCTAAAAATCGAGTTCGTTTTCCAAACAAATATTGGATTAACCCTAAACCAATTTCAAAAAATAAAATTCTAAAAAATATAAAAAGTAAAAAAGTTGGCCACCAATAAAATACCAAATTCTTTTTCGCAAATAATAAATTGTTGCGATAGAAATAATATTGCATTTTGGGGTTTGCGGCACCACCAGTGCTTTGGGAAATCTTGTGCCAAATCACCGCATCTGGAACATATAAAAATTTTACCCCAGCACGAAGAGCCCGAGCTTCCCAATCTGTTTCTTCCCAGTATAAAAAATATTTTTTATCCAAAAAACCCACTTTTTTAAATAACAAAGCGGAGATTAGCATCGCCGCCCCAGTGATAAAAGTAATTTCGCTTGGTTTTTTTAATTTCGCATTTGAAATTTTGGCACCCCGATTAAACATTTGCACAGACCCGAGAAACGGCATCATTCGTCCCCCCGCATACCATAAGCGGTTTTTATCCGGATACATGCGGATTTGTGGGGAAAAAACTTCGAATTGGGGTTTATTTTGGACATTTTTGATTAAAATATCCAAAAAACTCGGATTAACAATGGTGTCATTATTCAAGAGCATAACATAGTCGGCATTGTTTTTTAGTGCCCAACGAACGCCAACATTATTACCTTCGGCAAAACCTAAATTTTTAGAATTTTCAATGATTTTTACTTTAGCACCAAATCTTTGTCGAATTATTTTGGCTGAATCATCTTTGGAATTATTATCCACTAAAACCACTTTAAAATTCGGATAGCTAATTCGAAAAAGACTCTCTAAGCATTCGAGAGTGTCTTGTTGTGAATTATAATTAACTAAAATAATGGCTACTTTAGGATTAATCATGATTATGATTTTATCCATAAGACTGATTTTTTGTAGGCGTCTAAATTTTCAACCGCCATGCCTGTTCCCTTTGCCACCGCCAATAAAGGCTCTTCAGCAACATGGCACGGCACGCCGGTGACCTTGGTCATTAATGAATCAATATTTCGCAACATTGAACCGCCACCAGACATTATAATGCCTTTATCAATCACATCTGCGGCTAATTCCGGGGGGGTGTTTTGTAAAACATTTTTGACGGTGTTGATAATATCTTTTAACTCATTTTTAAGTGACTTTACCACATCATTGCTGGTAACGATAATTGTTTCGGGCAAGCCAGAGATTGAATTAGAACCAGAGATCTCCATTTTTAACTCTTTTTTCAAAGGTAAAACTGAACCGATTTTAATTTTAATGTTTTCGGCGGTTTGTTCGCCAACAATTAGATTATGTTTGCGACGGATATAATTGGCAAGAGCTTGATCCATTTTCCGGCCCCCGGTACGAACTGAGCTGGCCGCGACAATATCACCCAAAGCAATTACTGCTACTTCAGAGGTGCCACCGCCAATATCAATAATCATATTCCCCGACGGAGAAGAAATTGGCACTTCCGCACCAAGCGCGGCGGCAACCGGCTCTTTGATGATAAAAGCTGCTTTGGCACCAGCTTGCAAGGCCGCATCAATAACCGCCCTTTTTTCAGTGGAGGTAATACCAGCTGGGGCGGCAATCATCACTTCCGGACGAAATAACCTTAAACCGCCAGAAACGCGATTAATAAAATATCTCAACATCGCTTCGCAAATTCGATAATCGGCAATGACACCATCCCGCAAAGGATGCGAAGCAATAATACTTTCAGGCGTGCGTCCAATCATTTCTTTGGCTTCTTTGCCAATTGCTAAAACACGGTTATCATCAACCGATAATGCCACCACCGTTGGTTCATTACTCACAATCCCCTTTTTGGGCAAATACACTAAAGTATTGGTGGTCCCTAAATCAATGCCAATTCTTCGACCTAACATCTTCCTCCATTACGATATTTAAATTAAATCCGTGTTACCTAATTATATACTAATTTATATACCAACAAGTTTATTATTTGATTCTTTTGATATTGGCACCTAGGGCTTGCAGCCTAATTTCAACTGCTTCATAACCTCGATCAACCAAATCAATATTATCAATGATTGTTTCACCTTTGGCGGCTAAACCAGCAATAATTAAAGCGATGCCGGCGCGAATATCTGGACTGCCAATTTGTGCGCCATATAATTGGGTTGGTCCGGTAACTAAGGCGCGATGCGGATCGCACCAGACAATTTCGGCACCCATTTTTATTAGATTATCAGTGTATAATAACCTTCGCTCGTAAATCCAATCATGAGTTAAACTCGTGCCTTTAGCTTGGGTGGATAGCACGCAAAACGGCGCTTGCAAATCAGTGGGAAAGCCTGGCCAGGGTCGAGTTTGAATCCGGGAAGCTTTAAGATTGGGGCTTTTTAAAATTTTTAGACTACGATTTTCAAGTTTATATTTGACGCCCATCATTTCTAATTTGGCTAAAATCGGATCTAAATCCGTGGCAACGACATCTTTGATAGTGATTTCGCCCTTGGTGGCAGCGGCGGCCGCGGCAAAAGTGCCAATGTCAAGAAAGTCGGGAATTAGGCGGTGTTTGGCGCCTTGTAATTTTTGAGCGCCAATAATTTCTAAATGATTAGTGCCAATGCCTGATATTAATGCGCCCATTTTGATCAAAAAATGCGCTAAATCTTGAACGTGCGGTTCGCAAGCTGCATCCTTGAGTACGGTTTTGCCAGGAGTAAGAGCGGCCGCCATTAAGACGTTTTCGGTGGCAGTCACAGATGGCTCATCTAAAAACATTTCAGTCGGATTTAATCCGCGAGGCGCTTGGGCATAATAATATGTTTGATCTTGTTTGGTAGTGGCGCCCATTTTTTCTAAAGCCCAAAAATGAGTTCCAACCGGCCTTTTGCCAATAATACAACCTCCCGGATGCTTCATTTGAATTTTTTTCATTCGGGCCAACATTGGCCCCATCAACAAAATTGAGGCTCTAAGTTTTGAGATTAATTCTGATTTTAATTGGGTAGTTTTAATTTTTTGAGCCTGAATCTGATACTTATGAGGGTTTATTTTTTTAACAATAGCGCCCAATTCTTGAATAATCTCCAGCATTACTTGAATATCCAAAATATCTGGGATATTATCAATTTCACAAATTTCATCAGTTAAAAGACAAGCAGCAATTATCGGTAATGCCGAATTTTTCGCACCGGTGGTGCTGATAGTACCGTGTAATGGCTTGCCACCGATAATTTTAAATTTTGCCATATTTATGCCTTTTATTATTTTATTTCGATTACCTTTAATTTTACCAAAATTTCACTCTTTTGCAAGCTCATTGCTTGAGTTTTTGAGGTTTTTTAGGTATAATTTAAGTAAATATTATGAAAAAACATCATAAAAAAATTATTGCCACCCTTAGTCTTTGGAGTTTGATCGGAGTGATTTTTTTGGCAGTTTCGATATTTTTGGTACTCTGGGCAGCTGGGTATAAATATAATTACTCGGCTCATAAATGGCAAAAATCCGGTTTAATTTATATAACCTGCCAACCGCGCGATGTCGAGATTTTGGTTTCGGGAAAATTAGCGGCAAGTCAATGCCCGGCTTCTTTGGGATTATTGCCGGGTGATTATGACTTGGAAATTCGCAAAACAAATTATCAAAGTTGGAAAAAGCACATCACGGTTGAGGTTGGTCGGGTGATTAAATTTGAAGACATTGTCCTTTTTTATGCCTCTCCGGAAAAAACCAATATCGCTTCAAATATTAAATCTTTCCAGGTTTCACCAGATTCAAATAAATTATTATATATAAATAAAACTTTAAATCAATACAATCTAAACACCAAAGACCTTAGAAGCATTAAAAAAATTCCCGAAAATCTTAAAATTAGCAGTTGGTCGGCAGATTCTGAAGTAGCCTTGCTGGCAGGCAATGGTAATTACTATCTTTATAATGCCAATGATAATATTCTGGCAGCGGTTGATTTTAAAATACCGGCTAAAATTAAACAAATTTATTGGCTACCTCAAGGTCATCAGACCTTTTTAATTTTAACTCAAGATAGCAAATTTTATAATATTAAAAATGGCAACTTAAAGCTAATTGCTGACAATATTCAAAAAATATTCCCTGAGAATAACGACCTTTATTATTTAACTTTAGCAAAAAATAAACTCCAGCTCAGAAGAGCTGATTTTGATTTGACAAATTCTAAAAATTTGGTGACTTTAACGGCTGGCGAATATAAACTTTTTGTGAAAAATTCAAATATTTTTATTTTAGATGAAAAAGGCAAATTATCAATAGTAATTAATAACTCGCTTAAAACGATTTCGAGCCAAGTCGAGGATTTTTCTTGTTCACAAGAATTACGCTTTTTTGGCTTGATTAAAAAATCAAAACTTTTATACAAAACCGATTTAGGTGAAATTTGGTACTATGATCCGGAAACCAAAAATAATGTCTTAATTTACCGTACCTCAAAAACCATTTCGAAAATTGAATGGCTTGATAATTTTCCTTATATTATTTTTAATCTTGACCAAAAAATAAAAGTGATAGATTTATTCGGCAAAAACGAAATAACCTTAGCTCCGGGGGTAAATTTTGAGATAATCTCGCAAAATCAATTAATTTATTTAGATCTTGATAAAAAACTTAATTTGCTCAAATTTCGAAATTAGCTCGATGAATTTTAAGGAATTACCTGATCGGCTCGAACAATTAAACGATTTAAACTCGTGCCAATTGGCGTGCAAGTCATTAAGGTTAAAGTTGGTTCTTTGGTTGGCATCATGACTTCAACTTGAGATGGCTTAACTGTAAATTTCTCTTGGACGCGATAATAATAAGCTTTATTATTATAGGTAATGATCACCTCGTCGCCGAGATCTAATTTATTGATCATCGAAAAAATGGCGCTATAAGGACCTTGTTCCCACCAATAATTTGAAGAGTGGCCAGCGATAAAAATGTTGCCTTTATCGCCGGGTTTGGCGGTGCCTTGATAATGAGCCACGCCATTTTTTAAACTGGCAATAAAATCTTTTTCAGGCACATTCCAAACAATAGGAACGTTTATATTTATTTTATTTATCACAATCCGGTTATTTCCGAGTTTAAGTTCGGTGGTGGTTGGCTGTTTGGAATTATTAATATTTGGTAAGGTCGTAAGTTCTGTTTTTTGGGAATTATTTTGGTGAAATATTTTTCCCCAATAATAGCTAACATTAATTTTCACGGCTGGCCAATTTAAAAGTGTAAACATAATGGCAAAGATAATTAAAAAGAAAACCGCAAATTTGAGGACGTTTTTGAAAAGATTTTTTAAATTTTCTTGGGCTAAAAATGTAAATTTCATTGATTTTATCATAACTCAAATTCGGTAAAATGTCAAGTCTTTTTTTTGTGGCCAAATAAAAAATGCCGAGGGCGGGAATCGAACCCGCATGAGCTTGCGCTCACAGGTGTTTGAGACCTGCGCGTCTACCAATTCCGCCACCTCGGCATTCTTAGCTCAATTATACCCTAAAAATCGTTTTTTTTAAAGATTTAATTTGATTTTTTAGCTATTTTTTGGTAGTATTATAAATTGAACATCCTTTCTCGGAAAGGAGATAATGCATATGGTGGCGAATCTGCAGTATCTTTTTTCTGACATCGCATTTTTCTTCATCTGGTCAATATTAATCCCAATTCTCCTATTGATTGGGTATGTATTGTTGTTTTTTGCTCAAAGGCTCTTTAAGAATTTGTTTTGCTGGATCGAATCTGTTCTTCCAGAAGATGACGAAGCACAACAAAGATTTTTGATAATATTGTCCGATGCCAGCTCAGGGGTGACAAATGGGTTTTATCCATTTAATCCCTTTATTGAATTCTCAGATACTCGCCCGTGAATCAAACTTGCCTTATTTAATCCACAGTCACCAAACCAACCCAAAGGAGATGGAAAGATGAGCCATGAAGCCGTTATCGGATTGGTTAGTTTAATCCCGTTGCTGGCGATTATATCATTCTTGACTTTTACGTCAGTTCTTGCTTGTCTGCTTTGTTCGAAAAATAGCCGGACCACCAAACGCCATTATTATCAAATCTTTAAAACCCTTTACAAGGATAATCCTTTTCCCCCTCCAGATAAGATCAAATTTATTTAACACAAACCCAATTATTCAAACACTTTATCATTTTAACTGCCCCTTAACTGCCCCGTCGCGGGAAAACCTTGGCGGGCTTTTTTTATTGAAATTTAGCTCAAATAAGGTAAAATGAAATCAGAATGGGGACATAGTAAAATGGCATTACACGGCATTCGCATTGCCGAGGTCCGGGTTCGACTCCCGGTGTCTCCACAGGTATAGTCTTGTATTTTTATAATTTATAGCTATAATTAAGCTAAAAGGAATTATTTGATGAACAACTTAAATGATTTAGACAAAATTGCTCAAATTGATACTAAAAACACCCGTAAATATATTGCGGAGTTGGGTCCTCAAATTCAGTTAGGCTGGTCAAGTGCTCAAAAATTAATTATTCCCTCATTTTATCCCAATACCAGCAAAGTTGTTATTTTAGGCATGGGCGGTTCAGGTATTGCTGGCGCTTTGGTCCAGGCATTATTAAAAAAAGAGAATCCCCATCCGATAATCATTCATCGAGATTATGGGGTACCAGCTTTTGTTGACAATAAAACATTAGTAATTGCCGTTTCTCATTCTGGTGGAACCGAAGAGGTTTTAGATGGATTCGTGGCCGCCTTTTCCAAGGGTGCAAAATTAATAGCAATCACGACTGGCGGCAAATTAGAATCATTAGCGAAAAAATATCGCGCGCCTTTGTATAAATACCAAAGTGATGCGCCTCAGCCGCGAGCAGCCATGGGTTATGGATTCGGGGCAATTTTAGGGGTGATGAAAAAAATTGGCTTGATGTCGGAATTAGCGCAAAAAGATATTGATGAGGCAATTGTGATTTTAAACCAGGTTAATGAAAACCTCAAACCTGAAAATAAAACTGGGCGAAATTTAGCCAAACGAATTGCAAATCAGATTTTTGGCTCAGTGCCATTTGTTTGGTCAGCTGAAAACCTAGAAGAAGTGGCGCGGCGCTGGAAATGCCAGTTTAATGAAAATTCTAAATATTCATCTTATTTTGAAGCATTGCCCGAATTAAACCATAATACCATTGCTGATTTAGATTTTCCAAAGCCAAACCCAATATACGTGCTGATATTGCAGTCAAAATATTATAATCCAAGAATTCATAAAAGAATTGGGATTTGCCGAGAAATTTTGGATAAAAAAGAAATTCCAAATCTGTTGGTTAATTTGGAATTAAAATGTTCAGCCTTGGCAGAGATGTTAGCCTATGTGTTATTGGGCGATTATACCAGTTTTTATCTGGGAATTTTACACGAAGTTGATCCCAGTTCAAACGAAACGATCATTTTCCTAAAAGATCGTTTACAAAAATAAGCTCAAAGATTTTATTGACCTATCGTAAAGGGGGTGGAGAAATGTCAAAAATTGCGAAATTAATTGCCCGTGAGATATTAGACTCACGCGGTGATCCCACGGTAGAAGTTGATGTGATTACTGATGATGGTTTTTTTGACCGCTCTTCGGTCCCATCTGGAGCCTCGGTGGGACAATTTGAGGCTTTGGAATTAAGGGATAGCGATCCAAAAAGGTTTGGCGGTAAAGGAGTTTTAAAAGCGGTTGAAAATGTGGAAACTGTAATTCAAAAAAATCTTGTGGGCAAAGATTTAGCCAATCAGACTGAAATTGATCGCATCTTAATTTATTTAGATAATACTGCCAACAAGGCCAAATTAGGTGCAAATGCAATATTAGGCGCCTCTTTAGCTTGTGCTCGAGCTGGAGCAATCGCTTATCGATACCCTTTATACCAATATTTAACTCGCTTGACTCGACCACAACCTGAATCATATCATATGCCGGTGCCCTTTATGAATGTCATTAATGGCGGCATTCACGCGGGTTACAATTTAGATATTCAAGAATTTATGATTATTCCCATGGGTGCAGACAGCTTTAAAGAAGCAGTAAGATGGGGTTCTGAAGTATATCATGCTTTAGGCAAACAATTAAAATCAAAAAATGTTTCAACGAATGTTGGCGATGAGGGTGGCTATTCTCCCTCTTTTGACCAAAACGAAAAAGCGATTGCGGCAATTGTTGAGGCAATTACCAGCGCTGGCTTTACTCCCGGAAAAGATGTTTTTGTTGGCTTGGATGTCGCCGCCTCTCAAATAATGAATCAATCCGGTCAATATACGCTTAAAAAAGAAAATAAGGTTTTATCAACCGACCAAATGATTGAATATTTAAAATCCCTAGCGGACAAATACCCAATTTATAGCATTGAGGATGGTTTGGCAGATGATGATATGGCAGGCTGGACCAAATTAACCACTTTGCTGGGCACAAATATCAAAATTGTGGGTGATGATATTTTTGTGACCAATATTGAAAGATTGAATCTCGGGATTCAAAATCAAGCCGGCAACGCGATTATTATTAAACCTAATCAGGTGGGAACCTTGTCGGAAACGATTAAAACGGTTAAATTAGCGCAACAATCAGGTTATACGATAATTATTTCACATCGCTCGGGTGAGACTGAAGACACATTTATTGCTGATTTAGCGGTGGGGGTGGGTGCGTTTGGTATTAAATCTGGAAGTTTATCACGGTCTGAACGAACCGCCAAATATAATCAAATTATTCGTATCGAAGAAGCCTTGGGTGCAAAAGCGGTTTTTGGACATAATTCTAAAAGTGAAAGCACCATATATTAAATTTAATGAGATTTTATTATGAAGAAAATATCACCATTTGCTTTGGTAATTTTGGATGGCTGGGGAATCAGCCCTTCTTGGGGTGGTAATGCAATTTCATTGGCTGAAACTTCAAACATGAACCGTTATTGGTCTATTTACCCTCATACTCAATTAAAAGCTTCGGGTGATAATGTCGGCTTACCGGGCCAGGAAATGGGCAATTCCGAAGTTGGCCATTTGAGTATTGGCACAGGTCGGGTTTTAAAACAGGACATTTCGAGAATTAACCAATCAATTAGCGATGGGAGTTTTTTTAAAAATCCCGTCATTAATGCCGCTTTTGATTGGACGAAAAAACATAACTCTTCTTTACATTTCGTGGGTTTAGTTTCGGATGGCGGTGTCCATTCTCATATTAATCATTTGTTTTCATTATTGGATTATGCCCAGCAAAAAGAATTAGATTCAGTATTTATTCATGCTTTTTGCGATGGTCGCGACACTCCAACGACCGCCGCAATTTCGTTTATTGCCAAATTGACTGATAAAATTAACCAAACTAAGGTGGGCAGAATTGCGAGTATTGGTGGCAGATATTATGCGATGGATCGCGATAAAAGATGGGAAAGAACCGAAAGAGAATATCGAGTGATTGTCGAAGGCAAAAGCGCGGTGTCAAGCGATGCCCGAAAAGCGGTGAGCGCAAATTATGCTGCTGGTAAAACTGATGAATTTATTGAACCGACCAGTATTGAAGCTAAAAATCAACCAGCCGGTCAAATTAAAGATGGCGATGCAGTTTTATTTTTTAATTTTCGTGCTGATCGAATGAGACAAATCGTGCGGAGCATTTGCGATCCCAAATTTAAAGAATTTCATACCAAAAAACTTAAAAAGTGTTATTTTGCCAGCTTAGTGCCTTATGAATACGAGAATTCATTAGATATAAAAGTAGCCTTTCCTGTCCCGGCTGAAGTTAAAAATTGTTTAGCGGAAATTTTATCGAACAATAATCTCACGCAACTGCATTTGGCAGAAACTGAAAAATACGCCCATATTACTTATTTTTTTAATGGTGGCAGGGAAAACCCATTTCCTGGAGAAAAAAGAATTCTAATCCCCTCCCAAAAAATATCTACTTACGATCTTCAACCCGAAATGTCTGCGGCCGAAATTGCCCAAACAGCAATTGAAAATTTAAATAAATTTGATTTTATGGTAATTAATTTTGCCAATGCGGATATGGTTGGCCACACCGGCAACATGCAGGCAACTATTGCGGCAGTTACTTATTTAGATAAAATCGTGGGCAGTTTTGTGAATGAAATGAAGCGCCATAAAGGGGTCACGATCATCACCGGCGACCATGGCAATGCCGAACAAATGTTAAACCCAAAAACTTCAGAACCTGAAACCGAGCACAGCACTTCTGATGTCCCCTTTATTATCATTGACGATGTGAGAAAATATCAAAACCTTCATCCTGGGCGTTTGGCAAATATTGCGCCCACAATTTTGGAAATTTTAGATATTCCAAAACCTCAAGAAATGGAAAATAGTTTATTTGCCCAAAATCATTATCATGGTTTACCAACTACGACATAATTTAATTTTATGAATCAAAAATCTCTTTATAAACCAATTGTGCTAATTATTTTAGACGGCTGGGGCTTAACTCCTTCTTGGAGCGGTAATTTTATTGCTTCGGGACAGCCGAGAAATTTTAATTATTATTGGCGAAATTATCCCCATCAATCATTAAAATCATTAGCGATGGTCTCGAGTGATCGAGACACATACCCTGATTCTGAAATCTGCCATACTATAATTGGTGCGGGACGATTAGTTTTGCCGATTTCGGGGATTATCTCCAGCCAGATTAAAAGCGGTGAATTTTATCAAAACCAAATTTTGCACAAAATTGCTTTAAATATTTTTAATGCCAAAACAAATTTACATTTGGTGGGCATGATTACCAAAGCTCATTCGGTGGCTGAATTAACTCATTTACAGGCCTTACTTAATTATTTTAAAAATAAAGGGGTAAAAAACGTTTATTTGCACGGGATTTTGGATGGCGTTGACACCAATCACAATGCCGGCATTGGCACGATTGATTGGTTAGAAAAAACGCTGGAAAGCCAAAATTTGGGAAAAATTGCCACCTTAACTGGACGAGGCTGGATTGAGGATGGCGATGCTGATTTGCGACAAATTAGAATCTCGGCTCGAGCTCTTTTTGAAACAAATAAAATTCCGACTTCCCCCAATCCTCTGCAGGCGATTAAAAATTCTTATCAGAATCATGTTGGTGATGCTGATTTTTCGCCAACTTTAATGTTAAATTTTGATCCTGAATTGAGTCGCATCAAACCTGACGATTCGATCATATTTTTTAATTTTAATGGCCGAGATATTTCCGAATATATCAATATTATTTCTAATTATAATAAAAATATTTATACCCTGACTGATTATTCCCATCTCAAAACTCAACCGATTTTTACCACCCCCAAAGTTAGCCCTACCCTTAGCGAGGTGATTTCTAAAAATAATTTAAAAATTGCTAAAATCACGGAAAGCTACAAAGAAAAGAATTTAATATATGATTTTAACGGCTATTCACATTCAAAATTCACAGGTGAAGAAAATTTTATTCTCAAATCATACACCAGCCATGATATTAACAAATCACCACAATTAAGGTTATATGACGTTAAAAATATGGTAGTTTCTAAAATTGTGCAGGGCAATTTTAATCTAATTGTGACGAATTTACCAAATGTTGATATTTGCGGACATACCGGAAATTCCCAAGTTGTGGAAACGGCGGTTAAATATGTTGATATTGCAATTGCGGAAATTGTCGAAAAAACCCTTAGCGTGGGCGGTTGTGCGATTCTGACTGCTGATCATGGTTTAGCCGAAGAAATGGGCAAAATTAGCAGTTTTACCGGTCAATTAAAAAATTTTCATACCACTAATCCGGTGCCATTTATTTTAATTAATCCAGACAACCGCCTTGACCAACATAGTCTGATGCAACAAGTTGATCGAGGCTCAATAATCTCGGCAATGATGGGTTCTGATTATAATTTGGCCGATATTGCACCCACAATTTTAGAACTTTTAGGCTTAGCGATTCCGGCGGAAATGACCGGCAAAAGCCTGCTTTCTAGCCTAAATAAAAATTAAATCCCGATAAGGGTTCGAGCATAATTTTATTGAGTTTTGGTAATTTTTAAATCTCCACTCTGCGACCGGAGATTTTTATTTTTTTGAGGGCAATTAATTTGACAGCCTCGGCTAATATTTCATCTTCGCCTTGGTGAATTTTGGCTTGTAATGATTCAACGGTTTCGCCTTTTTCGATTTTAACCACCGCTTGCTGAATGATTGGTCCAGTATCAACGCCTTCATCGGTCACAAAATGAACTGTGCAGCCGGTAAATTGCACGCCATAGTCTAAAGCTTGTTTTTCGGCTTCCGTACCGGGAAATGCGGGACATAAGGCGGGATGAATATTGATAACTTTATTGGGAAATTTGGAGATTAGTTCGTCGTGAATTATCAAATCCCAGCCAGCCATAACAATTAGGTCTGGGTTTGATTTTTGTAATTTTTTAGCTAATTCGGTGTCAAAAGCGCAACGGTTATTATTGTTGATTTTGAAATCTGACCAGCGAAAATAAAAAGCCTCAATCCCCTGCTTTTTTGCCCACTCAATCCCGGGTGATTCTTTTTTATGTGAAATTACCGCCACGATTTCTGCAAGTCCTGATTTTTGGCAATTATTATAGAGGGCTTCTAACCTGCCACCACGGCCGATTAAAACCGCTAATTTTAATTTTTCCATTATTTTAATTCCTTACTAATATCAAAATTATACCATAATTCGAAATTTTTGCCAATAAAAAAAGCTCCTAGGTTATAGATTCAAGTTTTCCAGAAGCTTTTTTGTATATTCCGCCTCTCTGGCGGATCGCCGATGAGGCGATTTAATACTCTTCAAGTGTCGAGGTGTCGCCAACCGGTAAACCGAGTTCTTTGGCTTTTAAAACACGTCGCATAATTTTGCCTGAGCGGGTTTTTGGTAAAGTTTCGACAAATTCAATTTCTTTGGGGTAGGCGTGGCCGGCTAAATGTTTTTTGACATATTCTGAGAGTTCTGTTTTCAATTTTTCAGATGGGGTCACGCCTTGCCGCAATATACAAAAGGCTTTGATAATTTCGCCACGTTCTGGATCTGGCTTGCCGATGACGCCTGCTTCAATGACTTTGCCGGTGTCAATTAAGGCAGATTCGACTTCAAACGGACCAACTCTTTCGCCGGCAGTTTTAATGACATCGTCAGCACGACCAATAAACCAAAAATAACCGTCTTTGTCTTTGAAGGCACGGTCGCCGGTAATATACCACTCGACTCCCCGCTCGTGGCCAGCCAGCCCCTTCATAAAATAAGATTTAAATTTGCCGGGACGGCGCCAAATGGCTTTCATGAGCGACGGAAAAGCCGGCTTTAAAACTAAATTGCCTTCATGCAAATTTGGCAATTCCTTGCCATCATCCGACAAAATGGTGGCAAAGACGCCAGGAATTGGCTTGCCCATTGAACCTAAACGGATGTCCATGGTTGGGTAATTGGCAATGGAAATGCCGCCAATCTCGGTCTGCCACCAGTTATCATGAAATGGCAAACCAAAAGCTTTCATGCCCCATTTAATCGGTTCAGGATTTAAAGGTTCACCCACCGAAGCCATATAGCGCAAATGGGATAAATCATATTTTTTGACCAAATCAGTGCCAGATTTTGCCAACATGCGAATTGCGGTTGGCGCGGTATACCAAACTGTGACTTCATAATCCTGCAAAATCTGATACCAAGTGGCCGGATCAAATCTGCCATCATAAACCACTGACGAGGCACCAATTGACCAAACCCCTAAAATTTCATAAGCGATGCCGGTCACCCAGCCCGGATCAGCCGTGCACCAATAAATATCAGAATCATGAATGTCTAAAACCCATTTGGCGGTAAAATGTTCCTGTAAAATAGCTAAGTGCCTATGTACCACGCCTTTGGGTTTGCCAGTGGTGCCTGAAGTATAAAGCATAAAGGCGTAATCTTCGGGTTTCATTTCCACGACTTTAAACTCAACTGAGGCTGATTTCATTTCTTTTTGAAAGTCGACTTCGCCTTTTTTGAGTTTTTGGCCAGGTTTGACATCAGTTAAAAAGATTTTTTCTAAATTTGGAAGATCTTTTTTAATTTTGTAAACGCGTTTGACCATTTCGCTGGTGGTGATTAAAAATTTGGCGCCGGAATTTTGCAAACGGTCGCGTATCCCTTCGGGTCCAAAGGCCTGAAACATGGTGCCGGCAATGGCGCCAGTTTTAATCACTCCCAAAAAGCTAAAATAAAGTTCGGGATTTCTGGGTAAAAATAGGAAAACTCGTTCGCCTTTTTCGAGTCCATGATTTTTTAAGATATTAGCGACTTGGTTTGATAAATTCTGCATCTCCCAAAAAGTGAATTCCTTTTTGGTGCCGTCTTCGCCCATCCAGTAAAGTGCCACTTTGTTTTTACGTTCACCTTCGGCATGCCGGTCAATGGCATTGTAAGCAGCGTTGATTTTGTGGCCCGGAAACCAAGTTAGGGCTTTTTCAGCCTTCTTCCAATCCCAAGTTTGATGGGTCTTGTCATAATCTGGTAGATTTGGCTCAATTTTTAAGTCTTTTTTTGATTTTTTGATAGTCTCATAAGTAAATTTTTTAGACATTTTACCTCCTTTCTCCACAATATCAAACCGGAGCGGATTCGTCAAAGCTTCATTTTTAGCGGAATTCATGCTAATATTAAATTAATTATGAAAAAAACAGCCTTGGAAATTGTCAAAAAACTCAAAAATGCCGGACACGAAGTCTATTGGGTTGGCGGGTGCGTACGAGATATTGTCATGGGTAAAACTCCCCATGATTTTGATATTGTCACCTCGGCAAAACCCGACGAAGTCGAAAAACTATTTTCTAAAACCGTGGCGGTGGGGAAAAAATTTGGGGTGATTTTGGTGATCAAAAATAAACATCAATTTGAAGTCGCCACCTTTCGCACCGAAGCGGATTATCGTGATTCTCGCCGACCATCCCAAGTCTCCTGGGCAACCGCCGAAGAAGATGTTAAACGCCGAGATTTTACGGTTAATGCCCTTTTGTATGATCCTCTTTCAAATAAAGTAATCGATTGGGTCGACGGGCAAAAAGATATTAAGAATAAGATCTTGCGATTTATTGGCAATCCCGAAAAAAGAATTGGCGAAGATCATTTGCGAATCTTGCGCGCGGTTCGTTTTAAAAATGCTTTGGGCTTTAAATTTGATCCTGAAACCGAAAAAGCGCTTCGTAAAAATGCGAAATTGGTAATTTCGGTATCTGCCGAGAGAATTCGAGATGAATTGAATAAAATGCTCAAAAATCCTTCCAGAACTAAAAGTATTGAAGATTTGTCAAAATTAGAAATTTTAAATCATCTTTTGCCAGAGCTTGAAAACGGCAAAGGTTCAACACAGCCTAATAATTTTCATGCTGAAGGCGATGTTTGGATTCATACGATTTTATCATTGAAAAAAATTCCAGCCCAGGCAAAATTATCGGTGATTTGGGCAGTTTTACTGCATGATATTGGCAAACCGCAAACCTGGAAAATCCGCGAACACCCAAAATATGGCAAAAGAATCACTTTTTATGGCCATGTTAAATTATCAGCGCAAATGACAGAAAAGATTATGAAAAGGTTAAAATTTCCACGAAAATTTTCTGAAAAAGTGGTTTTTTTGGTACGCGAACATTTACGCCACAAAGATATTATGCAAATGAAATTGGCCAAACAAATCCGCTGGGCAAGGCATCCTTGGATTCACGACTTATTGGCGGTTTGGAAAGCTGATGGCCAAGGATCAATGCCTGAAGATTTAACCTTGTATAATTATTCTTTAAAATTATATCAGGCAGAATTGAAAAAACCACAACCACCTATTCCACTATTAAATGGTAATCAGATTATGAAAATTTTAAAAATTGAATCTGGCCCTGAGGTAGGAAAAATTATGGAAGCTTTAATGGATGCGCAGCTCGAAGAAAAAGTAAAAACTAAAGTTGAAGCGGAAAAATTTATTAAAAATATATAAATTTATTGATTTTTAGGTACAAATTGGGTAAAATTAGGAGGAGGGAAAATGATTTTTTCAAGCTGGGAAAGATTTAAAGGAAGCTTTTTTTACGCCTGGTCTGGTTTGTGGCGATCGCTAGTCACTGAACAAAATTTATGGATTATGCTGGTAGTCGGGATATTGGTAATGTTTTTAGCCTGGTATTATCAATTGGAATTTAATAAGGAATTAATTCTTTTGCTTTTTGTGACATCAACGATTGCGGCGGAAATCTTAAACACTTTAGTCGAATTTACCTTGGATCGTTTTCATCCCTCAAATGATTTAGACGTTAAAATTATTAAAGACATGATGGCCGGTTTTGTTTTATTGTGGTCTATCGTTTCACTGGTGGTAGGGATTATTATTTTTTGGCCACACATTTTTTAAATTTCGGGCCCATAGCTCAGCTGGCTAGAGCGCATGCATGGCATGCATGAGGCCGCCGGTTCGAATCCGGCTGGGTCCAAAAATTATTTTATTTTTTATAATTTGAAAATTCAACATTCAAAAATAGCCAAAGCGCTGGGCGTTTTAATTGATGATTTGATAAAATGGAATCATGCAACAAACTAAACAACTTCTAACAATTAAAGAAGCGAGTCATTGGGCAAGTGATTTCCTTAGGCGCGATATTAGCGAATCAAATATTTCGTATTTAGTTCAATACGGGAAAATAAAAAAACACAATAGCGGTGCTTCTATTTTTGTTAATCTAAACGATTTAAAAAATTATTATGATTCATATCGAGGAAAACAAGAGATTGATTGGAAAAAACGACTTGGTAATGACTTGAATTGGGCATTGTCCTTTGATCACCTCAAAGAAAAGGACACGACAAAGCACGTCCATCGTTTGCATCCGTACAAAGGCAAGTTTATTCCGCAACTTGTCCAATATTTTATTGACAACCATACTGACAATTTTAAAAAAGATGTTTATTTTAATTCAGGCGACATTGTTCTTGATCCGTTTTCCGGTTCAGGAACAACACTTGTACAAGCACATGAAATGGGAATAAATGCTATCGGTATTGATATATCTCGTTTTAATTGCATGATGACAGAAACAAAGTTGCTCGATTATGATTTTCCAGCTCTTGAGAGCGAAGTTGAAAAAATAAGACAAGCAATTACAAACTACGAGGCTGACATTAATCTTACTAGTTTTGAAAATGAGCTATTAATGCATATGACAAATTTCAATAATAAATACTTCCCAAGTCCAGAATTCAAATATAAGGTTCAAAGAAGACAAATAGATGAAAAAAAATACTCGACAGAGAAAGAAAAAGAATTTTTGAAAATTTATAACGGCCTCGTTAAGAAATATGGTATTGAATTAAATCATTTTTCCGCTAAAAACTTCTTAGACAAATGGTATATTAAAAATATACGCAAAGAAATTGATTTTGCATTTAAACAAATCAAGAAAGTAAAAGATGTCAGGAATAAAAAGATATTAGCGATAATTTTGAGTCGAACGATAAGGTCGTGCCGCGCAACGACACACTCGGATTTAGCTACCCTCAAAGAACCGCAAATAACAACTTATTATTGCTGGAAACACAAAAAGATCTGTAAGCCTCTTTTCTCAGTAAAGGAGTGGTTCGATCGATATGCAGTTGATACTGTATATCGACTCAGAACCTTCACAAAGCTAAAGACAAACGCACATTATACCATACTTCCTGCAGACTCTCGGACGGTGGATATTTTTGAAGAAGTAAAAAAAAGAAACAAAAAATTCTACGAGGTTTTAAAGAAGAAAAAAATCAATGGCATTTTTACTTCACCACCCTATGTTGGTCAAATTGATTATCACGAGCAACATGCTTATGCATACGATCTTTTCGGATTTGAACGCAGAGATGAGCTTGAGATAGGACCGCTTTATAAAGGTCAGAGTACGGAAGCGCGCGCATCTTATGTTGAGGGAATTTCAAGAGTTCTGCTTAATTGTAGAAAATTTTTAGCTAATGATTTTGATGTATTCATCGTTGCAAACGATAAATACAATCTTTATTCTACAATTGCCGATCGAGTTGGAATGAAAATTATAAACCAATTTAAACGACCAGTATTAAATAGAACCGAACGGGACAAGTCTCCTTATTCGGAAATAATTTTTCACTTAAAAAAGGAAAAATAATATGGCACTCACAACTCAACAAAGCAAACAGATTAAGGAGTATTTAGTAAGTAAAATCCGCCAAAAGTTGGCGACTTATGATCCGGAGACAAATTCAATGCCATTTCATTTTCGTTTACTCGGCAAAGATAGAATGGCGTTATTCTCTTTTATTCAATCAGTAAACACAATACTTGGAACATCAATTTTTGAGCAGGTTGGTAAAATAATCGCCGAGCCAAAAGCCAAACAAGCAATAGGACAATATAAAGGATTTGAAGGATATATCAGTAGCGAAGCCGTTTTGAAAATTGATAGTATAATGCGTGAATTACGTCTTGCTTCACGAACGCCTGATAAGGATAAAGAAACGAAAGAAGTATTGGCCGTAGCCGGCAAAGGCGAAATGGGAAAAAAACTTAAAAAGCGCGTTGACCTTTTTATAGAAATGAAAGACGAAACAGAGTATTATTTTGAACTAAAAAGCGCAAAACCAAACATGAACGAATTTACCGGCATTAAAAAGCAAATGCTAGATTGGATTACGATGCGCGGTAGTGAAAACCCAAAAGCAAAAATTAAAACAATCGTTGCTATTCCATATAATCCTTACGAACCAAAACCATATGAGCGTTGGACATTGCAAGGACTTTTTGACTTGAAAGAAGAAGTTTTGGTTGGGGTTGAATTTTGGGATTTACTTGGCGGTAAAAATACTTATGAAGATTTATTAAAAGTTTTTGAGGAAGTAGGTTCAGAACTTTATAATGAGATAGATAAAAAGATGAAGGGTTTAAATAATAAGATATGAAAAAATACTTAACTGAAGAATTTAAAATAAAAAAAACTAGCCGACAATTATATTAAAGTTTTCAATAATAAAATAGATTTATTTTCGAAACACATGTGTTATAAATAATTTTTTACCTAAGGATATATTATTCATGAAAAGTTTTGGAATTATTATATTAATTGCGATTATTGCGGTTTTTGCATATTTTGGACTCAAAGGGTCTGGCGCAAAATCAAATACTAATAATAACACCGACACAAATACCGCTGATAATAATATTAAAAAGGAGACTGGGATGAAATTAGAATTTCCTGGAATTTTAGCAGAAGATAAAATTAATAACAAAAAAGCCGTTTTAGAAACTGGCAAGGGCAAAATTGAATTTGAATTATATGCAGATTCTGCGCCAAAAACGGTCAGTAATTTTGTATATTTAGCTGAAAAAGGGTTCTATGATGGTTTAACTTTTCATCGTGTAGTACCTGGTTTTGTGATTCAGGGCGGAGATCCCGAGGGAACCGGATCGGGTGGCCCGGGATATCAATTTGAGGATGAGAAAGTTCAAGGAGATTATAAAGCTGGCACAGTGGCGATGGCTAATTCTGGTCCAGACACCAACGGCTCGCAATTTTTTATTTGTTTAGATGATCAACCAACCCTGCCAAAACAATATAATTTATTCGGACAAGTTACTGTCGGAATGGATGTAGTGAAAAATATCGCAGTTGGCGACAAAATTAATTCAATAAAAATCGAAAATATTAAATAGGACTAAATTTTTTAAAGGAGGAGTAAATGCCGGAAAATAGCCAACCCCAAAAAACTCAAAAAAATGTGCTTGAATTTTTAAAATTTGCCTTAGTTGCCCTTTCATCGTTGGTAATTGATTTTGCGGTTTTAAATCTATTGGTGATAGTTTTTCATACGAATGTTTACCTTGCCACCTCAATTTCCTTTATCGTGGCGGCCACGAATGCTTATATTTGGAATCGGATTTGGACTTTCAAAAGTAAAGGCAATAAAGCGACTGAATACACTCAATTTTTTATTGTCCGCGGCACGGGTTTTGGTTTAAATTTATTGGCGATGTTTGTTTTTATTCAATATGCCCATTTATGGTTCAATTATGCAAAAATTATTTCGCTAATATTGGTTTTTATTTGGAACTATATCTGGAGTAAATTCTGGGTCTTTAAGCAAAAGAGCAAAATCCAAACTCAATCATAACCTCCTAAAATTTAATTTATTGAAATTTTGCCAATTTTAATTGCGAAATTTGATTTTTTTTGATAAAATTTACTCAAAAGGAATAATTTATGACAGATTATAATCCTCAAAAAATTGAATCCAGGTGGCAAAAAGTTTGGGCCAAGAATAATTTAAATCAGGCCGTGGATTTTTCTAAAAAGCCCAAATTTTATTGTTTGGATATGTTCCCTTATCCATCTGGGGAAGGTTTGCATGTGGGGCATTGGCGAGGCTATGTTTTGTCTGACATTTGGACGCGCTATCAAATTTTAAAAGGTAAAAATATTTTGCATCCGATGGGCTTTGATGCTTTTGGCTTGCCGGCGGAAAATGCGGCGATTAAAAAAAATTCTCATCCGGCGGAATTTACTGAGACTGCGATTTCTAAATTTAAAGAACAATTGGCACAAATTGGTTCATTATATGATTGGGAACGAGAAATTAATACCTCAAGCCCTGATTATTATCGCTGGACGCAGTGGTTATTTTTGCAATTATATAAACAGGGTTTGGCATATCGCAAAAAAGCCTTGGTTAATTTTTGTCCATCTTGCCACACGGTTTTGGCTAATGAACAGGTGGTGGCAAGTGAATGCGAACGTTGCGGTTCAAAAGTGGTCAAAAAAGATTTAAAACAATGGTTTTTTAAGATTACTAAATATGCCGATCGGTTATTAGCGGATTTGGGAAAAATTGATTGGCCAGCACGAACTAAGATCTTGCAAAAAAATTGGATTGGACGCTCTGAGGGAGTAACGATTAAATTCGAAATTCGAAATTCGAAATTCGAAACAAATCCTAAATCTCAAATATTAAATTCGAAACATTTTATTGAGGTGTTTACCACCAGACCCGACACTTTATTTGGCGCCACTTATTTAGTTTTGGCCCCAGAACACGAAATGGTGGCTAAAATTACTACTCCTAAACAAAAAAAGACGGTGGCGGAATACGTGGAAAAGGCCGGAAAATATTCGGAAATAGCAAGAACTTCTACGACTCGTGAAAAAACTGGCGTTTTCACGGGTGCATACGCGGTTAATCCGGTAAATGGCGAGAAAATCCCGGTTTGGGTCGCGGATTATGTTTTGCGAGATTATGCGACAGGTGCAATTATGTGTGTGCCAGCTCATGACCAGCGCGATTTTGAATTTGCTAAGAAATACGATTTACCGATAAAAGATGTCATTATCCCCCATCGAATTGATTCTAAAAATCCACCCAAAGACGGAAAAGAAATTGCCAAAAGAAATTCAGTCCATGCCATAGTTTTCAATCCAAAAACTAAAAAATACCTCTGTTTGAATTGGAAAAAACAACCCTGGATCGCTTTTGTGGTTGGCGGCGCAAAAGATGGCGAAGATTTAGTAGGGGCAGCCAAAAGAGAAATTAAAGAAGAAACCGGTTTTGTGAATGTTAAATTCACTCGATTTTTAGGCGGTCTGGTTTTTTCCGAATATTATGCCGCTCACAAAAATGTCAATCGGCAGGCGATGACGAATGCTTTGTATTTTGAATTGATTGATGACGAGCGCGTACCAGTTTCTGCGGAAGAAAAAGAAAAACACGAGATTGAATGGTTATCTCGCGAGCAAATTACTCCAGCCAGAATGACTTGTGCAGAATTAGATTTGTGGTTTGACCGAATTGATCATGAAAATTTGGCTTATGAGGAGACGGGAATTTTGATAAATTCGGGTGAATTTGATGGCTTGGATTCTAATGAAGCAAAAATTAAGATTACAAGCTCGTTGGCGAAAAAGGGCGAAGCTAAAAAAACCACCACTTATCATTTACGAGACTGGTTGGTTTCGAGGCAGCGCTATTGGGGTGCCCCTATACCTATTATATATTGCAATAAGTGCGGTGAGATGGCTGTACCTGAAAATGAGCTGCCAGTGGTGTTGCCAAAAGAGATTGAATTTAAACCGACTGGCGGTTCTCCATTAAAACACGATAAAGAATTTTTAGAAACCAAATGTCCAAAATGCGGCGGCGAAGCTGTACGAGAAACCGATACTTTAGATACATTTGTTTGTTCATCTTGGTATTATTTAAGATACGCGGATGCGAAAAACTCTGAAAAAGCTTTTGATGAGGAAAAAACCGAGTTTTGGTTGCCGGTTGATTTATATATTGGTGGTATTGAACACGCCACGATGCATTTATTATACGCGAGATTTATTTGTAAATTTTTACACGATTTCAAATTAACTAATTTTGATCCAGATGGCGAACCATTTCGCAAATTATTTAACATTGGCATGATTTATTATCAAGGTGCAAAAATGTCCAAATCCAAAGGCAATATTGTTTCGCCAGATGAATTGGTGGCAAAATATGGCACCGATGCTTTACGCGGCTATGAAATGTTTATCGGTCCGGCTGATGAGGATTCGGAATGGATGGATTCTGGCATCTTGGGTATTTTTAGGTTTTTGAAAAAAGTCTGGGGGACAAAATTTGGTCAAAATGAAACACCACTGCTACATCATGCGATTAAAAAAGTGACAGAAGATTTAGAAAATTTTCGATTAAATACCGCAATTTCGGCAATGATGGAATATTTTAATCACGAAAAAAAGCCTGGTGAAAAAATCCTGATTTTAATGGCACCGATATTTCCGCATTTGGCTGAAGAGTTATGGCAAAAATTAGGACATAAAAATCCCATTTTCAAAGAACAATGGCCTGAGTTTAATGAGAAATTAGTCAAACTTAAAGATATTTTGGTAGTAGTGCAAATTAATGGCAAAGTTCGAGATAAATTAACAGTGGTCAATGGAATTTCGGAAAAAGAAATAATTGAACTGGCGAAAAAATCTAAAAATATTTTGGCGTTATTGGCTGATAAAAAAATAAAAAAAACGATCTGGGTCCCAAACCGTTTAATAAATTTTGTGATCTAATTAAATTTTATAGTGCGCTAGAATAAATTTAGTAAAATAAAGCTAATTCCCTTGACAGAGGGAGCTTTTTTTGATATAATATAGGAATTCGAGGCTTACTCTCAGATTTCTCAGATTCCAAGTGCCTCAGGCACTTTAACATAGCTCTCGACCGATCCTGATTAAACCCTTTGTGGGTGTATTGGGACGGTTTTAGGCACGATGACCACCAGAGAGGTCACCGCTGCCGGATAGGAGGTGACGGCGATGAACCGTCACAAGTTCGTTCTCTGGGTCGCCGCTTGCCTCCTGGCAGCGGTGGCCTCGTTGCAAGTTGCAAGGGCCGAAGGTGACGCCCGGGACGTAAAAGTCCTTGGGCGCACTGATCAGCCCAACCAGCCGACCATCCCAGTGGAGATTCCAGTGGAGCAACCGGAGGTCAATTCGACTCCGGAAACTCTAGCGCCTCCGGTCTCACCGGACACAACACCACCCCCAGTGGTGGTGTCAACTGGCGGACTTGCCGGACCTCCGGGTCCGCAGGGAATCCCGGGGCCTGCCGTTAAGGACGGGGCGCCTGGTCTAAACGGCCAAAACGGTGCTCCTGGTCCTGCTGGCAAAGATGGCGTACCTGGACCTTCGGGTCTGGGACGTCGCGGTTCGCGCGGACCTCGCGGACCAGCCGGACAAGATGGCCTATCGCGCCACGTGGTCATTGAGACCATCGCGGAATGGGCTATCAAATCCGGCGTCGTCTCAAAGTCGTTTGTCGAGGCACGAGACCGTCAGGTCCTCGCATCCAAGACAATGACTGGTCCGTCCGCACCCGATGGGCAAGGAGACAGCCCTTGGCTACTCGTTGCCATCGTAGCCCTGATTTTCGTAATCTTGGGCTGCGCGTACATCGGCATCCGGGAATACCTCAGGAGGTTATGGTAATGACCACACTCGTAACGGTATTGTCCGTCGTCGCAGCAGGAGTCGTTGCCTGGCTCCTGTGGCTTCTGTTCTGGTCCGGTCGCAGGATTACCAATATCTTGCGGGGTTGGTTCCTGGGAATCCCCATTCGGGAAGCGCGAGCTGCTTCGAGGGTGATCCTCCCGCCTCCGCTCCGGACGTTCAAGCTTGTCCGGAACTTGACTCGGACTCCCGCCGGCTCAGGCTGGCAGGAGAATGTCGAGTCCGGTGTCGGGGACTATCTCCGGTGGCGCCTCGATTGGCAGAACTCCGGGTATACCCCGACCCGTGCGGATGAGGTTCGCGGCACCGACAATCTACATGGTGACGCGACCTTGGTGGCCGGTTCCGGTCTGCTTAACATCGGCCGGGACGGCGAAGACATCCCCATTTCGGACGAGCAACTTGCTCGACTCTTTGGTGGGGATGCCTCCTTGTCTGACTTTGGGGTCACCGAGATCCCGGCCCGGAATTCTGTGTACATCAGATACACCACCCGGGTCACCAATCGGACTCGGTTCGCCGCTGGCGCGACTGTTGGTCCCACCGCCGACACTACACCAACGCCACCAACCCCCGCACCTCCAGCCCCGTCAACTCCAACACTTGAACCGATTCCGCCCGTACCCGATGACTAATGATTCGACTTCGGTCGGATCTGACAATTTACCCAAGGGTGGGTAGAATTTCAAAGCTTGATAGCTTTCAGCTATCAACCCGAGATTTTCTGCCCACCCTGTTCGTTTTTTATGAGCCTAAATTATTTTCTGAGATTTTATTCCTATAACTCTTGACAAATAAATTATTATTTGCTATAATATACGCATATGTTGTAATGGTATTATTTCAGCTTCACGCTGTTTGCCAGATCAACTCGGTTCCTTCACAACTTGACTTAATCGCAACTTGTACATCCAAGGTCTGGAAAAGTCTCGAGTTAGATTTGTCGTACTAACTCGTTTACATACTCGACGTGATCATGCTCCAAGGTTACAAACCCTCGCGCTTAAGCGGAGGGAATATAGCACCACTGGAGGTTCAATAATGTCTTTGACTCTCGCTGATCTTTCGACTGCCCTTCAGGGGGCACAGACTCTGACGGAGTTCTGTCAGGTCTGCGATGAGAACACCGACGGCGTCGCCAAGCTCCGCGCCGCCAACGACGGTTGGGCTTCGTGGTTCGATCTTCGCGAAACGAAGCTCATTGCCGCCGAAGAGGTGATCCCTCCTGCTCCTGTAGAGGAGGAGATCCCTCCGGCACCGAGCGACGAGGGTGGGTCCGAGGCCGAGATGGCCCCCACCCCCGAAACCGCGCCTGCGGCTGAAGCGACACCCGTCGCTGAGTCTGCAGAGCCCGCGGCCGAGACACAGACCGAGACCGCAGACGACGTCTGCGCCGACACGGACGCAGCGACGGCATCGGCCACACAGGCTGAGCTGCCGTCTCGCGAGTTCGAACCCTCCTATGCGTGGGAGGGACAGACCGTCGCTGCGATGAGCCACGACGAGTTCGAGACGTGCCTCGCCGAACTTCTCGGCGTTGCCAGCGAGGTCTTCCAGGGCAACGAGACTGCCGCCAGACAGTCCGTCGAGAAGTTCATCTCCAAGGCCGAAGCCGACGGCTTCCCCGTCGAGCTTGAACGTGCCCACTCGTATTTCGCTCAGGGCGCGCAATGGCAGGAGACATGGAACGAGGTCGCAACGGCGCTCAAGAACGCCGGTATGTACCTGCGTTCGCGTGAGCGCGGGGAGGGTCTCGTGGCCGCGGTACAGGACCGCATGAACGGTACTGGTCTTCGGCTGATCATCGCCAAGGCTGATCACCGCGAGTACGGCGATGTGGGTCCCTACCTGGAACAGACCACTACTCAGGCCGCACCGGCCTCCACTTCCCGCCCCACTTCCCGCCGCGATGCCAAGCGCAACGCCGAGAACGGCAAGGAGATTCGCCGTGCCGCTCGGCAGAACAAACCCACCCGCACCCGCAACAGCTTCCTCCGCGAGGGGTAGCCCAACCTGGGGCACACCCCACCCACCAACACCCCCGTTCTAACCTAAACTACTAACATCAGGCTCCCCAAGAGCTTGATGTCCAGAAGGCTGACATAGGCCTGAAAGAATCTTCAACAGAGTTCGCTCTGTTGATCCTCTCTTTCAGAATCCACCTATGCCAGCCTTTATCGTTTTTAAATCCAAAAAATATAATTTTGGATTTTTTTGTACTAAAATCTTGACATTTTATAATTTATTTGATATAATCTTGAACCAGAAGCACATACACAATTTAATCTCTACCACGCCCCAAGAGGTGACTCAAGTGGCTAACTCAGAACCGACACGAACTATTAGAGAATATCCGACCATTAAGATTGTCCTTTTACATCAAAATACCGACCTTGATGCCCTCGCATCTTTGGCAATCGCTCGCCAGGAAGAGTGTTTGCATGCATTTCCCGGAATTCGCGAGGCTAAAGTTGAATTTCATGGCAAACTGCCAATGACCTTAGCACAGATGAAACAAGCTGGTGCGATTGCTCTTGATTTTGGGAGACAACATTTAACCCTTGAGAAATTGCACGATCCGGAATTAGACCTTTACGTTATTGACCACCATGGAACCAGTGACGTTGATTGTTCGACAACCCGTCTCGTCGCGCGCCGGGGTGGAGTTGAATTTCACCCTTATTTTCGAGCTCTTGTTGATTATGTTGACATGCACGACACCGAAGGGCCTTTCACGGTTTCTCAGGATCTTCGTGATTTGGGAGCTCCGCAAGAAATACAAGATCGGGTCCGACTTCTGGAAATGTTTAGTTTACCTTCAATCATGGGGCACCTAAGAAAAAAGCTTGGCGATCCAGGCGAGAAAACGCTGGTTGGACGAATTGTTGACGGTATGGTTGATTACAAACGTTGGTATGATGCTACTGTCCCAGCAGAATATCAAGATAAAGTGAAGTGTAAATCATTCATAATCGGACGAATGTGTATTTCAGTGGCAATGATCGAAACTGATGTGGACGGTGTTGCCGGTTATAGCCGAAGCAAAGCTGGTGGGCAGCACAATATTATTATTCAGCGTCAATCATCGGGCAATACCCAGATTCTCCTCAATCAATGGGTGCATCGTCCCCAGGATGATTTGGGTCCATCAGACGAATATTTAGATCTTGCTGATACAGCGCGAATAATCAAGGTGCTTGAGCTAAAGGCTCGAGGAATTACGGATTCTTACCGGATTTGCGACCTTTCACCTGATGATTTTAATGGCATCTGTCCCTGGTGGTACGCACCTCGGGGTAAAAACGGCATTGTCTGGGGAGTGATGAATGGCTCTCAAAAACATGACATTAAATCTACAATGCTTTCGATGGATGAGTTGTCCCATGCCCTGTATGTTGGCGTCAACGATAAAGTGCTCGCCAAGGACTGCCCCCGCAATACTTGTTCAGGTAATAAGTGTTCGATGTTCCCCTTTGGGCTGCCGCGTTGTCTAAACATCGCCGAAGGAGTTACCCTGTAAACGAACCCCTAACAGCGACTTTCGGAGTTGCTGATATCATACGAGCCCTGCCTCAGACGCAGATCACATCTGCTGAGGCAGGGCTTTATTAATATATATAATAGGTATATGGGATTGCAATTTGGCGATTTTTCGGATATAATTTAGATAAGAAAATATAAAAGTAAAAATTAAAAATCAAAGATTAAAAATGCAGAGCAAAGATTAAAAATTTATAACAGGATTTTTTATTTTTTCTCTTTAATCTTTTATTTTAAGCGACTGACCCAAATAAATTAGGAAGGGAAGGAGCGAATATGCCAGAGCCAAAGCAAAAGCTATCTCGATCTCGAAACCGAAAACGCAAGGGATCACAAAAAATAACCAAAATTCAATTATCAATTTGCCCAAAATGCCGTACCAAACATCTACCTCATCATGTCTGCCAAGTTTGTGGAACATATAAAGGACGCGAAGTTTTAGAAACCGCCACAAAAGTGACTAAAAAAATAAAAAATAAAAAATAAAAGAGTAAAAATGCAAAGCAAAAATCAAAGATTTGGACAGAATAACAATGTTGCCAAAGAAAGAGCTTATGTCTTTGCGTTGAATATTATTAAATTTATTGAAAGTACGCCTGAAAATACAACAACACAGATTATAAACAAACAACTATTACGTTCTGCAACGTCAATTAGTGCAAATATCGTGGAGGCTCAAGCGTCAAGTTCTCGAAATGATTTTAAAAATTTCCTAAGCCATGCCTTAAAATCTGCAAATGAAACTAAATTTTGGTTATGCTTACTTCGCGATTCAAAAAAATCAGAAATATATAAAACGAACAAACTCCTTGACGAGACGAATCAGCTTAGTAATATTTTAGGTAAAAGTATTTTAACTTTAAAAAATAAATAATCTGTTATTTTTAATTTTAATTTATAATCTTTTCTTTTTAATCTTAAATTTTAGCGACTAAAAGGAGCGATTATGGCAAATCGTCATCAATCTCGTATTTGCGCAATGCAGTCTTTATACGAATTTGATCTTAGGCCATCGGCAAAATTGACGGAAATTTTAAATCGAAATTTTACCGAAAAACCAAATACGGATGAAGATTTTGTAAAAAATACGATTTCGGGTGTCATCAAACATACCAAGGAGATTGATAAATTAATTGCCGATTCCGCCCCAGAATGGCCGTTAGAACAAATTGCTCGAGTTGATAAAAACGTACTGAGAATTGCAGTTTTTGAGCTTTTGTACGAAGATAAAGATAAGCGCGTGCCGCCAAAAGTTGCCATAGATGAAGCGGTTGAAATTGCTAAAAATTTTGGAGGGGAAAATAGTTCTAAATTTGTGAACGGTGTTTTAGGGACAATTTATCGCCATTCAGATGTTTATGTCAAAGAAGATGATAATAAATTTGAAAATAAAAGAGCAAAAAGTAAAAATGCAGAGTGAAAATAAAAAATTGAATAAACCCAAGACTAAATTTGAAATTTCCGCGGGTGGGGTGGTTTATAGGAAAATTGAAAGCCACGATTTAAAAAATAAATTTGAAATATTAGTGATTAAGGATTCTTATGGAAAATGGGCCTTGCCAAAGGGTCATCCGGAAATCAAAGAAAAAATGACCCATGCGGCTTTACGGGAAATTTCCGAAGAAACCGGTTTGGTGAAATTAGAAATTATTGAAAAAATTGGAAAAGCAAAATATTTTTTTCGACTTAAGGGTCAACCAATTTTTAAAATTGTGGAATATTTTTTAGTTAAAGCTGATCCGCAAGATGCTTTAAAAATTCAAAAACATGAAATTAGAGATGCGAAATGGTTACCAATAATTGAGGCTGAAAAATTAATTAAATATAAAGATTTAAAGCCAATCGTTTCAAAAGCAATTTTGCTTTTGAAGAAATCCGAAATCCTAAGCACCAAATACTAAACAAATTCAAATTTCTAAAATACAATATTTCAAACATGTTTGGGATATTTGGACTTTTGAATTTTAATATTGTTTAGGATTTAGAATTTAGAAATTATGATTTACCCTAAAGGAGCATAATGCGAGATTTAAAAGAATTTGAAAGTAAAATTGAGATTAAATTTGATAATAAAAATTTGCTCAAAAATGTTTTTATTCACCGATCTTTCTTGAATGAAAATCCGAAATTAACTTTAGAGTCAAATGAAAGGCTCGAATTTTTAGGTGATGCGGTTTTGGAATTAGTGGTGACGGAAAATATGTTTAAAAATTATCAAAATCCCGAAGGCGAATTAACTGGCTGGCGTTCGGCTTTGGTTTGCGGACCAAGCCTGTCTAAAGTTGCCATAAAATTTGAGATGGGAAAATTTTTGTATTTATCCCGCGGGGAAGAAAAAATGGGTGGCCGTGAAAAAGATTTATTGCTAGCGAATGCTTTTGAGGCGTTAATCGGCGCTTTATATTTAGAAAAAGGCTACGAAAAGGTAAAAAAATTTCTCGAAAAACACCTTTTAAGCGATTTGCCGGAAATTATTGAAAAAAAGATTTATATTGACCCTAAGACTCAGTTACAAGAAAAAGCCCAAGATGAATTGGGCGTGACGCCAACCTATGAGGTTTTGAAGGAAACCGGTCCCGACCATGCGAAAATTTTCACGATGACCGTATTTTTAGGCAACAAAGAGGCAGGTCTTGGACAAGGATCATCTAAACAATTAGCCCAAGTAAAAGCTGCCCAAAATGCCATTGATAAATGGCCAAAGGAATCAAAAAAATGACCGATTTAGCGCCATTTATTGTTGCTTTAATTGTAATGCTGGTCGGACTGGCGGGAATTTTGGTGCCAGGATTGCCTGATTTAATTTTTGTTTTTTTGGGCGCACTCATATATTCGATTTGGACTGGTTTTGAAAAAACAAACTTAATTTTTATTATAATTTTTCTGGCTTTGACCCTATTTGGTTTATTATTTGATTGGTTGGGAGCTATTTTAGGTGCCAAAAGCGGCAAAGCAGATTTTATGGGCATTCTTGGCGCAATCGTGGGAGCAATTGTGGGGATTTTTATTGGTGGCTTGGTCGGTATCATAGGCGGAGCATTTATAGGCACAATTCTTTTTGAAATGATATTTTCCCATAAAAAAATTGAAGGAGCTGTTAAGGCTGGTGTAGGTGCAATTTTTGGAATTATTTTCGGCTCAATATTAAAATTTGCCTTAGCCGCCATCATGATCGGCTGGTTTGTAAGCAAGGTTTTTTAATTTATAATTACCATTTGAAACCGGAAAAGGCTGAGTCCAAAAGATCTCGCGATTCTGAAAACCGCAAGTCGTAATTATCAACGCCGAGCACTATTGAGACAATTTGATGTTTGTTTTGTTTTGCAACGGCAATTAAACAATTGCCAGCTTCATTTGTAAAACCAGTTTTTACACCAATAATATCTGGATATTGGTTTAATAAACGATTGGTAGTATGAATAAGATGTTGAGTTTGGCCATTTTTTGCCACAACAATATATTCCCTAGTGATAACAGCATCAACAATGATTTTATTTTTCATCGCATACCTAGTCAGCAAAACCAAATCATTCGCATTTGAAATATTACCCGAATCTAAACCGGTCGCATCGGCAAATTTTGAATTTGTCATGCCCAAAAACTGGGCTTTTTCGTTCATGGTGGCGACTAATTTTTCTTGACCATAATGCTCTTCTAAGGCGGCGGCGGCGTCATTGCCGGAGACAATGAGTATGGCTTTAATTAATTCTAAAGCGGAAACTTGTTCACCGGGTAATAAATGGGCTTTTGAACCGACCTGAAAAGCTGAATGGGCAGAAATATCCACGGTTTCATTAACATTAAAATTATCTAAAATCACCACCGCGGTCATTAATTTCGTAATTGAAGCTATGGGTTGTGATAAATTGGCATTTTTTTGATACAAAATTTTATTTGAATTCATATCTAAAACTAAGGCTGAGCGTGCCCTGGTTGAAAATTGATTTTTTTGGATTGGCTGAGGCAAGGGATTAATCTGCGAAAGCGCTATTTGGGGAAGTTGTGAATCTTTAGAGCTTTCTCCTAAAACCTGTCCCGGAGTCGATTTGACAAAAACAGAATTTTCACCGATTTCGGTCGAGAGCTTTTGGGTGGGATGAACAATACCAAAAATTTCAGCTAAAATTGTAACTGCTAAAATAAAATTTGAAACCATTTTTTATTTTTCCTGCTTTTCGCCTTCAAACATTTCGTCAGCTTTGTTCTCGGGATTATCGTTTTTGGTCTGGATCAAGGTTTGGTGATGTCGACGCTGATAAAATAAAACTACAGTTTGGCAGGCTATCACCATCACAATAGCTGTTAAAACGCCAACTCCAGACCAATCAAAGCGATAATTATACCCAATTGAGTCAATGGCAACATTATTTTTAAAATTATCCGATACCACTAAAGATACAACCAAACCCACCAACAATGTTAATAAAATTAATAAAGATTGAAATATCCAGGCGACAATATGAGCGGTTTTGGATTTTGAGAAAAACTGAACCAAGGCAAAAATAAAATACAACAAACCTAGCGGCGATAAAATAATAATCACTAACGACAAGGCAAAAACCACCACGGCAGTAATAATGTCCAGCCACAAATTGTTTGCCGATGTCCCGACAGTTTCATTATTGCTGACTGATGAAATTACTAAATCGTCAGTCATTTGCGCCGTACTCATGGAACGGTATAATTTTGTCAAATATAGTTTTGGAGCTTTTGGCTGATACCAACTCGAGCCTTCGGTATCTTGGGATAAATCTTGAATTTCATTTCTTCGCAACCATTTAGCAAATTGGGTGGTAAAGCCCGGAGCCGTTTTTTTGCCATCTGCTAAAACATATAGCATGATGGAAATTTGGGGCAAACGCGTTAAACCCTTAACCTCATTTTTGGCATCCGGAGATAATTCTTCATATTCGGATAAAATCGAGGTTAGTTTTAAAGGAAAAATAATTTGTTTTGATTCAAACTGAATTTTTAAGGGGGTGGCGTGGCCACTTTTTAATTGGTCCTTGGCCGCGGCGGTGGTTTTGGATAAATCCAATTTGATACAAATAAAATACCATGATTTTTGCACATAATCTTCAAATATTCCGGAAGCTGTTTCGGGAACCTGGTATTTATTATCGGCGAGCCATTTGGCCAAGGCTTTGGAATCATTGGCAGTAATAGTAGTAATATCATAATTTTCAATTTCTTGCGTTTCGACAATACTAACATGGGTCTCGGCCGTAGTCGCTTTATCTAATAAATTAAAACCATTGGACATTGTCGGGGTTTGGGTGGTGATAGGTTGTGTTAAATCTGATAAGGCTTGAAATAAATTATCTTGGGATTTGGTAATTTCGGGCTTTGAAGGAATAGGAATTACCCAGCCAAAATCCTCAGGATCACCCTTAAAGTTGACGGACAAAATTAGGGTTTCTAAATTGTTTTCGAAGGCGATAATGGCTTTTTGATCAGTTTCGGTGACATATTTGTCTGGGGGCGGAAAAACTCCACCATCTGCCAAAGCCGTTTGAGGCAAAAATAAAGTAATTAAAGCGATAAAAAACAGGCTGATTTTTTTAATCATTGAATTCCCCTCTTTTTTTTCTAATCTATACCTATCATAAAATTAAATTTCAAATAATGCAAATTTTTGACTTTTACCTGTTTTTTAGATATAATTTAAACGATGGGTTTTGACTCCTCTCAGGGAGCTGATGAGCGTGGCAAAAAAAACACACCGCAAAAAGACGCCAAGATTTTCTCATTTGTTAAAATATCCCTCTCATCATCGTGATTTAACCGAGGAACAATTAGTAATATTGCGAAGTAAAGAACTTGAGGCTTCGCAGAACGTTAAATCACGAAAAACTTTACGAGTTATCAGGCGAACGCCTGAAGAAATTCGCGAAATTGAAGAAAAAGCTCGAAAGGCTTATTCGAATAATCCAATGAGATTAATCCATGCCCGCTCACTAAGAGCTGCCGCAGCTTCGACTACGTATATTGGTGAATGTCAGGAAGATTTATTTCGAGATACTGAGGAGGCATAAACCATCATGGACAGCCCAAGAGTACCTCGTCTCAATGAAAAATTTCGTCGAAATTCTGATAATACGGAAGTGGTCGTAACCAGAGTAATTAATAATTTAGTAGCATACCGTTATACCTGTCCGATTTCAGAAAATAGCCCATTCCCTAAATCTTATACTGATATTTGTGGCGTTCAATCATTTGTGGGCCGTTTTCATTTAATTGAATCACCACCTACTTTTATCAGGGTGTAGCACAAACACTAAATCTACTTTATCCAAAATCTAAGCTTGGTAATTGGGTTATCTCCATTTTAATATTAATTCCTAAAACCCCTGCCAAGCTTTTTTTATTTTTTAATTTGAATTTTGAGTTCTTTTAATTGCTCGTTTGCCACTTCAGAGGGCGAAGACATTAAAGGATCACGGCCATCACCGGTTTTAGGAAAGGCGATGACTTCGCGAATATTATCTTCATTTTGTAAAATTGCAATAATTCGATCTAAGCCCGGGGCAATACCGCCATGCGGGGGCGCGCCAAAAGTAAAGGCTTTTAACATGTGCCCGAATTTATTTTCGGCATCTTTTTCCAAAATCCCTACCACCTTGAAAATCTTTTTTTGAATTTCGGGGTTGGTAATTCGAATCGAACCGCCACCCACTTCATAGCCATTTAAAACTAAATCATATTGGGAAGATTTGACTTTCGATAAATCTGAATCTAAATATTTGACAGTTTCTTGGGTTGGCGAAGTAAAAATATGGTGGTGCGGTTCAAAACCATTTTCGGTTTTTTCAAAATATGGCCAATTTGTAATCCAGGCAAAAGCTAATTCGTGGGGATTTTTGGGATCTTTTCTTAAATCTGGTTTGTCGGTTTTGTGTTTTTTGATCGCTTCGTCATAAGTTAATTTCGGAAATGGTTTTTGGCTGATTTTCTTTTTTGGGAAAACTCTTTCAACCAATTCTATAAAAAGTTCTTCGGTGATTTGCATCACATCCTCAGCCTTAACAAAACTCATTTCCAAATCCAACTGAGTAAATTCGGGCTGGCGATCAGCTCTGGGGTCTTCATCGCGAAAACAACGTGCGATCTGAAAATATTTTTCAATACCAGCCACCTGCAATAATTGTTTATATTGCTGAGGGGATTGTGGTAAGGCATAAAATTTGCCTGGTTGTTGGCGCGAAGGCACTAAATAATCGCGGGCACCTTCTGGAGTGGATTTAGTTAAAATTGCGGTTTCGATTTCCCAAAAATCGTGTTTGGCTAACCAATTTCTGATAAATAAAATTGCTTGATGCCTTTTTTCGAGATTATTTTTGAGGCGTTCATTCCGTAAATCTAAATAACGATACTTTAGCCTGGTTTCTTCATTAATTTTTTGGGTGTCTTGTGTTGGATCAAAGGGTAAATTGGCAGCTTTGTTTAAAATTTCTAATTCTTTAACTGAAATTTCAATTTTACCGGTGGGAATTTCTAAATTGACCATTTTTTCAGGTCTGGCAGAAACTTGGCCGGTAATTGAAATTACGTCTTCGGCAGTTAATTTTTGAGCAAGCAGATAAGCTTTAGGGCTTAAATCTTTAGAAAAAACTAATTGCACAATTCCAGATCGGTCCCGCAAATCAATAAAAATTATCTGGCCGTGATCGCGGCGGGAATGGACCCAACCTGATAATTGAACTTCTTTGTTAATTAAATCTGGGCATTTGATAATTTCAATTCGAGTTTCTAATTTGGTTGATGATTTTGATTGTTGAGTCATTTTACTCCTTAGAAATTTCTAATTTTTGCCTGATATTTTTTCTGTATGAGATTGCTAATTTTTTCAACTATATTATCAACTTCATTTGGATTCAAGTTTTTATGTAAATCTTGTAGCCAGATATGAAAAGCAAGATTTTTTTTGCCTTTTCCAAATTTATCAGAGGCAAATTCGTCAAAAATTTCGACTAAAAATATTTTCGGATCAATTACTTTAATAGTTTTTAAAACCTCATCTGCCAAAATATTAGCATCGATGATAAAGGCTAAATCGCGAATGGTGGGTGGAAATTTAGAAATTGGTTGATATTTTTGGGACATTTCTGGTAATTGGTATTCAATCTTAATAGGCTTGGCGACTTTATTGATTTGATTAAAATTAATTGAAATAATCCGCACCGGACGGCGAATTTTATATAAACCTAAAAGTCGCGCTTCAATCGCCTCTTCCTGATATTCAATATTCTTAATCCCTAACCCGGTTTTAAGATTTGAGATAATTTCTTCGGTTTTTAATTTTTTTTGAGTGGAGGCGATTAATAATTCCGTTTTTGAAGATTTTTTATTAAAAACATTCCCAATTTCAAATAATTTGACCTCGGGCGCCCAGGGATTTTTGGCAATTTGTTTAATGACGGAAATTTTTAGATTAGGCCGCAAATACTGATATTCTTTTGAAATTGGATTGGTGACTTCCAAAACATTAGCTGGATTTTGTCCAAAATTCTGCAAATCTTTTTCTGAAACAAATGAATAACTTAAAGTTTCGACAAATCCCAACGAGGATATGATTGAAGCTGTTTTTTGTTCAATATTAAATTCCAAATTCGTCCGTTGAGGTTTGGGTTTTAAATAACTCATTTTAATATTTACATATCCGGAAATTCTGGCAATTTCTTCGGCTAAATCTTGCCAGCAATAAATATCGTGGCGCCAGGACGGAACTGTAATTTTATTGCCGATTTTGAATCCCAAATTTTTCAAAATTTTTTCCATTACTTCTTTGGATAAATTTGTCCCTAAAAGGTGATTGATTTTCTCGACAGATAAGTCTAATTCAATTGGTTTTTCTTTTTCCAAAACTAAATCGACAATTTCGCCAGCTTTGGCATTTTTTGATAATTTCAAGATTAAGTTGGTGGCGAAATCTAAGACATATTGCGTAAATTCAAAATCCACTCCCCTTTCATATCGGTATGAGGCGTCAGTGGAAAAATTTAATTTTTTTGAGCTGCGGCGGACTTGGACAGGATCAAAAATTGCTGCCTGTAAAATAATTGTGCCGGTCTCATGAGAAACCTGTGAATTTTCCCCACCCATAATCCCTGCAAGATCAATTAAACGGCCGTTATTCTCAATTACGAGCGTTTCTGGGGCTAATTTATGCTCAGTCCCATCCAAGGTGGTAATTTTTTCTGAATCTTCTGAATTCCGAATCGAGATTATTTTAGGCTCAATTTTATCATAATCAAAAGCGTGCAAAGGTTGTCCTACAGCTAACATCACATAATTGGTGACGTCAACAATATTATTAACAGACCGGCCTCCCATTTGCTCTAATCTTTTTACTAACCAATCTGGGGATGACCCAATTTTTAAATTAGAAATCAACCGATAGCTATATTTTGGGGTAGATTTCGGCTGCGCAATATTAATTTCAAGCGGCAAATCCAATGATTCAATTTTTAAATTATTTTGAGGTAGGTTAATTTTTTGCCCAGTGATAGCGGCTAATTCCCTGGAAATTCCTAAAATGGACAAACAATCCCCACGATTCGCTAAGTTTTCGACTTCCAAAACGCCATCTTCAATTTTTTCCACCAAAAAACCGACCATCGTTAATTTTTCCGCAATTTCTTCGGGTTTTAAGTCAATTTTGACAAATTCTTTCAACCAATCAACGGGAATTTTCATCTTACTTTTATCTTTTTAGGATTTTTTATTTAATATTGACATCCATTTATTTGCTAAAAAGGCAACAAAATCAAGCCGGTTTTTTGTTTTTAAATCAGAACGGTCTTGTTGAAAATGTAAAGCGATGTTGTGCCGATACTCGTTAAATTTTTCCGGATCATATCTTTCGGCCAATAAATCATTAAAGGCTTGCATATCTTCTTCGGTTAAATTAGCTGGAATAATTTCTGGACGATCTTTAGTTTCAAGCAAATGAACTGTTTTTCCGGCTTCTTTTTCCTCAATTTTTAATCGTTCGATTTCTGCTTGAAATTCTGGTAAATCTGTAAATTGTTTTGACGCTTCTGGGTGGCCAGATTCAATTTCAGCCATTTTAGCCCCCAAATTGTTTTAAAAATCTTAAATCACCTGAGTATGATTGGCGAATATCATCAACCCCAAAAGCCACCATCATCAAACGGTCTAAACCCATCCCAAAAGCGAAACCTTGCCATCCACCAGCTGGCGGACCAGCTTCAGTTTCATTTCCTTTCAACATATTTTTAAGAACGCCGGGGTGAATCATGCCTGATCCCAAAATTTCTCGCCATTCTTTTGAATTTGAAGTCATAATATCCATTTCCATTGAAGGCTCGGTAAAAGGAAAATAACCTGGCCGAACCCGAGTTTTAATTTCTTTTCCATACATTTTGCGCATAAAATAATCCAAAGTGCCAATTAAATCTGCCATGTTGATATTTTTATCAATGGCAAAACCTTCCAATTGGTAGAAATTGGCTTCATGGGTAGCATCGATCGCTTCGTGGCGAAAAACCCGACCCGGCACCAAAATTCGAACTGGCGGCTTAAGATTTTCCATTAATCTAACTTGAGCGGCGGAAGTGTGAGTTCGCAGAACGCGACCATCACGCAACCAAAAAGTATCTTGTATATCTCTGGCTGGATGATCGGCAAACATGCGCAAAGAATCAAAATTATACCATTCGGATTCAATCTCCGGACCTTGATAGACTTCAAAACCAAGATCAGAAAAAACCTGAACCGATTTTTGTAAAAATTGTCGAATTGGATGAATACTCATTTAATCCTTGAGATTATTATTTCGTTTTTGAGAATAATTCCAGCAATAGCACCGCGGCAACGAGCAAAATTGCCGTCCACCAGGTTAAAACGCTAAAAGAAGATAAAATTAAAATTCCAACCCCAGCTAAAGAAATTAGGGCGGCTTGGCGAAAGGCAATACCTAGATGGGCAAAAACCACTTCTTTGCGGGAAAGTTTTACCCGAATCAGATAACCCATAAAAGTGATCGCAAGGGTTAAGCCTAAAAATAAGCTAACAAAAAAAGCCACCAAGATTCTCAAATCCGCCACAAATGGATCAACATTAATCACAATAATGGCTAAGGCTGACCAAGACAAAATTGCCACAATTGCGATTCCCCACAAATATGCTTTAAAGAGCAACCCGCCTCCTCTAACTTAATCTATTTTAACCTTAAATTTAATTTTTTTCAAGATTGATTGAGTTTATTTTATTTCGTTTAAAATTTTATCAATTTTTTGTGCTCTTTCGCCGGTGGTGTCTAATTTAAAAGTTAATTTTGGGATAAATTTCAGGGTTAATTTTCGGCTTAATTCTTTTTGAAATTGGAATGATAAATGCTGTAATTTTTTAATAATTTTTTCAGATTGTGTTGATTTTTTCACCCCATCTAAAACACTCGCCCAGACTTTGGCAGTTTTTAAATCCTCGGCAGTTTCGACTTCCATTACAGTTATAATGCAATTTGGTGATAAATTTTTTTCCTCAATGAGAATTAATTTTGATAATTCTTGCTGGAGTAATTCATTGATTTTTTCGATTCGCCTGCTCATACATCCTCCTTCTTTAATTTTACCACTTTTTAAGATTAAAGGAAAAATTAAGTTGATTTTTCAAACAAATTATATTAAGTTAGAAGAAAGGACAAAAATGCTTACAGGTTCAAAACAGCTCTTAAATAATGCCCAAAAATCAGGCTATGCTATTGGTCATTTTAATACTTCTGATTTAGAAATCACTAAAGCAATTGTGATGGCGGCGGCAAAGCTTAATTCGCCGGTGATTGTCGCTACTTCCGAAAAAGCGATCAGCTTTGCTGGACTTGAACAACTGGCAGACATTATTAAAAATGAGGCTGAACAGGTTAAAATTCCAGTGGTAATGCACTTAGATCATGCCAAAAGTTTTGATTTGTGCCAAAAAGCAATCCAAACTGGCTATACTTCAGTGATGATTGATGCCTCAAGCCTTTCTTTTGAAGAAAACATCAGCTTAACTAGCCGGGTAGTAAAACTTGCACATCGTGAAAATGTCACCGTTGAAGCAGAATTGGGTGCGCTGGCGACGCCTGATAAATATCAAGTCGGTATTAATCAATTTTTAACTGACCCGGAAAAAGCCGAAGAATTTGTCAAAACAACCGAGATTGATGGTTTGGCGATTGCAATTGGCAATGCCCACGGTATTCCTTTGCCTGAAGAAAAATTAGATTTTAATCGCCTTTCACAAATTCGCGACAAAGTTTCCGTGCCTTTAGTGCTTCATGGTGCTTCGAGCACGCCAGAAGCCGAGATGAAAAAAGCGATTTCGCTGGGAATATGCAAAATCAATATTGATACTGATATTAAAATTGCTTTTTCTAAAAATATTGTGGAATTTTTAAAAACCCATCAGCAAAACATTGACCCAAGAGAAATGTTGGGTTCGGCGGCGAGCGCGGTTGAAGCGGTGGTAGAAAAAAAAATTGAATTAATCGGCAGCCGCGACAAAGCAGTATCATAAACTAGAAATATGGGTTGGGGGAAGATGAACGAAATTATTACCATCGGAGGGGCTTCACAAGATATTTATTTGTTGGCTGACAATTTATCTCATCATGACCGAAAAAAAATTATTCAAGCGCATGATCATTTGGAATTTGGTGAAAAAGTTGAATTTCAAAATTCCTTATTTGAAGTTGGCGGCGGCGGCACAAATGCCGCTTGCACCTTTGCAAAACTAGGTTTTAAGGTCGGTTTTTGGGGCAGAGTTGGTAAAGATGCGGCTGGCGCTCAAGTGATAAAAACCTTAAAAAAATTTAATGTCGCTACTAATTTAATTGAAGAAGATCCTAAAACTAAAACTGCTTTTTCGGTCATTTGTCTAAAACCCAATACCGAAAAAACTATTTTAATTTTTCGGGGAGCCGAAATTAATTTAAAAGCTTCTGATGTGAAGCTGGCAAAACTTCACGAGGCAAAATGGTTTTACATCAGCTCTTTGGGCGGAAATTTAACGCTCTTGAAAGAAATTTTAAATTATGCGGCTATTCACAATATTAAGGTGGCTTTAAATCCCGGGTCAAAAGAGATTGAACAAGGACAAAAATTTACAAAAATCCTCAAACATCTGGAAATATTAATTATGAACCTCGAAGAAGCGCAAAAATTAACAGGACAAACCGCTCAAACTAAAATTTTCAAAAAATTAAAATCCTTAGCAGATATTGCGGTGATAACTTTGGGTGCCAAAGGGGTGATTGCGGCGGATGAAAATTCATTTTTTAGAATCCCCACTAAACCGGTTAAAAATATCCAAGACTCAACTGGGGCCGGCGATGCTTTCGCTTCAGCTTTTGTGGCTGGTATGATTCGACGTGAAAAAATTAAATTTGCCTTAAAATTAGGGATTACTAATGCCCGCTCAGTGATTAAAAAAATTGGTGCCAAAAATGGCATTATTGCTCATATTCCAAAACATTTATAAATAAATAGAATAATCCCTCGACTTTGCTCCCTCAAGTGAGTTTGAGACAAGTCGGGATAAACCCCTCGACTACGCTCGGGGTAAAGGAGATTAAATGACAAAAATTGCAATTAATGGTTTTGGCCGAATCGGCAGAACTTTTTTTCGTGCCATCTATAAAAGTGGCTTAGAAATTTCAGCGATAAATGATTTGGTGGATTTGCCAACTTTAGCGCATTTGGCTAAATTTGACTCAACTTATGGCGAATTTGAAGGTAAAATCGAAGTTAAGAATAACCAACTGGTGGTTGACGGAAAAGAGATTAAAGTTTCAGCCGAAAAGGATCCGGCTAATTTGCCGTGGGGAAAATTAGGCATTGATGTGGTGGTTGAATCTACGGGAATATTTTTAGATTATAATTCAGCTTCTGCCCACCTAAAAGCTGGCGCTAAATTAGTGGTGATTTCAGCCCCATCTAAAGATTCGGAAAAAATTAAAACTTTTGTTTTGGGCGCTAACCACCAAGATTTTGATCCGGGAACTGATAAAATCGTTTCGATGGCATCTTGTACTACTAATTGTTTAGTTCCGGTGGCAAAAGTTTTAGATGATAACTTTAAAATTATTAAAGCCTCAATGAATACGATTCATTCATCTACGATGGATCAGCGGCTTCAGGATGCGCCGCATAAAGATTTAAGGCGCGCTCGCTCTGCCCTACAATCAATTATTCCCACCACCACTGGTGCCACCACGGCCGCAGCTTTAGTATTGCCTCAGCTTAAAGATAAAATGGACGGGGTATCTTTGCGCGTGCCAACCCCAACCGTTTCCGTGGTAGACTTTGTTGCTCTCGTGGAGAAAAAAACCACCATCGAAGAAATTAATGAAGCATTTCGTACCGCGGCAAAAAATGTGGACTGGATGGGGAGTTTGCAGGTTTGCGAAGAACCCTTGGTTTCAGTAGATTTTAAAGGCAATCCTGCCGGCTCAATTATTGATTTAGCTTCCACGCAAGTGATCGACGGCGACTTAGTGCGTGTCTTGTCCTGGTATGACAATGAAATGGGATATTCGCATCGTCTCGCGGAATTTATAAAATATATAGGTTCAAAATTGCCTGCCTAAAAAATGAACACTTATAATTTTTTCGAGTATAAAATTTCAACTATTTTAGCATTTATGTTTGTAGTTTTATTTATTCTGCCAATGGGATTATTTGTTTGGCGCCAATTTGATAAAGTTATCTTTGAAATGGAATCCAATAGTTTAGCATATAGCCTCGAGGGTGTTCGTGATTACAAGGTTTTATCCACCACTGAAAAAACTAAAATTCAAGGATGGATTAAAACTAATAATTTAAATCGGTATGGAGATCCTGCGGACACGATTTATGCTGGTGGAACACCTTTGTTGGACGAAAAGACACAAAAAATAACCGACCTCTATGACTATATTCTAAGGCGTCATCCTAATCGGCCTTGGTTAAAATCATCGTCTTAAATCTTATGAAATTTGTTGGATAAAAAACATTGCCGCAGCCGAGATCACACCAGTGGATAAGTTATCATCAACTCCGAGCGGCAAGACCTCAATAATGGCCGCGACAATTGACCCTGCCAATATCATAAAAAGGCTCAGATTAGGAAAATAATCTAAGAGGAAAAAACCAGCACAAAAGCAAACCACAAAATATGCCACTGAACCTTCAAGAGTTTTTCCAAAAAAATTAGTTCGGCCGTATTGAATTCCGAAAAATTTGGAAAACATGTCGCCAAAAATTAGAAATACAGTCGCCAAAACTGCAATCGGGGTTGGAAAAATCAAAATTATCAAAAAAGAAGCCATCAAGAAAAGAGTAATAGAAGAAAATCTGCGGGCTTCTTTTTCTTTATAAATTCCAGGTTTAGTAATGAGAAAAAATAAATTTGCTTTTTTGTTGAGCAAGCGTATTAGATCTGCAATAATTGAGATTAATAAAATTGGACCCAGAACCAAAAGTGTCACTTTTTTATCTGTATAATATAGGAGTAAAGGAAAAACTATCGCAAGGGGCCTGCTGACAAGGCGCCATAATTTTACTTTTTTATGGAAAGCTGGTTTTAGGGTATATAATTTTTGTCTGATAATTTCACGAACAACATTGGTAAAAAGTAATGCCAAAACTATTGCCGAGGTAATGGTGATAATATTAACTGGATAATTTTTAAACATAAAATATGCAAAGCCAGGCAAAGCCACAAAGCCAATCATTTCTCCTTGTTGGGTAATATATAATATGCCCAAAACCAAAACTGCCAACGCTAAAATATCAGAAATGGGCATTAAATTTTGGCGCAGCAGAATCGATAAATTATAAAATAAAATCGCCAAGGCTGTCGCTGAACCTTGACCGCCACGAAACTTTAAATAAAACGGAAAAATATGGCCAAAGACAGCCGCGAAACCAGCCGCATATATAATTATTGGACTCGCACCCAATAATGAGGCGATCCACATTGCCAACAAGCCTTTGCCAAGATCATAAATAGCGGTGATGGTGGCCGGGCCAATTCCCAAAGTTCTTTTGACGTTGGTGGTGCCGGCATTTTTGGTGCCGTGTTCTCGAATATCAATCCCCTTAAGAATTTTGCCTAAGATAAAAGCTGGCGAAATAGATCCGAGTAAATATCCAATTAGTAAAGATAAGAAAATTGTCATTTTTTACTTTTAATTTTAAATAATTTTCTTAATTCTATTTTAGCATTTTCTAAAATTTTTTTCTGCGTGGAATTCAAATTTGTGCCCGCGCGGTTAATATAAAAATTTAACATTGACATCGCGGATTGGAAAGGTGAGGCTTTACGGCGGGTGCTCTTTTCAGCTGAATTTTTAAGCGAGAGCGCAATTTTTTTGGGGCTTTTCCAAGTAAAAACATTTGATTCTAAATCTAAAGCGATGCTATGCTCAGTTACCTTTTTTGACCATTTTTTTAGTTTTGTTCTCATAATTTTTTAGAATTTTACATCATTAATAATTCAAAAATTCGATGGATTAAAAATGCCGGCCAGACCAAGGCTTTTAAAACTCCCGAAACTCCAGGCCAAAAACCGCTGGTTTGTTGGACAAAATAAACGGCAGCGCCAATCATTCCTAAAAAATAGCCGCCACCCAACATCCCCTGATGATGATGCCATTTCTGGTTTTTTTCTAAATCTTTTTTCGCCATTTTAAACTCCTTTACCCCGAGCTTCGTCGAGGGGCTTATCTCGAGCTGTGTCGAGAGATTACCCCGACTTGTCCTAAACTTACTTGAGGGAGCATAGTCGATGGCTTTATAATTAATTTTTATTTTGCATAAGGATCAACTAAAATTTCTGAAGAATTATCTGGATTGCGATATCCGCCAATCGTCGGGTCATAAGATGATAAAGGTCTGGTATAACTTTGTCCAGTTGCAGGTGAAACTAAATCAGTTTCTTGCCCCATAATTGCGTCAGAAAATTCATGGGAAGTACGATCTTGAACTCTGTTTCGATATTCCCATGATTCCATAATCGGCGAAGAATCATTAGCCAAATCAGCCGCAGTTGGTAATTTGACTTTATCAATTCCGCCAGCTTTTGAGGGATTAATAATAGTGATAGATTTGGCAATTCTTTCCAAGGTTGGCGCCCATTTTGACCATTTATCAGGGGTGGTTTGGAAAGCGGTAATCATGCCCATAAATTGGCCGTAACCATTTAATACTCCAGCCGAGGCCTTAGCTTTAATTTTAACACCATTTTTGTTGTTAAAAGTGAAAGTTTTAGTTTTCATCACCCATTTTAAACCAGAAATGGGGTCGGTAATAGTTTCTTGAGACGACTCATTTTCATAACTAACTGCGGTCGCACCAATCGCATTAAGCATAAAATCAATAAAACCATCTGGCGTTTGATAACCAAACCAACCTACTGCGACTGCGCCAGAAGCGCCGGTATTATTATCATTAGGATCCATAATATCCACGCCGCTTTCATTGCTTGTGACGGTCCAACCTTGGGGTACTTTGGCGCCAAAAACCTCTCCAGTATAAGCTATTAAAGTATAAGGATAATTAGCTTGAGAAGAGGTGGGTTTTGTGGACTGATCGTTGGTGTCTGTTTTTCGTTCTTCAGAAACATTTTTATAAAAATGTTTGAAGGTGAAATAACCAGCTATTACTAAACCAGAAATTACTAAAATTGCAGCTAATAAAATGATAACTAAGACTTTTTTATTCATTTCCTCTCTTATTCCGCAAGTTGTCGGATAAACCTGCTTTTATTTATATATCTATATTATACTACAAAAAAGAGGCGTTTTTAGAACTTGAAATGTATATATCAAAATCAAAAAAATCTAATTAATTTTTATTATATTTCTTGAGGGTAAGAGAATTTATTTCGAAGGATTAAAAAAACATAAATTAAAGGATTTCGACAAAAATAGGTTCATCACCGAGTATTAAGTCATTTGCTGAAATTTCTTGACTTTTTCCATAAATATTAGTCACTTTTATTCTTCCTGAAATCTCTGAGGGAACTTTTTCTTCCCCCCACAAAACATAAATGGTTTTTGATTTTGAGATGAATTTGCATTGGAAAATATTCGAAGTCACACCATCATTTTCTTGGGGATTTTCAAAATATTTATTTTGGACACAATCAATTTGGTCAAAATTATTCAAAAGATTTACTAAATTAAGATAAACTTGGTGAGTTGAGCTGGTTAAAGCCTTTGGATCGACTTTTGGCCTGTTCTTTTTTTCTTCTTTATTGTTATTTTTAATTGTATCCCAAAACATCCAATTATCAATGTAAAAGAGTTTATCAGCACCTAATGCTAAAGAAAATGCGGTGCTTTTAACTATTAAAATCTCAAAATCTTTTAGATTTGTTGGTTTTTGAGCTAAATTGCCAAATTGTACTTCGGTAATAAAAATTGGTTTATCGTCTAAACCATATTTTTCTAAGTATTTTTTAAATTTAATTACATACATATCTTCTCTTTTGAAATTAGTGTTGATGGTATGAATATTAGCAATGTCGAAATAATCTCCGCCGCCGGCTGCAAATACTGGATCCCAAAAGTCTTGAAAATTTTGCTGCATTCCTGCCATACCTGCCGGTAAAACTTTCGCATCTGAATCAGCCTTTTTGATTGTTTGATATGAAATTTTTAATATTTCTAAATATTCCTGCGGGGTGCCGACAAAAAATTTTAATTCTTCGCCCATACCGCCGGTTGAACCGCCCTGCATTTCCGGCTCATTCATTATCTCCCAATATTTTATTGGCAGGGTTAATCCTGGCATATCATCTTGATTATCACCATCATAGCGCTCGACGGCTTTTGCCAAAAAATCAGCATATGCCTGCATATCGCAGGGTTTGCCAACTTTAATATTTCCGCCTTTTGCCGAATCATATTCAGCCTCATATTTAGATTCTGGATGGCAAGTATTTTGATCCCAATTGGCGAAAGGCTTGACAATGGGAATTAAATAAATTTCTTGCTCATTAAATTGTTTAACCATTTCATCAGTTGCGGTCCAATCTAATTGGCCTTTTGTTTTTTCAGCTTCATTCCACGACAAATCAAAACCGCCCCGCATCCAATAAGCCCCTTGGGTATCGGCTACTTTTGAAAGATGAGTTTTGACTTTTTCCGGTTCTAAATTAAGTTTTTTGGTATCTTCAGTTTTGACGGCTTTTTGGGTAAAATATTTTACCCAAACGAAATAACCACCAGTGGCTAAACCAAAGATAACTAAAACAATAATCGCAACTATTGGTAATTTTTTATTCATCCACACTCCTTTACCCCGAGCTTCGTCGAGGGGTTTATCTCGACTTGTCCCGAGCTTGCTCGAGGGGTTTATCTCGAGCTATATCGAGAGATTACCCCGACTTGTCCCGAACTCACTTGAAGGAACGCAGTTGAGGGGTCTATTATTATCTTATACCTATATTATACTACAAAAAAAGAGGCATTTGCGAAAATCGACTTGTTTTGGGTCTAAAATTTTATATAATAAAGATAGGAATTCATCCTAAAAATAGCGCTAAAAAAGTGGGGGCATGCAAAAGAAAAAAGTTATAATTATTGGTTTTTGGGTCTTACTTTTATTTTTAATGGCAGTTGGTTTAATTTGGAAGCGGGATCAATTAAAAATAGTCGCAGATTCCATTATCAAAGGCACAACCTGCGGCAATTTTGTTTGTGAAACCGGAGAAAATTTTGATAATTGCCCCTTAGATTGCGGATTTGTCGGTTGGTATTCAAATAGTGGTGAAGGTGATAAATTAGCAAAAATTAAATCTGAAGGAATTGATGTTATTTTACCTTATACTTTTTCTGATACCTATTTATCTACGGCAAGAAATGCAAACTTAAAGATGGTTCTGCCAATTAATAAGGATTGGATAACAAGCGAGAATGTAAGCGAAATAAAAAATATGGTCCAAAGATATAATTCTCGTGCCGAGGTGATTGGTTGGTATCTTTTTGATGAACCAGAAAATGATGCGAATGTGACTCCTCAAAAATTAAAAATAGCTTTTGATGCTGTCAAGCAAATATCAACAAAACCAATTTTTATGACTTTTTCTGTTAAAGGAGTTTGGGGAAATTATAAAGACTCTTTTGATATTGGGATGCATGACGATTATCCTATTTGGGATGGCTACGAGGAATTCGATCCCAGGATTAATTTTGGACGAATTCCATCACTTGTCGAGAACTTAAGCAATTTTTCAAAAGCAAATTCTAAACCTTACTCAGCGTTTGTGGCACAAGGATTTGGCGATGGTCAACTGACGCGTAGATTGCCCACCCTTAATGAAGAACGATATATGGTTTATACGGCATATATTCATGGCGCCAAGCGGGTTTTATTTTGGACGCATTATCGAGCTAATCAAAATTGGATAGACACGGTGCTGGCGCCATTGGTAAAAAATGAAATAAAACCAATTGTGATGCCTTTGTTGAATTTGCCGCCAATTGAGGGTCGGGTTAAAAGTTCTAATAATAAAATTCATTTCATCTTTCGCGAGAAAGGAAGTAAGTTTTATTTAATTGCCGCCAATGATAGCAATGAAAAAATTAATAAAATTACTTTTACTTTACCGGTTGAAAATTATAAAATCAGGGTGTTATTTGAAAATAGAAGTTCTCAGATGAGTGGAAATACTTTTAGTGATACTTTCACGCCTTATCAAGTTCATGTTTATGAATTGGAAAAAACGACCACGCCAGCTGTTGAAACACCAGCCGAATCGTCCACCCAAACTCCCAAAATTACAATCCCACCATCTCCGGCTACTATTGGTTCTTCACCCTCTGACAAGGTCTCTTCTGATTTAAAACCAATGAAAAATTTAGCAGCTTTCGGTTCATTCGAAGACAATCCTCAAGTCTCACTTTCTTGGTCAGCATCACCGACCAAAAATATTGATGGGTATCGAATTTATCGCAAAACAAAAAATACCAATTATAAATTAGTTGGGCAGACGAAAAAAAATACTCTGATTTTTATTGATTCAAAACAAATTGAGGAGGGTAAAGAATATATTTATATGGGCCGATCGTATTTTCAGAATCTGGAATCAGCTAATTCTAATCAAATTCAAGTCGTTGCTAAAAAAATATCTAGTAATACAGAAAATGAGTTACTAGAAAAAAGAACAAAATATCTCTTGGGTATTAGTGCAAGTTTAGTGGCTTTATTTATAGTTGGGTTGAGTATTCTCGTTTGGAGAATTTGAAAATATTTTTTCTTTGTGAGGGTAGGAAACACTACTTGTTCACCCCGCCTAACTAATATTTAGATATTTGAGGCGGGGCAGGGCGTTTCTCCCACCCTCACACTCCCCTTGTTTAGCACGCTAAAAAGTGGATTTTTCATTCAGTGGAACAATCCTTCCGAAAACGGAGTTTCGGCTTTCCACGAATTCCAAAATCCACTTTTTAATACAGATAAATCCCGGGGTTTTTAAAATTAAATTTGCCTGTTAGAAGCTGGTACTGATTCGGAGCCTAAAAACATCGTAAATTGATAAATTTAATAAGCGGATAAACTAAAACATAAAGAATAAAAGTAAATACCAGAGTGTCTAACAGATCAGCAAATTTAATTTTTCTTAGCGTGGCAGGGGATGGAGTCGTAGAGGTAAGGGGATGGCCTTTGCAACTTTGAATCCCCCTACCTTTACAAAAATAATATCTCCTACCTTAACGAAAAAATATTTCATTTTATTTGATTTGGATTATTTGATACCCAAATTTTTCAACATCTTTTTTGGGCCAAAACTTTAAACCTTTGGTTTTTAAAACATAAGTGACACTTTTTTTAACCTGACGGCCGGTGTATTCTTTTTTCTTGGGATCCCATTCTCTTAAAACCAAGGTGTCGCCCGGTTTGATTTTAAAATCTGCCAATCGGAGTTCAAATTTTTTCTTTCCAGATTTTACATTTTCAAAAAATTCTGTCCAAATTTTCTTCTCAATTTTCATTTTTTATTCCTCGATTAAATTTTTGAGGATTTCTTGGGTGTTGCCTTCAATATGAACATAACCGGTTTGCCTCAAACCGATTTTTTTATACCATTTGAAAGGAAATTCTTTTCTGCCATCAGTTATTCCTTCAAAAATTTTCACATGATATTTTTTGACCCCTTCTTGAATTAATTTCTGCAGTAGTTTTTTGCCGACTTTTTGATTTCGATATTCTGGCAGAACAAATAATTCGGTATCTGACAATTTAATACCCAAGTAGTGTTTTACTTTTGCCATCGAACCACCAACAATTTTTCCATCAACCACCGCTTTGAAAATTAAATCTGGCTGAGATTTTATAAAATCTTCCATAACAATTTTAGCAGTTGTTTTGGTCCAATTTTCACCAAGTTTTTTCCAAATTTTCGCATAGATTT
>Ga0209324_10000078_pt1 | contig 57818 bp, 97 predicted proteins | sample Rifsed19ft3_FD_184015 | JGI IMG/M metagenome (GOLD analysis project Ga0209324, IMG submission 184015) | Soil microbial communities from Rifle, Colorado, USA - sediment 19ft 3 (version 2) | ecosystem: Environmental > Terrestrial > Deep subsurface > Rock core/Sediment | place: Rifle, Colorado...
GCCATTTGCCACGGCCATTTGCCATTTGCCACGGCCGGAGGTTTGGGCGGCCATTTGCCATTTGCCACGGCCGGAGGTTTGGGCGGGGGGCGGGGGGCTATGTCTTCTTGTCGAACAGATTACCGATGTAAGTCAATGATGGAGCTTCATATGGCAGCTTTTTCTCGGCAGTTCCAATTCGTTCCATTCCCGCGATGACACCTCTTTCCCACATGGTTTTGAGCACGAGTATGCAAGTGGTTTCGAGGTTAATCTCATTTGCCCCTAGAGCTTTCGCCAGCAACTTTCCCTCGGACTTGAAATCTGGTTCGATCATGGGAGCCTCCCTCTCAGTCTCCTAGTTTCTCAAGTCCATTATTCTGAACAGTGAGAACTTGGCATAGCATATTGAGCAGTCGACGAACGTTTGCGCGACTGCTGTAAGGTCCAAGCGACATTGTCGCGTATCGGCCTTTTCGGAACCATTCTTGGTTAGATCTGGTCACGGCGTCCACGATTTTTCCACCGTCGAATCGTTCGCCACTCCAAGCTGCTGAGATAAACAGGTTGCTCAGAGGAACCTGGAAAATTGATTCGTTCTTTTCATCAAGGACGCGGGAAGAGATAAACAACAACGTTCGAACGATGCGAGGAGTTTGAGCCCACGTAGGCGGCGATAAGTTTTCACTTCGCCAGGTGGCGACTTGGCCTTTTTGGTCTGGTCTCCAAAGGATTCCCCTCCATCCTCCGTCGGGGTGCTCCGAAGCCACAACTTTCACGCCACTTATTGGGATCGTATATACCAGGGCGTCAGGCCTCACGTCCTTCAGATGATGCAGACTCTCTTCAGACGGAGGCTGAGGGAGGTGGGGCAACGGGTGGACGGCAATATACGCGAGGACTTCACTACGTATGAAGGCTGCCAACGTTAACTGCTGTTTTTTTGCTCTTGAGACCAGCTTTTGATGCAGGCGCGGATCTAATCTTATCTTTGTTACTCTTGCTTCGCGGAAGGTTTTTTCGAGTTCCGTGTTCTCGTTCATTGCGCTCCTCAGTATCGCTCAAGATCTTACCCACAAGTTGCCCAGCGGCGATTCCCTTAGCTGTCGCGTATTTTTCGATGACGGATTTGTGTTCGGCGTTCCAAATGACGTCGGTTTGGATCTTTTTCATGACAGAGACGTCACAAAAAAGATCCAAGCGACGGCCGCTTCCGGATTGACGTTCTTCGTCTTCTCATAGAGCTGAGAGTGGGCCTGGTCTAAATTCGCCAGACGCTCCGCGAAGTCATGGTAGCTCGCGCCGAAGTGGTCCTCAAAAGCCTCTTCGCTTGTAGCCCAAGGCTCGACCTCTTCGCCGCGCAAGTATCGCAAGGCCCCGCGGAGGGCGTCTAGGATTTCCATCTGCTTTCAGTGAAAGACGGTTACGGAGGGGCTTCGTGGGTGATGTTCCGAGCGCCGCTGGCATCCATCATGGGAGCGTCGCTTGAGCGACCTGCGAGAGCCGCGGCAACCTCCGGCGAAAGCCCGCCGCCCTGGGGCAAGATGACATCGGCCGTGATTGGAGGAGGAAACGGAGTAGCTGCTGGATGGATGAACTGTGCAGTGTCGACGGTGGTGCCGGGGGGAAAGGCGGCGACGGGCATTCCGGGAATGTGGGCTCGCGAACCTTGCGGCGTGACGAACACCTCGACCGGGCCACCAGTTGGGGCCGGTCGTTGGGCCGCCATGGCACCGAGCGGTAGAGGTCCCGGAGGAATGGCAGCTCGCAAGATGGGAGGTGCGGGAGCCCTGGCGGTTTCGGCTTGGGCAGCCGGGGCCGGAGCCGGAGCCGGCTTGCCGCTTGGCTGTCCATTTTCATAGGCGTTCAAAATCGCCGTATGAACGAGGTAGGTGAGGATGTTGTGCATGCGTTGCAGGGCGGCCTGCTGCGTGTACAGCGTCGAGGCGTTGACCAGATCGTGGCTCAACTGCGGCAAGTCCTCATTCGCAAAGTACAAGAGCTGACTGAGGTATTTAGTCGACATTTCAGTGGCCTTTCGAGAGAGGTTGTGGATGGATGGATGGGCTAGACAGGTTCGTTTCTGTCCTTGTTGTCAGACATGGATTTTTTGAGTTTTTCGAGTCCCTTGCCTAGTCGCGTCTCGATTTCGCTGATGCGCTTCGACGATTCATCGACGGCGTCGCCTTTGACGAGTTCAGATCTCTTCTCAAACAATTTCAACAATCGACCAACCGAGGCTGGACCAACAGACTTTCTGTCCTTGGTCTTTTCATTTTCCTCGTTGCCCTTTTCTCCATTGAGCTTGTGCTTGCGCTTCTCATACAACCCCAGCAGCTCGCCGAGTAGCGTGAGCTGGGCAGGACTCATGTCCTTCTGCATGAACGCCTGCTGCTCCGGAGACAGGTTTTCCAAGAAGCTCGACAGGAGGTACATCTCGCGATCCATGGTCGGCGGAAAAACATCCGTCCCGGCCACGCGATTTGCGATGATGGGCAGTAAGACCTTGAGGTGCTCGTATGAGCCCTCCAACATGCCAGTGAAAATCTCAGACTGCTTCTCCTCGATTTTCCTCTTGTGACCGTCGTTCAGAAGCTCCTGAACCAAGATGAGGTTGTCGATTTCGTTCTCTGACTTGAGCCTATTGTGCTCGCGAAGTTGCTGGTTTTCCTTTTGCAGCGTCGCCAGGATGTAGCCCATCCCTACCATCGAGTTTTTTGAGTTGACCTCGTTGTGCCTCATGAGCTGCATGAGGAGGCCCTTCTCGCTGGGCGGCTCCGAAGGGCCAGTATCCCTCTCGATTTCATCTTCCGCGGCGACGCGGAAAATCTTTCTCGGGACGTAATTCAGATTGACCGTGTAATAGGCGAAGACGGCGTAGGTCTGGACGCCCGACTGCTGGTCATTCGCATCTCTCTGCGCGTAGTCAGCGACCTCCAGGATGACTTTGTCGACCATCTCCAGACCCTCAAGGGCGGGGTCTGAGCCGATATTGATCGTATGGACGTCGCCTTGAGGCTTCTTGTCGACGTTCAGGTGACGAAGCACCAGCTTCTTGCACCGGCCGTTTTCCTTGTCGACAAGGCAAACGTTGTGCCGGATGAAGCTCTTGATTTGGTTTTCGATGAGGCCGGCTGTGCCAGTGAGCATGATGTTTCCCCAGACCGCCAAGAGGCGAATCTATTGGGAAATTACTCCACTGGTGGTGTCTGTGTCAACTCTTCACGCCGGAGGCTGGCTTCACTTGCCTCGGCGCGGTTTCAGCTTGGTGAGCTTCCCGAGTTGACCGCCGACGCTCTTGTACTCGCGTTTCACGGCTTTGTAGTCCTTGTAGACCGCGCTCGTCTTGGGCTTTCCGAAGGCCTTTTTTCCAGCTTTTTTGTACTCGCGTTTCACGGCCTCGTACTCCGAGCGTACCGACTTCACCTTGGACGTGTTTGCCTTTGCCTTTGCCTTTGCCATTTCGATCTCTCCTTTTTTCAGCGAATGTTGACGGACGTTGGAACACCTCTGACACTACCTCCGCCTCCATCTTTGTTCGTGGAGACGGGGAGATGTTCTGCAATCGTCACCATGGGAGTCGAGAGGTTTTGACCGCCCGGATAGACATTGAGAGCGATTCTCCCTTTGGTTTCGACGCGAGTTCCGAGGTCAAGGTTTTCCTTTGCACCGACCTGCAACTTCTCAGCACTCGACGTCTTGACGGGGCCGGTACCGAGGGACACGGACACTCCGACTCCTTGTTGGCCGGCGGCCAAGTTTATCCGCTGAAACTGGCCATCGGAGGTACGTCCAGGATTCGACGAGGTTGTTGTCAACTGGGCTTGGTCGAGGGTGGGGCGTGCGAACTGCTGGGTCAGGGGGGAGGAAGATCCGGGGTTGTTGACGTCTGAAATCGAAGGAGGCAGCGCCGGCCCTGTCGACATGCCCATTCTCGGGTCGTCAGGTAATTCAGGCAGGCTTGGAAAGTTCATTTGGTTTTTCCTTCTTTTCAGAACGGGAGTTCCTTTGAAACGTCATTTGAAACAGCCAATTCGATCCACTCCAGCGTTGTCAGGTTCTTCGAGAACGAGCCCTTGCCCGCCTCTCTTAGATGCTTTGCTATCTTGTTCCATCCCTCGTCGGAAAGAAAGTCCGTTAACGTGGTGCTCTCTTTGTGACCAAAACAGACGTGGAGCTGGGAAAGTTCGGCTTGTATAGGAGGTCCCTTTTGCGAAGCCTTAATAACCAGCATGGGAGTGAATTTCCCAATACCAGGACAGTCCTTTCGCGAGCAGAGCATTTGCCGAGACTACGTCGGAGGTGTCGGGCTGGTGCTCATCGGCGGCATGTTCGATGGCGCCGCGTAGGCGCAGTGGTCGAGGTCGATGGCTGGTTGTAAGACTCCGGTGCTCATGGCCTGCAAGAAGGGTAGGCCATGATCTAAACCTACCCCCGTGAACATCGCCGAAACGTCCTGAGCAACTCCATCATCTATCTTTAACCACCAACTCCCTGCCAACGTGAATAGCTCGGCGTTGTGCCAGACGTCGAAGTCAAAAGGTGTCGCGGTGTTTGTCCCCAAAGTGCTCGCTGCGTTGGTGACGTTGCCACCTACGACCTGGAAAAACCCCCCGACGCCGCCGCTTCCAATGGCAACGCCGACCCCGGCGACCCTGAGCGTTGTGGCATCGACGAGTCCAAAAATGAAAGAGCAAGTAGGAGCGTCCCAACCTCCTGGACCTCCCGTGCCCGGGTCGGGCCGAACTCGAAACCGGAAGAACATATAGATGTCCTGGGCCGCTGAGACGAGACCAAAAAACGAAGAGGCATTCGCGAAAGCGGCAAATGGATAGGAGGCAGCCGGATCGAGACGTGCGCCCCCAAAGCCTGCGTTCGAGGCGACCTGCATGACTCCGCCAGGACTTGAATTCACCTGGAACAGGTCAACGGCGTTGGTGTCGGTCCACGGCGAGCCGGCTCGTCCTCCAATTTGCATGAACGGATCGGACCAGTACGAAAACTGCCGCATCCCTGTCAGAACTTTCACGCGAGCCTTGATGGCGTCGTCTATGGACCCTCCTCCACCTTCGATTTCGACGTTCGTAGCCGTGGCGCCCCCCAAGGTGACAACCGTCGTCTCGGTCACCGCTGCCTTGACGTCGACTCTGATGTATCTGACGATTTGATCAATCACGACAGGCGGTGACGGACCGAGCGTTGCGCTTCCTCCTTTTGCAAACGCCCCAAGTGGAGCGAAGTTGGCTCCGTTGAGGCTGCCTTCAAGGACAATGTTGCCCGAGAAGCCACCGTCACAAAAAGCTGAGAAGCCCTGAAAAAACCCCGTTGGCAGCACGAGGGCAAACAGATCGACAGCAGCCATCGGCCCGGCCGCTGCCCCCGCTGCAATAGTCGCCAAGGCCACGAACTGATTCACGGCGATAGCTGAGCCGGCTCCAACAACAATGACAACGCCACCATCGGGCGAGCGGCGTCTGACCTTGACGAACCGGGCGATGATGCCCATGGGCTCATTAAACGGCCCTCCGGCTTGCGCGCTCATGTGAGGCGAGAAGGCAATCGTCTGTTTGAAATCCCCGCCTCCCTGGAACACAACCAAGGGAACGTAGTTGACGCCGTTGTGGCTCCCTAAGATCGTATACGTTCCTTCAAAGACGCCGGACAACTCGACTGATTTTAGACCTACGACCCCCGAGACGTCAGTGGCACCTCCGTCAGCCCCGTCTGAAACAGGAACATTGAGAGGAATGATTACGTTGATGCCGCTGATGTCCATCGGATAGTTTCTCCTGAAAAAAAGTTCGCTCAGTCGATATCGGCAGGCTCGACGAAGTCTCCGATGGTTTGGGCAACCTCAATGAGCTTTCCAGGAACCGTATCACGGTTGTAAAAGTCGCCCCAGTCATCCGAGCGAATCCAGCCGCTTTCGGTGTAAGTCATGTCGACCTCGGCCGCCTCCCATACTTCTTCGTCGGTTGGCTCACGTCCAAGCTCTCCGCGAAGCTCTTTTCTAGCTTCGTCGCTTTCCTCCTTCAGGTCGGTGAGGTTTCCAGGGAGATGGTCGGCCAAGAATTCAGCCGACTTTTCCAACGCATCTTCGTACCCACTGGCCCACACAAGAACCCTCGTTGGAGCATGCTGATCGAACCATAAGCAAATGAGACCGCCTTCGCTACCGCGTGGCTTGTATGTGACCTTGCCAGTTTTCCTGTCGACATGGTTATCCCACGACCACTCGCCCGGGTTGATGTAGTAGAAGTGGCGGTTTTCAGGGTCCGTGATGACATAGACCCTTGCTACCGATTTACGACCAACGCTCTTGTGTTCGATCTCATGGCCGAGAATTTCAGATGGTAGCTCGTCTGATTCGTGTTCTTTTGTCATGCGATCGGTCTCCACAGGCGAAGGTAGTCAGGGTCGATACCAGGCACTGTCATCGCCACCATTTTCCGACGACCCTGTTTGTCGAATGCCCTCTTCCTCGCCACCTTCTCCGGTGTATTGGAAGGGTCATATCCAGGAACTTTTCGTGCGATGGCCGCCCTCTGCCCTCTCGGCGAGTCCCAGTTGGTGGCTCCAGGTGTCGGGTTGCCAACCTTTCCACCCAAGATGGCCTCGGCCAGTTCGACGTCGGCTTTGGTCGGCGGCCGGCTTGTGGCAGCGTAGCGGCCTTGCTGCGACCCGATTTTTCCGTCTGGGGCAAGTTGTACCGACAGTGGTCGGCGGTGTCTCTTCGCCTCGGTCAGAGCTGCATGGGCAATGGCAGCTTTGGCCAGTGGGTGGCCACCGCCGGCTTCGGAGGCCATGAGCGTCGCGAGGAGAAAGGCATCGACAGAGACTTGTTTGCCGACGGCCTCGCTTGCCTGTGAGGCGAGCTGAGCTGGACTTTCCTGAATCTGTACCCTGGCGAGGGTTTTTGGTTCTCCAGTCTCCTTGTTGATGACCGTTTTCCATGGGACTTTTTTGGAAGTGAAGGCGACGACCGCAGATCCTTTTGGATAGAACCTCGCCACCAACTTCGCCGCCCCTCTCGACTTGCTAGCCAAGGCAAGCAGCGCGACGAGGGCCAGTCCTCCAAGTGCGATAGGTAACATCAGTCTTCTCCCTGAATAGGTGCGACCTGGGAGTTATGTCTCGACGGCCGCTCCGACCACTTGAAAATGTAGTGCGTGACGATACCAGACATCACGCCCAGAAAGATGCTTCGAGCTTCCATTCTCAGGGGAGGCTGCGGCGTTACCCGGTGAATGTGTTCACGGAGTTCTCCGACGGTGCCATTCAGGCAAGCATCCTCGGCCAAGCGATGGGCGTGCGCTAACTGTTCAAGCGTTGCTCCACCCTTCCGGGCTGCTTGAAGAGCAGCCTTGACGTGTCCAACCTCGTTCTGCGTCAGTTCTCGACTCATTCACTCGCCCGGTCGGTGCATCCGTCGAAACTTGTCTTCGAGCTTTTGTGCCTTGTCGTGAGCAGTCTCGTAATCCATCCCTCGTTTCATGTCCTCGGCCTCATGACATTCGTGAAATGCGACGAAGGGCCATTCTTCTTCGGGCATGGTCGCATCGAGCCACAGCTCGCCTTTCGGGACGAATTTTGGCGAGTGGTAGTGGTTGTCGCCCTGGACGAAGTCACTTGAATAGGTGTTACGGACGTAAGAATCGTTGACGAGGAAAATCTCATCCCCATGAGGACATCTCTCTCCAAGCGAACGCTTCCACCATTCCCCGCAAGGGGAAGGTGAGATCGAAGTCGTTGTCCAGTAAATGTCACGCCCCATGTCCTATTTATTCTCGGTCTTCTGACAAGGGATGGTATTCGCTGACCGGCTCCCCATTCTTGAGCAACGTAACACTTTCGCGGCTCCCTCGGCCTGATTGACTCTTGCTTATCCCGATGTATTCGCTGAAAGTTTTTCGAGCTTTGACGACATCTCCCGTGGATATTACAGATCCGATGTTACCGACCACAACTTCATAGATGTCCTGCTCTACTTCGGGGTAAATCTCCGCGTTGAACAGCGTCTCGCCGATTTCCTCTTCGATGTCGTCCATCGTGACGGAAGGGTGAGCTTCGATTTGAGCCACTGGCCCCGAATGCCCCCGGTAGTATTGTGTCCCGTCGAAGAGGACGTTTTCGAGAACTCCATCATCCGAAAATTCGAAGTAGGCGTTCCATTCCGAAGGATAGTGTTCCATGAACTGATCGAGCTTCATGCCAGCTTTCTTCGCCTCTTCCTTAGCGATGTGCTGCTGGTCTCGGCCTTCTTTCTTGATGGCTTTCAGAACGCCCCACTCGCGCACGAGTTTCATGGCCGCTTTGATCGCGTCCTCCAGCGGTTCCGATTTCATAGCAACCCTTTTTCGCTTGCCGCTTCGAGGGCCAACTCAGCCTCGAACACACGACCTTGCTTTTGATTTTCGGTGTGGTTCTTGCCGAACGTGATGCCACCGAGACTGCCAAGCACGTTTCCGTCTTGGTCCTTGAGCAACGCAACAAGGACTTCTTTGATTTCTTCCAGCTGCTCTGCATCGGCCCAAGATAAATCTGGGTCTTCGTCTTGGACCCACTCTACGTGCCATCCAAGTTCGGCGGCGATGCGTTCGGCGTCAGCGAGTTGACTAGCACCGCGACGTTGGCCCTGAGCTTTGGTCTCAGTTTTGGGGTCGTAGCTGGAACCGGCATTACGGAGAAAAAACTCCTTGGCCTGTGTTGCAGTAGATTTTTTACGTGCCATTTGCTTTTCCTACTTTCGTCCAGTTCGTGACGCCCAGGTCAGATCGCCCGACATGTCTTCCTCCGCCGCTTCAATGACAACGTCGACCGCTGCATCCAAGGCCGCCTTCTCAGCGCCCGTCAGCTTTTTCCAAGCCGCGACGGTCATGGGACCCGGAACCTGCCACTCATAGAGGGCGACGAGCTGCGTGAGGCTGGCGCGGCGGTTCATGCGGGGCGAAGCGATGGTCTGCTTGGCCAGTTGCATCTCGCCGTAGCCGTAGTTGCCGTCAATGAGCCAGCCGATTCTTTCGGCAACCAACGCCGGATCGCCCTTCATCGCCTGTAGAAGCTCAGCCTGCGCCTCCTTGCGCTCAGAAAGCGGAGCCGACTCGATTTCCTGCTGGCGCCGATGGGCCTCCCCCATCGACCTCCGCTCGTATGCTTCATCCATCGCCATCAGTTGGTCCTCCAGTAAACAATGCCGCCAGGCCCCTCATGCATGTTCCCATCGTAGCTCGACAGGAAATGGCCCTCACCGTCAGTTGACACGGCCTCCTCGGCCGCGGCAGTCACGTCGATGCCACCAATCTCGATGGCCTTCTTGACGGCGTCTTCCTTGCCGTAGATGTCACTCAGATAATCAAGAGGGTCCGAGAGTTGGTCTTCGGCTTGTTTCTCAGCGAGGGACTCGATGACAGAGTCTTCGATTTCCGGCTCGTCCCCGAGTTCGGTCCACTGGTCCTCGGCATCCATGCCCTTCAACTTGTTGTAGATTTCTTTCGCGGACGTGTTCTCGTCGCTCATGACGTCCGCGTGGTGGTGAAGAGTTTTCTCAGACGGCTTGGGCCAATCAAGATCGTTTTCCTTGATGAACCGCGAGACGTTTCCCTTGGCCTCTTCCGCAAGGTCCTCATGTCGACTGTTCTGCACGTCTGACATGAGTTCGCTCCGCAGACTGTCCATATTGATGTGCGACTGGATGAAGCTCTGGTTGAAGTTCCAAGGTTCGCTTTCGAGGTCTTGAGTCACGATTGCAATAGCCAAATCGCGAGCCACTTCCTCACTCTCGACGACGTGGTATTCCTCACGTCCCGATTCGACCTTGTAGACGCTTTGGCCGAAAGACGACATGTGAGAGTCTTCGATGGACAAGTCTTCAACATCGACATCGAGCGACTTGGCCATGGCTGCCTTGACCGAGTCCTCGTCAGACCAGTCGACGGACACCTTTTTCACCGCTCGTTTTTTCTTCGTTGTCATTTTACTTCTCACCTTGAAGGTCTTCTTCAGAGATTTTTGCCACGATTCTTTTGATGTCGATGTACATCGAATCGCCGCTCTCATTTACCCACTCGACATTTGCCCTGTCCATGCCTACCCGGAACAGTCCGAAGATGGCTTCATCTGAAACCCCATCCAAATCGACATCAAACTCTTTCTCCAGTGCCCTCGTGAAGTCTTTCTTCGCCCAGTTCTCCCAAGCTTCGCTCTGGGCTTCCATCTCCATCTCAGAGTGCAGATCGTAGTCGGCGAGAGGGTAGTCGTGGAGAGCGTTTAGAAATTCCGCGACCTCAGTCTCGACTTCTTCCGGAACCGATTGCATGTCAATCAAGACAGCGAACGTCCCGTGACCGCCGGGAGCATTCGTCCACCATTCGTCGAAGCCGTCAGAGAAGAGTTCTGAGAACGCTTTGTAGTTGGAGCGTTCGACGAGACTTCCGGAGTAGTCTGAACCGCCAAGAAGGGCGGGCAGTAAGTAGCGACCGGCCTGGTGGCGGTCTCCCGACGTGCGGTCGTTCCACCTCCCATATCTGACGCTTTTCAAATCGACGCCGTCGTGCAAGTCGACGGTTTTGTCGCTTGGCCCAACACTGATTTCAACCGTCTTTGCCATTTTATCACATCCTAGACGAAACAGGAACAAGGTGTCAAGTGCCAGGTTTAGCGACTTCCACCGAAAACCATATTCTTCATGCTCTCCCTTGGAATCCGAGTGGTCTTGCTCAGGCTGTCGTCGACGGGCTCCCTGACGACTGCCGATTGGCCTTGACGACGAGGCAGCAAAAACAGCAAGCCGAGCCCTCCTCCGACGATAGCAAGGGGAACCCACGGAATTTTCTTTGTGACGCTCCTGAGGGCCTTTTGTTCGAGCCAAGCATTGGCACCGTCACCACGGGACCAGCTCTTTGAAGACTCCTTCCCTGACAGCAGATCTAAAGCCACAATAGCCCCCTATCTCGCTTTTTTACCGAAGAAGTACCCGATGCCGCCAGCCAAAACCCCCGCCCCCAAATAGAACGGCCACCTCTTCTTCTTCATCGTCGCGACAATTGTCACTCTCTCCGTCACGACGACTCCAACTGGACGTCTCGATGTCGGTGACACAATCGTCCCCGGAGGTTTCTCAACACCCGCCCACTCATACGAATGAGCAGGAGGTGCCGAACCGCGGGCGAAGTTTCGGTGGGCCATGAATCACCCACCGACTTTCTTCGCTACCAACAACGCCCCAATGCCACCAAGACCCAGTATCGCAGCCCATTTCCAAGCGCCTCCACCGCTGCCGCCGCTGCTTGGAAGAGGAGGAAGCTGACTTGCTGGAGCCGTGGACTGTTGACCGGAGAGGCGTTCCCAGCGTTCACGCCACTTGGCGAGTTCGTGCATGCGCTCGACGGCGTTGTCCCAGTAGTTCCAGGCGAGTTTGATCTTATAGAACGGACCCTCTTTCCAGCTCTTGATGAACTGGTAGGACTCGTCTCGCCACCTCACCCAGGCATTCACGAACGTTTTGGCTTTGGGATTGTCCTTCACACCAGCGAACCAGTTCGTGATATCGATATTCAAGTTGTTTGCGTCGGTTCGCAGGGCAGCGAGTTTGATGTCGACGTCTTCAGTTGACGTCGTGATAGAGGCGCCAATGCCGCAGCTCCAATCGCGCGACACTTGCTCCCCAGATAAGATCGAAAATGCCATGGTTTCTCCTAGAAAACTCGATGGAGACTTCCCCGAGATGACGAACGAACGGAGAGACGCCTCCGAATGTCAGGATGAAGCGGCTTCTCTCTCTTCTTGTCGACCACAAAAAGGGCTGCGATTCCAACAGTCGAGACGATGATGCCTCCAATCAGAATTTTCGCCCATCCAGATCGAGGCTTGCCGCTATCGGATGAACCGCAACTCCAGTCTCTTTCAACTGTCCGCCCTCGTAGAATGTCGTATGCCATTTCAGGTTTTCCTTCCTCGATAAATACTGGCGATTCCAAGCAGCGCGAGAGCCCCGGCCGCCGCGAAGACTCCAGCCCCTATCGTGTTCTTCGCTCCGCGGATGTCGAAGCGGACGTCGTCAATCTTGTCATACAGGCGCTTCTGTTCCTTGACAGGGAATAAGATGCTACCAGAGTCGGAAGAGGCTCCGCAGCTCCAATCGCGAGCCGTGCGTCCCAAAATCACATCGAAGGCCATCGCCACTTTCCTTTCAAAATCCGATCTGAAACTCGGCCGCTAGTTGAGTAATCGGAGCCCCCGGACCCAGCGCAAACCAGAAGGCGTTTCCAGGCACCTCTATAAGAGGGCTCGTTGCTCCGGCGGCAACCGTGGCAGTCTCTATAATCGCCGCCTGATTTTCGGGAGCGAAGAAAAGTATCGAAACGGCCACGCCTGCCTGTGGCGTTCGCAAGATTCGAACCGACTTTGCGAACGGAGGAATTGGGAACAGATCTTTCAATAGAGGACTCCCAAACGGTTGAGCCGCCCCAGGCGATATATAAAGATGGACGGTTCTCGTCGGATTCTTGGCGGATGGCCTGGTGAAGTAGTCGACGTGAGCCTGGACGTATGTAGATCGCGCTCCCACCAATGAGATTGGAGCGCTGGTCAGCGCTGCCCCGTTCGGAATTCCACTTGCGACTCCGTCGATTGTACTGGGAATGAGGTTCCCGTCGTTGCGCGCGTAGACCCTCAAAGTCCCAGCCGGCAATGACAAAACGGTTCCACCATCCTGAGGCTCGTGGCCAGCAAACCCTACGCGCCCCAATGGAACATCTACCTCTACCCGGGTAAAGATCGAACCGTTTCCGAACTCAAGAATAGCTACGATTGGACCCCCAAACGAAAGGCCAGCAACCGGAGGATTGTTCAAATACCTGTTGGTCAGCGTGACCGTGACCATTTGAGCCGTCGGTGACAAAGAGTCCAACGGCAAAATCCTAGGAGGGTTGGTCTCGACATCAATGGTCGGCGCTTGCTGGGGATTGCAAATAACACCGTTGCCAAGATTGTTGTCGCTGTCGTCGAGAAGACGGTTCTTTTGAACGCCACCTCGACCAAACCTGTCAGGTCTGTCTTTGCGCTGAAACGCTTCCTCTCGTATCGCGGCGAGAGTTTGAGTTTTGTCCATGGGGACTGAGTCCTTTCGAGTTCTACTTACCCGAGATAGCTATCGTGAGTTCTTGGGCGTGCCCTCTTACTAGAGTTCTGCCATCTCCAATGACGACTTCAAGTCTGCTGAGTTGGTCGTCGATATTGAAGAAGGTCGCACGTCTCCTGCTCGGCGAATATCTTTCGCTATTTCGGCTAAACTCCGCAATATTTTTTCCGATCTGTTCAACGGCCACGCCGAGGTTCTCAATGAAAAGGCGTGGATAGTCGACGGAGTCTGTGATCTCCTCAGAGTCTTCACCTTCGGCTTCATTTTGACCATTGTCGTCTCCCACTTTTTTCACCCGTGCTCATTTGTGGTTCTCAGATTGGAGGACGAAGCTTTCGGAGCCGGTTCACAGCTGTCTCAAAGTGAAGCTCGGCTGCTCGCTCTCCGTATCTTCTTGCCAAAACTCTTCCATCTTCCGCTTCATCAAGCGTCAGCTTCGTCTTCAACTTCAATTCGACGAGCTTGGCTTTCTCAGCAGCAGGAGTCTTTGACGGCTCCATTGTTTTTTTGATTGCAAGCGCGACAACGCCTGCAACCAAACCAACAGCTAGAAGAACAGGGAGCAAGTAATTCCTCCGAGGCTAGGTTTTCTTTGAAGGTCTGAACAAAGGCGTCGCTCGAAGTGTCGTTTGGTGAGCGTAGTTCGACCCACGCGATCGAATGCCCTCGCGGTAGTTGGCGATGGGGTCTGAAGTCGCCAGCAACAACGCCCTCACCCCCTCCTTGAACGCCCCCCCAAGACTGCGAATGGCCGGTAACGGCGCCCCGGGCATCGACGACAACACCGCCCCAGTGTCAATCGGAGGCATCAAAGCCGACACCTCCGCCGCCAGCCGCGGCTTCCCGAGAGCCATGGCCAGGTCCCGAGCCCGTCGAGCCTCGCCCTGCGTCGCCGTGCCATGCTGCACCTTCGCGTACAACCCCGCGAACTCCTCGTTGGCCTTCACAGCCTCGTTCGTATCGAGCTTCTGCCCACGGGCCTCCGTCGCCTTGTCCCTCCACTCTTTTTGAGCAGTGGGTTTCGCCGCAGTGGCCGCCAGAATCGCGGAAGCGGCAGTGAGCGCCACGGCGGCCTCGACAGCCTTCGAGTCGCCGGTTTGAGCGGCGACGCCCACCCGCTCCGCGATGCGCTTTGCTTCGGGGTCGCCCGCTCTCGCCCGTTCCACTAACCCCGTCGCCTCAGCCATCTCGGGCGACATCGGAAGGCCCCTCTTCGCGTTGTCGAGGGCTTGGACAGCGGCGAGGTTGCCGGCCGAATTGATGCCGCTCGGGTCGCCCTTCGCCGCCCTCTCCAACGTTTCGTTGATTACCTTCTGAGCCGCAGGATTTCCAGTCTGCGCCGAGGCCGCTACCGTCGCCGCGTTCTTGATGCCCGTCGTAGCCGAACGCAAGCTCCTTGCCTGCAAGGCCAAAACCCCAGCCTCTTTCTTGTCCCCAAGACGATTTGCCATTTTCGCGGCGGCCAATGCCTCTTCCCGCGTTGCCACGCCCGCGCTCACTTTTTTCTTCAAGCGCAGGTATCGCTTTCGAGCCTCCGCTTCGGCAACAGCTCCACTCTTGGGGGCAACAACCTTGCCTGTTGCAATGGCTCTCTCGGCCGCTGCGGCAACCTTCAGACGCTCATGCGCCCGCTTCGCGTTCGGTTGTCCCTTTTTGGCGGCAGCTTCAACGATGCGAATCTGTTTGATCGCAGTTCGATTTCCTTTGCGAGCCCGCGCCACCAGCTTGCCGGCGGCGACAAGATTGCGAGCTTCACGAGGGTTCTTGGCTGCGAGTCGAATGTTTCGCGAGACCTTCAAAGCCGCAACCGCGGTCATGGCTTTCTTGTCGCCCGAATGAGCCCTGGCAACGGCCGCTGCGATGCGAGCCTTGGCTTTTCGATCTCCGCGAGCAGCTTGACGCTCGATGTGCGCGACCTTCGCGAGCTGCCGCTTGCGCGACATGCGAGCAAGGCGGTCGCCAGCTCCCGACTCCAGACGCTTGCGAATCGCAACGCCTTGACGGTTACGAGCCTCGGCCTTGGCCTTGCGTGAGATGGCGCTGTTCTTGGCGTGAACGGCAATCTTGCCGGCCTTGACCGCGTTCAAATCTCGCTGGGCTTGGTGGTCTCCACCTTTGGCCTTCTTCTGCATCTTCGCGATGGCAAGACGAGCCTTCGGGTTGTTCTTTTTGGCAGCTCGATAGAGCGTCGCGCCGGCACGAATCTTCATGCCCATGGGCGTGTTCTTCGCAGCCTCGGTGACAATCTTCTTCGCCTTGCCATCTGGCATGGCGCCAACAAAGTCGCCAACAAAGTCGCCCATCTCATAGACCTTCGAAGTTTTCATATGTCCCATCCCTTCGGATTCGGCTTCATCTTCCGGAGCCTCCCCCGGAGCTTGCGATTCAGTCTCAGCTTCTTGAGCCGAAGCCTCCGACTCGGCGGCCTGAGCCTCTTCTTCTAGCGCTTGCCTTTCAGCATCAGTAGCCGCCAGGGCGGCCTGTTCCTTTTTCATGGCGGCAAAGCGTCGTTTTCGAGCGGCGATGATTCGTGCTTGTCGAGCCTGGGCGGGGGTTTGTTTGCTCTTGCTTCCAAAGATCTTCCTTTTGGCGTATTGCGCCCCCTTGTACGTTCCGTAGGCCAAAGCGGCAACGGGAAGTGTCGCGACAGCAAGAGCCTTTCCCCATGTCAAACCGATGAGGTCGTCATTCCCTGACAGCTTCGACGCGGCCATCTTCTTTGCCATGCCACGACGGGCGAGCTTGGTCATGTTGGCCAGATGAACTTTTTGCCCCTGGCTGAGCTGCCACTTGTTCTGCTGCAAGTAGAGACCGAGCTTCTTGGGGTTTCCAGTGGCGACTGCGATCAGTTTGATCCAATCGTTCTTTTTCAAACTGGGAGCGGCTCCCAAAAAAGTGCCCCTGGCACCTCGCTCGTCATGGTAGCCAACGGTTCCGCTCATCCCCGCGTGCAAGTTCGCGTGAAGCTTCGAAAGCAACGCGCAGTTCTTGAGACAACGCTTGAGAACCGCCACCTCTTCGGGCGACAGTTTCTCGCCGGCTTCCAACTTCGCAAGCAAAGCCGACGATGCTGACTTTGTTCGAGTCGCAACCGCAACGCCTTCATGAACAGCCGCAGCCGCTGCCGGAGGAGCATCCTCTCCCATCCCGGAGACCTGAGCCTCAATGTCCTTGAGGCGGGCCTCAAGCTCGGATGACTCTTGCGTCGCGCTCTGCGCCGCTTGCTTCGCAGTCAAAGCTCGCTCGCCCTCTTCAAGTTCGCCTCGACGCTGAGCCGAATACTTGATGTTCTTTCTCTTGTCTTCCTCGGCCTTCTTCCCAGCGTCGATGAAGTGCCGTTGGCGAGCAGACTTCGTCCAGTACATGGGGTTGAGCTTGTGAAGCCACTGCCCGGATTCAACTTCGCTACCTCCCAAGATTTCGGTCGGGTTGTCACCCAAAATCTCAGTGGTGAAGTCGCCCAAGGTCGAGTCGGAGCCAAGGACGCGGAGGCTTGAGTTGCCGAGGACCATGGAGAATTGGTCGGATTCACTGTCTTCGGCGTCGCCGAGAACCATCGAAAACTCGTCGTCTTCTCCCGAAAAATCGGCCAAAGGGTCTTGGATGCTCCGGTAAAGTTTTCCGCTCTCGTCAGTCATTTGCTCTTCCTCCGAAGCCGATGGCTGTTCTTGCGCCTCTGCTTCTGTTCCTGGCTCTTGTTCTTGTTCTTGTTCCGACGGAGCGCCAGGAGGCGGCCCTCCAGCCGCCGCTTGGCTGCTCATCATCACCTTCAAACCAACTAGCGAAGCTGCAATGGCGGCGGCCGTTGCCGTCGCTAAAGCCGCGATTTCTACCCCGGTGAAACCGACTTCAGATGCTTCGTTGTTGATCGAAAGAATGTGACCCGGTCCATAAATACCTGAGACTCCCGTCCCGACGAAGCCCAAGACTCGCCCTCCGAATTTCACGAGGGGATTCCGATGTCTCAGCATTGACGAGATTGCGATCTTATTTGCCGCGGCGAAGTCCGCCCGACTCGGCCTTGCTCGCCCGCCCTTTTTGGCCAAAACCATGGCCGTATTGTTGATCGCAGGACGAATCGCTCGCTTGATGGGAGTCGCAGCCGCCGAGGCAACGGCCTTGGCAACCGCCGCCAGTTTGCGAGTCGGCCAGGTCGCGACTTTGAGGTGAAGGCGACCGATTTTCAGTCCTAGCTTCCCGACGTTCTTCGCAACGGAGCCAGCTCGTCGAGCAGCGGAGCCAGCGGCACGCCTTACGCCACGAAACAGCCGCTTGGGCCTGAGACTGAAACCTGAGTCGGTACCAGCACGCTCGATTTGTTCTTCCTCAGATAAGTTTCCGTACATCGAATCCTCCAGAACTTCATCCATGCCGTTTTGCCGAGCCTTCATCTTCTGAAGTAGGTATTCAGTATGATCTGGGTCGTCCACCCAGCGCATCTTGGGGTCGAGAAACGGCGTCTCAGCCAAAATCTCCTGCTCCTCAAGCGACAGAGGTGCCATGTATTTCATGGTCTCATATGCCTCTTGCTCCGAAAGCTCCGCCTGAGGCTCGGTGTTGTCAGGCTCTTCAAGCGAATCCAGAGTCTCCGCCTCGTCGAACGCCGGAGTCATGGTCGCGTAGCCGTCAGGCGACATCATTGGATCGTCATCAACGGCTTCAACAGCCGTGTCCATCAAATGCTCTTTCATGAGACCTGTCTCCAGACGCATTGACCCTGAGGGTCAATGCCTATGAGCTGATACCCGGCATAGCCACCTGGACCCAACGGCCCATAGATTTGAACGCCTGCGATGTTTTTGCTCCTCGCAACAACGCCCTCGGCATGGCTCTTGGCTTCTTCGAGGCTGGCAAAGCCGCCCTGTGAAGACCGAGACTGCGAGGTCGCGTCAGTCCCCGGATTAGCCGGCATGTTCACGAGAAACTGTACCGTCCACGGCGAGTTCATCGGGTCCTTCTTCGAAGTGCGGCTTGTCGTTCTGTTGATCGCCCTGGTCGCGCACCAGGGATGGACACTGAGATTCCCTTGCGCTTGAGGTCCCAGTCCGTTGCCTTCTTGGCGAGAAAAACGTGCTTCGCGTCGGGTCGGCCGTTGCCTCCAGCCTTCTTCGAAACAAGACAGGCCCGTTTCCAGATCGCAGCCCGATAAACGTCGTTGGGAACGTCAGCCCCCACCGAGATAAAGGCCGGGAAGTAAAACGGAGAACGCTGGCGAGCCATGGCACCTGTCTCGGCGTCTCCACATCCCCCTGCCAGAATTTCTTGATCTTCTGACGATGCCAACGCCGGCTGAGTCCTCGGCTTCGAAGCTGCCTGCTGCTTTCGAGCGTTAGCATACTTCAACGCCTGCATTGCGAGAGACATCGTTGGGCTCATGACGGGAGCGACGGTGGAGAGGAGCCCGAGGCCCTTTTTCAGCTTGTCAAAGAGACCGGAGACATTTGAGGAACGAACCACGGCCAGAGCTTGCTTCGGGTGTCGCCTCACAACAGCCGCGGCAACCTTCATTTGACGCTCAGTTGGAGGTTTTCCACGTGACAAAGCCCTTGCTGTGGCGGCAATCAACAACGTTCGATCTAAACTTGTCATCAAAAAATACCGTTGGTCCTGTCGAATCTCTCGGTGGTGCCGGGGAAACGCTTTCGAACCGAAGCGTCTGCTACCCAACTTTCCACTCCGCCTTCGCCTGCCGCGTGTGATACGCCAAGGAGTCCGGACAATGAGCACCCGACAACACCTCGACCCCCCTCCACCCGTGCTCCGACGAATTTCCCGACCCTCGGCGCCGCGGCTCGCATCGAGCGAACAAAAGCAGCGTACTGCAAAGGCATGCTCCCAAGAAACTTGTCCTTCGTCAAGGGCAGCAGGAACTCCCCGACCCAAACGCCGGCCTTGTCGCCATAGACGCCCTTCCCGGCACTCGCCATGAAGCCGATGTCTTTCAGTCGGCGAGCGTCCATCTGAAACGCTCCCAGGCGATAGCGGGGCGACACGTATTCCTTGGGTGACGTGGCCATGACCGAGACGAAGCCTTCCCAGGGGCCGAGCAGGACGCCGGGGAGGGGAGAGGGCTTGTCATTTCCTTTGGGCTTGGTCGCCGAGAAAAGCCGTCCGAGGAGGAAGCCTCCGAGGGTAGCCGGTATAAGAAAGGTGGCTTTCACGGATTGACCTATTGGTTACCAAGCGACGCTTCGCAGATTCAGGCGTTCTCGGCCGCCCTGGCTTCGACCTCGAACTTGTTACCGGCGTAGCCGTTCAGATCTTCCTCGCGAATATACTCCACCGCAAACTTCGGCAGGCCAATCCACGCTCGCGTGGTGACCGGCAAGAAACGCAAATACCACGGACATCGCCGCGCCTGCTGCTCGATGTGTCTCTGCTCGTGGCGCTTCAAACGCTCGTTGGGCTCAACGAAATAGAAGACGGCGCCTCCAATCGTGACGGCCGCAGGCTTCGGTCCGCTCTTGTTCAACAGGTCGATGACCGTCGGAACGTACTTCGCGGCGAGTGAGCAGGCGTAAACTTTGACGTCCATCTTCAGACCTTCCCTTCTGTTGACCGCTTTTCAGCGTCTCTGTTGCATGAAGTGAGCCTTCGCAGCTCGCTCGGCTTTTTCTCTTGTCCGGTAAATCTTTCTGTTCGACTTCTTCGTGTCGTCTCGTTCCCAAAGGAACCCCTGGGAACCAACCTCGACAATCGTGTAGGGAATCGCAAAGACTCCGCCCTCCGAGACATCGACTTCAGGGAGTGAGTTTTTGTTGTTCACTATCTTTCCTGAAAAGCTTGGGAGTGAGGTGAAAAGCGAGCGTAAGAAGCCCTGCTGCCAAAATCCCGTCGCCCACGGTTTCGACCACACGGTCAGAGGCGATGTGGCCTAGCATCGAGACGCCAAGGCCTCCCACAGATGTCGCAGTCGCCAAGGTCAGTTTTCCCGATCGAGTTTTCGCTACTCTGTCGATGACAGCAGCTCCCCCTGCTCCAATCAAAGCTACGCCACCAAGATGCGCGACTGTATGCATGGCTCTTGCCCCCGCCATCGAGAGCAAATCATTTGAAGTCAGTTCGAGCATGGAATGAGCCGGGATTAAAAAGACGTTCAGACATACACGTTGGCCGGAGTCCCAACGCCGTAGACTTGACCATCGACGTTGTTTTGGGTGACATCGACTGGGACTCCTCCAGGATGATAAAGACCGCCGTCGAAGGTGACATCGGGAGCGCCGGGCACCTGAACGGTCACGGGCTGGTCGACGACAATCAGCCCCTTTTCGTCACCGTCGCCCCCACGTAGGTTGACCTCGGAGGCCGAAGCCGGACTCGTGATTTTGACAGCCTGGTCAGGGTTAGGGAGACCTCCGAAGGCCTCATCGGCGACATTGACCAGTCCGGGATTTGTGACGTCAGCCATAGGAGGTGTCCTTTCAATTTTCAGATGAAGACGTTGGCAGGTAGTCCTGTACCAAGTGGTATTTGGTCTTCCACCTCGAACGTCCCAAGAAACGGCGGAGCTGGAGTTCCAGTTCCGATGAACGGATTCAAGACTCCGTCTGTTGCCTGGCTGAGCCCTTGCGAGAGTCCGATTGAAGCCGAGACGGCGTCGTCCGGTGGAGGCGGTGTGTCGGTTGAAGGAAAGGCGTTTGAGGTGATGCCGGTCAGCTCATTGATCACTTCGAATGACTCGCGAGAAACGTCGAGCGACATTGAATCGCCAACAGCCGGGTAAGGCCCGAGACCAGGAAGCACCGGAGTATAATCCGCGTACACGACATTGAAGCTGGCCAAGGTCACAACAAGAATCTGGCCAGCGATCGCGGAGGGAAGGAGAACAAGCAACTCTCGGCCCGGGATGGGAACGCCATACGGCGCCAAGTTGGTGTTCAAGGTGATTCGGCAGTTACGGGTAGCAGCCGTGATACCACCGCCCGTTGCGGAGTCGACAATGGCGGTAATTGCGACGGTGATTTCAGCTTCAGGCGTCGGGCTGGTTTGAAAGCTTCCAACTTCGGTGACCAAGAACTCGTCGGCGAACGGGTCGGTTACTTCGTCTTGAACGTCGACCTCGATCTCGACTGGCGTCGCGAAGCCCTGAGAAAAAGACGGGGGAAGAGCCGGCTGGCTTGCGACGTCCACCTCGACTGACAGTGGCAAGGCTTGTGGGGGCTGGCCTGGTATTGGCCCGGCGAAGAGGCTGGCTGAGAGGAGGTCGCCGAGGTTGGGAGGCAGGGCTTGGAACGTGGGAGGGATAGGCGGGTAGGCCTGGTCCTCCACGTTGACCATGTTCGGATCTGTTATGTCAACCGGCAAAGCCATCAGTCATCCCTCCCCCGAAGTGTCGCCTGGTGAGCGTAGTTTGACTTTGAAACCCAGACGGAAACTCACCCCCGACGGAAAAAACCACTCTTCTTGCGAGTCGCGGGGCGGGCAGCGTGAGCAGGATGAGAAGGACGCGAAGTCGCGGCCTCAAGCTGCCTTTGCTGCGCCCCCTTGGCGCCCATCTTGTACCCCAGAATCGTCGCGCCAGCCGCCATGGCACCGTCACCAAGAGCGTTCATGCCGACCAGATTGAGAGCGGCTCCCGCACCGAGCGCCACGAGAGGGACGGTCTTCGAATCTCGCCGCTTGCCGGCGACGAGGCCGACGGTTGCAGCTGTCGAGGTCACGACGGCCGAGCGAGCAGGGCCGGAGGAGCCGAGGCGCTTGGCCGCGGCGAGGATTCCACGAGAACGGAGCATGAGTGCCATGGGAGTTTTCCTTTTCGAAAGTGGTTAGTTGGAAAGTGGTTTTTCGCCTGCTGCAAGCAGGGCGGCGTCGACTTTGAGCTGAGCTTGTTCTTCTCGGTCGGCTTCCTGCTGGGCGCGTAGAGCCTCCCACGATGAGGTGTCCTCGCCGGACTCGTATGCGGCTTTGGCGTCCTCCAATATCTTGGCGGAGGCTGAAATTTGGTCTGGAGTCGGATCGGCACCACGCTTTCGAGCCTGAGCTACCAACTCTTCTATTGTCGGAAGTTTCATGAAATCTTTCTCCTTTTACCGCCCGCGGAAGTTTACAACGCCTCGTGCTCGACGGAACCTCCCATGATCAAACTGGCCGCCGTGCCGTCATGTTCGATTGACACGGCGAATCGCTCGTTCAAGCCAAATGCCAATGCCAGCGCGGCACCGGCTGGAATGCCACTCGATCCGGTCGGTATCGTGGCAATCAACGCCGAGGTGGCGTCGTCCAGGTTTAGTAGGCTGATTGTCAGCGCAGTCCCGTCAGTGACGACGCAGTCTGTGATCCAAAAATGACACTCCTGGGCCTGGCTGCCTCGGTAAAGAGGATACTCAGCACCATCGTCAACATCCAATACCGATTGTGATACACCGCCGTTGTTGGCCAGAAAATAGGAGTCGGCGCCCATGGCCGTTGCATTGACGGAAAATGGGTAGTTGGTGAACACAGCCGGCACAGGATTAGTGCCGCCTGTGACATGACCTTTTGCATCGACCGTAACCGAATCGTAGGTATCAGGAACTACGGCACTGTCGTCGTGCGAAATGTCCGGCGTGGCTCCTCCACTCGACGACAAGGGAGCGGTGGCGGTCACACTAGTAACTGTTCCAGCGGCCGGAATCTGCGGCGACGTTATCCAATTGACGTAACCAAAATTTCCCGAAACGCGTTCGACGTAGCCGATTGGAATCGCAATAGCCGGAGCTGTAGTCGTCGCAAAGCCGGGCGTGACGTCCGATACGTAGGCCATCAATCCGATGGTTGGCACGGCGCCGAAATTGACAGGTACGAGGCCCGACTTGACGCACAATCCTTCCGTCGCAATCGCTGGAGAGGTGACGCAGACGCCTACGATCCCAGTAACGTTCGGGACGGAATCGGCGAACGCGCGGACCATGCCTCCGCCGGCTCCCGCAGACCTCATAATCACGTTGGCGGTTAGAGCCGTCCCATCGTTATTGAGCAATGGCGCGGAAGACAGGTTGACCGTGGGCGAGGTGACGCCACCGGCTTTGTAGATGATGTTGCCGGCGACGTCGCAATAGTTGATGTTGTCGAGATTCCCGGCTGTAGCAATGCAATAAGCCGCGTTCACGACCGTCTGGAGTCTGATGTCGCCCAACGCAGCCGTGGGCGAGCTGCCGCCTCCCCAGCAAACAGATACATTGCCTCGGAACACAAGGAACGCCAAAACTACGTTTGTATTTCCTCCGTCCACGCTGGTGTTCTGATCAAAAAGCACATGGCCTTGAGCCGAACTCGTGTTTCTTATTTCGATCAAAGGCCCCGTACAATTTCCAAAGTCCACGCCCTGAATACTGCCGTTCCCCAGCGAGATGCCTGAAACTGTAGCCTGCGTAACTCTGACAGGTCTAACCGTGGCGCTGACAGTGCCGATCGAGTTACTTCCGGAGCTGAATCTCGCGTCTACCCCAGCCACGGCTATCGATCCTGCGGCCAGTGAGTACGAGCCGATCGCGGAGACCGTGATCCGTCCTATGTACCCGCTGCTGGTATTTGCGACAGACGCTCCACTAACATGCGTGGTAGCGCTTGCCACGCGCTGGCCCATGCCAGTTAAAACTGTAGTGGTGCCCACTTCCTCGCGCGACAGCCTAGAGGCAAAAAACGTTATATTCCCTTGAGTCACCAGTGTAGAGGCGTATGTGCAAAACGAATTTCGATAAGACACAGATTCAGCAGAAATACTACAAGCCGTCTTGGCGTGTACCCCCGTCATCTGGAACAGATCGTTAACGCCTATGTTGTGCGATACGCTCCCGAACAGTGCTCCAGGTTGCTCAATGAAAAAAACGTCGTCGACTGCCGGGGCGGCGGGCAGGTCGGTTCCAGGCACAACCGAGTCGATGCCGTTTTTGTTGATATGGGCCGCAATGTTTCTCAAGGCGACCGTCGGGGTGGCAACGTCAAACCGTATTCGCAGAGATGAGATCGAAGAGAAACCCGCTATCTCGGCAGGCAAAGCCGGAGCGCCCCCGCCGTTGAGAGTAATACCAATGAGCGACGCGGCGGTAGAGCCCACCCCGGCGTTGTAGCCGGCGGCGTTCATTCCGGTGGCGGTGACGCCTTGGCATATGATCTTATCGGCGGCGGTGTTGGTCCAGTCCGACCCTCGTACTACGATTGTCCTCCACCCACTGAGATTGTTCGCGAACTTCCAGTCCGCGTCAGCCGTGTTCGCGATGTTGCGATAGTCGCCAGCCTTGAATAAAACAACCAACGTGGCATCGTTGCCAGCCCTCGTCATCAGTTGAGACATTCGCTCGGGCGTCTTGAAAGGAGTCAATACTGCCGCAGCCAAAGCTGCCGCCATCGTCAACGCGGGGGTGGCCAGAGGAAGCGAATATCCTGGTCGAGCAAGAAGGTCGCCGGCAGGAGTCACCCCGTTGTAGTCGGCGGCGTAGACGACAAATGAATCAGGAGTCGGGAATGGTGTATGCCGATGGTCCGATCGGGACGCCGTAACCGCAACCCCGTCCGTCAGAATGACATTGTCTTGGCTGATAGGACCAAACCCTGCACTCGGCGTGACAGTGTCAGCAACAGCTCCACCAAGCGTGATGGTTGTCGGCCCGGTGACTCCCGATCGAACGTTCAACCTCACATACCTCGTGACCTGCTCGATGATGACGGGAGCAAACGGCGAACCGTTTGGCAATAAACTCTGACTCGCGAATTGAGCGAGTGGAGCGAAGTTCACTCCGTCAAGGCTTCCCTCAAGAAGAATGTCGCCACCCGAGAAAGCTCCGTCGCAGAACATCGAAAAGCCGGGAAAGTACCCCGTTGGCGGTACCACCGTGAACAGATCGACAATTGCCTGTGGTCCGGTAACCCCAGGGTTGAGCGTCGCGAATGCGACGAAGGCATTCAGAGTGAGAGAAGTGCCAGCGCCAGTCGTGATGGACACTCCTCCATCAGGTGACCGTCGCCTCACTTTCAAGAACCTCACAACAACGCCAGTGGCCTCGTTGAATGGTCCTCCTGCCTGAGCACTCAAATGCGGTACGAACGAGAACGTCTGCTTGACGTCGCCACCACCCTGAAACATGGCCAGCGGCACGTAGTTCACGCCGTTGTGGCTACCGAGAATGATGTACGAGCCCGAGAACGCCCCCGAGATTTCTACCGACTTCAGACCCACGGCAGCCGACACGTCAGTGGCCGCTCCGTCCGTCCCGTCATTCGCCGGAACGTTCAATGTGAAGACTAGATTTTGGCCCGCGTAGTCCATTTTTCAGTTCTCCTAGTGCTTTGAGTACCCGAGCAGTCGTCGGGTCTCCTGAGTGTCTGATTTTGGCGAGAAGCAACCCTCGGCCCTGCTCCATCCAATCAACGAATCGACATCGAACTCGCCTTCGCCAAGCGGAATTTCGTTGGCGAGATATGCGCCGAGTTCGAGGTCGCCCAATGTCGCCGCCACGCCCTCGGGTGCCATGCCCTTCGCGAGCAACTTCAGAACTTCCTTGTCGAACTTCTCGCCTTTGCCACCAGCGTAGCCTGAAGGTTTCTCCGGATCTACGACCATGACGTCAGGCTTCTTCGCGTACTGAATCACGATGGGAAGCTGCCCCAGGCGCATCTTCTCGACGTTGTTGTTCTCGGCGTACTGACTCTCACGACCCATGCCAAGTACCAAGCTCGGGTCCTCCAAGCGTCCGTCGCCGGTCAAACACAGAGCATGGTAGTGGTAGTTCCCTTGAGGGCCGCGGCGCCACTTGGCGAATGGCTTGGCCTTGATGCCTCCCTTGACCTTCTGCCAGCCGGCCCACGAATCTTCTCCGGCCACCTGGGGAAACCTTGGGTCGGCCCTTTCAACTTCACCTTTCCCGTCGGTCGCGGGTGAAGACTTGTTCCATGTCGTTTTGCGGGCGTAATGCCAGGGGAGTTCGCGGTATTCAGCGACGCGGTAACACGCTAAGTCTTCACAATCACCCCAGACACCAGAGTAAGTTCCTTTGCCCATCACGCCTGAAAGTAGCGACGGAATGTCAGGCCAAATCTCCGTGCCTTTTTCTGTCTCATAATGAACTCCCGACTTGTACAACGTCGGGTAAGAAAGCTGGATGAGGCCGCGGGACTTGAACGCATCCATCTGGCGAAGGTGGGTTTGGTTTACCCTTACCAAACCCTCCATGATCCAAAGCATCCTCAGCTGGGACCAAATTTGGTCCCAGTCCCCTCGGAACATCTGGAGCCGTAGCTCTATCTTTGGCATCCCCATAGCAGATCAACCCCTATCGAAGTAAATCTTCCCGTCATCTCCAACGTAGGCGTAGACCTCGCCAAACTTATGAGACGCCTCGGTCAAAGTGTCTCCCACTTCTCCGTAGTTGCGATCCCAAAACCCAACTCCGTGCCTGTTGCGAGTCAGCCAGAAGTCATGGCCGTTCTGGTCGTCGTCCGCTCCAGTCCCGTCCAATGCGGCTCGGTTCTCCTTGATGAACTTGTTCACGTCAGAGATAGCCTTGGCCAGCGACTCGTCCGAGATGTCGTCGATTGAATAGTTCTTGTCGAGCGGCTCTCCGCCTGAGTCATCCGAGTTGTCATTCGATGACCAAAGAGCCGCTACGAGATACCCCCGAAGAAAATCAGACGAAGTCGGTTCTGGGAGTTTTTTTGGCATTGATTAGGCCGGAGCGTTGAGCGGAGGTGAGAGTGTCGATCGCAAGATCAAGAGATCGAAAGGAGAGTCTTGCAAAAAAGAGTCTCCTCCTCCGAATGCAAAGATACGGATTTGGAGTTGGGTATTGCTAATCCAAAGAGTCAACGATGACAGGATGTTGCTTGTCGAACCTTGTGTAATCTGGACGAAGGCGAGCGGGCGGCCCGCTGCTTGGCCTAAATTGCTGGGCAAATTGACGAGGTAGACGCCTTGAGATGGCTTTGAGGTGACGACGCCACTGTTTAGATCTGGGCTCGTACCGTCCTCGTTCACGTGAACGTAGGCGACGGGAACCGGAACCGCACTGGCAAAAGCAAGACCTGGCATCAGAATCTCCTTCGGTCAAGCCGGGGCATTGAGCGGCGGCGAAATGGTCGTTCTCAAGATCAAAATGTCAAACGCGCTGTCAATCAACGCGCTCGGATCGTCAAAAAAGAAAACTTCAATGATCGAAGCGGACAGCTTGTTCACCTCGACAGACTTACATTGAGGCCCTCCAATGCCAGGCTCCTCATTGGGCGTCACGAAGACCAAGTTCCTGTTCACGTCTTGCGTGATTCCTCCAGGCAGAAACACCCTGTAAGAACCGGCCGCCGTGCGCGTGCTCGTGACTCCACTGTTGGTGTCCGCCGAAGTACCGTCATCTCGAACGTGGGCGTAAGCCACAACGGCAAGATTGGCGGCGGAGAAATTGAGACCCGGCATTTATCGTTCCCTTCGAAGTGTCGCTTGGTGAGCGTAGCTCGACCCAGAACTTTTCGGGATCTCTCGGGAAGAGAGGATGTTCACCCTCTTCCCGAGAGACTATTCAATTTTCGTATCTGCGTATCCGCTGAGTGCTACTCGACCGCCGGGCCGACGATGCCGCCCTGGAAGTTGCGGGCCGCGGGATTCTGATTGGTGACGGAAATCGTCACGAACATCGAAATCTGGCAGGTGTCCATTTTCAGGCGGACACCAAACGCGACCTCGGTGAACATGACGGCCGGCAACGCGCCGGTCGACACCAACTGGGAGTTCTTGCCGACCTTCAGGTCTGTGATCAAGAAGTCAACCGCCAAGTTCGACGGCACGACCAACCGCTCGGGACGGAAGATGACCTGCGGTTGCACGTTGATGTTGGCCGAAGAGCTGCCAGCAACAGACGTCGACCCCAAGCCGAGCGCGTACTCACGAGAGTTGCGCGGAGGCACCCCTCGCAAGAGAGCGCCCGCACTCACACGCTTGCGCATGAGAGCCGTTGCCGCGGCAGCCTGCCGAGATTGTTTCCGCTTTCGCAGAGCCAAGAACGCCGCGACCGACAGACCGGCAGCCGCCGCCGCCGCCGCAATCTTCCCCTTGTTTCGACTGAGGAAGCTGTCGCCCACGAACGCCCCCGAATCGTCGTCGCCATCGAGCAACGCTCCGAGAAGGTCTTCCCCATCGAGTTCATCGCCGAGAATCTCGGTGTATTCAAACCCCAAAGAGTCGTCTCCGGCCACGAACTCGCCAAAGAGATCGTCCCCATACATTTCAGGTACCATGTCGTTCTCCTTCAAATGAAATTTTGAAAAACAATCGAACAAAAAGGGCGAGGTATGTTTCCATCCCTCGCCCCTCAGTCACATCACCTAGGCCGGGGCTCCGGTCGGGGGCGTGATGGTCGTCCGCAAAATCAACAGCGAGAAGTCGCTGTCGATTCGGGTGGTGGCGGCGTTGGCCGGATTGCCGTCGAAGATGGCAATTCCCTTTGTGATCGGATCGCTGTCGTCCACCACCGCCATCTTCGCCACCGCACTGGTCCCCGCCGTCGCGTTGTAAGGACCCTTCGGCTGCACGAAGATGAGGTCTCGCGCCTGGCTCTGAGCCAGGTTCGCCGGCAGAATCGCGACGTACAGACCAAGCGCGGTCCGAGTTGTCGTGATTCCACTGTTCGTCAGCGTCGAGGCCCCTGCCACACCCTCAACTTCGGCGTAGGCAACGACCGCGAGATTTGCACCTGAAAATCCAAGACTTGGCATGTTCTTTTTTCCTTTTTTGAGGTTGAAGAATGGTCACCGGTCGTCTCGCTTTCGCGAGACGACCAGCAAGCCACGGCTTCGGTGGTTGTTACTCGACCGCCGGGCCGACGATGCCGCCTTGGAAATTGCGGGCCGCGGGGTTCTGGTTGGTGACCGAAATCGTCACGAACATCGAAATCTGGCAGGTGTCCATTTTCAGGCGGACACCAAACGCGACCTCGGTGAACATGACGGCCGGCAACGCGCCGGTCGACACCAACTGGCTGTTCTTGCCGACCTTCAAGTCGGTGATGAGGAAGTCAACCGCCAGGTTCGACGGCACGACCAACCGCTCAGGACGGAAGATGACCTGAGGCTGCACGTTGATGTTGGCCGAAGAGCTGCCAGCCACCGACGTCGACCCCAGACCGAGAGCGTACTCACGAGAGTTGCGCGGGGGCACCCCTCGCAGAAGCGCTCCCGCGGCAACACGCTTGCGCATGAGAGCCGCCGCTGCCGCGCGCTGGCGGTTTCCCCTGTTCTGCTGCTTGCGACGCAGGAAGGCTCCGATGATGTCGTCGTCGCCGACGAAAGCACCGGACTCGTCGTCGCCGTCGAGTTCGTCACCGAGAATCTCGGTGTACTCGAAGCCCAGAGAGTCGTCCCCCTCAAGCAGCTCGTCTCCGTACATTTCAGGTACCATGTTGGTTTCCTTTGATCTCAACCCTTGCGGGCTGTTTTGGTTTGGTTTTCTTGGTTTCTCTTTTCGTTCTTTTTTCACCAGACGAAGCCGGGGGCCTCGTCTCGCTTACTCGCGAACGAGCGAGTGAAGCTCTTTGTCGGCGATGCTCGAACCACCCGTCACTGGCGCGGCGGCCGAGTCCCCGAACACTCCCGCGATTCCCGAGGTCAGGCTTCCGCCCTTCTGCCAACGCTCCCCCACCCGGTAGCCGGTCGTCGTGAAGAACGACGCCAGGGCGCCATCGCCCAAGGCCGCGAGGTGATGGGCGTACGGCCGGGCGAACGGAATCAGACCCAGGACGTGAAACGCGGCTCCAGCAAGGAGGTCAATCGGCAACCCCAATGCGACGAGTCCTCCCTTGTCTTTGAACTTCCCTTGCAGGACGCCAAAGGTGAAGGAGGACAGGACCACTTCGCCCGTGCGTACCAGGCGAATGTCCTTGCGAAGGCTTGAATCAGCACCGCGCAGAAGGCCCCTGGCCCCCGAACGGTAACCACCAAGCCGGTCCATGACCGAAGCTCTCGTCAACATCAGTGCCATCTTTGAATCTCCCTGTTTTCCCTCGGTCTCGACCGTGGGAGTTTTTTGGTTTCCCGCCTTCACTCGTGAAGACGAAGCACCAAAACGTAGGGCGAGAGAGATTCTTTCGTCGAGAACTTTTTCGATGGCAAAGAAATCGGCGTTAACTGGTCGTTTTCAGCGAGAGCAACAACACTTCAATTCATGTTTCATGAACTGTGAAAATCTTCCTTGGCACCAAGATGGCCTTCATTGTTAACGATTGGGAACATATTCACTGAAGCTTGCGCAGTTCATGAATTGTGAATATCTTCAACAACGTGGCGCTCAAACCGCAGGATGTTCTGCTCGGACTCAAGCTTTTGACCCGAGAGAAACAAAAGAGCCTTGACCGTCCGATGACTGAGCTGTCGTTATCGATTGGGCTCTCGGTAGGTGAGGGCCACAACGCCGGCCAGCGTTTGAAGGCAGCGGGACTCACTTATGAGATCAGAGACGAGGTCAGAGTAAACACCAGGCGTTTTCTCGATTTCCTGGTGTGTGGAGTTCCCGTGGTCTTCTATGCCGAGAGGGGAGAAGTCAGTCGGGGAGTTCCGACCGCGGCTTTCGGACCGCCGCTTGTCGACAAGCTTTTGATCGAAACTGACGACATCGCTTTGGTTTGGCCGTCATCGAGCGGAAAGAGAAAGGGCGAGACGTTGTTGCCTCTTTATCCGACGGTTGTATTCGCCGCTGAGAAGGACCCAGACTTGTACGAACTTCTCGTGTTGGTAGACGCTTTGCGCGTCGGCCGCGCTCGCGAACGCAAGATGGCCACTGATATTCTCACCAAGCGTCTTGGTGGGGCGAAGAACGAAATCTTGCCAATTTCAGAGGAGAAAGTCGCATGACGGACATATCTCGCGTTGAACGATTTCCTGGACTTCACAAGGAGCCGGGGCAGCTTGTCCTCGCTGAAAGAATCCGAAGAGGTGAACGGCGTTGGGTCACTGCTATCCCTCAGATGATTTTCAAAGCCAGAACGCTGTCCTTCGGAGGTCCTGACGGCGTTTTCAAGCTTCACGACATTGTTGTCGGTCGAAACTCGCAGCTTACCAACGCGCCTTTATCTGGCCTTTCGATGGAAAGCTTTGGAAGCGGCAAGGGACCAGATCTTGGAATCGAGACCTGTCAGGTTGGGCAATCCTTCGAGCTTCTGGTTGAAAACGTATCAGGACGCGATGCAGGATTTGACTGCCTGGTGTTAGGAGACTCTGTCGGCTAAGAGCAATTGCCTATCCTTTGTGAGCGGCGATAGCAGCTTTAAGGTAGGTCTGAGGGTTCTGTTGGTGGCGGTGCCTCTTCTGGAGACCTTGAACTCGTTGCGGCCCAGTCCGCAACTGCGGTCCGGTAGTAGAGCCAGTCGGCTACGAGCCCATTGTGTTCGTAGTCGCCAAGCTCGCCTTCGCGTAGCATTCGAGTCAATTCAATACGCAGTTTCTTGCGGTCCAGCTTCATCAGCGCGGCAAGTTGGATTTCGGTCATATCCAACTTCATGCTCACCTCGTTCGCGGTCTCGGTCTCGACCGACGTATCGAGTGGGTTGACTAGCATTTCTCCCTCCGGTTCTCCGTGATAGGCAATCCCTCTGAGTCTGGCACGTTGCATGCTCCTTTGAAGCTTTTCAAGTGGGGCCATGGTCATGTTGAACAAAACGTGTTCCACGTCCCCTGCATCTACATCGTATTTCGCTGCGATTTTGTCAGCCAAACGACGTCTAGCTACTCGCGGATGCTTGAGGAGATCTTTCTCCCAGCGAACGTTGGCAGCATTTCGAGCGATATGACTGCGCTGCTTTCTCGACAGTGAAAGAGCCCGAGCTTTACCTCCCTTGAGGCCTCCGAGACGTCCCAAATCCGCCATTTTTTGAGACCTTTGCACCGCGCTCAAGCATAGCATGTCGAGGGTCTCCCAAGCTCGGTTAGTCGACGCCTTCCCAGTGCCCCCCGCCCCCTTGAGACCTTGGGAAGTACCCGACAGTTGACCATGCTTGCTCGACCAAGGTATACTCCTTGGTATGCCCGAGAAAAACGAGCATGCGGTAGCCCTTTCCAAACTTGGAAGTAGCAAGGGAGGCAAGGCTCGCGCAAAGAGTCTCACTGCCGCCGAGAGGTCGAACATTGCTCGATTGGCGGCTCAGGCCCGATGGTCGAGCTACGCTCACCAAGCGACACTTCGGAAGAAGATTTGATGCCGACTATCAGCAGGTTCTTCGGCATTACGATTCAGATGTACTGGAACGATCATGCTCCTCCTCATTTTCACGCGAAGAAGGGCAGCACCGAGTGGGTGTTTGGAATCAGAGACGGCGAGGTTATTGAAGCAGAGGGAAGATTCTCAAAACGAGACATAAAGTTGATTTGGGACTGGATAGATGCTCGGCGGGCCGAGCTACTAAGGAACTGGGAACTTGCAAGGAAAGACGAGACGCTCAATGAGATCGCCCCGCTTTAGAATCAGAAATGTAAGAGTTCTTGGAGATCATGTCCTGGAGCTAACCCTCACGAACGGCATGAAAGTGCTCCGTGATTTCAAGAAGTTCGTTGGCCAGAAGAAAATGGGAGTCCTTGCTCCTCTTGCCGATTCTAAGTTCTTCTCAAAAGTCAAAGTTGCAGACTTTGGAACTCTTGAATGGCCAGGCGAGATAGATCTGTGTCCTGATGTGATCATATGGGGAAAGAAGGGCCTGATTTCCAAGAAGGCCATGCAGTCCAAGGGTCTTTCTCCGCGGAAGACGGCCATATACTAGCGAAGTGTCGCTTGGTGACCGTAGGCCGACCGAAGTGTCGCTTGGTGACCGTCCCCCGTTGGGGACTTCCCAGGGTCGTAGGCCGACCGAAGTGTCCGGTGAGGCTTGTTCCCCAGGCGTGATACACTGCTGTTTTCAAGCGAGGTGAGTTGCCATGGGTTTGTACACCATCACGGATTCTCGGGGGCATGTTGAGATTGGAAGAACTGCCGGCGGTCCGATCGCAGCCATCCAAAAAGACCTGATCAAAATCGGCTCCCCCGTCCGCCCTACCGGCAAACTCGATGCCGCTACCATCTCGGCCATCAACCAAGTCTTCAATGGCTGGGACGACGCTCCAGCGGCCTTGCGGACGGGTGAGCTGACAGGGCCTCAGATTGCCCGTAACGCGAAGGTCGTGGCCAAGTACCTGCGTAAGGCCGTCGGTGAGACGACCATGTTTGCTGACGTCAACGAGTAGTTCGACTGGCATGTCTGGCACAACTCACCCGGGTGAAGTTCTCAGGGAAGACTATTTGGAGCCGCTTGGAATGAGCCAGTCAGACCTGGCGCGTTCAATCGGCATTTCACTTCAACGGGTACGCGGAGTAACACCCGAGACCGCGCTCTTGTTCTCTCAGGCTTTCGAAACGTCTCCGGAGTTCTGGATGAATTTACAGACCGGCTTCGACCTCTCAACCTGTGTCGGTCGAGGCCGCGTTCCAAAGGTTCGTTCGCTCATCTTGCATCGTGCTCGACGATGAAGCTTTTCTGATTCGAAACTTTCATGCTTATCCGGTTGACACACCAGAGCCCAGCCGGTAGTATCTGAGAACACTGGAGGCAATTCATGATCAACCTCGTTCTGGAAAAGACCGACTATCCGATCACTGGCGGGCGCTATGTAGTGGCGGCGACCAAGCGCAACCACAGGGCGATTTGCTGGGCGCCCAAGGTCGACGCGACCGTTCTTCGGGCCATCTTCGAGGAAGTTGACGCCCTCGGACTCAAGCGGCCCATCAAGGTCTACGGCTACACGTCCCAGGTGGGCGAGACCGAGACCTTCCGATTCGAGCAAGTGGCTGCACCGCCTCGTCGCGGGCCGATGCCAGCCATCGAATACGGAGGGAATCTCTACAGCCTCAAGAGCCGTGACACGATGATCCCCGATCTCTCCAAGATGGAGCGCATGGAGGTGTTGATGTGGCTCAACAAGAACACCCGAGCGCGCGGCTACTCCAAGGGAGGCAATCCTTTGGCTGGCATGGGAGACGTTCTGCGAGTGAACGTGAAGTAGATGGCCGCCGATCTCCCATTCCCCAAGAGTCTCCCTGAGTTCCAGGGGCTCTTTCCGAACGATGCCGCGTGCGCCGTCTACATGGAGCGCGTCCGCTGGCCCGACGGCTTCATCTGCCCGGGCTGCGAGTCGGCCGGCGAGCCAGGGCGCATCGCCACCCGACCACACGTCCTGCGCTGTAAGAAGTGCAAGAAAGAGGCGCGGTTGACAGCCGGCACCGTCATGCAGGACAGCCACACGCCGCTGCTGACGTGGTTCTGGGGCGCGTACCTCGTCGCCAGCCTCACCCCAGGCATCTCGGCCGTGCAGTTCCAGCGCCAACTCGGCCTCAAGCGGTACGAAACGGCCTTCCAAATCCTGCACAAGCTGCGCGCGGGCATGGTCCGTCGCGACGTGGACATGATCGGTGGCGTCCACACGGTCGAACTGGACGAGACCTGGGTCGGCGGCCGGACACGCGGCGAGGGGAAGGGCACCCACCACCAGACGCTTGTCATTGGAGCCGTCGAGGTTCGCAAGCGCCAGGGGCCGAAGCCCGAAGAGAACGTCTTCGGAGTGCAGACCAAGGCACTCCCCCGGCGCGGCGGGCGGTACGCTGGGCGCTTGCGGTTGGCTGTCGTTCCCGACCGAACCGCCAAGAGTCTCGTGGGCTTCGCTCGCATGGCCATCGCTCCGGGCTCGGACATCACCACAGACGACTGGGCCGCCTATGGTTCGCTCAAGAAGCACGACTTCAAGCACAAGCCGGTCACGGAGAACGGCGATCCCGCCGTAGCCGAGGAGTGGCTGCCGCTGATCCACCTCGTGTTCAGCAACCTGAAGGCGTGGCTGCTGGGCTGCCACCACGGCGTCGGCCCGCAGCATCTCCAGGCATACCTGAACGAGTTCACCTTCCGCTTTAACCGGCGCTTCTACCCGTTCAACGCCTTCCGGTCGCTGCTGGGCATCGGAGCCGACTCGGAGTCGGCCACCTACGCCGAGTTGTACTCGGGCGAGTGGCAGCATCCGAGTTTCTCGGTGCAGGGCTAATCTAGCGGTTGTGTGCAAGTGCATGAACCGGATAAGCATGGAAACTTTGAGGAGAAACTAAGATGGAAACCAAGCGATGGTGCCCCGGATGCAAGTTCATGGTGTACGGCTTTTGCCCTCACGACATGACCAAGACGCTTCGAGAGATTGCTCGTAGCGGCGCTGATGAAAATGTGCCTTTGCCGTCGGATAGAAAAATCGTCGCTCCGGCGCTCAGATCTTATTTGATGATGCTGCCCTTCGAAGCCCAAGTCTCCGGCTTGTCGTCCGCCATGGCCACGGCTCAGCCGCAACTTCTATTCAGACCAAAGAGACTCGTGGTTCCTCCTGAGGTCGGAGTTTTGTTTTTGCTGGGAGACCTAAAAATCGGAATCTCCTCCCAATTCGCCGCCCCAGGCAACGTTTCCATGAGCGCCTTTCCTCCCGACCCCGACCCTGAAAAAGGTTTCCCCATCGACAACTTGGCCGGAATGCCAACAGTTCAAGTCGGCCAGTGCATCACGCTTTCTGTGAGCAATCGTGACGCCTCCTCTCGCCACTTCTCGGCCCTGATGTACGGAGAAACTCTGCCGATGGATTACATCGCGTGACTGGAGAATCAATATTCTGGGGAGCGGTGGGCTTGTTCGCCCCAGCCGTTTTCGTAGTGGTGGCGTGGGGGATTCGGGCGATATCGAAGTCGTACTACGCTCGCCGAGCGACACTTCGAAAGTGACTCAGGCCATTGTTGTCAGGAGACTCTTTGCCCGTTCCAAAAGCAGCAAATCCGTGTTGCAGCCTCCCATCCGCTTCACAAGCGCCTCCCCGTCCAGCAAGTCCTGCTTTGATTCAGTGAGCATCCCTCGGCGCAGCAACGCATCCGCCGACGGCAGCGCGCTTTCAATCGCCAGCGTGTAGTGTTTCACCGCTGCTTGAGGGTCTCCCAGGGCTTCGTGAGCGCGTCCCATGTGATACAGAGTCTCGCCCCTGAAGCCAGGGAGACGGTTCCCGTCAACCAGGCCGCCGAGGATTTTCAAGGCCCACATCGGGTCATGGTTCACCAGTTCGTGTCCCATCGTGAACAGAAACTCGGAGTCGACCTTCATGCCGAGTTGCACTTGTCGCTTCCACTCACGAACAAGCACCTTGGCATTGCGACCATGAATACGAACACCGTCACCTTTTGAGTCGCGCATATCTCGAAAGCGAAGGCCGGCCGCGGCGAGAATCCAGTTGTTCGCTTTTGGGGTCAGCTTCTCGTGCATGACCCTTTCGTATTTGACATTTCCGCGGCGCCAGATTCGATCTTGCATGTAGAGATAGGCCATTTTGTCGGAAGAAGGGTCCCAAATTTCATAAGGGCAGGAGACAATGTCGACCTCTGGCCTTATGTCCAACATCTGGAGAGTGGGCAGGATGTTGTACGGGTCCAAGGCGACGTCGTCAGCGTCAAGCCTGAGCACGTAGGGCGCTTGGCAAAGCGACAACGCTTCGTTGAACCCCCACGCCCAGTCAGCCAAGACCGGCTGGCCAGTGAACGACTCCTGCGAAGTGCGACTAGAAGTTTCGTTGGCCGCCCAGCTCTCAACTACAACATCGCCAAAGCTTTTCTGTTCGTCGAGAAAGTACTTGTCAGCGCTGTGCTCGATAGAAGACCGCAGGCATAGAAACTGGATACCGAGATGTTGGCAAAGACGACTCGTAAAATCGACCGTGTTGTCAGCCGACCCGGTATCGTGCATGCAGACCTCGTCAGCGATGCCCTTCAAAGGCGTCAAGGCTCGCTCGATGGTCGAGACGCCGTTCTTGACCATCATGAGGATTGAAAGTTTCATTGGCGTTTCTTCGGAGGACAACGGTGCTTCTTCCATCGTTTGTCAACCGGAACACTGAGGATTCCGGCCGCAATGACATCTGAAATGCGCCTTGCAACTCCACCTCCAAAGATCAAATAAATCCCTCGCGGGGACAGGTCAAAGAGGCACGTCCTGCTTCTGATGCCCATCGCCGCCCTGTACACAACCGCCTGGCCACACGAACAAATCGTCCATCCGACGATAGGCCGTCCGGAAGGAAGAAGCCTCTTCAATGAAACTGTCGATGGCTTTGGCCCTCCGATCAAGGCAGCCTCACCGTCGACTTGACTCGTTCAGATACTTCATTGAACTTCGCAATCGTCGCAGATTCGAGGTCGATGCCCAAGCGAACGCAAAGTAGATCGAGATACGCAAGGACGTCGGCTGCTTCTTTTGCGACCTCCGTGAGACTCACGGAGTCTCCACGTCGCATCTTTTTGATGAGGTTCAGTAGCTCACCAACTTCGCCCCCGAGAGCACAACCCCAGTCGGTCGGCGACCAGTCGTTGATAGGATGAAACGATTCCTTGCACCGCTTCACGTTCGCGGCCCTGAGCCCCATGAAGGTCATGCAACAGATTCTCCGACACCAATCTCGGCCTCAACCACGGCCTTGAGAGGATGTATCCGTATCGACTTTTGCAACTGCCCCGCTCGCTGCTTAGCTTTTCCAGAGCACGTTTCGCAAAGCTCGGCCGCCATTCCGTTCGAGTAGACGACGTTGACTCTCTCGAACTGACACTTGAAAGACTGACATTTCACGGCATCTTCTCCAGCTTCTCCAGTTTTTCCTTGAAAAAAGTGTCCCACTTCTTTGCCACCGTCGACCAGTCACACTCCGCGAGAGCCCACTGCCGGCCTTTGGACGCCAGCTCAAGCCTCAATCCGTTGCTCGGCCCCAGAAGCCCTCGCACCATCCCCAGAAACCCAGCTTCGTAGCTCTCGGCGGTGTTGGGACCGTCGAGCAAGATGCCGTGCTTCACCGTCTCCGCCAAGGCCGCCAGCCTCGTCGTCACGGGCACGGCTCCAGCGGCTTGGGCCTCCATGGCCGTGATACAAGACGTCTCGGCAAAGGCCGTGGGGTGAAGCCACAAGACCGAATCAAGTTGGGCCTGGGCAAGCTCACGTTGGCCCACGCGGCCGTGATAGTACACGCCCATGTCGGCCAGGCTTTTCAGCTTTTCGACGAACCAAGCAATGCGAAGAGAGGTCACTTTTGAGGGGGATTTTTCCACCATCTTTTTCCAGGTATCGAACCCGTAGTAGACGTGAAGTTCGGCGTCCGAGCGGATTTCCCTGATTTTGGGCCACATGTTGAGTAGGACTTCGAGACCTCGATCGGGGGCTGATGAGGAGAAGAACTTCGGTATCCCTCCGTTGATCTCAAATGGAATCTTGAAAATGCTCCGGTAGCGGCTCGTGTCGATGCCGTTCTGAGTCACCCAGATTTTGTCGCGTAGATTCTTGCGATGAGGGTAGAAGCCAGCGAAAGTTTCGGCGGCCCACTTAGACAAGCAGAAAATCGAATCGAACTTGAGCAGCGAACCGTCCCAGTCTTCGCCGCAGTGGACATCGTGAGCCCACAGGATTTTCAAGCGAGCATTCGGCTCCAACTTGATGGCGTTCTTGTCGCGCGATGAAATCCAGACATCAGCGTCGAGCAGCTTCCTGTTCTCGACAGCTCTCTTGAAGTGAAAATACCTAACACCGTCGTATAGACCCTCGCACTGGTCATGTTGGCCAAACGTGTCTACCTCATGGCCAAGCTTTGCGAGCTGGGACGCCGTGTGAACGCACGCGGTCTCGGAGCCTCCGATGCCGCCGCTGTCAATCGACTGGGGTCCCCAGGGTTCCCAGGCTGGACCTGTCCAGATGCAGATTTTCATCTAGCGACCGCGCGGGGGTTAGCGATCTGCTGAGCCTCAGCTAACACTCGCTTGGCCAGTCCCTTCGCCTCAAACACCGTTGTCGTTCGCTGACAATCTTCACACAACGAAGCGCATGTTGAACCGGCGGAGATGGCGATGGCTCCGTTGCTTTCCTGTTCGAATGTCAAGTGCTTGCCGCACTTGTCGCACTTGTAGAATTTTTCTTGGCTCATTTGAGTTCACCTCTTTCTACGAAGCTTCGCTGGTCGCGTAATGGCCCACAAGATGCACAGGCCGGCTACCCAAACGCAGCCAATCAAGGAGTCGATGGCGGCGATGCGAAGGTTGGTTAAGTACTCAATCACGATGCGCACTCTATTAAGATCCAAGCGGCACCCAGGCCCAAGATTCCCAGAACAAAGCCAGCCCAGAAACCTACAACAAACGACGTCCGGCTTACCTTCTTCATGTCGGCCTTGTAGTCACCAGCTAGCGAGTAAAGGCGAGCCCATCTCTCTTGCGGAGTCTCGGGGCGAAGGGGAGGCAGATCGAAAGGCATCAGTTCCAGACTTTTGAGAGAACTCTTTTCGGAAAATCCGCGGCGGCCGTAGCGGGATTGTCTTCCAGACTCGGCATGTATTGTATCTGTCGCGAGACCACTTCAGAGTCGTCGATGTAAGCGTAGTGATTGATTTCGATCTTTTTTGTGAGGAAGAAGTCAAGAAGATGCATGGAGATGAGGTTCTCCATGTGATGGCTGTTTCTCTCTCCAATCACCTCCACCATCACCGGCCTGTTCTCTTCGAACGTCATTGTTTCGCGGTTCAAGACAGCGAAGAAAACGTAGTCGAGTTTCAGCTTTTTGCAGACAGCGTCAAAGTCCTTAGCGAACTTCCGATTGACAAGCCGATCAACAGTGTCGAAGACAACTTTCTTCTTTGGCGTCTTCCACGAGCTTGGACGCTTGAACTGTATGAGCAGGTTCATCATGGCTTCGCTCATCCTGGAGCGTCGACAAAAGGCAGTTTTGCCCTGGTTCCCATGGGGCGAATCCTATCACGGGAGGGTCGAGCTACGCTCTTATAAGACCCCAAGCTTCGAAGCCAAATCCCTCAACGCCATGACCCCAGGAAAAGCAGTCAAAGCCTCGGCACAAACCTGCTTGGCCCTCTCGCGCTCTCCAAGTTCATCCAGCGCCGAGGCCACCAAGATTTTCGTCATGTCTTCGTACAGGGCTCCGTCGTCAAGTACCTGATGCACGGTTTTGTTCGCACAACCGAGGTCGAACGCTTCGACAGCTCCGCGGTAGTCTTGCATCATGAAGCGTGTTCGGCAGAGCCGAAAGGCGGTCTTGGCTCCGGGGTGCTCGTCGAGGGACTTCAAGTAGAGCAAGCTTGCTCGCGTCCAATCTTCCGACCTTTCACGCATCTCGCCTACCATGGCAATGGCCCAACCTCGCTCCTCCGGCCAGACTGAGCGCTCCAGGTAAAGAGCCAGCAGCTTCTCGACAAACTCCATCGAAGCGCCACTCAAGGCATCAGTGCCGATCAAATGCCTCGCCTCCATGATGAGGTTTACCAAGGTTCGTGGAGAAACTTCCCAGTTCGAATTCCGCGCCAGGTGATAGAGCACCTTGAAGTTTCGCCCCGGCACCCGGATACCCGCGCCTCTGTTGTCCCTCATGTCGACAACGGTCAAGTTGCCGTCGACATGGGCTGTTCTGGCCGCCCCCACCAAGACCTCGTGTACGGGATAGGCCCAGGTGATGTGGGGGACATTTTTGACAAGCCTCTCGCGGTAGCTCGATCCTAAAGGCCTCCCAAGACTGTCCAGCTCGAAAATGTAGCGCGTGGCAGCCTGCTCAACGCCTTCGCTTTCAAGCAAGTTGACGAGACCAGGCAGGCTCTCGGGGTCTTTGATGACGTCGTCCGCGTCGAGAAAGAGACGCCAGGCGCCGTTGCAAGAGTCCCATAGAGTATTTCGAGCCGCCGACCAGTTCGCGAGCATGGGACTCTCGGTGAAGGGACCTTCGTAGACCTCGCCGACGAGTGAGCGGCCGGTTTCGTAGGTTGCTTTCGTGTCGAGTAGATAGAGACCTGGGTTTTGTTCGCGAGTGACCGTATCGAAGACCGAGTCGATTTGGTGTTGCTTGCAGAAGTCGGATGCGATTCGCGCCGTAGCGTCCTCTGTGTCATTGAGCAGCAAAGCCAGCTCCGAGATGTAGGGACGGCCGTCGGGGGCGATGAGATTCGAGAGCAGGCGACCGATACAGCTCTCCGCGTTCTTGGCCATGACAAACAGGCTGACCTTTGGCCAGGTGGCGAGAGTCTCAGGCCGTGGAAGAACGGCGCGTTTGAAAAAAGGGCTCTCTTCCAACGAAGTTGGCTCGCTCATGAACGAACTCCAGGACCTATTCGACGTCCAGTCTTTTTCTCCAGATCTGCAAGTAAAAACGTCATGTCGTCCTCGTCCGCTATAGGACGCCCGACAAGTTTATAGATTGCTCCCACGAACAACTTGTGAGCGTTGCGGCGTTTTTGCCAACCCTTCGAGAGTTTCAAGTCGATGCGTTTCTTGAGCTTGCAAGACATGATCACCCTGGACAGGAGATCTTGAAGCGGAAGGGGGCTGGGAAGCTTGAACATCTGTTCCCTGACGAGTTCTGTGAAATTCTCAAACCTCTTCTCTCCCGTGAACCAGAACACCTTTTTCCCCGGTTCATCGTCATCGCCGTCTTCGTCATCGCCGTCTTCGTCATCGCCGTATTCGTCTTCGTCGTAGACTTCTCTGACTTCCTCTTTTTTCAAGGCTTCGGAGATCATAGCCCAACCAAGACGGACGTGGCGGATGACGTCAACCAGAGCCTTCCTGATGTCCTTCACGTCATGCACATCAAAATCACTCGGTTTTGAATCGTTTTCGACTAACTCCGAAACGTTCTCGGCCTTCTGATTGAAAATTTCAAGCCACAAGCCTAGGACGGAATTTTTCATTTCAATCACTCCGGAATAGAGGGAGGGGCTGGCCTTACAAACTCTGACGAAGCGTCACCTTCGGCGTCTCTCTCATCCTCTCCATTCTCTCCATCCTCTCCATCCTCCCCATCGCCGTCTTCAACATCTTCATCTTCGTCTTTCGATTTTTCCTTCGTTCTTCGAGACGGTTTCTTTTCATCCCCGGGCAGCGGCATCCCCCGCACTTGCAGGTCGAGCTTCTTTTCTTCTGTTGAGATGACAAGTCCGAGAACCTCACGTTCGTCGCTCTGAATCGAATATCCAAACCCCGACATCATGCTCAAGTCCGCCTCCGAGGCCCTGCCAGCCAGTTTCAAAAGCGAAAGCGACAGGTAGTGCGAGGCCGCGGCCGACAGACACGTTGATAACGGCATCAAAGACGCCGAGGCCCGTTGCAGAGCGATCCGAGCCTTCACGGCTTCGAAGAGCCCCAGGTAGTAGCCGGCGAAGTGCCCGGCGGCATATTTCTGTTTTCCATTCCAGGGTTTCCATGCAGCGTCCGTCAAAGGCTTATCGACCCCGAAGTAAGCGCGACAGAGGTACGTGCGCACAAGGCGTCCCCGAGGCCCGTAGCCGAGGTACACGGGCTCCAAAGCTGACTTCCAGGTCATGAGGCCGGTCTCATCTCTGAGCCATCGAACGACGGCTGTTTCGGAGTCTTCGCCGGGGCAAAGTTTGCCTCCGGGCAGGGTAGTAGAGCGAGACGAATCATTCCGATGAACGACCATGACGTCATAGGGAATGGCGTAGTCTTGGGGGCGTTCTCTTAGAACGATGACAAGGGATTCGGCGACGTCGAGGGGAAAAGCCGAGACAGGCAGGGAGGCGTCGCGGGTGGAGGTCCAGATCCAAGTGGCGAGGACAGAGCAACTCTCGCAAATGGCAGAGGTCGAAGTGTCGCTTGGCTCATCTGAGGTTCCGACAAGAAGAGGCTGCGAACCATCGTCATTTTTTCGGGCGCAGAGAAAGCAGCGCGCCCTGATGCCGGTTCTCACGAGGTAGGAGAACCCCGGGACCGAACCTCTTGCGATCTCATTGCGCATCGAAGTCCTCACCAACCAAAGTTGTTCTGTCGCCCCCGGCCCTTTTTCCCCCGGCCTCTGTCTCCACCGCCACCGCCACCGCCACCTCCCTCCCCATACGTGCTCGTACTTCGGTATCCTCCGCCTCCACCTCCGCCTCTGCTTCCTCCCCCACCACCACCACCGCCGCTCCTTGGGCGCTCAGTCGCCTCGGAGACTCTCACGGGCCGGCCGGCGATGATGGCCCCTCCAAGTTCAGAGATGGCCCTATGACCGTCGACAGCGTTTGCGAAGTCTAGGAAAGCAAAGCCTCGGCAATTACCGGTCTCGCGGTCAAAGATGAGTTTGATCTCACTGGGTTCAAAACCCAAGTCAAAAAGCTCCTCGCGAAGCCGCTTGTCATCCGTGAGGTTGTAGGGAAGATTGCCAATGAAAATTCTCATGCGTTGGACCTTTCAGTCGTCTTTGTATCTAGAAGGATCGTAAGGGTCTCGAAGTCTTTCCTCGGGAGACTTGTGAAGCATCTTGCCGAGTTTGTCCCTGAGGTCTTGTCGCAGCCTGCCGGAGCTGCCAGAGCGATTGAAAGCAGGAAGACGCTTGCGGGCTGCCTCCCCAACTTTTGCTCCGGCTAGTTCGTCACGTTTCATTGAAGGGGAGGAGCCTCGGGTTGGTGTCGCAATCGACGACTTCTAAAATCTGACATACATACCTCCGGGCCGGAGGAGCGCCCGCGCCGCTGCGGGCGACGAAGAGAGCCAAGTAATCCCCCCTGGCCAAGAAGGTCATCGCGATTCCGCGAGGGTCGGACTTCGCCCGGTCAATAGTCCCTGGCTCTTGCTCGGCAAGTAGGTCAATTACGAGCGATAGCTCATCCGACTTCGGCATCAGCTTGCCCTGGGCTTGAGGCGGGACTTCGTAATCAAAAAAGACACATCGTCACCAGAACCAACAACGATTTCGCCAGTCGGCAGAATCTTCTCTACCACCAGTTTGCGAAGGGCGGAAATGGGATAAACGGCGCGGTACTTGGCGAGGTATTTCGGTTCGATCTTAACTCTGTCGCCAACGGCGAAAGCCACCACCAGGCTTTTCTTCGGCGGTACAAACCCCGCCTTGACCATGGCCTTCAAAAAATCCTCCGCGTCCCCCGCCCGAACGACCGCGTCTATCGTGGCCGCAAGAGCTTCCCTCAGTCGCCCGGAGGGCCGCTTGGAGACACTGTCATAGTCAGCCCAGGATTCCAGGCGGCTGAGTGTGAAGGCCAAGATTCGACCTGCTTTGACGAGGTTGTTTCGAACTCTCCCCACCGGAGTCGTTCTCCTTCGATGCTTGGAGACATTCAATTTAATCATTGGCCAAGCAGCTTCCTATATCACATTTCATGAAAAGGAAAGAATGATACGTTAAAGGAGTTGACACAAGGTTACCTAGCCTATGGCAAACAAATTTTGTACCTTGACCTCACCTTTGAATAATCACACTCCCACTGCTCCCAATCAACGGTTTCGCTCCCCGAGACCTGTCTAACGGCATCGTGGGCGATAGCCCTCATGATTTCGTTCTCGTTTGAGGAGGCCAGGACAGCGACAAGTGTTTCGCCGTCGGGACCGTTTCGAATGAGAAGGTAAATATCAACAGTCAGGGCACGATCCAAACGTGATGAAACTCTCCGGTCTTCCAGTTCCAAACGGTCAACTGTCCGCGAGCCCCTTCGTTAAAATGACTCAACATACAGTCCTTTGAAAAAGGATTCTTTCCATCGAAACATAGACGGCCGCTGAGATGGTCCACGTCGGCCTTGCCGGCGACAAAGTCCCGGTACCAGTTCGCCAGCGAAAGAGGCGTGAGAAGCAAGACGTTCGCCCCTTGTCGCCCCTCCTCCATTGCCTTCTTGGCCCACGGGGCGATGTCTCCGAACTCACAATTGAGCCAGAGAAGCCCAGGGATACCGTCGGGCTGGGAAAACTTCTTCGATAGCTCAGCCCACGAATGAGCAAGGGCGTCGAAGCCGTAGGCATTGGAGTCCTCGTTTTTGAAGACGAGTTCCACGTCTGATTCGTCGCCTTCGCTCCATCGTTTTACGACAGGAAGCAACACCTCCTCGGCCGCTTTGAAGCTAGCGCCCTGGCGCGCAAGCTCTGCTGCCATGGCCGTGAAATACTCAGGACCCTTGACCTTGCTCAAGTCAATCTTCCTGGCGAAGGTCAAAGGCGCGAAGTATCTCGCGTGTTTTGCGTTCCCGGCGTGAGCCGCCAAGTCGAACTGAATGGGACCGAAGCGCTTTTCAACGGCTCCTCTCAAGAAGTCGTCAGGAGTCTGATAGTCTTGTTTTGAGTCAGAGCCTGAGGTTACGCGAGGGCCGGACATGGCGAATTACCTCGACGAGCAGAAAAAGAGACCGTCCATCGGTTGGCCAGGGTTGGTGAACAGCTTGCAATATGGAGATCCGGACGGACACGTTATGCACTCAAGGCCGTTTCGTATCACGCTGTTTCCACAAGCAGCACCATCGTAGTAGCGGCACGTCGAACCGTCCCAGCATCCGAGGCAGCAGCTTGATTGATGACAAGTTCCTCGTCCGTTGGAGTTGGGAGCCTGCAAAACTCCGTCGCTGTAGATCGCGCCCAAACATAGAGTGCCATCCGCCGCCGTGAGGCATGTGGTGTCGGTGCGCGTGGTGATGACAGGACCGTCGGACGAAGGGGGTTTGCTGTCGACAGCTTGACCACTGTCCGTCGAAACCCCGCCATCCGGCGATGGCAGATCGACACCGTTCGCGTCTGCGAAGAGAGGACCACCGTCGACAGCCGTGCCGGAGTCCTCTGTTCCAAATGGCATTGAAGCTGGGGTCCCACACGACGTCAGCAAAAGCGTCGATAGAAAATAGCAAAGAATATTGGCCGTCTTGATTTTCATCTTGCTCTCCAGCGAAGTGCGAGTGGTAACGCCTGAAAGATCAATTCTGAGCGGGAGGGAACAAGGTGTCAAGTGACTGGGCCGCTTTTTCTTTTTCTGTCCCGCGTCAAGTGTTGGTCTTCGGCCCTTGGAGGTCGGAGATCTTAGTTTTCGTCCTCATGTAATACCCACTTCTCACCGCCCCATCCTCCCCCGGTACCTGCTCCACCAGCCCCAACGCCAACAATCTGCGCAGCGAGTTCCGCACCCAGGAGTTCCCTTTGGTCTTTGCCGACGTGCCCCGCTTCGCGAAGGACGCGGCTGCTAGCTCCGAGATGGCAACCGGCACCCCCTTCGTTCCAAACGCCTTCAAGACCGCCTCTTCTTTCGGGTTCAATCGCGCCTTTTTTCGAGACTCCTTCGATTTCTCCATCGCCAGTTCCCTTTCGTTCGCCGTTCAACTGTTCAGTCTTTCACTTCGTTCACTCGTTCACTAGTTCACCAGTTTACTCGTTCAAGAGACTTTCAAGAAGCTCCCAGGCGCCCTTCGGGTCTTGCCAATCGGGAGCTAGGACATCGTAGGCTTCGCAAGAACCGTTGTAAGGATATCGGATCGAAAGGATAAAAGCATGAGGATGCTCTTTCCTGTAGTCCCGAGCGTTCCGCGGGCTGTCGTCGATGAAAGCATCCGCTTTGATGAGATGCTTTTCATGGGCGAGGATGAACTGACGCTTGGTCAGGAACGGGAGCCATCTCTGGACCCACTCGGCTTTCTCTGTGAAGTTCGGAGGGTGATAGGCCGCGGTGACGACAAAGATCTCATTTGCTTTGTTATCAGAGAGGAGTCGAACCGCCTCGACTGCCCCAGGGAGTGGGTTCAAGTCCTTGAAAAATCCGGGTCGAGAAAGAAAGTCTAGGACGACTTTGCCGTTCTTGGCATGGTCAGCGATGTCCCAAGTCAAGATACGTTCGACGGTCAAGTCGTCGCCGGTTTCACGGTTGTAGGCAGACAGCCAGGGGGTGAAGATGTCGGCGATCGTAGCGTCGAGGTCGATGAGAATACGCATGCTTAGTACCGTCCGCCCATCTTGCCGTACAACGAACTCAATTGGATCTTCATGATAAGTGCTTGGGGATAAACAGACCTGACGTCATAGCGACGAAACGCTGGTCGCTGCGTTTTTCGAAAATCAAATTTCAGCAATGGCATCAGCGCCAATGACTGAATGAATCCCCGCCGATTCATGGCGTCGGTTCTTCGAGCTTCTTGTTTAGGTCGGCCACTTCGCAATCAAGCTGCCCCGCCAGCTTGGCAGCCTGCGACCGCGACAACGTCACCGCTCCAAGGGTGTGTTCTTCGAAGAGGGAGTACGTTCTTGGCCAGAGCACCTTGATGACCTCCGCCACGGCATTGGCATACTGGCGAATCTCCCACTGCGCCCCGGGAGCCATGCGAAGATGGAGGAAGTGGAGCCAGTTGCGGAGGTTCGAGGAGGCCCGCATGCGGCTATAGCGAGAGACGGGGGTGTTAAGGCGAGCGATTTCCCGGGCGACGCCAGCGTCGATGAGGTCATCATAGTGCTCGTAGATTTCAGCCTGTTCCACTGCCAAGTCATCAGCAATCTTCCTGCCAATGTCATCCGGCAACGACGCTCCAGACCCCTGCTTGTTCGTCGCGGATTGCGCCTGAATGCGCGAGGGCTCCGGGACGTAGTGGAGATTCGGCATCTGCACATAGCGAGCGGACATCTCGTTGAAGCTTTGGGTTCTGTGCCGGTGCCACTCACGGAAGACCATGATGGGAGCCTGGACTTCGACGACGAGCTGGCACATTTCAAACGGGGTACTGTGTTGATCTTTGTAAAGACGGGCGAGAAGACGCGCGTCACCCTTCGTCGGTTCCCAGTTGTGTGCGTGGTGGGTGCGACCGTCGCCGGTCGAAAGAAACTCCTGGCCCGTGCCCTGGCGAATGCGGCAATGAGAACAGACGTATCCAGGTCCCCAGCCCTCGAAGCCGCGGCCTGTGGACATACGAGCGGCTTCGATGATGCTCTCTTCGGTCCCCATGGAGTCGACGAGCTTCAGGTAGCCGTGGTCTAAGATCTGAACGTGAAATGAATTGCCCATGGGAACCTCCCCGCGTGGCCCTATTCCTCGTCGCCGAGAATCAAGGCTCTCGCGATTTCGAGTGAAGCCAAGGCTTCCTTGAGATACTTCGATCCCTCACGGTCCACGACCGCCGCATCCCATCCTGAGTGCTCCAGAATGAGATTGAAGAGCTTGCGAGCATTGGCTCCTCGAAATACAGCCTGCGAAATTTCCTCGACTCTTTTTCTCACGTCGACCATCTGAACCCTCCTTGCTCGGCGTCGCCACTCATTCATGCCTTCTATCTTCAGGTGTCAGCCATTTCGTCATCGTCTCCATCACCGTCCTCTTCGTAGGCGACACAGTCACACGGCTCGCCATCTCCTGGGTAGTCAGCCCCAGCCATGCAAGCCGAGGAACCCGGAAATTTTGAATCGTTCCCGTGTTCCTCTTCGGAATGCCCACATACGCAAGCCATGAGGAAATCAGACCTCTGCCGTTGCTCCGATCGTTTCGAGGTGAGCCGAAGCCCGAATCAACACCTCCCGGCCCCCAGCGGTCTTGGTCAAGACCTCCTTGTCGCCGATGGTCACGATTTCCAACATCATCAGCTCTTCGGCCTTGTAGATGCCGGACTTGGTGTACTTCGACACCCACTCGTCATCCACCTTGACGATTTCACCAACCGCGAACTTCGGTCCCCGGGGAGCAGCCGACGGCACGAAACCAGCCGCCGCCAGCGCCTCGAACTCCTTCTTCAAGTCCATCAGCCGAGGCTCGATTTCCTTGGCCGCCGTCGAAGCGTTTCCCAAGGAGATTTGCAGCGGAGCCGTCAAGTCCGACTGAAGATTCCAGGTCCGGAGCGACAGGACAGCGCGAGCAACGAACTTCTGCGACTTGCCGATGTGGTCCTGAAACTGTTCCAAGGTCCCCTTGTGGGCCCGAGACGCGGCACCGGCTGCCTTCGCCGCTTCTTTCGCCGCTGCCTTTGCAACTTTATCGACCTTGGCCCGATTCGCTTCTGCCGCTTTTTCCGCCGCTGTCTTACCCATGAATTCTCCTTTGTGATGTCAGTAAAAGTCGTCCAGAAAAATGATTGTCCCCGAGCGGGAACTAAGCGTCAAGTGATTTTGTTAACTTTCGCAGGTCCCTCGCGAAAATCGGCTTCCCATCCCGGGTCAGCTTTGCAAAAAAGCCAGTTGATGTATTTGTCCCATCGTGCCCGGGCCTTTAGATCTCTATCCCAAAAATACCAAGTCCCCACTCGCGGACCGGCAAGAAACAACGTCCAGGCGTCCCTATCCAGCAAGTCGACGCGATGATAGTCGTCAGCCCGAATCACATTCACTGACAGCGGCAGCATGAGTCGCCTCACGACAGAGTCCCCTACTCGTCTCTCTTCCGAGTACCCTCCAGCAAGAATCAGGGCAACTGACCACTTCCAGGGGTGGCTGTGCAAGGCGCCGTCGTCATCGCCGCGGTGAAACTTATGCAAGAAGAGATTGAAGGGCAATGACCAGGCCGACCTTGGCTCGTCTTTGTCGTCACAAGAGCGGCGTCCGAGGAAGTAGAAGCGAGAGAGGTAGGGAGAGGTGCCGTTGCGATCGTAAATGACTCGGCAGGGAAGGCGACTCGCCAACGACTCACAAGCCGGGCGAAAGACTTTCGCCGCGACAGTATCCAAGATGGCCTTCGCCGGAAAGACGTCCAAAAAAGTCATGACGGTTTATTCGAGTCGCTCGCTCGCTTGATGCAAACCCTCAGAAAATCGATAGGACTCTCCGCCGCGAAGGTAAGGCACACGGGCATGGTGTGCATAACCGCGAAGGGTTCGGGGGAGAGGGCGAGTTCTCCCTGGGGACAAAAGGGACAGCGGCCCAGATCTAAACCCCTGACAACGTCGCCCACCTTCGAAGGCAACCGTCCCTTGGCCTTGGTCTTCATCAATTCTCCACGGGCAAAACGCCGACGACTCCTTCAATACCAACCTCGCCAGCCATCCGGTAAAGGTCGATGAGAAGGCCGGGGTCGTAAGTCGGACTGGCATGGTCGAGGCGAGCCGAAATCTTCATGAAAATCACCGCGGCACGCGATTGAAGTTCGACCTGCTCCGGACCTCCAGGGTGATGCGTGGGACAGAAAATCTTTGTCTCCGTCTTGTTGAACCCCCATCCCAGAAACAACAACGCGAATGGAGTCCCAACTCCTGACGCGTGAGATAGACAACCGCGGTGGTGGCAATGCCACTCGGTTGGTATGAATGGGGCGGCGGACATTTTTAGGCTTCTGAAATTTCTTTCATCAGATCGGAAACCTTTCCCGCTGCCAATATCTCCCTCAAACGCCCCACCTGAACGTCATTGAGCGAATCAATGAACTCGGTAACATCTCCTTCACCAGGGGACGCCGGACTGGAAGTATCGCGCCATTCTCTCAAGTCTCCAACCGTTCCAGCCCAGATGTTCGAGTCGCATTTGCCGACGCCAGCGACAACGTTTTCGGGAAACTCGCCATCGGACCATTGCCAAATTTTCCATGAGCCATTTTCCGCCGGTCTACCTTCCCACGGCTTCGGCATGGCAGGCTGAGTTCCGGTGGAGTTGTACCTGGGAGCCCATAACTCTACGTTGTCCGCTCCATCCCAAGAGGGGTTCCCAAACATCTCCCAGATGCGCTTCGAAGTGTAGATGAAGTGTTTTCGGTCTGAATACGTCTCGTTGAGCGTCTTGTAGAAGACGTCGAGCCAGGCAAGCATTCGTTTCTGGTCTTGCTCTGGTAGAGAAGCTTCGAGGTCGAGAGCCAGGCGTTCGTTTGGTTTGAGAGCGCCGATGGCGTTCATGAAACGCCTTGCCTGGGCAAGGGGGTCTCCACTCCTTGCAAAATGGTAATAGATGACCAGTTCAAAACCTACTCGACGTGCTCCCTCCCGATGCTGCGCCAAGGCCGAGTCGGTCGTCTTGTTTCCCTCCGTCGCCTTGATGCCAATGAAAGAAATGTGGTCTTTTGATAGGGCGAACCAGTCCTTCACGACCCTCCAGTGCGAGACGTCGATGCCGCGGGCGTTGTTAGAGTAACCGGGACCTGGAAATGCAGACATGGCCTCAGAGACCTTTTGCGGGAGTTTCGATCTTAGAAACATAGACAGGAGACGAAGTCTTGCCCCGGTTCCAGATTTGAGACGAACGGTGAACGACTACGGCGTCAACGTCTTCATCGAGCGGCACCTCGGCGAGAGACATGTGGTCGTCAACCGAGGGAGCCGATTCGAAGAGATTGATTACGACGGTTTGGTTCAGAAGAACCGAAATCGAAAGTTCGATAAGCGAATCGAGATAAAACTCAACCTCGCCCGCGAAGTCCACGGCCTTGGAAGCCACCATCTTCTTAACTTTCTCAAGGGCAAGCTCGGTCAAGAAAGCAGCCCTGGAAGCAGGTAAGGGCGGAGCAGGTTTGTCGATTGGAGGCTTCGGGTCGTAACCGACAACCTGAAAGTTCCCCTCCGCGACCTCGGTGCCTATCTTCTGAACGTATGAAAACGTAGCGATGTACATGAAGAGTTTGTCCTTCTTCTTTCGGTCAGTCAGCGTTGTAGCCCTCTTCCCATGAAGAGAACAGGTCCGAGCCTTTGGGATAAGGGTTTGCCGTGCCTTCCTTGGCTCTCAGGCCTTCCAGGTGGGCCTGAGATGTTTCTTTCTTTAGATCTGACCTCGCCTGCACAAGCCATACCCCGCCAAGCTGCGCGAAAGCCGACCCTCCAACCTGCTTGAGCTTCTTCATCGCCCGCTCCGTGGCGCAGTGACAAAGCACTTGTCTTTTTCCGCCGGGCAAAATGGTGGTTTGAAATCCATTTCCCGATTCGCAGTCAAGGTGGTTTCGCTTGCGGTGCGAGGCCAAGAACCCGACGGGCACCATCACGCCGGGGGCGAATTGAATCTGGCCGAGGACGGACTGAGCCGAATGAGTTCTCAGGGTCGCGCTAAGCTCACCAAGCGACACTCCGGCGGAAGTCTTCAATTGAGGCATCAGATTCTCCTTCCAGTAGACCTGAGGGCAATCAATGTCGCTCGGAGTGACGGGAGCGTCAAGCAGCTTCCTTCTTCTTGGGAGGCGGATTTGACATGATAAGCCGTTGAAGCTCGTCGGCCCTGTAAGCGTTCTTGTCCATGCGACACCGGTCGTAGACAAGGCGAGAGAAGACGTAGGCGGTCATGTCGTGGCCGGTGACATCTTCGATGACCCGAACCTGGACGCCGGACGAGACGAGGCCTAGCAAGTCCTCCATGGAGATGTAGGCGCTGCGATGGCCCAGTTCATGGATCTTCCTGTTCGCGTACTTCACGAAAATCCGAGTGGTAAGCGCCTCGCCGGTCGGAGGTTCTTGCACTTCGGCGGCCTTCATCGTCATTCTTTTCTCTCGATTTCTTTTCCTTCGATCTTAGCCGCGATTTGAATGAGGAGTTCCATGGTGTATGAACTGACAATCTTATCGCCGGCTGACAACACCAGTCGCTTGCAACGCTCCCTTTCAACCTCCGTGGCCTCCTTCTTAGCATGCTTATCCGGATCATGCACTTGACCACTGCCCATAGATCACCCTCCCACCGCGAAGCTCGGGTGTTCCCACTCGCCGTGTGGACGCCGCCGATCATGTCGACGTCGCGGCGCACCATGCCGGCGCGGAGCTTGTGGAGGATCTGAAAGGCCGTCTCGTACCGACCGAGCCCGAGCTGGCGCTGAAACTGGACGGCCGACATGCCGGGCGTGAGCGACGCCACGAGGTAAGCGCCCCAGAACCACGTCAGGAGCGGCGTGTGGCTGTCCTGCATGACCGTGCCAGCCGTCAGCCGTGCTTCCTTCTTGCACGCCTTGCAGCGCAGGACGTGCGGCCTGGTGGCGACTCGTCCAGGATCTCCGGCCGTCTCGCACGACGGGCAGACGAAGCCGTCGGGCCAGCGAACGCGCTCCATGTAGGCGGCGCAGTGCGCGTCATCCGGGAAGAGCTTCTGGAACTCGGGGAGGCTCTTGGGAAACGGAAGATCACCCATTTACTTCCTCGCTCCCGGAGGGTCAATTTGAAGCCACGTCGTTTGTTCTGGATCAACGATAAGGGCCGTCTTCTGGCAGCACGAGACGATCAGTTTTTCAGCAATCTCAAGAGCCCTGGCCCGAATGACTTCTGGGCTGGCCGGGAAGCGCGGATAGTTCACGAATCCAATCGAGAAGCCCTCTTCTTCTCCGCCAGAATAGATAAAGGTTTCGGGAGCTACCGTGACACAAAGGCCGCGCTGATAGCAGTCGTTGCGCAGAAACGCCTTGGCTGTCGCTATGTCCCCGGCCATGTGGATCGTCACGGTGAACGTCGCGACGGACATCTACTTACCCTCCGTGTCGTCACGACGAGGCGAGGCTGTCTCGCATATACCCCAGCGCATGCAGCCAGACGGCGCCTGTACAAGCTGGATCTCTTTGCTGCCGCGCTTAGTACGAGACCACGCGACCGCGTCGTCAATCGGCAACGGAAGCTCGGTCCTACGTTCTCCAGGAACGCGCTCATGGACCGGAGCTTCTTTGGAGAACATGGTGTTTTTAGTGATCTTTTCCATCTCTCTGATTCGGTCAATACGCGATGGGTCAAGCCGCGACACAAGCTCGATTTCGGTTTTGCCAGCATTGATGCACGGCCAGCAACCGACGCGCTCTGCCCCCATGTGATAAAGCGGGTTCAGCGGCACATTGGCCGCCGTGTGCTCGGCGATCACGTCGGCCAGTTTCCAGTTGATCAGTGGACGCCAGACCTCGCAGTCGTAGGAGTCCTGCCATTCGCGCTCGGGCATCGTAGAGCGCGCACGACTCTCCTCGGCCCGCACGCCTACGAGCACTTGAATGTCATCCCCGGTCTCGTCGCGGATTCTGTCCAGCTCGCGCGCGGTGGGCTGGATCTTCAGTTCGTCCGTACACCAACGACGGCCAGACGATGGGAAGCCACGGAGCCTACGGACACGGCCTTCAAAGGTCTCCGGCCCGCGAACGCGAGTGATCGGTTCTCCCATCAAGGCTTCGATCTGATCGATGTAGGAGATCGTCTCCGGATGCTCCCAGCCCGTGTCAGCGAAGATGATGCGCCGTGGCGCGATGCCCTTCCGGCGAGCCCAGAGCCAGAGCGCCGTCGAATCCTTGCCGCCCGAATAACAGATGACGTTGATCATGACTACATACTACCTGGAGGGCCTAAGTGTGTCAACCGGATAAGCATGGTATGAACTGACAATCTTATCGCCGGCTGACAACACCAGTCGCTTGCAACGCTCCCTTTCAACCTCCGTGGCCTCCTTCTTAGCTACCTCAACAGCGCGAGCGGCCATCTCAAACGCTCGATCAGTGAATATGAGCGGCGAGGTCATCGCCGCGATTCCTTCGAGGTGCAAATGGCGTCCTCAATTCGTTTTGAAGCAGCTCGGTATCCCCTTAGAAAATCATCAGAACAACCTGACAAAAACGGGTCTTCTCCCAGGTCGTCCTCCCCGGCGTTAGCCGCTCTCTCTTGTTCAGTCCTCGCGATTTCGGCGCAGCGATACGTTTCGGAGCGCACGGCTTCATCTCGCATGGCCGTGAGACCTTCGACAAACTTTTTCATCCTTGTGGTCCTATGCGGACTTCAATCTCTTCTTGCAGATCGGAAGCCAGTGTCCTCGCTGCCTTGATGACCGCCCTCGTCGATGCCATGAACCCTTGAAGCTGGTTCATCTCGTTCGCCAAAGCCAAGAGCAACACCGCGGCGTTTCCCATGCGTGTCAAAATCTCGGCGTCCCTCCCGCTCATCTGAACAACAGCCCTTACGCCGAACTTTCCAGCTCGATAGACCTCTGGGACCGAAGGTGGCAATTCGAAGCTCGTCAGCTCAGTCGGCAGAATGGGGAGAGGAGGTACATGCTGGTCTTCCCATGGCTTCGGAGGCGCTGGAACCAAATCTGCAATGGTCGGTTCGCATGAGCAAACCGACATCCCTTGCCGAACCTGATTCATGCACCTTCCACAGACCAGCCGTGACATAAAGCCGTTATTGCAGGACGAGCAAGTATTCATGCCCTGGGCAATGACTCGACGACATGTCTCGCAATAAAGCATGGGTCTTTACTTTTTCGAAGCCGCTTGGCGCAACAACGCCTGCTCCTGAGTCTCGATGAAAATGGCCTCGCCTTGCTCGGAGAAGCCCACATATTGGGCGTCTTGAGCAACGGGTAAGATTTCATCTCCAGCCTCCACCATCCATACAAGTCTATAGATCGGTGATGCGCGCTCCGGGACCGAGACAACAAGAACGTAAGCGATTGGTTCCTGAGACTCGCCAACTCCAAGAACGATCGAATCAGCTCCCAGCCAGACGGACGTAGCGCCGAATGGAAGTTGAACCGTCTTCAGAAGTCTCTTGACTCGCATCTTTTACTCCTTGGTGTCGTCGTCGATTTTGAATTCCGTACCGGCTCCAGTAGAGGCAATCTCCGCCATCTTTTTCATGAAGCCGGCGACTTCATCTTTGGTCAAACTGGCAACTCCAACCAAACATGCGGCTTTGATCTGACCTCGGGCAGCTCTCTGCAATCGGACTGCGACCTCCCGAGGGTCTTCATTCGTGTTGACAAACACGTCGAAGCGGTACCCATTGCCGCCGAACTTCACCGTGAAATCGTGCGTGCTCATGCAGACTACTCCGTGCTTGCCTCGGCCGCTTTTACCAGCAGCCAACCAAGACGAATGTAGTTGAGAGCATCCACGAAGCGCCCAAGAATCGGCTCGGACTCGCTCTGTCCTCCCGTCTTCACGAAGGAGCAAATCGCCGAGTGATGCTTGTTGTAGAAAACCAGCCACGCCTGCAACGGCGTGATGCCGGCTTCCTCGGCGGAGGTCTTGAAGTTCGCCAGCCGGTCGTGACTGCCCTTCGTGTAGTCCCTGCCCTTGACCTTGATGACTCTGTCGGCCTCCGCCATTAAGTCGCGCCACTCTGGGACTTCTCCCTTCTTCGTCTCGATGTCATGCTTCGCGTGCAGTGTCGCGATGTTCAAAACGTCGGAGAGAGTGGAATCCCTCGGCATCCCAAGGCCGTCGGCGGTGAGAGTCGTGAGCGACTTCACCTTTTCGACCGATGCTTTTAACATGTAACGCCAGAACTCCGGATCGGAAGCCTCCTCCTCTGTCGTGGAAAAACCGAAGACCCGGAGAAGTTCGAGGATTTCGAGAGACTTGTTTCGGGCTATCGAGACAATCTCGTCCTCTCGTGCCCTCAATTCCTTCTTCAACGACCGAACCTCGTCAAGAACGTCCTTCATCGTTCCTCCCTGGAGACCAAGAAGGATGAACAAATCGACAGTAAGCTCGCTCTCGGTCTTCACGGGCGCCATGGGAGTCTCCTCCGAAGTGTCACTTGGTGAGCGTAGCTCGACAGCGACAGTGTCAATGACATCGCTCATGGCGAGCCTCCCACGTTTCGACGCTCGGCGAAACCTCCAATCACGCCCCTCAAAAAACCTCCAACCTTTTGGGCAAATGCGGCGCTCTCAGTGCCGTCCAGCATGTCGCCAAAAGGATTCTTGAAAATCGCCTTACTCGGGTCGTTGTAACAGGTCGCCTCGTTCCGGAGCCACGGCTCGCAGTGCTCAAGAATCAACTTGGCCGCCAAGACCTCTTCCTCCGGGGGGACGCTCCAGTCGTGAAAATGCACGACGAGGTTGTCGTCCAGGTCAACGCAGATTCGAGTGTTGTTCACGGCCAAGGCAGAGTTGCGATGGGCGATGAGATAGCGGTGCCCTGTCAGCCCACCCTCGACGACTAAAGCCCTGTCCGACCTCCAGGTTTTGTGTTCGTCGTGAGTGAGAAAGGACAGCAAGACATCGGAGGCGGGGGTGACCGCCCCGGGCTCGCAGTCAGGACATGACGGCGTCGGACGCCTCACCGAGGCGGCTACGGCTTCGGAGGCTGGCGTCTCGGTAGCTATGGCCTTTTTGATAGCGGCCTCGGCGACCTGGAGGGCCTCCGAGGTCGCGCCTTCGATGACCTCCATCTGGCCTCCCGAGAACTTCACGGCGGTCAGTGTTTGGGCAGCCGGCCGGGCCACCTTGATGAGGGCCTTGGAAGCCTTTTCGAGAGGTGCCTTGATTGGAATCGTCGTCAGACCGCCGCGATACGGATTCCCTTTTTTGATATCTTCCCCGCTCCACCAGCCTCTTTTCGTAGCGATTCGCAGAAAGTCGCCGATGACAACGAGTTCATGGGGAGTAGGATCGTGAAGAATAAGCACGGAGCCTTCTCCGACTCCGCTCTGTTCGAGTCGGAAATCTCCGTTCCAGGATGGCAAGAAAACTCTCACTTCGAGTCCTCCTGGACAACTTCTACTGGAACTGAAGTCGAAACGCCGAGACGTTTTTCCAGCTCTGCGGCAACGTCGGCCAGGCCCTCGCGCCGTGCGACGGCCAGGGCTTCGACGGTCTTGGACGGCACGTCATGGAAGTTCTTGGCTATTGAGATCAATTCTCTCAATGCCGTCATCCCAAAATTTTCATTTGAGAAAGACGGTCCAATCTGAATCGCTGATTCCTCGCCAGAGTCAGGATCGAAAAATCCGTTAAACTTTGAACGGCGTTTGCTGGATAGGCCGACGCCTCCTGCGGCAATAAGCAGATCGCGAGCCGCCGTCGCAATATTCAAAATTCTCCCTGCCACGGCCGACGTAAAATCGCCTCCATGTTTTTCGTCGCCTTCGGTAGCGAGTCGGACGATCTCATGACGAATGGCTTCGCCAATCGGAGACCTCTCGAATGTAACGTCACCATTTTTAGTCTCGCTTGAATCGTCCATCTTATGTCACCTTTTATTGAGCGAGGGGTTCGAGGCGGCTCCCCACCGAACCCAGGCGTCAGGGCTCTTGATGGCGGCCAAGAGCGCCTCGGCAGGGAGCGAGGGGTTCGAGGCGGCTCCCC
>Ga0209324_10000080_pt1 | contig 56975 bp, 63 predicted proteins | sample Rifsed19ft3_FD_184015 | JGI IMG/M metagenome (GOLD analysis project Ga0209324, IMG submission 184015) | Soil microbial communities from Rifle, Colorado, USA - sediment 19ft 3 (version 2) | ecosystem: Environmental > Terrestrial > Deep subsurface > Rock core/Sediment | place: Rifle, Colorado...
GCCCTTGCGCCCAGGAATCGGGACCGGGATGATCTCCGCCTTGAAGCGCCCCTCCCGCTGGGCTGTCAGGGCGCGGGTGTAGCTCTGCACGGCGTAGCGATCCTGCTCCTCCCGGGAGAGCCGGTATCTGTCGGCGCACATCTCCCCGGAAATCGCCACGTGCATGCCGTTGATGACGTCCCACAGCCCATCGTGGATCATGCTGTCGATGAGCTGGCCGTGACCCATGCGGTATCCGGTCCGGGCCTTGTCCAAGAAATACGGGGCCCGGCTCATGTTCTCCATGCCCCCGGCCACGATGATCTCCGCATCGCCGCTCCGGATGGCCTGGGCTGCCATCGTGACCGCCTTGAGGCCTGATCCGCAAACCTTGTTGATCAGGGTTGCGCCAACCGACTGGGGCAGGCCGGCTGCGATGGTCGCTTGTCGTGCCGGGGCCATGCCCATACCGGCGCTCACCACGTTGCCGAGATACACCTCATCGACCTGGGCCGGCTCGAGGTGCGCGCGACGCAGCACTTCGGCAACGACCAGACCGCCTAACTGGGGGGCCGGAACGGACGCGAGGGCTCCGTTGAAGCTCCCGATGGGAGTCCGCACAGCACTCCCGATGAGAATCTCATCCATGGTGGACCTCCTTCGTCGATCCCCGGATTCCCCCTCCTAGTTCAGAGTGGGTTCCTCGATCTCGCTCGAGCATCGCGGACAGCGAGGCCCGAGATGGTAGCCGTGATCCCAGCAAAAGCCCTCTGCAATTTCTATCGCTGACGTGATGGCTGCCATCTACCCTCCCCTTTCTTTTCTTTCAGGAGTGCATTTCTTGTTCCAAGAGGTGTCGTGGTCTCCTCGGCTCTCTTCACCACCCCAAAGGCCCCCACCGCGATATTACAAATAATATAACACGCTGCGTTATATTAGTCAAGATGTGTCAGTGGGGGGTCGCCAAGCTGATGCAAGGAGTCATGAATTTTCCAGGGTATCAGGCGACCGGCAAGGAGAGATCAAAGGCCTCCTGGGGAGGCGCGTGGAATTGGCGGGCGATCCGGCGCTGAAGCTTTTTGGTTCCAGCTATCCCCGCTCCGTTTCGTGTTCGTGGATCCTTTGTTCCAAGCGATCAAGGCTCGCCTTGAGAGACTCGAGTTCAGCTTTGAGCGATGCGTCTCTCTGCCCCTCGGACTTCCCCTCGGTGGGCGCTTGGCCCTGATTGACCTCCCACCCCGGAGGTATCCATCCCCGGGTCGTCCACTCCCTCCAGAGCTTGCCGGCGTCTGTCTGCGTCGCCATGAGGGCCTCCAGGTTCGAAAACAGTTGCCTCTGGAACAGGGTCTGGAGAGAGTGTCCGTATTGGATCACTTGGTGGAGGAAGCTCACCGGCAAGAGGTTTTTCCGCTTCTTCTCCTCTTCGAGGATGATCTGGGCCAGCGTGACGGTGGTCAAATCTTCCTGGGAGGCGCTATCCACGACCTTGACCTGCTTGCCCTCGCGGATCAGCCCTGCGATCTCCTCGAGGGTGATATAGCGGCTCCGGCTCGAGTCGTAGAGTTTCCGGTTGCTGTATTTCTTTATGACGATCGGCTCCTCGGCCATGCAGACACCTCATCCCCTACACATACATCCCCCCATTCACATTCAGCACCTGACCGGTGATGTAGCTCGCGTCCTCCGAGCCCAAAAAGACGACCGCCTTTGCTACCTCCTCCGGTTTGCCAAATCGCCGCAGGGGGATCTGGGCGAGGATCTTCTGCTTCACGTCGTCGGGGACGCCGGAAACCATGTCGGTCGCGATGAACCCCGGCGCGATCGCGTTCACCGTGATCCCCTTCCCGGCCAGCTCCCTGGCCAAACTCTTCGTAAAGCCGAGGAGGCCAGCCTTGGCCGCCGCGTAGTTGGCCTGGCCGAAGTTCCCCATCTGCCCCACGATGGATGAAATGTTGATGATCCTGCCATAGCCGCGGGCCGCCATCCCGTCGAGAAAGACTTTCGTGCAGTAGAAGACGCCGTTCAGGTTCACCGAGATCACGGACCTCCAGGTGTCGTCGTCCATCTTGGCAAAGCTCTTATCCCGATTGATACCGGCGTTGTTCACAAGGATCTCGACCCGTTCAAACCGCTTGAGTACCGCATCGCGCATGCGCTGGACCTGCTCGGGGTCGCTGACATCGGCCTGGTAGATGTCGCTCGCCCTTCCTGTTCTTTCGATCGCCTGAGCGACTTCTCTGGCCATGGCTTCGTTCCGCTGGTAGTTGACGGCCACATCGGCCCCTTCCTCGGCCAGCGCCAGTGCGATCGCCCGGCCGATTCCGCGCGAGCCTCCAGTGACCACGGCAACCTTCCCTTTGAGCCTCATCGCTTCTCCCTCCGCGTCGAAGGCCTCTGTCTGCCGTCGTGACGACACAATATAGCTCGTCCCAACGTCGAACGCAATGTCTAACGAGAACAACGCAAGTCTTTGTTTTTCAATAGGATACATCCACCTTCAAAGGATAACGCACGCGCTATAACGCAACTGCTAAAAATTGCTTGACAGTGGAACGAGGGTTGCAGTCTAATTCCCAGAAACAGAAAGGAGCAGATAATGGAACCAGCCGTAATTGTGAGTGCGGTTAGGACCCCTATAGGCACCTTTGGGGGGGCGCTTAAGGAGACACCCGCGACAAAGCTCGGAGCGGTCGCCGTCGCTGAGGCCGTGAAGCGGGCCCATCTGGCGCCCGATCAAATAGGCGAGGTGATCGTGGGCAATATCCTCCAGGCGGGCCTTGGCCTGAACCCGGCTCGGGTCGCGGCGCTTGAGGCTGGCATCCCCATCGAGGTGCCGAGTTACACGATCAATAAGGCGTGCGGCTCAAGTATTAAGGCGGTGATCCTGGGGGCCCAGAGCATACTGCTCGGCGAGGCGGACATCGTGGTGGCCGGGGGTATGGAGAGCATGAGCACCTCCCCTTACCTCCTTCGGCGGGCACGGTGGGGGCAGCGGCTAGGGCACGGCCAGGTCGAGGATACCATTCTGGCCGATGGCCTCACCTGCCCTATTACCTCTGTCCACATGGGAGTGACCGCCGAGCAGATCGCCCGAAAGTATGGGATCAGCCGAGAGGAGCAGGACCGCTTCGCCGTGCGCAGCCAGGAGAAGGCCCAGCGGGCCATCAAGGATGGGAAATTCGAGGGGGAGATCGTGCCGGTCCAGATCCCGCAGCCGAAGGGCGATCAGCTTATGTTCGCCCAGGATGAGCATCCCCGCGACACGACCCTGGAGAAGATGGCCAGGCTGAAGCCGGCCTTTCAGGAGGGCGGGACCGTCACGGCAGGGAACGCCTCTGGGATCAACGACGGGGCTTCGGCAGTGGTCGTCACCTCGATGCAGAAGGCGCGGAAGCTAGGACTGAAACCGTTGGGAGCCATCAGGAGCTGGGCCTCGGCGGGGGTCGATCCGAGCTTTATGGGGATGGGGCCCGTCCCCGCCTGCCGGAAGGCGTTGGAGAGGGCGGAGCTCAAGCCAGACGAGATCGACCTCTATGAGATTCACGAAGCCTTTGCTGCGCAAGTGTTGGGGGTCCTGCGGGAGTTTCCCGTTCCGGAGGAGAAGCTCAACATCCATGGCGGAGGCATCGCCCTGGGGCACCCCATTGGGGCCAGCGGGGCTCGGATCCTGACAACGTTGCTCTACGCCCTCCACGATCGCGGCGGTCGTTATGGGTTGGCCACCGGCTGTATCGGCGGCGGCCAGGGGATCGCGATGGTCGTCGAACGGCTGGAGACCCTCTGAGCTTATACACGGCATCCCTTCATTGTTGACCGCGCCCCTCGTCACGTTGGCACCCCTCCGCCACACACGACCCGGGCCTCCGTTGACAGCACGTGCCTCATCGCATAGAATGAAAATGATCGACCGCAGAGGTGTGTGCAGAGGGATGAAGGCGATGAGACCGATGCCGTCCTGGGTGCGGGACCTCCATGAGGGGATCGAGGCAGAGGCCTCGAGCCTCTTTATCCTACACCACAATATCGCCGATTATGTCCCGCTCGGTCAGGCCTTTCTCCCCCTTCCCGCCTTTCTCGCTCAGTGGTTGGAACAGACGGATACCGTCATCTTCTACAATCGATCTACCGGTCTCCGCTTTCCCGATGAGGAGACGCAGCGACGATTTCGGGAGGGGGCGGGTCTCAAGGGTGAGCGCGACCAGCGGGACGCCCACCTGGAAGACCAGCGGCGACGGGCGTTGATGGCATTGGGCGAGGCGACAGGCGTGGAGCCTCCCTCGTTGCCTACGCATCCGAGCAAGGTCATCCCGCTGGTGGGCCAGGCCCTCCGGTCGGGGCGTCTCCGGAATGGGCGGCGACGCGCGATCGCCGTGCTGGAGTATGCCGAAAGTATCGCCCCGGCGGCAGATATTTCCTGCATGCACGAGGATGATCGCACCAACTTGGTGGCCCTCCTGAGTTTCGCGGCCGACCGCGCCATCCCTGAGCAGGGTGGGGTCCTCCTGCTCACCGTCGGCAATCTCGCTGACCTACACCCCACCCTGCGCCAACCGGGGGGTCGGGTCGAGGTGATCGAGGTTCCCCTCCCCGATGAGGCGGAGCGGCTGCAGTATGTCGAATACCTCCTGGATCAGGATGGCCCGAAGCTGAGCATGAGTGCGGAGGCGCTGGCGCGGGCAACCGCCGGGCTGACCCGACTCCATCTCGATCAGCTCTGCCGCCATGCCAAGACGAAGGGATCTCCCTTGACCTTTGAGGAGATCAAGCAGCGCAAGCGGGAGATCTTGCGGCAGGAGCTGTATGGCATGGTGGAGCTCGTCGAGCCGAGCTTCGAATTAGACACTATCGGGGGGCTCGCCGCAGTTAAGGAGTTCCTGCGGGAGGTGATCCAGGCCATTCGGGATGGGGACCTGAAGATGGTCCCTCGGGGGATCACGCTGCTCGGGCCCCCGGGAGTGGGGAAGACGGCCGTGGCCGAAGCGCTGGCGAAGGAGTGCGGGTTCAACTTTGTCAAGATCACCAACCCGCGAGAGAAGTGGGTCGGGGCTTCGGAGCGGAACTACTGGAAGATCCTGCAATCCCTCCGGGCCTTGACGCCCCTCGTGGTGCTTGAGGACGAGGCGGATCAGAGCGAGCAGTCGCGGGATGAAGTCAGTGGGGACTCGGGAGTGGGTAACCGGTTGCGGCAGATGCGCTTCGAGTTTACTGGCGACCCGACCATCCAGGGGAAGGTCCTGTGGATCCGGATCACGAACCGTCCAGATAGGCTGGATCCTGCGGAACGTCGCTCAGGTCGGTTCAGCGAGCGGATTCCCCTGCTCATGCCGGATGCGGATGAGCGGGTCGCCATCTTCGGCATCATGCCAAAGAAGCACGACTTTGCCACTACGGCCGTCGATCTTACCAAGATGGCGAAGCTCTGCGAGGAGCGGTTTCCGGGGCAGATCACGGGGGCGGATATCGAGGAGATCTCGCTCAGGGCCTACCGCCATGCACGGGTTCGGGGGGCGAAGGCGGTGGGGGAAGAGGATTATCGCTGGGCTATTGTGGACTTCATTCCCTCTCAGTCGGCGGATGTGATCGGTCGGCAGGAGCTCATGGCGGTTTCCCACTGCTCCTCCCGCCGCTTCCTGCCTGAGCGATACCGGGACGTTGGAGCCGAGCGGCTCCGGTCCCCCGGATAGTCTGGGGGACGGACGGGTTCCGCCGCCTCCCACGGGTCTAGGAGACGTCGAGGGCGAAGATGTTCCCCATCTATGTGAAGGAGCCGGGGTTCCGCGAGCCGGAAGACCCCATCTACTACGTGGTGACCAAGAGTGGCCTCTTTCAGGTCAAGCGGACCCCCGTCTTTCGCTCCCGGGTCCGCGTCCGTGGACTGTTATGGCTTGAGGAAGAGGAGGAGGGCGCACGCTTCCTACTACCGCCCATCCCCGAGAAGATTCTGGGTGAGACCATGGCCTTTTTCCGGGAGGTCTTTCGTAAGTATCGGGCCGAGGCGGCCGTGCTCCTCTATCTGAGGGAGGGGGCGGGGGAGTACGAAATCCGGATTCCCCCTCAACAGGTGGCCGGAGGTCACTGCCGGTATGAGATCGGACCGAATCCCCCCGGCTGTATCCGGGTCGGAACCATTCACAGCCACGGCGCGGCTGAAGCCTTCCATTCAGAGCTCGATGATCTCGACGAACAATATGACGATGGGCTCCATGTGACGATTGGATCCTTGCATGCCAAACCCTCCGTCTCCTGCTCGCTCGTCGTGGACGGCCGGCGCTTCGACCTGCAAGCAGGGGAGGTTCTCGAGGTCATGCCGTGGCAGTTGGAACCGACGATCCGCCTCGAGGATTCGGAAGCGGTGACGCCAGTTCCCCCTCCGGGTGATTCCGATCCCAGTGGCCGGCCCTCCGCCATTTGAACAAGGGTCCAAGGTCTGAAGTCCGAAGTCCAACGTCAAAAACGCTGGACTGTAAGACGAAGGTGGTGAAAAGGAATAACGAAGGCCGTTGACGTTCGAATGCTGGCCCTAAACGTACGCGGACGCTCGTGACTTTGGACATTGGACGTTGGACGCACAGACCAACATGCTCGAGATCAAGGTGATCGGTATTGGCGGGATCGGTTGTGCCCTACTGCCTTTCCTGGCAAGGTATCTGAACTACCAGGGAGAGCCGGCGCGCATCACCCTCATTGACGGGGATGAGTTTGAGCGGGCCAATGCGGATCGGCAGGCTTTTGGGACGCTGGGAAACAAAGCGAAGGTCAAGGCGACCGAGATGGCTCGCGAATTTCAGCGGGTGGCCTTCCGGGCCGTCCCCCAGTACATCAGCGAGGCCAACATCACCGAGCACGTTCAGGAGGGTGACACGGTTTTTCTGGGGGTGGATAACCATAAGACCCGGAAGGTCGTGAGTGACTATTGCGAGAAGCTTGCCACCGTCACGTTGATTTCCGGGGGGAATGATTTCAACGACGGGAACGTTCAGGTTCATATTCGCGAGGGAGGTCGGGACCGGACCGCCCCGATCACGCGGTACCATCCGGAGATCCGGAACCCCCGGGATCGCTCACCTGCGGAGATGTCGTGCGAGGAGCTGATGGCGCGCGGTTCGCCCCAGCTCCTCTTCGCGAATCTCGCCATTGCCTCGGCCATGCTGAACGCCTTCTATGGGATTCGCGAAGGGAAACTCACATACGGCGAGGTCTACCTCGACATCCTCGAGGGAAAGAGCAACCCAGTCAGACGTGAGGGAAAGCAATGACCGAACCTCTCAAGCAGGCGACGCGAGTCCGTCCGGCCTCCCCCACGGAGACCCAGGAAACGGTGCGGGTGATCTACGGGGTCCATTCCCTCGATGTGAACATCGCGGGGCGGAGCGTCGGAGAGGTCCGCGCCGCCCTCAGGCAGGCGTTGAACATCCCCCCCCAGGCCGTGGCGGTCGTCGATGGGCGCGAAAGCCTAGAGAGCTACATCCTCCAGATTGGTGAGGTTCTGGAGTTCGTCCGACTGGCCGGCGAAAAGGGGAGCCTCGAGGGTGGCCTCCTCACATGGGGTGGAAGAGTGTCAGGGAGATGCCGGCCGCCAGGGGGACCGTGATATTGTCATCCAGAGGCAGGGGGAGGCACTCCGTCACCGCCGCGACGATGGCCCCTGCGAAGGCGGTGGAGGCCGGGAAGAGAGGCAGGGTCACGAGAAAGGCTGTCACCAGGAAGGCACCTGTTCCCGACAGGGTCTTTCCCTTGGTGAGCCGGTAGCCTCCCATGGCCTGCCCGGCGACTGACGCGGCGGTGTCCGCGCAGGCGAGGACCAACAAGGCTGCAGCAGCGACGGTCCGCTCGAACATCAGGATCGTGAACCAGCAGGCCACAAGGTAATACGTGGATCCGGTGAGGCGTTTCTCCTCTTCGGGTCGCATCGCTCCTTGAAAAAGGCGGAGGAACCAAGGGTTCAGGGCAGGCCACCGCAGGCGCAGGACGTCTGCCACGATGAAGGGCAGGGCGAGGCTGCCCAGGATGAGGAGCGCCTGGAACTTTGTGAGGTTCAGGAGCAGGTAGATGAGGGGGATCAGACCGCCGACGAGGTGAATGAGCTTCCGGGCCGACTCGAAGGATGAAGGCCGCACCCGTCCCTCCCTTGCGTGGCCGCCTCGGGCCGAATCTTATAGATACTGTCCGTAGCGGATCTTTTCGACGACCTCTTTGATCTTCCGGTATTCCTCGATGACACGGAGCAGATCCTGGGTCTCCACAGGGCCCGGGTCCACCTTCCCCGACAGGGAGCCAAAACGCTTGGAGGGGCTGCTGAGAAAATCTTCCCACCGTCGGAGGGTGATCTCCTCGGCTCGCCGCATTATCCGCTCCACCGCGGTCCTCCTGCCATCCCCATATCATAGGGGGCAGAGTGAGTCAACGTCTCGGGCGAGGCGCCGAGAGTCCGAGCCATCCGTGGGTTCGCTGACGGGCGGGGGAGAGAAAACCAGGTCTCGACGATCAGTCCAGATAGATCAGGAGGGTACGGCCGGGATGGATGAGAGATCCCTGCAGGTCGTTCCAGCGCTCGAGGTCCTTGGAACTGACCCGGTGCGTCCTGGCAATTTCCCAGAGGCTATCACCCGGCTTGACGACGTACAGGCTGTAGTGCGAGGCGGGTCTGTTGTTCGTGGTCTGTTTGGTGGTGGAGGTCTCGGCGAGGGTCAACGCCGGGACCGGGACGTTGAGAGGGGTGCCGGCCCGGATGTGGTGAGGATTCTCTAAATGGTTCATCTCCATCAAGACCGCGACCGTGGTTCCATACCGCTGGGCGATGGTCGAAAGGGACTCTCCCGGTCGAACCCGGTGCTGGCGCCACGAGGGACCCCGCGCCTGGACGAGCCGGTCGAGGGCATCGAGGAAGACGGCCTTGCTTCCTGGGGGGAGATTGAGGAGATAGCCCTCCTGGGGGGGAGTGACGAGCCGATTGAGTTCGGGATTCCGGTCCCGCAGCTCCTCCGTACTGAGCCCCACCGCCTTTGCGAGAAGCCGGAGATCCGTCTGTTGAGAAAGGGCCACCTGATCAAGCTGCCACGACTCCTCGCTGGGGCGCTGGAAGCCGTACGCTTCGGGGTTCTTGGCAATGAGGGTCATCGCCATGAAGGCCGGCACATAGTACTTCGTCTCTCGGGGGAGATGGAGTTTCCAAAAGTCGGTCGTCCCCTGGCGCTTGATGGCCCGGAGAACCTTGCCCTCCCCCGCGTTATACGCGGCAATGGCTAAGGGCCAGGACTCGAACATCGCGTAGAGGTCCGCCAGATAGTGCGCCGCCGCCGCCGTGGCCTTCACCGGATCACGACGTTCATCCACCCACCAATCGATCTTCAGGCCGTACTTGCGGCCCGTCCCCTTGATGAACTGCCATATCCCGGATGCCCTCGCCCGTGAGTAGGCGTACAGCTTGAATGCACTCTCGATATAGGCCAAGTTCACCAGGTCTTCGGGGAGCGCCTTGTCCGCAAAGATCTTGCGCATCAGTGGGAGGTATCGCCCTGAGCGCTCCAGGGCCTCCCCGGTCAACTCGCGCTTCTTCGTGGTGAAGAGCTCGATGTAGGCCTGAACCTCGTGGCGGATCTCCAGGGGGATGTAAGAAGGGAGCTCCGGTTTTTCTGCCGGTGGCACTGCCTCCTCCAAGGCCGTCACGTCCTCGGGGCTCACGAGGGAGGCCTCCCCTTCAAAGGGGGTCACATGCATCGCGCGGATACCGGCCAACTCGTCTAGGAGGGCTTCGAGATCCTCGAGCAACTGTCCTCGGCGGCGCCCCGGGTCCGGTGTCGAAGGAGCCCCGTCGCTCGAGAGAAGCGCACGGGCCCGGGTGAGGAGGGTGATCGCCTCATGAGCTTTTCCCTCTCCCCACTGGCGTTTGGCCTGTTGGACGAGCTCCTGGACCTCCATTACAAGGGGATCCTCTGATCGGCCGTCTTTCCCGTCGATCGCCCACAAGGGCGCGACGGGTGATGGTACGGCGATGGCAGGCTTGGATGGTTGTAAGGGAGCAAGTGGAGCGTCAGCAGCGGCACAGCAAATGAGCGAGGGGTGGTGGGACCTCTGCTGTCCGGGAGGGGAGGGGCCGATGGGCGAAGGGGACAGGGCGCATCCCGTGAGGAGAAGAATACCACCGATCGGGACCCACCATGCGAGGACAGAATTACGATCCACCCGGTCCTCCCTGGAGTGTCGAGGCGGACGGGTTTCGCCCGCCCAGGCGCCTCAGTACGTGCAGGAGGGCGGGAAGAACGCATTGGGTGGCCTTATACCCTTCTTCCTCTATCAAGTCAAGCGCCTCAAAGGCCAGAAGCACGTGCGACTCACTCTCCGCATACATCCCAGAAACTCCCTCCCGTGGCGCAGAGGTCGCTTTGCATGGTCCGTGCCAAGTCGCGGAGACTCCTCAGGGCCTCCCCCCTGCCCCCTTCTTTGCAGAGTCAGGCACCGATGATCGCCCCGATGCTGATCCCACGACCCGCTTCGGCACGAGCTGTGCCTCCGTCAGGACTTGCCAAGCCCCCAGACGAGTAGTCCCCCAGGCTAGCTCGCCAGCCAGGATGAGGCTGAATTGGCCAGAAGGCTTCTGCTGTATGGGTGGAAATCGAGGCGCATTCACCGGAACCCGGGGGGGAGGGTGGAGTCGTCGATCCACGACAGGTAATCCGGCAGGCCAGAGGTGATAGGGAAGGAAATGATCTCAGGGACGGTGTATGAGTGGAGCGCTCTCACCAGGCCCTGCACTTTTGGGAAGAGATCGGCCCGCCCCTTGCCGATGAGCAGCACTTCTGCCTCCTCCTGGACCTTCCCCTCCCACCAAAAGAAGGACCGAACGGCGGGGACGATATTGACGCAGGCGGCGAGACGCTCCTCCAGCAAAGACCTGGCGATCCTCTCTCCTTCCTCGGCCGAGGCGGTGGTGATAAAGAAAACGATATGTTTTGCCGACGCCTCAAGGTCCGACATTGGGTGCTGCACCTCTTCGTCGGAGTCCGCCACTGGGGTCACTTGGGCCAAGATCGGGCAACGGGTGCTGTGGCGAGGGCGGCGGCCGTCAAGGGCGAGGTGTCTTTCCCCCTGCCCGCCTCAGAAGCCTTCCTACTCTAGGAGAAAGGTGGAGGCCTGTCAAGCTCGTCTTGCCTTCGCTCCGTCCTGCTGATTCAGCGAAAGCCGGCGGCGAGACCCTCGCTCAGGCCGACGGACGACCTCTGTCACATTCCGAACGTAGATGACTCCCATACCCTCCCCATGATCATAGAGCCAAAAGAATCAACTGGTTAAATCTATGTCTATATACTTGACAAATATTGACTCAAGTTTTATACTATGGATCGAATAAGGTTCAGGCTTTGACATTCATCACTAACCAAGAAGGAGGCCCAGAGGTGGCTAAGGTGATTGGGATTGATCTCGGAACGACGAACTCGGTCGTGGCGGTTATGGAGGGGGGAGAACCTGTTGTTATCCCCAATGCGGAGGGGGCGAGGCTTACCCCGTCGGTGGTGGCCTTTACGAAGGATGGGGAACGCCTGGTGGGCCAGGTGGCCAAGCGTCAGGCGATCACGAATCCCGAGAATACGATCTTTTCGATCAAACGCTTCATGGGCCGCCGGTACGAGGAGGTCCTCCAGGAAATTAAGCTCGTTCCGTACAAGGTCGTCAAGGGCCCCGGTGGGGATGCCCGGGTCGAAGCGCGCGACAAGCAGTATTCACCCCCCGAGATCTCGGCCATGATCCTGCAGAAGCTCAAGACCGATGCCGAGGCCTACCTGGGGGACAAGGTCACCAAGGCGGTCATCACCGCGCCTGCCTACTTTAACGATAGTCAGCGGCAGGCGACGAAGGATGCAGGAGCGATTGCGGGACTCGAGGTCCTGCGGATCATCAACGAGCCGACAGCCGCCGCCCTGGCCTACGGCCTGGACAAGAAGAAGGACCAGAAGATCGCGGTTTTCGATCTCGGGGGCGGGACCTTTGACATCTCGGTGCTCGAGATCGGGGAGGGGGTCTTTGAGGTCAAGGCCACCAACGGGGATACGCATCTGGGCGGCGACGACTTCGACCAGCGGATCATCGACTGGATCGTCGCCGAGTTCAAGAAGGACCAGGGGATTGACCTCAGCAAGGATCGGATGGCGCTGCAACGCCTGAAGGAGGCGGCAGAGAAAGCCAAGTGTGAGCTGTCCACGGTCATGGAGACCGAGATCAATCTCCCCTTCATCACCGCCGACGCCTCGGGGCCCAAGCATCTGAGCATGAAGCTGACGCGGTCGAAGCTGGAACAACTGGTGGAGGATCTGATCGATCGGACCTTGGGTCCCGTCCGCCAGTGCCTGGAGGATGCCAAGATCAAGCCCGGTCAGATCGACGAGGTGATCCTGGTGGGAGGACAGACCCGGATGCCCCGGGTGCAGCAGGTGGTGAAGGACCCCTTTGGCAAGGACCCGCACCGCGGGGTCAATCCGGACGAGGTGGTGGCGATCGGTGCTGCCATTCAAGCCGGCGTGCTCGGTGGCGAGGTTCGGGATGTGGTGCTCCTGGATGTGACGCCGCTGTCCCTCGGGATCGAGACCCTGGGTGGCGTGCTGACGAGACTCATCGACAGGAATACCACCATCCCGACGCGCAAGAGTGAGGTCTTCACGACCGCGGCGGACAATCAGACCTCGGTCGAGGTCCATGTGCTGCAGGGGGAGCGTGAGATGGCTCGGGACAACCGGACCCTCGGCCGGTTCCACTTGGTCGGGATCCCGCCGGCCCCCAGGGGAGTTCCTCAGGTCGAGGTGACGTTCGACATCGATGCCAATGGCATCCTGAATGTCGGCGCGAAGGATACGGCCACGAGCAAGGAGCAAAGAATCACCATCACCCATTCCAGCGGTTTGGGCAAGGACGAGATCGATCGGATGGTGAAAGAGGCCGAGGCCCACGGCGCCGAAGATAAGCAGCGTCGGCAGGAGATCGAGGCCCGGAACCAGCTCGACTCTCTCGTCTATACGACGGAAAAGATGCTCAACGAAAACCGGGAGAAGATCCCCATGGGTGAGATCTCCGGCATCGAGGCGGCCTTGCAGGAGGGGAAGAAGGCCCTTGAATCCGGAAAGGCTGATCAAGTCCGTCAGGCCATCGAGCAGATCACGAAGGCGTCTCACAAAATGGCCGAGGCCATGTATCGGCGGACCGAAAGCCAGCAGCAGGGGACCGGCGCCCAGGCCGGCGAGCAGGCGAAGGGTGGCGATCGCCCGACCGAAGGAGAGGTGGTGGACGCCGAGTTTGAGGATCTCGGTGGCGACAAGAAGTAACAGGCAGGGTGTAGCAGTAGAAAGGAGGGAGGTCGCAATGGGAATTGTGCGGTGGGATCCGTTTCAAGGCTTAGTCTCGCTCCAGGAGCGCATGAATCGACTCTTTGAGCAGACATTGGACCGCTCTCGGGGAGAACGAGAGGGGATGGCGGCCGGGACCTGGGCACCGGCCGTGGATATCTATGAGACGCCCGACAGTATCGTCCTGCAGGCAGAGTTGCCCGGCCTCAGCAAGGACGACATTGACATCCAGGTCCGGGACAACGTCCTGACCCTCAAGGGCGAGCGGCGCTCGGAGAAGGAGGTCAAGGAAGGGAACTATCTTCGAGTGGAGCGGGCGTACGGGGGCTTCCAACGGGCCTTCACCCTGCCGGCCGCTGTTCAGGCCGACAGGATCCGGGCCGTCTTCAAAGACGGGGTCTTGGACGTGAGTATCCCTAAGGCTGAAGAGGCCAAGCCGAAGCAGATCAAGATCGAGGTGAAATAGCCCTGCGCGCGGGGCGCCGGGTCGATTTCATGGCGGCACTCTGCGCTCGTCGGGGCGGTCGTGAGACGAAAGGAGGCGTAAGAATACAATGACAGCGAATGCGGTATTTTCTCGGGTCGGCAGCGAGAACCCTCTTGCCGACGCCCTGGCGATTCAGGATGTGTTGGACACCTTCCTCGGCCGCCGTCGCGGGGAGGCGTACCGGAGGGAGGCGACATGGGTCCCTCTTGTGGACGTCTATGAGGCGCAAGACGCCTTCGTGATCCGGGCAGAGCTCCCCGGACTGCGGCAGGAGGAGATCGGGGTATCCATCCACGATAATATCCTCACGCTCCGTGGCGAACGGAAGCCGGACGCGAAGGTGAAGAAGGAGAGCTACCATTGGCGGGAGCGCTTCACCGGTCCGTTCCATCGCACGCTCAGCCTCTCCTCGGTGGTGGACACCGGCGGGGTCAAGGCCACCTACCGGGAGGGGGTCTTGGAGATTCGTCTCCCCAAGAAGGAGGAGGCGAGGCCGCGCACCATCAAGGTGGAAGCTGCCTAGGGCGTTGCGGAAGTTCAGGGCCCATGACCTTTCTGGAGGGGGGGGGTGGGCCCTTTTATCCTTTTCCGGGTGATCGCGATGACCAAGCGGGATTACTATGAGGTCCTGGGGGTTCCTCGGAACGCCTCGGAGCGTGAGATCAAGCGCGCGTATCGAAAGCTCGCCCGGAAGTATCACCCCGATGTCAACCCGGGAGATCCAACGGCCGAGGCGAAGTTCAAGGAGGTGAACGAGGCATACGAAGTTCTAAGTGATCCGGGCAAGCGCCGCCAGTACGATCAGTTTGGCCATCAGCCGTTTGCCTCGGCACCCACAGAGGGGACTGGTCCCGGCTTCGGATCCGACTTCGGCCCTTTTGCCGATTTCGCTCGGGGTGGGTTTGGGGACATTGGGGATCTCTTTTCGGATATCCTCGGCGGCCAGCCAAGGGCGACGACGGCTCCCCAGAAGGGAGAGGACCTTCATTACTCTGTCGACCTGAATTTTGAGGACGCTATCCGAGGGCTCTCACCCGAAATCACCGTGCAAAAGCACGGTCCCTGCGAGGTCTGTCAGGGGAGCGGAGCGGCCGTCGGATCCGCCCCCCAGTCCTGTCCCGACTGTGGAGGCAGCGGACGACGACAGGTCTCCAGGGGCATCTTGAGCATGGCATCCCCCTGCCCCCGGTGTCAGGGGAGCGGAAGGGTGATCCTCAAGCCGTGCCAGAGCTGCGGGGGCCGGGGACTGGTCTACCGAACCGAGCAGCTGAAGGTCAAGATCCCTCCCGGCGTGGACACCGGATCGCGGATTCGCCTCGCCGGCATGGGAGAGGCGGGAAGGAATGGGGGTCCACCTGGGGATCTCTACGTGACGACCCGGGTCCAGCCCCACCCCCTCCTGGAACGGAAGGGTGACAATATCTACTTGACCATCCCCATTACCATCACGGAGGCAACACTGGGGGCGCGGGTCGAGGTTCCGACGGTGGACGGAATGGCCACCATGGTGATTCCTCCCGGCACCTCGAGTGGCCGGGTCCTGCGCTTGAGGGGAAAAGGGGTGCCGCATCTCAAAGGGAGTGGGCGAGGAGATCAGTACGTGACGGTCAAGGTGGTCGTTCCCCAGAATCTCGATGAACGGTCTCAGCAGCTCCTCCGGGAGTTCGCCCGGTTGAATCCCATGGATCCCAGGCGGGATCTGAAGACGTAGGGTCCGGAGGTGGATATGCCGAGGAAGAAGAGGCCTCTCTACATGATCAGCGTGGTGGCCGAGATGTTTGATATACACCCCCAGACCCTCAGGACCTATGAGCGGGAAGGGTTGATCCGGCCGGCGAGGACCGGGGGGAACACGCGCCTCTATTCCGAAGAGGATCTGGATCGGATCGATCTCATCCTGCGCCTCACGAATGAGCTCGGGGTGAATCTTGCCGGAGTAGAGGTCATCCTCAACATGCGGGACCGCATGGAGCAGATGCGCCGGGAGGCGGTAGAGACCTTCGAGACGGTCTTCAGGATGGTAGGAGAGGAGCTGCTTCACCGCCGGCAGGGGCCGGGCCTCGTCCCGGTCGGGCGGCGGGGTTTGACCCGGCGGGTCCCGCCTCGCGAGGCCGAATCCCCTTGACACTTGTGGGATGATATTCTACGTTGGTTGAAACGTTCGAGCGCATCCGCAGGGTATATCACAGGAGAGACGTGAGTCATGGGAAACACCTTTAAGACCGTGTTTCTTTTGGGGGCCTTGACCGGCCTCCTGATTGTCTTCGGAAATTACTTCGGAGGGACGCAGGGGATGATGATTGCCTTCCTCTTCGCCCTCGTCTTGAACGTCGGTGCCTACTGGTACTCCGACAAGATCGTGCTGGCCATGTACAGGGCGCGGCAGGTCACCGAGGCGGAGGCCCCCGAGCTGGTGGGCCTGGTTCGATCCCTGAGCCAGCGGGCGCGCCTCCCGATGCCCAAGGTCTGGATCGTTCCGTCCCCGGCCCCGAACGCCTTTGCCACCGGGCGGAACCCGGAGCATGCCGCCGTCGCGGTGACCGAAGGGCTCCTGCAGACCATGAACCGCGACCAGCTCGAAGGGGTGCTGGCTCATGAGTTGGGCCATATCACGAACCGGGACACCTTGATCAGCGCGGTTGCGGCTACGCTGGCGGGGGTGATCATGATGCTCGCCAATATGGCCAGGTGGGCGGCCTTTCTCGGGGGTGGCCGCGACGACGAGGATAGGGGAGGCGGCATCGTAGGTCTTGTGGTCATGTCGATGCTGGCCCCGATCGCTGCCCTGCTTATTCAAATGGCCATCTCGCGCACCCGGGAGTTCCTCGCGGATGCAACGGCCGCCCACCTCACGAAGAAGCCCGTTGCCCTGGCCTCAGCCTTGGAGCGGCTTCAGATGGCTGCCGAGCGCATTCCCCTCGATGCCAACCCGGCGACGTCGCATCTGTTCATCGTGAATCCACTCTCGGGAAGGAGCCTGCTTCGTCTGTTCTCCACCCATCCCTCCGTCGAGGAGCGAGTCAAGCGCCTCCGGGCCATCCAGGTCTAGAAGTGCACCCCGTGCGAGGGAGCAAAAGGGCGGGCAGAGCCGGCCCGCCCTCGCATGCGTGGTGGCTTCTTTCCTTGCTTTCGGCAGTGATGGCGGGCGGCTGTCTGTTTGTGGGCCCCGCGCCTCCCGAGCAGGTAAATATCCGTCCGTTGCCTCCTCGCCTCCCCACGTACACGGTCAGCGGTCAAGCCATCATTGCAGCCCCCGGGCCGATCAGCGTCACGGTGCAGCCCGTGGGCCCGGAGGAGGTCCATGGGTATTTCCGCAGCCGTCCTCCCAGGGTGAACCCCTTTCAAGGGATGCAGAAGGCCATCACTCCCTTCTTGGTGCGCATCGAAAATCGGACCAGGGACCAGGTGACGTTTGATCCGGGGTTGGCGGTCCTCAAGGATCAGGATAACCGTCCGGCGACCGCATGGGATGCGATGGATCTGCATCAAACCTTTGGAGAAAAACCGGCGTTGCTCCAGGCGGCCCAGGGAGGGGTCTTTACCGGGTATCTCGTGGTTCCCCCCGACCAGAGCCGCGAGGGACTCCTGATCTTTCCGGCCCTTCCAAAGGATGCCAAGGCCCTTCTCCTCCATTTCAGTTCTCTCTACGCCGGGCCCGCACCCTATCCCCTCATCTTTGAGTTCACGGTGGTCCCGGAGGAATCAAAAAAATAGGCTCCTCGTCACAGAGCAGGATATCGTATGTCCCTCCGCCCAGAACTGTTTCGAGAGCTGGCCGCTCTGAGGCGCCTGCCGGGTGGAGAGGAGGACTCGAGGGCCTGGCAAAAGGCGTATGAGGCGATAGAAGAGGCCCTTGCTACCCTCGAGGAGGAGACCCGCTATGGGGAGGAGCCTGCCCTCGTTTTCCACCCCGAGGGATCGGTGCCAGCGTCAGGAGATCCGCGCGCCACGGGCGTCAGACCGCGTCGTGCGGGGAGTGAGATCGCGGAGCTTTCTGTCACGTCGGCGGTGAGCCTTATCCACCGCAAGGAGCTTTCCCCCGTTGAACTTGTCCGAGCGGTACTGGATCGGATCGACGCATACGGGGAGCGCATCAATGCCTATATTGCCCTGGATGCGGAAAACGCCATTCAGGCAGCTCGGCAAGCAGAGGATGCCCTCGTCCACCGTCACCCGCTTGGCCCCCTCCACGGCGTCCCGCTCGCGGTCAAGGATCTCTTCTTCGAGGCGGGCCTTCCGACCACTGCCGGGAGCCGGGTCCTCCAGGATTTTGTCCCTCGGGAGGATGCGACGGTCATTCGCCGTCTCAAGGAGGCTGGCGCGGTCCTCTTAGGAAGGCTGAACCTCCACGAGCTGGCGTACGGGGTCACCAATGAGAACCCGCATTTCGGGCCGGTGCGGAATCCCTGGGGGCTCAGCCGGATCGCGGGGGGAAGCAGCGGAGGCTCTGCGGCCGCCGTGGCCGCCTCCCTCTGTCTCGCATCGCTCGGGACCGACACCGGGGGTTCGATTCGGATCCCGGCTGCCTGCTGCGGTGTCGTGGGTTTGAAGCCGACCTATGGTCGGATCAGCCGCCATGGGGTCCTGCCGCTGGCCTGGTCCTTAGACCATGTTGGTCCGATCACGAAGAACGTGGAGGATGCAGCTTTGCTCCTTCAAGTCCTGGCCGGCCTCGATCCGCGAGATCCCACCGCCAGTCCGCTCCCGGTTCCCGTCTATAGTCGCGTGCTCGGGGGTGACTTGGAGGGAGTGAGAATCGGGGTGCCCAAGGGCTTCTTCACCGACCCGGCGGAGATCGAGGCGGGGGTCTTGGCGGCCATACAAGGAGCCCTCCAGGTGATAGAGAGTGTGGGGGCGAGCGTGGTGGAGGTTTCGATGCCATTTCTCCGGCATGCGCCCGGCGTACAGTTCTTTACCCTCGCGACAGAGGCGAGCGCCAACCACGGGTGGCTCCTCCGAAGGCGTGGTCGCGAGCTTGGCCTGGATGTCCGGCGGCGGCTGGAGCTGGGAGAGTTCATTGCGGCCCCACAGTACGTCCGGGCCCAACAGGCGCGTCGGCGCCTCGTCCGAGACTTTGCCGACGTCTTTCAACAGGCGGACCTGCTCGTGACGCCCACCCTCCCCGTCGTCGCCCCACCTCTCGGTGCGGAAACGGTCGCGATTCAGGAGGTCCAGAAGAGGATCCAACCGACGCTCACCCGCTTCACCAGTCCTTTGAATCTGACCGGGCTCCCCGCTATCTCTCTGCCGTGTGGTTCGGAGGTCGATGGGCTTCCCGTAGGGCTCCAGCTGATCGGGCGACCCTACGATGAGGGGACGCTCCTCCGAGCGGCCTACGCCTATGAGAAGGCCAGTCGGGTGGACACCCGACGGCCACCCCTCGCCCCGTAAGCAGACAAGCTGCCAGCGGTCAGCTCTCAGCACGGCAAAACAATAGAGAGCCGCCGGAGTTTGCCGACTGCTGATGGCTGATAGCTACGGAAGCTTACTTGAGGAATGGGGCGAGGTGTGCGTCGAGAATGGCGACGTCGGTGTTTCGGAGCCGGATTCGCTTGCGGCGGGCGTTGGCGCCCGCGATGATCTCGACTCGGCTCAGGGGAAGGCGCAAGACATCGGCCAACAGGCGGCGGCAGGCTGCATTGGCCTTCCCCTCGACAGGCCGGGCACTGACCGACACGTTGAGGATCCCCTCCCGGACTCCGACGATCTCGTCCCGCCTGGCCCCCGGCCGGACGAGCACGGGGAAAAGGAGGTCAGCTCCGCGTGCCTGGAGGTTTAGGTTCGAGAGGCCCACTGGTGTCCTCTGCGGCCTCGGCGGCGAGGAGATCCTGGTGGAGCTTGATGGCCGCTCGCATCCTGCCCTCGAAGAGTATCTTCTGTCGCTTCAGGTCCCCCAGCCTTCCCTGTAGTTGGGCCAGCATCAGGTTGGTGCGCTCCAGGAGCCTTTCTGCCTTGGTCTCGGCGTCCTTGAGGATCAGGTCAGCCTCCTTCCGGGCTTTTTCCTTCGCCTCGTCTGCCATGCGGTGGACGGCCAGGAGGGCTTCCTTGAGGTCTCTCTCTCGGTGATGATAGTGCTGGAGTTGGGCCTCTAGCTTCTGGATGCGCTCCTCCTTAAAGGCATTCTCCTTGAGGAGACGCTGCAATTCCTCGGCGACTCCATCCAAGAAGGTCCTTACCTCGACCGGGTCCAGTCCTCGAAAGCGCCGCCGAAATTCGCGCTGCGTGATATCGATCGGGGTCAGTTCCATGCCAATCTCCTCACCACCGGATGCTGCGGGCCAGGTCGTAGAGGGAGTGCACGACCACCATCCTCACCACCTGAATGCCGACGAGGACGAGAATGGGAGAAAAGTCGATGCCCACGGTACTGGGGAGCAACCGGCGCGCGGGTTGGAGTACCGGTTCCGTGGTGCGATACAGAAACTGCACGAGGGGATTCCGCGGGTCGGGGTTGACCCAAGAGATGACGGCGCGGGCAATGATGATCCAGAAGTAAATCCAGAGAAATGTGTCCAAGACGTACGCAAGCGCCTGCACCATATTGGCGAGGACGAACACCCCACACCTCCAGATGTTTCACAACCCACCCAATACCGCTCATGGACCGCACCAGGCAGGGCAGGCCAACTATTGGCCCAATTCCTGGGCGCGCCGGGTCGCCGCCTCGACCGCGGCCATCAGCGTTCCTCGGACTCCGGCCTGTTCCAAAACGTGAAGCCCTGCAACGGTGGTACCCCCGGGCGAGGTAACCATGGCCTTGAGGCTGGCGGGTTGCTTTCCGGTCTCGAGGACCATGCGGGCCGCCCCGAGCACCGTCTGCGCCGCGAGCAGTGTGGCCGTCTCTCGGGGAAGTCCCATGCGAACACCAGCGTCCACGAGGGCCTCGATCACGACAAAGACATAGGCTGGTCCGCTCCCGCTCAGGCCGGTCACGGCATCCATCAACCTTTCCTCGACCTGAACGACCCGACCCACGGTCTCGAAGATCTGTCGGGCGGTCTTGAGGTCCTCCGGGGTGGCGTGCCGGCCGGGGGCGATGGCGCTGACAGCGGCGAGAATAAGGGCGGGCGTATTGGGCATAATTCGGATCACCCGGGTCGGGCGGGGAAATTTCGCTTCAATGGAGCCGGTTCGGATACCGGCGGCGATGGAGAGGAAAAGATGATCCTCTGCCACCGCCCCCCGCAGCCCGGTCAGGACCCCATCCATCACCTGAGGTTTCACTGCGAGGATCAGGATCTGCGCCTTGGTGGCGGCCTCCGCATTGTTCGTGAGGGCTTCGACCTGATACGCCTTCCGGATCGTCTCGAGGCGATCCGTTCGGACATCGGTCGCTATGAGCTGTTCCGGGCGCACCCTTCCTGCGGCGAGCAGGCCTTTGATCAGGGCCTCGCCCATGTTCCCTGCGCCGATGAACGCAATGCGTTTGTCCTCGATTCCCGTCACGCTTCTCCCTCGATGGTCTGACTTATAACTTGAGAATAGAACTGGAGTCAAGGAATTCATGGACGCCGGGGCCGCCTCCGGCGCTGACGCTACCGGGCGGCTTGACACCACTGGCGCGTTGGCCCAAGATCACATCATGGAGCTTTCCGACAAGATCAAGTCTCTGCCGGACCGCCCCGGGGTCTATCTCTTCACTGGGAAGAAGGGGGAGGTCCTCTACATCGGCAAGGCCCTCTCCATCAGGAAGCGGGTCCAGTCGTACTTTCAGGGGCGGGAGATGCCACCAGAGCGCTCGGATCGTATGGCGAGGCTTCTCTCGCAGGTTCTGGATGTAGAGGTGATCGTGACCGATAGCGAGCTCGAGGCATTGGTCTTAGAGTCGACTCTCGTCAAGGAGCGCCAGCCCAGATACAACATCGTGCTGAAGGATGACAAGCACTACCCCTTTCTCAAGCTGGACCTTCAGGATCCCTGGCCGCGTCTTCAGGTGGTCCGGCGGGTGAAGGACGACAAGGCGCTCTACTTCGGCCCGTATGTGCCTGCCACGACGATGTGGCGGCTGCTGCACGTCGTCAACCGGACGTTCCCCTTGCGAAAATGTCTCGATATCCGGGGGCGTCGGCACTGTCTCGACTACCATCTCGGCCGTTGTCTCGGCCCGTGCGAGGGGTCGGTGAGCAAGGCGGAGTATGACCAGCTCGTGGAACGAGTCCGCCTGGTCTTGGAGGGGCGCGATCGGGAATTGGCCAAGCAGCTCGAAGGGAGTATGCGCCAGGCGTCGGAACGGCTCGAGTTCGAGCGGGCAGCCAGGCTGCGGGATCAACTCGTTACTTTGCGGGAAGCGGTAGCCGGGCAAAAGGTTCTCTCGCCCGGCGGTGAGGAGCAGGACATCTTTGGGGTAAGCATGGAAGGAGGCGAGGCCAATATCCAGGTGCTCCAGGTGCGGCGGGGGCGGCTCGTGGGACGGGAGGCCTTCACCTGTGGTGAGGGACTGGCCCGCGGGCCGGGAGATCTCTTGGATGCCTTCATCAGGCAGTTCTATCTGCGACGCCACACCATCCCCCGTGAGGTCCTCACGTCCCACGCCGTGGAGGATGCGGAAGTGATCGGCCGCTGGCTGTTGGAGCGGGCCGGGCACCGCGTGGCCATCCGCCATCCCCAGCGGGGTCGCAAGGCTCGTTTGGCCGCGCTTGCCGTCAAGAACGCCCAGATCGCCCTCATGGCGAGTCTGAAATCGGCGGCTGGCCGCAGGACGGCACTGAAGGAGTTGCGAGAGGTGCTGGGCCTGGCCCACCCACCGCATCGGGTCGAGGCCTTTGATATCTCCAACATCCAAGGAATGTGGGCAGTCGGGTCCCAGGTGGTCTTTGAGGACGCCTTATCCAACCGGTCGCAGTACAAACGGTATCGGATCAAGACGGTCGCCGGGGCCGATGACTATGCGATGCTGGAGGAGGTGCTTCGGCGGCGGTTTGCCAGGGTGGCCGAGTCCCCCTTGCCCGATCTCATCCTCGTCGACGGAGGACGGGGACAGCTCAATGTGGCACTGACAGTCGCGCGGGAGTCGGGGCACCGTGATCTGCCCATCATCGCGTTGGCCAAGGAGGAGGAGGTCATTCACCATGCCCGTTCGCCCGTGCCGATTACGCTCCCCGAAGGGTCGCGGGCGAGGCACGTGCTGCAGCAGCTTCGCGACGAGGCCCATCGTTTCGCCATTACGTACCATAAGAGACTTCGGGCGAAGCACGGCCTCCTTTCGATCCTCGAGGAGATCCCTGGGGTGGGCGAGAAACGGCGTCAGGCCCTCCTGAGGCACTTTGGTTCCCTCAAGGCCATGCAGCAGGCGAGTATTGAAGAGATCCGAAGAGCGGGGGGGCTGCCATCCCACGCGGCAGCCGCCGTGCACGATCTTGTGCAGGCCCTCACCGAGTAACACCTGAAGTCCCGGTGAATCCCAGCCGCGCCGCGTACACTCGACGGTCTCGTTGTCCGGTCTACAGACGTGTGGTAGAGTGACGCTCCGGAACCGAGAGAGCCGTCCGTTCACGTGAGCAGTGGGCGTGGCGGGAGTTGGCGCGGGTGAGTTTGCGTACGGCAGGAGGACTCAATGGGGCGAGGGGTGGTGACGACAGAGAAGGCCCCCAAGGCGGTGGGGCCCTACGTGCAGGGGGTCAAGGCGCACGGGTTTCTCTTCACGGCGGGACAGATCGGCTTGGACCCGGCCACGGGGAAACTCGTGGAGGGAGGAATCGAGGCCCAGACGCGACGGGTGCTGGAAAATCTCAAGGCGGTCGTTGAGGCTGCAGGAAGCTCCTTCAAGCAGGCGGTCAAGACGACCGTCTACCTCACCGATCTGAGCCACTTCCAGGTCATGAATCAGATTTACGCCAGCTATTTCGAAGGGCAGAGCCCCGCCCGCTCTACCGTCGGGGTTGCCCAGCTTCCCCTGGGAGCCCTCGTCGAGATCGAGTTGGTGGCCCTGTTGGAGGGATGATGATACGGGTGGGCGTCGCCGCGCTCACACGGGCGGAGCAAGGCGGAAGATCGCCGAGGTGCTGGCCAGAATGAGATGCTGCTGGTCGGAGGTGAATGCGAGGCCGACGAGATTCGCCCCCGTCACGGTCAATCGGGGAGACTCCGGACGCTCAAATCGGTAGATCCCCCGCTGTCCTTTAATCCCCGCCGCTACCCAGAGGCGACCCTGCCGATCGAAGATCAACCCTTGCGGTCTTTCGAGGGGCCCCCAGTACGGTTCTGCATCGCCAAAGCGGTTGATGCGGTAAATGACGTCCTCGTTGGAGAGGGTTGGGGCGGTGGCGAACAGGTGTCCGTCGGGGCCGAGCGCCAAATGGAAAGCAGCGACGCTGGGCGGAAGTGAAGCAAAGCCTTCCACCCGCCCTCCTGGCGGCAGGCGGTACACTGTTCCCGTGCGGTCCCCGATATAGAGGACGCCGGCCTCGTCGAGACAGAGGCCCGTCGCAATCCCCAAGTCCTGCGCGATGACGTCCATCTCCCCTGTGGAAAGAATGCGATAGACGCGTCCCTCGTATCGGCTCGAGATGAGGAGCGACCCATCGGGGTGCAGGGCTAACCCTGTGGGATTGATCGGCGCCGCAGGAAGGGGCTCGACGACCCCGGCGGGAGTGATGCGCACCAGAGGGGATGCCATCTTCTGCCCACGGCGGCCGCTGATGGTGGTGTAGACGACCCCCTCCGCGTCCACCACCGGATTGGCCACGGGGTGAAGGTCGGCAGCCACCTTTTCTCCGACGGTGAAGGGACTGCTAAGGCGCTGTGAATCGATCACGAGGATAACGGGGCCGGTCCTGGTATCGGAGGGGATGGGCAACACGAGGCGAGTGTCGGAGACGATGGACGCCCGGACTTCAGTTTCGCCGACAAAGATCAGGGGCCGTCTGTTACCGCTCAGAAACCCGGCCCCGACGATGACGATGGTTCCCCCTTCGACCCCTGCCGAGGGCTCGAGCGCTGAGATGACCGGCTGTGGCGGAGAGGGATCGGACACCATCATCCCTCCACAATCACGGGATGTCAGTATCCCAACCTACGCTACCCCTCCGGTGGCTGGTCGTCAAGCCCTTTGGGGAAGGAAAGCGCCTGAAGACAATGGTTCAATGTATTCGGCACCGGGCGGCGAGCCGCCGGTGGGCCCGGTTCTAACCAGGACCAACGGAGCAAGACGAATTCTGGCTGAACCGGGCAATCCGCTACAGTCTGAGGACCGAGGGGGAGTGATGAGGTGACGGCGAGGGCTTCCTTGCCGGTGTGCGGGGCAAGAAGTTGGGACGGCACTAGTCAGAGATCGCGGCGCCCACTGCTTCCTGGGGAACCTCCCCGGCCGGATGTAGCTGGTCTCCGACCCGAATCTCGAAATCTGCCTCGAACTGGTCGATGGAGATCATGTCGATGGCGTCCCAGGCCATTCCCTCGCAGACGCGGGCGCAGATCTGGCAGCCGATGCACTCGTGCCAACGGATCCGGACGGGGGGAATGACCGCGCCAGTGTAATCCGCGGGCGGTTCATGATCAATGCAATCCACCGGGCAGAAGGGGATGCACGCCTCACATCCGGTGCAGGCGTCGTTGACGACCGCCATGAGGCGGGGCCGTTTCTTCTTTCTGGTCTTCTTGTTGTAATGGGGAATATCCTCGTACACGGTGCCCTTCCTCTCCCCCGCATGAGCCCTGTTCATTTTAGGGCAATACGGTACCATGGTCCACCCGTGTCTGTCAAAGGGAGAGATCCGTGCCTTGCTCTGGGGGTAATTTGGTGCTACGTTGAAATTGCCTGTTCGCGTGGATCAGCGTAAGGCGATGGCGTGAGATGCTTGCGGAGGGATCGGAGTGGTGTTCAACACGGATCCCGCGGAGTGTCGCCTGGAAGAGGCCCGGCGCCTTCTCGTCATCCGCTGGCGGGATGGCCATGAAAGCCACTATCCCTTCGACGACCTACGCAGGGTCTGCCCCTGTGCCGACTGTCGCACCGCCAAGAGTCCCCAGGGAGGGCTGCAGGTTCTCGCCGGTCCGGTGGTCCGCCGGGGAGAGATCCGGATCGTTCACGTCTCACCCGTTGGCCGGTATGCTTTGAGCTTCAAATGGAGTGATGGGCACAGCACCGGGATTTACTCCTTCGATTTCCTTCGTCAACTCTGCCCGTGTGACGTATGCCGGTCGGCGGCAGAACAATAAGTGAGGGGCACAGGTCGAGAAGGGGTGAGCAGCAGGAGGCAAGATGAGTGAGAAGTCGCCCGATTATCTTGATCTGGGTCCTGGGGGTGAGCCATGACGAGACCGGACGGCAGCACGCTTGTCACGGTGGATCGACACGCCAAGAGCCCCCGGAGTGTAACGTCTTCATCGCCGACTGGATCCCGGTGCTGACGAGGGCGGCGTTGACCGCTTGGCGTCCGGGTGGTAGGGTGAAAGGCCTACAACAATGGGTCTGGCCGCCTATGTAGAGCGGTGTCACGTGCTGTGGATCCTGACCTGGAGAGTAGAGGCCATGTCGCGGGAGGAGCGGGCGAGGCGCAAGCCGCCAAGTCTTCGGATGAGGGACCGGCAGAAGATCTGGAAGATGGTGCCGAAGCTGCGGAAGATCAAACCGGCCAGGTTTCGCGGGTGAGGAACGAACATGGTGCGGGCATATATCTTTATCGAGGCAAACAAGGCCCGGGATCTCAAGGTGGCGGAGGCGATCATGATCTTGCCCGGCGTGACGCGAGCCGACGTCGTCACCGGACGCTTCGATGTGATCGTGATGGTCGAGGTGGACGAGCTGGGGGCCCTGTGGGATACGGTAGACAAGATCCAGGCCCTGCCCGCCGTCGTGAAGACCACCACCAACGTCGTGGTCCAGCGGTGAGTGACTGAGGGTACGGTGAGTGATCGCCAGGAGAGGAGTGGGGAGAGCCGGTAGCCGTGAATGTCGATGGGCGTCTGCCCTCCCGCCGGTGGACCTTGCTCTTGGTGGTGCTCCTCACCCTCACGATCCTGGTTCTGCTGCCCCTCCTCGTCACGAAGTGGGATTGGCACCCGAGGTCGGTCTTTCTCGGTCCACTCCGATGGTTCGGCCTCGTCCCTATCTGTCTCGGCACGTGGCTCGGGATCTGGTCGGCCACACTCTTGGTCACTCGCGGTGAGGGCACGCCGGCCCCCTGGCATCCTCCACAGCGGTTTGTCCTCGCCGGGCCCTACCAGGTTGTACGACACCCCATGCTCGTCGGCGCCTTTGCTGTTCTGTTGGGGGAGGCTCTGTTGGTCGAATCGGCGTCGATCCTGCTCTATCTCGGTGTCGTGGTCGGCGTGGCACGCTGGTACGTGGTTGCCGCTGAGGAGCCGGGATTGCAGGTACGCTTTGGCGATGCCTACCGGGTGTATCAGCAGCACGTGCCCCGGTGGCTTCCACGGCGCCGCCGTGCCTCCCGCTCCGAGTGAGGCGATCGTGGGGGGCGATTACGGGCGAGAGGCGTATCTGAAACTGATGGTGGCCCGGGACGCCGGCATCCGCCGCCTGATGGACCAGGGATTCGAGTTCGTCACAAATGCCTTCCGGCGCGGAGCCGCCCCGAAAGGGATGCGGGCCAAGGATGCGGACACCCTGATGGCGTGGCTTCGGCAGGACGGGTATCAGGTCGAGGTGGCCACCGCGTACAATGAGACGGGGGATGCCCTTCCGTCAATGGCCTCGATCTGGCGGAAGCCGAAAGCAAGATCAGAACCATTGATCCCTCCTCGGCCTTGAAGGCCTGCCAGGTTATCCAGCAGCGGCCCTAATCCTCCCCACGTCTCTTTGATCCCCACGTTCTGGAGCCCGTCCCATTCCTGTCATTCCGTTTGTGGCCGTGGCCAATGTGTGATATGCGTTGAGCAGTCGAGAGGGGGGGGATGATGGCGTCCGAAAGAAGCGGAGAGGTGCGCCGGACCAAGATCGTTTGTACGATTGGACCCGCCAGCGAGTCGGAAGAGGTTCTCGAGCGTCTGATTCTCGCCGGCATGGACGTTGCCCGTCTGAACTTCGCCCATGGCACCCCCGAGGAGCACGCACGCGTGATCCAGCGGATACGAGGCCTCGAGGCGAAACTCGGAAAGCCGGTGGCGATCATCCAGGACCTTCCCGGGCCCAAGATCCGACTGGGGGATTTCGAGGGTGGAGCGGCGCTGCTCCGAACGGGGGCCGAGTTTGCCATCACGAGCCAGCCCATCCTGGGAACCGCTGAGCGTGCCTACGCCCCATCCCCCGACTTCTTCGGGGAGGTTCGGCCTGGGGATACGATTCTGGCCGATGATGGTCTGATTCAACTGAAGGTGGTGGCCAGCGACGGCGTCGAGGTGCGATGTCGCGTCGTGGCGGGGGGAGTCCTTCGGAACCACAAGGGCATCGGTCTCCCCGGCGGGCGACTGCAGCGAGCCGCGCTGACCAAGAAAGATCTGGAGGATCTCGAGTTCGGGATTGCCCAGGGAGTGGACTATGTGGCCACGTCCTTTGTCCGGAGCGCCTCCGACCTGGTCGAGGTGAAAAACTTTCTGGGGGCGTGGGGGGCCAAGATGCCGGTGATCGCCAAGCTGGAGAAGCCGGAGGCCATTCGAAACCTCGAGGATATCTTGCAGATCGCATCCGGGGTCATGGTCGCTCGAGGGGATCTCGCGCTGGAGATGTCCATCGAGGAGGTGCCCGTGCTGCAGAAGTTTATTCTTCGCCAGGCCCGCCGGTACAAGGTCCCGGCGATCATCGCGACCCAAATGCTGGAATCGATGGTGGAGCATCCGAGGCCGACTCGGGCCGAGGCCTCTGATGTTGCCAACGCCATCCTCGATGGCACCGACGCGGTGATGCTTTCGGCGGAGACGGCCACCGGGAGCTACCCGGTCGAGGCGGTCGAGATGATGACCCGGATCGCGCTGAAGGCAGAGCCCTACCTGCGTCTGCCTCCATTACCCCAGGCGGACGAGAAGAGCTTTCCGGTGGTGGCGAGCGACGCCGCCTGCCGGGCCGCCAGGAGTCTCCACGCCAAGGCCATCGTCGTCTTCACCGAGTCTGGCCTCACCGCGCGGCTGATCTCCCAGGACCGCCCCGAGGTCCCGATCCTGGCCCTCACCCCTTGGGAGGAGTCGCGGCGCCGCATGGCCCTCTACTGGGGAATCGTTCCCCTCGTCATCCGACGGCGAGAAACCCTCGTTGAGATGTTCCACGAGATGGAGGGGCTGCTTCTGGCTGAGGGATGGGTGGTGCCCGGAGATACCCTGGTGATTCTCTCGGGAACTCCGATGTGGAAGCCGGGGACCGTCAACGCCATCAAGCTCCACCGCGTTGGCGAGATCCGGTGATGGGTGAGAGGCATAGCCTCTCGATCACGGAGCCATCCCCCCACCGTATGCCTGCCTGCAAGGCATCGCCCTGAACCGCTCCGGAGCGGGATCACCTTCTCTCACTGGGGGAGTGGAGCGCGCTGAGACTCTCGGGTGAGGTGCGTTCCGACCCGGTCTCCTCTGTGGCCATGACTGCCAGAAAAGCCTCCACCACCCGCGGATCGAACTGCCGGCCGGCTCCCTGCTCGATGCTTTCGATGGCGCGCTCGCGGCCCAGTCCGGCCCGGTAGGGTCGATCTGAGGTGAGGGCGTCATAGACGTCAGCGACGGCGAAGATGCGACCGCCCAGGCTGATGGCCTCGCCGGCGAGTCCATCGGGGTACCCGGTCCCATCGAACCACTCGTGGTGCTGCAGCACGATGGGAATGACCTCAGCATAGGCGGGGATCGGTTCCAGGATCCGCGCCCCCTTGCGCGGGTGCTCGCGCATGGTGAGGGCCTCTTGCTCCGTCAGGCGTCCGGCCTTGTCCAGGATCACGGCCGGTATGCCGATCTTGCCAATGTCATGGAGCAGCCCCCCGCGGTGCAGCGCCTCCAGCTCCTTGGACCCGAGTTCCAGTTTTCGGCCGATCTTGAGCGCCAGTTCCGTCACCCGCTCGGAGTGGCCCGCCGTCCATGGCGATTTCGCATCGATGGTGCGGGCCAGGGCGTTCAGCGTCCCCCAGTTGAGCCGGTCCAGCTCCTCGATCAAGCGGGCATTGGACAGGGCCACGGCCACCTGGTCAGCCAATTGCCGGGCTTGGGTCAGATCTTCCTGACTGAACCCAGGTTGATCGAGGTATCCCAGGGCGATGATGCCTGTCAATTGCTCCTGGAGGAAGATCGGCAGAACCAGCGATGACGTGATGCCTCGCCGGGCCAGAGGCCCGAGGTAGTGCGGGGGATCGGTGTCGAGGCGGATGAGGAGGCTTTCTGGATTGTCGTGGAGCCCTTGAACCTCCCGTGGTGTGAGCGCGGTCGTCTCGACCACGGCTTCGTCTTTGGAACTGCCGCCCCGGAGGTACGTCTGCGCCATATGCGTGCCGTGGGAATCCAGGAGGCTCACGCTGATCCCGTCGCAGGGCAACACGTCGTGCATCCGCGTGAGGACCACCTCGACGATCTTCTTGGTGTCCAGGGCCGAGAGGATGGCCCGGTCGATCTCGGCGATCGTGGCGAGCGTATTGAACTGTCTGCCCAAGCGGCTGGCCATCGTGTTGAACGATCCGGCGAGTTCCTCGAATTCATCCCCGCTCGTCACCGCTACCCGCGTCCCGAAATCCCGACTGGCGATACGCCGGGTCCCTTCCTGCAACCTCTCGAGAGGAACCAGGCTCCTCCGAATCTGGCTGATGCTCAGGAGGAGCACGACCCACAGGGACAGGAGAATGACCAGGGGGAAGATCTTCTTGAAATTGGCCATCGGGGCAAGGACATCGGCTTTCGACTCACCCAGCACCACGGTCCACTTCGGGACGAAGAATCTGAACTGGAGGGGGATGGTCCAGTAACTGGCCAGAAACTCTCTCTCGTCGTGCCTCCATTCGAATTGTCCAGACGCGGAGTGCGTCATTGCGCGCATGACCTGCTCGGGGAGCGACACGCGGCCCGGAAGCGAGCACACGAGGAAGATGATGGAGTGATCCACTACACAGAGTTCGGTATTGGGCGGGAGCGCATTCTCGTCTCCGATGCCCCACAGATACGTGGTGTTCACCTCTCCTAGCAGAGTTCCTTGCGTCGGGTGTTGGGGATCGAGCGCCATCGTCATGAACATGCGTGGTGGCACATCGGAGCCAAGCCGGCTGGCGACGACAGCCTTGCCAGCAGTCATATGTTGCTTCTCGGCTACGGTCAGTTCTGGTGGATCCTCCATCCGTCCAAAGAGATCGTTGCGCCTTCCCCCACCGCTGATGAACGTCAGGCTCATGAAACGCTCCGGCGAGCCTTCGCTGAATACATCGGACCCCTTGAGCGTGGATGTGCCGGTCCGTGTGGCCAGCGTAGATGCGACGATCCTCATCTCACCTTCCAGAAACAGGAGCCGCTCATAAATGCCCAGAGCCACGGCCTTGCTCGCCTGGTGGAGCCGCTTCTGGCTCTGCCTATTGAGCTCTTGGGTGACGTGGCCAAAAGAGACGATTGCCAGGGCGGCGATGGGGAGCAAGGCGCAGAGGACGAACAGCAGGAAGATCCGGCGGGCCACCTTGCTGCGGAGGAATGTCCACTCAAGCTTCATGATCTAGACCCGCCCAAGTGCCGTTCCAAAATTTCTCACCCAATACAGAGGTGTGCGATACCGGGACTAGGCTTGCTGGCTTCCTTGGTCCGTCTACGGGGCAATGAGCTGGAACGGCACTAGAAATCTGCAGCCAGGCCGACATAGCCGCCATTGACGCACCGGACGATGTCATCCGCGCCCTTCTTCGTGTCGAGTTTTGGTGTGGTTTGTCCGTCTCTGCCCATGCTGTACAAGTCGAAGTCCCAGTTGAGTGGCTTAAAGAACTTGTCCTGTCGGGCCCCCTTAGGCGGCTTGCACTTGGTCCAGTTCTCATCACAGGAGATTTCCAGGTATGCGTAGGGGTTGTCCCAGGGGTCCTGCAAATTCGCCCGTCCCACCTCGGCAAGATTTTTCGGAAGCCTGTTGTTTATCACCTGAAAGATGAAGATTTCTTTCTCCACGATCCGGATGTCTGCCATGGCCTTTGCTGCTCTCGCGTTGTCGAGGGCATTGGCATACAGGGGGATTCCAAGGGTTGCGAGGGTCCCCATAATCATCACAACGATCAGCAATTCGATGATCGTCAACCCGAGGGACCGCTCGTTCGGCCTCAAGAGACAGAGTGGCCCCCCTTGTCGAATCCCTACGCGTAAGGCTGAAGATCGTTTTATCATAGCTGCCAGGGGCCTGTAAACTCGACTCGTGAGCTTGCGTGAGCGTCAGACCTTTTCCCTCTGCTGTTGAGCATGCGCGCTCGCTAGGCCCGCGGGAGGCGGACGGAGTCTTCCTCCTCCCGTTCCTGATCAGGATGAAGTCGAAAATGCCCGATCGATTCCTCTAAGCGTTCCGTCTGCACCTGGATATCGGTGATGCGCTGATGCATTTCATTTACGGATCCGCGCTCGATGGATGGCTTGAGTGCCAGTATGGCTGCCCGTACTTCCTCGGAGTGCTTCTGAATGCCTGCCAGCTTGGTCCTCAAGCCTGCGATCATCTCGTTGAGGCTATCCGACTCTTTCCCCAGGTAGTCGGTCTTTCGAAGATTCGCCCGTACGGAGAGATCCCCTTCGGCGATCGCCTTGAAGATGCTCCGAAAACGGTAGAGGGGACCAGCGATGCGATGCGAGACCAAGACCGAGTGCAGGGCAAGCAAGACAAGCACGACGAGCATGGCTGGCCAGACCCGCGCATGGAGAGCGAGGAATTGACCGGCCACTTCCCCTTGTTCGAGGACTGAGAGGCTGCCGCTTTGGAGCTGGAGAATCAAGGGGAGAAAGAGGGCGCCAGCAAAGATCAGGAGAATCGTCACGAAATAGATGAGGTGGATAGCCAGGAGCCGGTATTGAAGACTCTCGATAAGGATACGCCTTCTCTTGAATGCCGGAGCGCCCATCTAACTTGTCTCCTTCGTCCAGACAATGTCTCTCTGATTCTTGAACCGGACCGCGCCGTTGTTGGCGGGATCGTAGTAGAAGGCAAAGGTGAATCGCTGCCCGTGGTGATTCAGGTGGGTGATCGTGTACAGGATGGATCCCCCTTCTCGAGTTTGATCAACGTCGGTGAGCGCATGCACTTCGAAATTCTCTCCCCCGTGTCCAAAGATTATGGCGTCATTTCTGATCTCGAAGTAGCGATCGGCGTACTTGGGGTGAGGAGTCGTCCACACGCCGAGCAGATACTCCGGGACCGTGCTATCCTTCTCGGATTGGCAGCCGGAAAGGGTGGCCAGGAGGGCGAATGCAATGAGAATCCTTCTTGCGGTCATCTCCTTCGACCTCGCGTTTGTGATGGATAACCCATTCCCCGTGCTTTGCGACCAGTGCGCAAAGAGCAAAGAGAAGAAGATTCCTGGGGTGGTTTCTCCCGCCCCGGGTCAAGGAGTATCCGGTGGAGTAGTGTCACTCAGTAGAGTCTTTTTTTAAAAGCGGTGCAAATCCCGGGCCAAGGGCCTGCCTTTGCGGAATCTCATCGGTCAGCGGGGAGGGTGTCAAAACTGCAACGGAAATTGGTCAGGCTCCCACGGATGGGTAGGCTAGGCTGTCTAGGGGGGGAGGAGGTGTATACCCACGCTAGAACTCCGACGCCAGACCGACGAATCCCCCGTTCGCAGCGCGGACGATGTCATCCCAGCTCTGCTTGGCGGTGAGGGGGGATACACTCTGGCCGTCCATTCCCATGCTGTACAGGTCAAAGTCTGCATTGATAGGGACCAGATTCTTGTCCCTCCGAAAGTCGCCCTTCCCCTTGCCCGCGTCGGCGATGCTCAGGTATCGGTACGAATTGCCGTAGGGATCGAGAAGACTCGCCCGTTGCACCTCGACGAGGTTATTCGGAAACCTCCCGTTGAACAGCTGAAAGACCAGGATCTCTTTCTCTAATGTTCGGATGTCTGCGATGGCCTTTGCGATTCTCGCTTTGTTGAGGGTATTGGCATAGAGAGGGGCTCCGAGGCTGGCGAGGGTCGCCATGATCATCACGACGATCATCAGCTCGATGATTGTCAAGCCAAGGGAGCGCTCGTTTTGCCCCCCGAAACGAGACCGGATCATCCGGTGAATCCCCGGCAGTGAGGGTGCGCATGCCTGTTTCATATCGGCCATACAGTCTGTTATGGGTTTGCCGCTTCTGGCCCCTGCGCGGTGAGGCCCACGTCCTCGTCCTTGGCTTCTGGATGGGTTCGGAATTGGCGAATCGACACCTCGAGTTCCTCCATCTGGACATGCAGTTCCTCGAGCCGTCGAAGCATGTCTTCGATGGATCCCTGGTCGATGGATTGCTTGAGCGCGGCCAACACCGTCTGCGTCTCGATATGGTGACTCTGGATGGATGCGATCTTCGCCCGAAGGCTTGCGATCATCTCGTTCAGGCTCTCCGACTCTTTTCCGAGATAGTCATCCTTTCGAAGGTTTGCCCGCACGGACAGATCCCCTCTGGCGACCGCCCCAAAGACCTTCCGGAAACGGTAGAGGGGACCTGCAATTCGATGCGAGACAAAGGTCGAGTGGAGGGCAAGCAGCACAAAGACGACCAACATGGCGGGCCAGACCCGCGCATGGAGAGCGAGGAATTGACCGGCCAGTTCTCCCTGTTCGATGACGGAGGCGCTGCCGCTCCTAAGCTTGAGAATCAGGGGGAGAAAGAGGGCAGCCGCAAATATCAGAAGGATAATGCAGAAATAGAGGAGATTGATGAACAAGAGCCGATACTGATAACTCTCGATCAGAATGCGCCGTCTCTTGTAAGGGCGTGTGGCCATCTATAGCCTCTCCTTCGTCCAGGCGATCTCCCTTTGATTCTTGAACCGTATGATACCATCGCTAGTCGGCTCATAATAGAAGGAGAGGGTGTACGGTTGCCCGAAATGATTCAGGTGGGTGATCGTGTACACGATGGCCTCCCCTTCACGCACCTCGTTGACGTCCGTGAGGGCGTGGAGTTCGAACGCGTCACCCCCGGTGCCAAAGATGATCATGTCATTCCTTATCTCGATGTAGCGGTTGGCGTACCGGGGTGCCGAGGTCGTCCACACCCCCAGCAGATGGTCAGGGACAGGATTCTCCTTCTGTGCTTGGCATCCGGCGAGGGTGGCAATGAGGGCCATGGCGGCGACGATTCTCCTCGGTGTCATCTCCTTGGACCCCGCGTTCTTCATGGGCAGGCAGCTTCTATTGATTCGGCCTGGTGTCCGGAAAGCAAAGCTCGTCCACTGTTAGAGGATATGCAAACCGGACGCCAAACGGGGCCTATCGACGCATTTTATCGGCCTGCGGCAAAGGTGTCAAACCACTACCTCCCTGCCCCTCATGCGGGGCCGCGGTGGTGACGTCTTGGCATTCCGTCCGGAGGAGGGTCCCTTTCTGCGGTGCGGATGCGGCCTCAGCGTGTCGGGATCTCGATAGGAAGGTCGGTCCGGTCTCCCCATTCCTTCCAAGAACCGAGGTAGTTTCGTGTGCGCGTATAGCCGAGAAGGCGGTAGACAAGATAGGCGTGGGCTGACCGGTAGCCTCCGTGGCAGAGGGGAACGATCTCTTTGTCCGGCGTGATGCCGCGTCTCGCGAGCATCTCTCGGAGCTCGGCGGCCGGCCGGAGTGCCCCATCGGGACCGATGAAGTGCACCCATTCGAGGTGAATAGAGCCCGGGATGGTTCCGCCGCGGGCGGCCCGTACGTGCTCGCCGTAGTGCTCGGCCTCGGTGCGTGCGTCGTGAATCTTCACATCCGGGTCTTTCAGGTGGTTGAGGATGTACTGCGCCGTAGCGAGACGGTCCTCTACGGGCTTCTTGAGATGCTTGGAAAATCCGGTGCGGACGATCCGACCTCCCGCCTTTGATCCAATGTCCGGCGCGCTTCCGAACATGGGCCAGGCCTCGCGCGTCAGGGGAAATCCCGCCCCCTTCCAAGCACGGATCCCCCCGTCCAGGATGTGGACGTCTTCGTGGCCCAGGTACTCGAGGAACCAGAAGCCGCGGGCCGCGCGGAACCCGGTATTGCACTCGTAGAAGACCACTGTCTTGTCGTAGTCAACGCCCCGGATCTCCATCAGGTAGGCCAGCGTCCAGATAAAGGCGGCAAGGGCCTCGGGCCGCGTGTCATTCAGCGAGACGCCGTAGAGGTCGAAGTGGCCGGCACCCTCGATGTGGCCGGCACAGTAGTCCGGAGCGGGCCGCGTGTCGATGATGATCAGATCGTCTCCCTTGTGGTTTCCGATCCGCTCGCGGAGCTGTCGTGGCGTCCAGGCCAGGTCGGGGTTCACGAAATCCTTGTAGGCCATGGCGGGACTCGCCTCACGGGTTCAGGGTTGAACGCGCGCGGGTGGTGCTCCAGCCGACGGCACCACAATACTTGAGTTGTGTGCGGCGATCAAGGGTCATACCGCATCGGTCCGCGCTCACGCATTCACGCATGGATTCCAGGGCCCCCTTGCATGCGGAACACTTGGCGGAGGAGGGTGGGCGGACATGCAATTCTTCATGCGTTCGAGTGTGACCTTGTCGAAAGAGCCTCCGGCAAGTCACGGACCTGGTCGGCTCCGACAGGGACGGTGATACTCGAGCTTTCGAGGTCATCATCGATGGGCTGATATTGGCCGCCGAGACAGTCGGAGAGGAATGCCTCGGCGACGGCGTTGAATGACAGGCGGTTCTCCGGTCGTGCGAAGCCATGTCCCTCATCAGGGTAGAGCACGTACGTGACCGGGATCCCCTTTTCCTGCATCACCTGCACGATCTGGTCGGACTCGGTCTGCTTCACCCGCGGGTCATTGGCTCCATGGCCGATCAGCAGTGGTCGCTGAATCCGGTGCGCGCAGGTGAGGGGGGACCGCTTCGTGAGGAACGCGCGACCCTCCTCTGTTCTGTGATCACCCACGCGGGTGGTCCAGAGGTCGACCTGAGGCTGCCAGTACGGCGGGATCGACTCGAGCAGTGTCACCAAATTCGAGGGACCCACGATGTCTATCCCGCACGCGAACGTCTCTGGAGTGAACGTCATGCCGACCAGGGTGGCGTATCCGCCGTAACTGCCTCCCATGATCGCCACGCGCTGGGGGTCGGCGATCCCGTGCTGGATGGCCCAATGAACGGCATCGACGAGATCGTCGTGCATCTTGGCGCCCCACTCGCTGGTGCTGGCGTTGATAAGGGCCTTTCCGAATCCGGTGGACCCACGGAAGTTCACGCTCAGGACTGCGTACCCGCGGTTGGCCAGCCACTGATGCCACGGATTGTAGCCCCATGTGTCGCGCGCCCATGGTCCGCCGTGTACTACCAGGACCGTCGGGAAAGGCTCGTGAGGCCTGGCGTCGCCATCGCTGTGGCTTCCCGGCGGCAGTGTGTAGTAGCTGACCAGGTTCAACTCATCACGCGATGTGATGACGATGGGGTACATCTTGGCCAGAGGCAGACCCTCTAGCTGTTCCCGATTCGTGAAGAGAAATCGTGCCTTCTGTCCCGCACGGTCGTACCGATAGTAGCGGACCGGGCCATCGTCCATGATGTAGGCGACGATCCAGTACCGGTCGTCGAGGGTCCGACTTACCACCTCGACATCGCCGGTGGCAATCGTGCGCAGGGTGGCCCAGTCTCCCGCAATGGACTGGTCGAGGATCTGCCAGACCTTGCGCTCGTACGTGAACGCGGCGGCCTGCACCCTCTTCTCCGTTGGATGGACCAACACGTCGCTGACGTCCGCCCGAGGATCCTCGGCCAAAAGGGTCTGCTTCCCGGTGTCAAGATCGAGTGCCATCAGCACCCCGGTGTTCCGGTTGCGGCTGTCGATCATGTACAGAATCGTGCCCGCCTTATCGAACCCGACCGGGGATGTGGTCAGCGTGTCCTCCATGGGGATGCGTGCAAACGGTGTCCACCCTCCGTGTTCGGTCGCCCTGAGCATCTCACTGCCCCCGTCCGGCAGGACGCGCACCGCAAGGCGAACACGGTAGTCGCGGTCGGTGACGAAGCTAGCGAACCCCTCGTTCTCCTGCACGAGACGCCTCTCCCCCGTGCCGATGTTGATGCGGTAGAGATCGTGAAGCCGGGGATCGCGGTCGTTGAGCGCGACCAGAATTTCGTCCGGAAACTGCGGGCTGATCCCCTGGAATCGGGCCTGCACACCTTCCAGGGGAGTGAGATCTTTGGCATCGCCGGTGGCCAAGTCTACACTGTACAGCCGCCAGTTCTCATCGCCGCCCTTGTCTTGGATGAAGAGAATATGGTTGTTTGTATAGGCCCAATCGTAGAAGCGGATGCCACGTTCAATGTCCCTTGTGACCGGCCTCGCCGCTGCGGGATCATCGGCAAGCCCGACCCATACGTTCAGGACGCCTGCTACCGGGGCAAGGTAGCCAATCTTGGTCCCATCAGGGCTGAGCTGTACAGAGGCCTTGTCCGGGTTGCCGAACAGGATCTGCCGTGGGATGAGGGGGATGGTGTTCCGGTCAATCATCTGCTCTCCTCGGCCTGGTCTTCTCTCAACGCCCCGGGCTCGGTCAGCTCAACCACGGCGTTCGCAACGGGAAGTGCGGTCTGTCCGGTGTCGCAAACCTTTCCTCACATCTTGTGTTTCAGGGGGCGCCGCCATAGCCAGCCATAGATCCCCAGATTGACAGCGATGACAAGGAGACCTAAGGCGATCTGCAACTGGCGCGTAAGCGCGGCCGGGTACAGTACGGGGAGGATGTAGTGCTCGATGAAGCCGGCCCGGTAACCGTTCGCCCCGCCTCGATTGCGGAGCCAGTTCTCGAGGGGCGTCAGGGGGCACACCCAACCGGACAATTCGATGAATGCAGCCCAGAGGAAGGCGGGGGCGTGTACCCACGCACAGCGTTTCCATCTGGCCACCAAGAACCCCCCCAGTACTGCGAACAGAACAAAGGCGAGATGCATCGCGACAACCAGGTCCGCTGATATGCGATAGAGCACGTCCTGCTTCCCTACATGTGACCCCGATCGGGGCCGGCCAGTTCCTCCACGATGCCAGTAATTCCGGTCACCACGCGCGCCATACGGGCATAGTCGATCTTGTCTGGTGTGTCGTCCGCCGTATGGTAGTACCGATATCGGAACAGGGCAGTGTCGGTGACCATGAGCGCGGGGTACCCTTCCTCCCAGAAGGACCAATGATCCGACCATCCGATCCCCGTGATCCAGCTCGGAGCCGCGATGCCCTCCGAGGGGAAGTCCGTCTGTTCACGGAATGTCGTCATGGCTCGGCGCAGTAAATCGCGTGACGCAATATTGCCGACAAAACCTATGAAGTTGGCGGTATCGGGATACATAAGACCGAAAGGGAAAGGGTATCGCTGAGTGCCTCGCTCCTCGGAGTAATACCCGATGGTCTCAATGGAGAGCATGGCGACAATCTGCTCTTCTCTCTGACGCGATCGGGACGCGTAGACACGGCTTCCCATGTGGTCAGTCTGGAAAAAAGGCGGCTCCTCGTTGACGAAGGCCACGAACCGTACCGTTCGGGAGAGGGGCCGACCGGCAAGGAGGCGGGCCATCTCCAAGAGTCCGGCAACACCGGAAGCGTTATCGTTTGCACCGGGGCTGCCGATGACCGAATCATAGTGGGCCCCAACCACAACAATCTCTCTCGGAAAGGAGGCCCCGACCAGTGCGGCTTCAAGGTTCCTGACCACGGCCCCTGTGACCGTGAACTCTTGTCTCCGCACTTCAAATCCCAGATCGCGAAGGACCTGTGCGATGTAGTCGGCGGAAGCTTCGAGGCCCTTGGGATGCCAGAGATTCCTCTCGCCGATCTCGCCCGCGAGCACCGCGACGTGCTTCTTGAGGCGGTTCTCCAATACCCGCTCGGTTTCCGATAGTGGGTGGAAGGGACCCGAGTACGATCTTTTGGGCACCCTGGTAATGTACAGCAAGCCAGCCACCACAATCAATACTACGGGCAGCCATCGTAGGAGGAGGGAACGCCACTGGCGTCTTCCTCGTGGCATGAACCCGTGCCCCATCATGGTGTCATTGTCGAGCGTCTCATTTATTCACGGGCTACCGATTTCGCCATCTCGAAGCCTGTACAGAGTCAACGCCCCCATTCTGGACCGGGTGGCTCATCAGGCGTCCATGCGGTGAGATGACCGAGACCGCATCCTCTCCTCGATAGGAGTCTTGATGGCACACATTCTGCAGGGAAACGCTTCTCGGGTGACCGCGCATCCGCTGACTCTCCGGTGGCGTTTTGTGGAGGGACCGGAAGGCGCAGGGTGAAAGAGGGATGACATGAGTCTTGCGCCGGAAGAAAAGGCTCCTTCTGACGGGAAAGCAGCTGAGCGGCGCGCGCTGATCAGGCGGGTGATCGAACAGATCTCCGTCGATGTCAGGCGTGAACTCGATGTCTTGCGAAAAGGGGGCCCGCCGTCCGCGGATTTATTTAAGCGGCTCATGGCTAGCCTCGGCCCAGCGATCGCCCAGGCATTCTCGGTGAGGGAGGATGAGGTCGCCATTCTCCTGGTAAGGGATCAAGGTCTCATGCTCGGGTTTGCTTACCCCTTCACCTTTTACGGGGATCAGAAGAATCGCTTCCCCCTCAGCGCCTCGAGCATTGCCGGGGAGGTCCTTCGGGCCAGGAAAGGGAGGATCGACAACCACGTCTCCCAGATCCAGCACCTGGACATCTACGAGCGGATCAACCTGAGGGCACACAGGCCTCTCAAGATCCAGAAGATGGTCTCTGCCCCGTTGCTCACCCCCGGGGGTGAGCCCATCGGGGTGATCCAGGTGAGCAGGAAGGGGAAATCCCCGGAAGAGGCTGGGTCCAACTTCACCCCTCATGACCTCTGCAGCTTGACCGAGCTGAGCAACTGGCTCGCCCCGCATATCCTGGGAGTGATCCCACCCGATTGCTGAGGGATCTGCGGAAGTGCTGCTCACCTGCGATCCCGATCCCCTGCCCCCGGTGTCGCTCCAGCCGATTCAAACCCGGCGCATCTTGCTACGGGCGCTTCCCCTACTCGGTCGACTCCTCCGCGAGCTGACTGAGCTGCCGTCTGAACTGTGAGAGGCCACCCTCCTCCGTAAACCCGAGAAGCCGGACGCCGTGGTGGAATCGCCCGTCTCTCGCCTGTTTGGGATCCTGCCACATCACCCTGCCCTTAGCAGTAATCGGGCCTCCGGGGAGGTCCAGCTTGAGGTGGAGGATGGTCCCTTGGTCGAGCCTTTCGGGCAGCCACATCGACAGCCCGCTGAGGCTGACGTTGGCGGTGTGGCCCATGACTTCCCGGGTCGTGTGCGGATTGTCCGCGACGAAGCACGCAACGGGAATCGCTGCCGGGTGACGGGGATGCCGCCGCCGGCGCTGCATTGGGATCTCCTTCTGAGCCCGGTCTGCGGCCAACTCTACCAAACCGAGCAGGCTCGCCGCACGAAACGGTTTCGGCAGGAAAAACTGGGCCCCAGCGCGAAAGGCCTTATCGGCGCACGTCAAGTCCGATGAGGCCGTGATGGCAACCACGGGAATATGCTTGAGACCGGGATCCCCTTTCAGGCCGTGCAATGTGTCCATGCCGTCGGTGGCGGACGTCAGGATATCCAAGATGATGACGGCGGGCTGCACCCTCCGGGCCAGTTCAATCCCCGTCGAGCCATCCGGGGCAGAGAGCACCTCGAAATCCGCTTCTGTGAGGGCGGCAGTGACCAGCTTGCGGGACTGAGGGTCGCCGTCAACAACGAGGATTGGACGATTCCGCATAGTCATACTCGTGACTCGGCCTCGGGCGTTCACGGGTCTGCCGGATAGAAGCCCGAGTATCCACGACTGAATGAGGGCTGTCAAGGGACGGACCTTGGGTCTGCAATGCGTGTGCCGAGATGCAGTGAACAGGATTGGTGAGGTGATGTCCAGGAAGGGGACCTGCGGGGCCGTCGGCGTCACCCTGACTGCGCAGAGGGTGCCGCTATCTGGCGAAGGTAGTGTCTGTACTGTGAGAGCCCCTCATCCTCCGCAAATCCAAGGAGCCGGAGGCCGTGGTGGAATCGCTCGCCCCCTATCGTCTGGGGGTCATGCCATACGACAGTGCCCCTGGCGGTGATGGGGCCCTGGGGGAGTCCCAGCCCGAGGCGAAGGGGTGTTCCTGCCGCCAACATTTCTGGCAGCAAGACCGATAAACCGCCGAGGCTCACGTTGCCCGTGTGCCCCACCACTCCTCGGGTCGTTCCTGCATCGCCGCGGACGAAGCACCAAACCGGAATCTCTGCCGGGTGACGGGGATGCCGCCGCCGGCGCTGCATCGGGGTGTCTTTCTCCGCACGCTCCGCGGCCAACTCTACGACGCGGAGAAGGCTCGCGGCACGAAAGGGCTTCGGCAGGAAAAAGAGCGCCCCCGCCCGAAAGGCCTTCTCGGCGTATGTCAGGTCCGATGAGGCCGTGATGGCGATCACCGGAATATCTTTGACTACAGGGTCTCGTTTCAGGGTTTGCAAGGTGTTGATGCCGTCGATACCGGGCATCATCATATCCAGGATGATGACAGCAGGACGTGCCGTGCGCGCCAGCTCGATCCCCGACGCACCATCGGCGGCCGAAAGGACCTCGAAGTCCGCTTCGCCTAGAATAGCACTGACCAGCTCAAGCGAGTGGGGATCGTCGTCAATGACCAAGATCGGCCGGTTCCGCATAGTCTCCCTCGTGATGCACTCTTGGCCGCTTAGGCGCAATGCAAGAGCTATGTTGGCGGCAGGGCTGGAGGTCGTCGGTCATTGACAAGGGAAACGCCTCCCCAGGCTACGCTTCGCCCGAGAAGGCGTCGGAATTTTTTTTGAAGCGCCAACGAGGGTGACACAGGAGCTATGCTTACCCCGGTACCATCACGCATCTCCTTGCGTAAGTATGCCCCGCTGGGAAAGGGATGTCAAGGGTCGAAAAAGCTGATTGGCATCCGGGTTGCACGGAGGTCGCTCGACATGCTCAGCGAGGACGCAGTGCGGACAGGACCCATTCTCGTCATCGACGACGATCAAGTCGTACGGGAGCTGGTGAGATCGGTGCTCACTGGCGCCGGCTACAAGGTCCTTGAGGCTTTCGGGGGCCAGGAAGGGATTGAAGTCGCCCGAAAGACTCAGCCCATCATCATCCTCTTAAGGATCATGATGTCAGGCGTGCACGGGATCGGGACGTGCGAGCGCCTCAAGAGAGATGCCGTCCTGCACGATATCCCCGTGGTGGGGGTCACAGACTCGCATGACCTGGCGGATACCGAGCGAGCCTTTCGGGCTGGGGCGGAGTTCTTTCTGGCAAAGCCCATTGGGGCGGAGAGCCTGCTTCAGGTGGTCGGCATGGCCCTGGAGCGCGCCGAAAGGCGCAGCTCCAGTCAGCGATTGCATCCGCGGTTTCGGGCTCGGGTTCCCGTCCGGTGCGTCCTCGGCACAGATGCTGAGGTCGTAGGGACCACGGGGAACCTGAGTCTCGGGGGCCTCCTGCTGATGCTGCCGAAAAAGCTGGCAACCGGGGCCGTGTTTCGCCTTGGGCTGGAGCTTCCCAAGGGGCTTGTCCCGGCTGAGGGGGCCGTGATGTGGGAGCGATCCCAGCCCTTGGATGACGGGAGCTTCCTCCACGGGATAAGATTCTTGCGCTTTGAAGAGGACACCGGGCCGATGCAATATCGATGTTTCCTCAGCGAAATCGCCGCGAGCAGTCCTGCCTAGCGATGCCGCCTCTCTCCTGGTCTCCACCCCACGGCTCCTTCGGCGAGGGATGCGCGAAAGCCTTTTCCTCGCGACGACCGAGCCATTCGGATCACTCATCGTCGCGGTTTACGTATTCAGGCCTGAACAGATTGGGACCGACCGCCCATCTGGAATAGCGCCGCTTGTCTCCCTTCGCCTGTTGCAGTGTCATGGTGTGTTCTCGTTCTTCTCGTTGGTTGGCAGATTATAATGTGCGGCCGAGGGCCCTGGCGATCGGGTCGAGCTGGCGCATCAGCTCCTGGAACCGGGCGGGGGTCAGCGACTGCACCCCGTCGGATAACGCCTCTTCAGGTTTGGGATGGACCTCGACCATGAGGCCATCGGCCCCGGCGGCGATCGCGGCCCGTGCCATGGCCGTCACGTACTCCCAGTGTCCCGTTCCGTGGCTCGGGTCCGCGATGACCGGCAGATGGGTCAGCTTTTGCAGGACAGGAACAGCATTGAGATCCAACGTGAAGCGAGTCGCGGTCTCGAAGGTCCGAATCCCACGCTCGCAAAGGATGACGTCGTAGTTTTCATGCGAGAGGATATACTCCGCCGACATCAGGAGGTCCTGAATGGTGGCCGACATGCCGCGCTTGAGGAGGACTGGCTTTCGCACCTCGCCGACCGCGTTCAAGAGGGCAAAGTTTTGCATGTTCCGCGCCCCGACCTGGAGAATGTCGGCATACCGGGCCACCAGCTCCACATCCTGGGAATTGAGGACCTCGGTGACGATCTTGAGGCCGGTTGTCTCCCGAGCAAGCGCCAGCATTTTCAGTCCCTGCTCGCCGAGTCCTTGGAAGCTATAGGGTGACGTCCGTGGCTTGAAGGCACCCCCGCGCAGGATGGTGGCCCCGGCTGCCTTGACCGCGTGTGCGCACTCCAGTATTTGGCCCTCGCTCTCCACCGAGCAGGGCCCAGCCATGAGCACGAGACGGTCAGAGCCGATTTCGACCTCGCCGATCTTGACCACCGTCTTCGGTCGAAACTCCCGACTGGCCAGCTTGAACGGCTGCAGGATCCGAACGACGCTTTCAACGCCCGGCAGCGCTTCCAGGCTCTGGAGCCTCGCTTTGCCTCGCTCATCGCCCACCGCCCCGACCACGTTGCGCTGGGTCCCCCGGATCAGGTGGGGATGGTATCCTAGTTGTTCGACGCGCCTGAGGACCTGCTGGAGTTCCTCTTCCGGCGCCCCTGCCTGCATCACGATAATCATCGCCTTCCTCCAAAAGAGAAAGCCACGGGATCACCGTGGCCCTGAAGATACAAAAGCCACGGAGGCTTGCCTGCCCCCGCGGCCATCCTCGACGATAAAAGGGTCAGGCGCCGCCGATCGGAGGGCAGACGCCGCTAAAGTAAAACCACCAACTCCAGAGATGCCTCAGATCCATCTCCGTCTTCCTTGAAGGAGTTCCCAACGATGTGGTACTATAGTTACCACCACCGCTCCGGCTTGTCAAGGGGATTTCTCCGGATTTCCCTTTACAGGCGGCCGGCTTTTCGGTAATTTTTCGGGCGAGGAGGCTTCGAGATGTCCGGGCACTCCAAGTGGGCAGGGATCAAACACAAGAAGGCGAAGGTCGATGCCCAGCGGGGGCGGATCTTTACCAAGTTGATCCGGGAGATCACCGTCGCGGCCCGTACCGGCGGGGGGGATCCGGCCGGGAATCATCGCCTCCGGGATGCCATGGAGAAGGCCAAGGCCTCCAACATGCCCCAGGACAACATCATCCGGGCCATCAAGAAGGGGACCGGGGAACTGGAAGGGGTCACCTACGAGGAGTGCGTCTACGAAGGGTACGGTCCCGGGGGGGTGGCGGTGCTACTCGATGCGGTGACCGACAACCGGAATCGGACCACCGCGGAGATCCGCAAGATCTTTTCTCGCTTTGGGGGGAACCTAGGGGAGTCAGGCTGTGTCGGCTGGATGTTCCAGAAGAAGGGCCTGATCCACCTTGCGAGAAAGGGGCTGGATGAGGAGCAACTTTTGGCGGTGGCCCTCGAGGCAGGTGCAGAGGATGTCCGGAGCGCAGAGCAAACATTCGAGGTCGTCACCGCGTTAAGGGACTACGAGGCAGTGAAGAGGGCCTTGGAGCGGGCATCCTTCCCCCTCGAGCACGCCGAGATTACCATGCTGCCGCAGTCCACGGTCCGCCTCGAGGGGAAGGAGGCAGAGCAGGTGCTCCGTCTGATGGATGGGCTCGAGGAGCACGACGACGTTCAGCACGCCTATGCCAACTTTGATATCCCTGAAGAGATCATGGCGGCTTTGACAACCTAAGCACATGGAGCAGGGGGTGACCACTGGGTTCCGGGTGCTAGGGATCGACCCCGGGACGGCCATCACCGGCTACGGCGTGGTGGAGGTGCGAAACCGATCTCTGATCTCCATCGCGCACGGCGTGATCGCGACCCCTCCCCGCCGGCCCTTTCCGCTGAGACTCCAGGCGATTCACCAGGCCCTCCAGGCGATCATTCAGCAGCATCGGCCCGAATGCGCGGTCGTGGAGGGACTTTTTTTTGCCAAGAATGTCCGCACGGCGCTGCAGCTCGGTCACGCCAGGGGGGTGGCCCTTCTGGCCGTGGTCGACGGCGGGCTTGACGTCTTTGAGTATAGTCCCCTGGAGGTGAAGAGCGCGCTGACCGGCGCCGGGAGAGCGTCGAAGGAGCAGGTCCAGCGGATGGTGGCCTCGCTGTTGGGAATCTCGTCGGGAATGCCCCCCACCGACGCCACAGATGCGTTGGCGTTAGCCATTTGTCATATCCATGGGGTGCGTCTTCAGAAGCGGCTGGCGACTCTCTAGCCTACTGTTGCTCCTCCCGGTACTCATGGGGGCGGCAGATCCGCAGGAGGTCGAGCGGGCGGCGGCGGCCACTGGTGCCCTGGTGGAAATTCTCAATCTGTGGCATGTAGAAGATTATGGGGCCATCTACGACCGGGGGACGACGACGACGAGACGCCTCTTCACGCGGGAGGAATTCATCAGCCGGATGAAGGCTCTCGGTTGCCGGACCACCTGCTGTCACACCACCTTTGAACTCACCTCGGCGGATTATCGTTCGCCCGAGCTGGTCGTGGTGACGGGGAAGGTCGGTCTAGAATTTTCGGGGCGCGTCGTTCCCCGTTTTCAGTGCACCCCGGGTGTCCGGAGTTATCCGATGACCCGAGAGGCGGATGGCTGGCGCATCGATCTTACTCTCATCCTGCCTTTTTTTTAGTTCGAGGGGGCACCGGTGATCGGGCTGCTGAGGGGACAGTTGGTGAAGCGGGACCCCGCCCACGTCATCGTGGAGGTGAATGGGGTGGGGTATCGCGTCTTTGTTCCCCTGTCCACCTACTACCGGCTCCCTGACGAGGGGACCGAGGTCCTCCTCCACACGGCGACTTACCTCCGGGAGGATGCCTTGCATCTCTACGGCTTCATCACGGAGCGGGAGCGGGCCCTCTTCGACCTCCTCCGGGGCGTCACGGGGATCGGGCCCCGCCTGGCCATCAACATCCTCTCCGGGATCACGGCGGAGGAGCTCGCTGCTGCCATCGGACGGGCGGATCTGGTGCGACTCAGCGCCATCCCGGGCGTGGGGCGCAAGACGTCGGAGCGGATGATTCTGGAACTCAAGGAAAAGGTCCAGTCCCTGATCGAGCCGGTCGAGGCGGCTGCGGCACCTCGGCGCGACCCGAGCGAGGAGGTCCTGCAGGATGTGGTTTCTGCGCTGCTCAATCTGGGCTACAGCCGTCCCGTCGCCTCCAAGGCGGCAGCCAAAGCCCTCCGCACGGTGGACGGGGATCAGGATTTCGAGACGGTGATCAAGCGGGCGCTACGTCTACTCGCCGAGCACGCCGAGGGATAGGCCATGACCGATCGCATTGTGAGCCGTCGCCCCCTGGAGGAGGATCAGCAGTGGGAGCCGACCCTCAGACCAAAGATCTGGGACGAATACATCGGTCAGGAGAAGGTAAAGGAGAACCTGCGAGTCTTCATCGAGGCGGCCCGGGCCCGGCGAGAGCCTCTGGATCATGTGCTCCTTCACGGCCCCCCGGGTCTCGGCAAGACCACGTTAGCCTATCTCATCGCGACGGAGCTTCAGGTGGGGATCCGCGCCACCTCGGGGCCGGTCTTGGAGCGGCCCGGGGATGTGGCGGCCATCCTGACCAATCTCGAGGACCGGGACGTCCTCTTCGTCGACGAGATCCATCGGATGAACCGGGTGGTGGAGGAGATCCTCTATCCCGCCATGGAGGAGTTCCAGTTGGACCTGGTCATCGGCCAGGGCCCCCACGCGCGGACCATCAAGCTGGACCTCCCGCGGTTCACGTTGGTTGGAGCCACCACGCGGGCGGGCCTCCTGACCGCCCCCCTCCGGAGTCGCTTCGGGGTGTTGCACCGGCTGGATTACTATAGCGATGAGGAGATCCACCGGATCATCCTCCGGTCGGCAAAGATCCTGGGGGTCGAGATCAGTCCGGAGGGGGCGGCCGAGCTAGCCGGTCGGTCGCGCGGAACGCCACGCGTCGCCAACCGGCTGCTCAGGCGGATTCGAGACTTCGCCCAGGTGCTGGGCGATGGGGTGATCACCCAGGGACTCGCCCACATGGCCCTGGAGCGATTGGAGGTCGATGAGCGGGGATTGGATGACATGGACCGGCGGATCCTGCAGACCCTCATCGAGAAGTTCGATGGGGGCCCGGTGGGCCTGGAGACCTTGGCCGTGGCCGTCGCCGAAGAGAAGGATACCATCGAGGACATCTACGAGCCCTTTTTGATCCAGGCGGGATTTTTGGCCCGAACTCCCCGGGGCCGGACCGCGACCCGGTTGGCCTTCGATCACTTCGGCATCCCGCCCAGGGCGCGCCCGCAAGGGGAGTTTTGGGAGGGGGGGAACTGAGGGCGGGCCGGCAGACTGACAGACTCCGGCTCAGGGTGATATACTGCGGTCGGTCCTGCGGGCGGTGCATGGAGAACGCGACGAGCATGTTCGGGTTTGAGGGATTCGCCAAGCTCCTGGTTCTCTTCGGCATCGTGTTAGCCCTCCTCGGAGGTCTCCTCCTCGTGGTGGGGAAAATTCCGCTCATCGGCCGGCTGCCGGGCGATATCTACATCCGGAAAGGGGATTTTACCTTTTACTTCCCCCTGGCCACCTCCATCCTGATCAGTATCCTGCTCACCCTCATCTTTTCCCTCTTCGGCCGCCGGTGAAGGGGAGGCAGTCGATGCGCAGCTGGTTCATCAGTGGCATCCTGCTCCTTTGCACCTCAGGGCTCTGCTGGGCAGAGCAGTGGCCGGTCCGCGTCCTCTTGAAGGAAGGGGTCGCTGCAATTCATCTGCAGACCGAAGGACTGTCCCGCCTCGAAGAAATCGAGCGCCCCGTGGTGCAGGTCCTCCCCCCCGGTAAAGCGGTGCAATTGGCCTGGGAGGGAAGGCCGGGGACCGCCTTCAGGTTGCGGCCGGATGCAGGTCTCGTCTGGATCGATGGGAGACCCTACCGGGGGAGTGTGGAGGTCTGGAATACGTCGGAAGGTCTTCGGGTCGTCAACGAAGTCCCCCTCGAGGAGTACGTCCGGGGGGTAATGAAGATCGAGGCCAACCCCGAGTGGCCCCTTGAGGTGCTTCGGGCCCAGGCGGTGGTGGCCCGGACCTATGCCCTGTACGAGCGCCTGGTGGATCCCGGGGCGCCGTATCATCTCCATGCCACGACCGCCTCTCAGCTCTACCGGGGGGTGAGCGGTGAGGACCGCCGATCGGACCTGGCGGTTCAGGCAACCCGGGGAGAGGTGCTGACCTACCGGGGACAGGTGATCCCGGCCTTTTACCACGCCGACTCAGGCGGGCAGACCGAGGATGCGGTGGAGGTCTGGGAGAAAAAGTATCCGTTCATCATCGGCACACAAGATCCCTTTTCGACTGGCGCCCCCACTCATCAGTGGGAGGTGACGATCCCGCGTTCCGAGATCCGGCGGGCCCTCGTCGAACGGCTCGGCTGGCGGTTGGGCGAGATCCGTCGCATCGAAACGGCCCGACGGACCCGGTCCGGCCGGGTCAGTCGGCTCCGGATCTGGGATGACGCGGGCGTGCTCGACATCGACGGGAAGCGGTTTCGCCAGATCCTGGGGCCGGACCGGATCCGCAGTACGCGGTTCACCATTTACCCCAACGGGGGCGAAATGATTTTCATCGGTCAGGGGTGGGGGCACGGGGTGGGGTTGAGCCAGTGGGGGGCCAAGGGGATGGCGGATCTCGCCTACAGCTACCCAGAGATCCTGAAGCATTATTTCCCGCTGGCAGAGCTCCGACGCCTTCCCTGATGGGTAGTTCACGGTTCATGGTTCGTGGAAAATTCCATCCGTGGAGGACCATCAAGCCTGAGTGTTAATGGTGGGCTGTGACCGTGATCCGTCACCAGCTCTCACCCTGAACCATGAACTATGAACATTCAAGAATTTGACTATCATCTGCCGGACGGGCTGATCGCCCAGTATCCCATTCCGGAGCGGGATGCCTCCCGCCTGCTGGTGGTCCGCCGCGACGATGGGGCGATTCTGCACCGGCGATTTCGCGAGCTCAGCCTGTGGCTGCGGCCAAGGGATCTGCTCGTCCTCAACGATGCCAAAGTGATTCCGGCCCGACTCTATGGGCGGCGAACAGGGGGAGGAAAGGCCGAGGTCTTGCTCATTGAGGAGGAGTCTCCGAATCGGTGGTGGGCACTGGTGAGGCCGGGCAAGTCGCTCCCCGTGGGCCGACGGCTGAGCTTTGGGGCGGACGTGGGCGCCCTGGTGATCGATCGGCGCGAAGGGGGACACCGTCTCTTGCAGTTTGACGGGACGCCGGACATCCGCGCACAGCTCCCCTGCATGGGAGTGATGCCGCTCCCCCCCTACGTGAAGCGCACCCGGAACATCGACGGGCGCACCCGCGAGGACACCCTCGATGCCGAGCGCTACCAGACGGTCTTTGCGATGGCGGAGGGTTCCATCGCGGCTCCAACCGCCGGGCTGCATTTTACCCGGGCCCTCCTCACCCAACTGGAACAGCACGGGCTCGAGATCGCCTTCCTTACCCTCCATGTGGGGGTGGGCACCTTCACGCCGGTGACGGTTGAGCGGGTCGAGGAGCACCGGATGGCTGCAGAGCGATACACGATTCCTGAGCCGACCGCGGCCGCCATCAAGCGCGCGAAGAGCGAAGCCCGGCGGGTGCTGGCGGTCGGGAGCACGACGACCAGGGCACTCGAGGATGCCGCGCTCGACGGGGGAGGGGTGCGGGCCGGGGAGGGAACGGCCTCCCTCTTCATCACCCCGGGCCACCACTTCCGGGTGGTGGACGCGCTCCTGACGAACTTTCACTTGCCCCGCTCGACCCTGCTGATCCTGGTCAGTGCCTTCGCCGGCCGGGATCTCATTGGGAAGGGCTACGAGGAAGCAATACAGCGGGGCTACCGATTCTACAGCTACGGTGACGCGATGTTGATCGTGTGAGGGGATGATGCTCTGCAAGCTCTGCGGGACCCATCTTCCGGATGGGCAACTGACCTGTCCCAACTGCGGCCATGTGACGACGCCCGGGCGCGAGGGGGAGCGTGGTTCCGCTCCACCCCGGGAGTTGGACACCCTCGAAGTAGAAGGGGCTGCGGGGCCGGAAGAGGGAGTGAGGGCAGAGGGGAAGGCAGATCGGCTGAAGACGGTCCAGACCGGGCCTGAGGCACCCATCCCGGTCTTCGCGCTGGACCCGGCAGGGCTCCGAAGGCTGTTGGGCCTGCAGCCAGAGCTCCTGGAACCCGGACTTAGCGTCTTCACCGATGAAAAGGGAAGACCAGTCGGCGCGGGCTATTCCACTCGGGTCGGCGACATCGATCTATTGGCCCGGGATAAGAGCGGGGCCTTCGTCGTGGTCAGGGTGGCTGAGGAGCGGGAGGGAGGAGAGGACCTCGTGGCCGAAACCCTCCAGCGGATTGGCTGGGTCCGCAAGCACTTGGGAAAGGGAAAGCAAAAGACTCGGGGGATCGTCTTGGTCGAGCAAGTCCCCGAGAACCTGAGCTACACCGCAGCTGGCGTCGCGGGAACGATCACCTTCAAGACCTTCCGACTCGCGGTGACCTTCGAGGATGTGGAGATCTCATGACCTTTGAGCTGCTCGCGGTCGATCCGTCCGGGGCCCGGCGTGGTCGACTCCACACCCTCCACGGGACGGTAGAAACCCCGGCCTTCATGCCGTGCGCCTCTTCGGGGGCGGTGAAGACTCTCTCCCCTCAGGAGGTCCGGCGGGCAGGGCTGGAGCTCATCCTGTGCAATACATACCACCTCTACCTCCGCCCCGGTCACGACGTTATCCAAGAGCTGGGGGGACTTCGTGCCTTTACGGGATGGGATGGCCCGATCCTCACCGACAGCGGGGGATTTCAGGTCTTCAGCATGGCTCCGCTCCGGAAGATCACGGAGGACGGAGTCCTCTTCCATTCGCACGTGGACGGATCGCGCCACTTCCTCTCCCCGGAACAGACGATCGCCATTCAGCAGGCGCTTCAGGCCGATATCATCATGCCACTCGATGAGTGCCCCCCCTACCCCATATCCCATGAGCAGGCTGCCGATGCCCTGGACCGGACCCTGAGATGGGCCGAGCGCTCCAGAGATGTTCATAAGGGAACCGATCAGATGCTCTTCGGGATTGTCCAGGGCGGCGTCTTTCCCGATCTCAGAGAACGAGGGGTCCGAGAGCTCACCCGACTTGGATTCGGCGGGTATGCCGTGGGCGGTCTCAGTGTGGGAGAGAGCAAGGCCGAGATGAAGACGGTGCTCAGGGCCGCACTCCCCCTGCTCCCCGCCGATCGGCCCCGGTACCTCATGGGGGTCGGTACCCCTGGGGATCTCCTCCTGGCCATTGCCCTCGGCGTCGACCTCTTTGATTGTGTGATGCCGACGCGTCACGGGCGGACCGGGACCCTCTTTACCAGCACGGGGCGGCTCAACATCAAGGGGGCCAGGTATGCCAGGGACCCTTCACCGGTGGATCCGTCGTGTCGGTGTGAGACCTGTCGGCATCACTCCCGGGCCTATCTTCGCCACCTTTTTGTTTCGGGCGAGATCCTGGGTCTTCGTCTCAACACGCTGCACAACCTCCACTATTACGGACATCTCATGCAGGAGGCCCGCCGGGCCATTGAGCAGGGGTGTTACGGGCATTTCCAGGCGGAGGTCTTGGCCCGGCTCCCGGGCGCGGAATCGTCCGCATAATCCAGATCCACCGAGGAGGAGAGGAGACTGATGATCGACGTGGCCTACGCGATGGCAGAGGCGCCGGGGGGCGGGGGGGGCGCGGGATTCTTCCAGGCGATGTTCCCACTCCTGCTCATCTTCATCATTTTCTACTTCATCCTGATCCGTCCGCAGCAGAAGAAGCAGCGGACACACCGGGAGATGTTGGATGCCCTCAAGACCGGCGACCAGATCGTGACCGCCGGCGGGGTTTATGGGACCATCGTCGACATCGGTGAGACCAAGGTGAAGATCAAGATCGCCGAGAATGTCAAGATCGACGTGGCCCGCAGCTCCATCGCCTCCCGGCTCGGCTGGGGGGGGGGAAAAGGCGGGAAAGAGGGATCATGAGGGGAAGGGATGACCGTTGTCCGATGACCGTCAACACAAAGAACGTCTCATTCGGTCATCGGTGATCGGCTACTGTTTGCGGGTGACCACGATGGCGGAGAAACCGAGCGTGTAGAAGGGGAAGAGTTGCTTCACGCGAAAGTCGCACTGCCCGATGGCCTGGAGGGTCCAGGCGAGAGCTGCGTTGAGGGGGAGCCGTTCCTTGGGGGGGTCCTGGACATGGTCGGGAATCAGAGAGGAGAGGATGTGCGCTCCGGCGCGCTCGGTGACGACGAGTCCGTGCCGGTTCAGCAGGGATTGCATCTCCGGAAACGTGAAGGTCTTGTACGTGAGATCGACCTTTGAATCTTGGGTCAGGTATTCGTAGGTCCACCGTCGGAGATCCCCGTGCCGCCCCGTCGTGAGGGCGTTCCAAAGTTCGCGGGGGTGAAAGAGGAGGCCCAGGTGCCACTTGTTATCGTATTCGATCGTTACTGTGCCCCCCGGGCGGCACACCCGGGCCATCTCGGCGATGGCCCGCTCGTACTCCCGGATGTGGCCGATCACATCCCCATACGCGGAGACGAAATCCACCGAGCAGTCCTGCAGGGGGAGCCCTGTGGCATCTCCCTGGATGAGCGTGACATTGCTGAACCCGCGCAGCCTCAGCTTCTCTTGGGCCTTGCGGACCAGCGATCCCGAGATGTCGATCGCCACCACGTGCTTCGCCCGAGGCGCGAACTGGACCGTCTGCAGCCCTGATCCGCAGCCGACATCCAAAACGACTTGCCCGGCCCAGGATGAGATCAGCCTCTGGACGAAAAAGTCCAGGACCTTGTAGCCATTCACGTAGAAGGGGTTGATGCGATCATCCAGGATGTCGTACTCCTCGGCCATCAGGTCGTAGGCCTTCTGGACAACGCTTAACTGGTCCGCATCGAACTCGATCTCGCCCATGCAACCCCCCGCGTCAGTGTTCCCCTCGTCAGAGCCGCTCCAGGAATATGCACTTGAGGTACTTGGTCTCCTTGACCCCCAGGAGGGCCGGGTGATCCCCCGACTGACTCCGCACCGCCAGGATTCGACACCGGGCTCCGGCGTCGGCGGCCGCATCCTCCAGCATCCCCAGGAAGATCTCTTCGCTGAGATGATAGGAGCAGGAGGAAGTCACGAGGATCCCGCCGGGGGCCAAGAGCTTCATGGCCCGAAGGTTGATCTCCTTGTATCCGCGGAGCGCTCCCGCCACGGCCTCCTTGGACTTGGTGAAGGCGGGGGGGTCCAGGATGATGAGATCGAAATGGCGCCCCCCCTCTTCGAGCCTCCGGAGCTCGTCAAAGGTGTTTCCCCTCCGAAAGCTGCAACGATCCGAGAGGTCGTTCAGCTTGGCGTTCTCCGTCGCTCCCGCGACCGCCTCCGCCGAGATGTCGATCCCTTCCACCGACCGCGCGCCGGCCTTGGCCGCGTGCAGGCCAAACCCCCCCGTATAGCAGAAGCAATCCAGGACCTCTCGGCCGGGAGCGAGAGGGCGCACGGCGAGCCGGTTGTCCCGTTGGTCCAGAAAGAAACCGGTCTTCTGTCCCGTGGCGATGTCCACCTGAAAGCGGAGGTCCGCTTCCTCGATGGCGACGACCGGGTCGAAGAGGTTTCCCAGAACGGCCTTCTCCAGGGGGAGACCTTCCAGCAGGCGGGAGGGCGCATCATTCCGGAGGAAGATCCCGCGGGGATGGAAAAGCTCTTGGATCACTGGCAGCAAGACTCCACGGAGCCGCTCCATGCCGGCGGTCAGGATCTGCAGGACCACGACATCCCCGTAACGGTCGAGGAGGAGGCCGGGCAGGGCGTCCGCCTCCGCGTATACCATGCGCACCGCCGTGGAGGGAATGGCGAGCCGCTGGCGGTAGGCCATGGCGTCCCCAATCCGCCGGCGAAAAAAGGGGGCATCGATCGGTTCCGTCGCTCGGGTGAGCAGGCGTCCGAAGATCTGGGAATCTGGATTGACGTAGCCCCGGCCAAGAAAGCGGCGTCCGGCCCCGTAAACGTCGACGACGTCCCCCTTCTCGGGCGCCCCTTCGGTTCCATCCACGTCCGCCCGGTAGATCCAAGGGTGCCCCGCGAGGACCCGGCGCTGCCCCCGGCGGCGGAGGAGGATGCTCGCCATGTTCGAGTCGCCTCGTGGCTCCGCGAAATTGCCACTTATGTACTGTCGGCGAGGAAAAATTGCAAGGGAAAAAAGCGGGCCCGAACCGTGTGCTATCACCGTTCCCCGATCAGTCCCCGCGCGACCTGGGCCTCCCGGGATCTGGGGTGTTGCGTGATCAACTTCTGAAGCCGGGCCGCTGCCTGACGGTTGTTCCGGACCTGCCGGTACACGTGGGCGCTCTTCAGGAGGGCCCGGGGGACTTCGGGGCTCTGGGGATAGTCCTGGACGATGGTCTCGAACTGGAGGAGCGCGTCTGTGTACTCTCGCCGGCTATACAGGGATTCTCCCAGCCAGTAGAGGGCCTTGGGCTTTTCAGCGCTGTCGGGCTGGGCGGCAAGGTATGTGCGGAGATGCCCGATCGCGGCGGGAAAGTCCCCCCGGATGTATTCATCGATCGCGACCTCGTAGACCTCCTTCAACCTCATCGTCTCCTCATGCTTCACCGGCGGGGACTTGGGGGTGTGGGGCGTCTGTGCCCTGGCGGTGAGTCGAACCGAGGAGGGTTCCGAGTGCGCCCCCGGTTGCAGCGGTCCTGTCGTGGTCGGCGACCGGGCAGTGCCGTTGGAGGAGACGAGGGCCTGAGACGGTGGAGGGGAGGAGAGAGCAGCGGCCGTCTGATTGAGGAATTCGAGGCCGGTCGCCCTATCCCGCTCCGGAAGGGTATCGGCATTCACCGAAACCCTGGTCGCCTTCGGTGTAATGGGGGTTATGGTTACCTCGACTTCGTACTGGTTCGGGGCGGCGGAAAAAATTAGGTACTCATTTCCGTGGGGCCCTTCCTGCTTGATGGTGAGGGCCATTGCCTCGAGCGCTCGGCGGCAGGCCTCCTTGACCTCGGGCATTGGTGCGACAAAGGTGCGGTCGACGGTCTGACTTCTTACAAAGAACGTCCCGGCAAGAGCGCTGCCGGCCATCGACGTGGCGACTCCTATGGGGGCACAGCCGCTGAGTAGTACGGCGACAAGGCCGAGGCCGAGACCGGTTTGTGTGTCGCGTGTCATGTAAAAGATCTCCGAGAGCCCGTCGCCGGAATTAGAAAAGGAAAAGCCTTATCTGTCAAGTATTTTTTATGATCTTCTGATACTTGACTTTAACGGTCTCTGCCTAGCCCATTGTCAGAATGGAGAGAACCTGGGGGAGGAGTATCCCGGCCTGGCCTTGTAAATAACTGTCAACAAAGGGGGTAATTGGGGTTGAGGTGGGGTTGATCTCCACGACGAATGCCCCGCGCTCCCTCGCCAAGATAGGAAGCGAGGCGGCCGGCTGAACGAGGGCCGAAGTCCCGACCGTGAGGAAGAGATCGGCCGACTCCACCGTGGCAAAGGCCTGGACCTGTGTTTCAACCGAGAGGGGTTCACCGAACCAGACCACATCGGGACGAAGAAGACTTCCACAGCCGCAGCGTGGCGGGATGATCGGCAAAGGGACTTCGCGGTTTTCGCGAACGGTTCTTTCCGCCTGGCAGCGGACTCGCCAGATACATCCGTGCAGCTCGATCAGTCGCTGGCTCCCTGCGAGGCCGTGCAGGCCGTCGATATTCTGGGTCACCAGCGTGAACTCGGGAACGATCCGCTCGATCTGAACCAGGGCGTGGTGGGCAGGGTTTGGCGACGCCTGGGCGATTTTCTGGCGCCGCCAGTCATACCACTGCCAGACGAGTGTCGGGTCGCGCTGGAAGGCCTCAGGA
>Ga0209324_10000088_pt1 | contig 55416 bp, 65 predicted proteins | sample Rifsed19ft3_FD_184015 | JGI IMG/M metagenome (GOLD analysis project Ga0209324, IMG submission 184015) | Soil microbial communities from Rifle, Colorado, USA - sediment 19ft 3 (version 2) | ecosystem: Environmental > Terrestrial > Deep subsurface > Rock core/Sediment | place: Rifle, Colorado...
CGATACCTACTGAAACACCAAATGTGACAGCAACACCGGTACCTACTGAAACGCCTTTGCCGAATATAACAGCAACGCCGGTACCTACTGAAACACCAAATGTGACAGCAACACCGGTACCTACTGAAACGCCACCTTTACCAAATGTGACAATACCAATACCAACATCAATATCAACGCCAATATTGCCGACTATTTTGCCTACTCCAACACCTGTGCCTACAGAAACACCAATACCTGTGCCTACAGAAACACCAATACCTGTGCCTACAGAAACACCAATACCTGTGCCTACAGAAACACCAATACCTGTACCTACAGAAACACCAATACCTGTACCTACAGAAACACCAATACCTGTACCTACAGTAAATGTGACTGTTAATGTAACGAGTATTATATGATAAAGGGATATTGAATGGTGACAATCATGAAAAATAAAGAAGAAATTATTAAGAACCCTTTATTAGATATTGTAGATGAAGATGTTTCGAGAATGCCTATACGCTTATCATTCTTTGAAAAGATAGGATTGGCTAGTGCTTTGATAATATTTATAGGCATTGCGATATTGTCAAGTTTCTCTTTAATCATAGATATATTCGTCAAATTGGATTTTATATCCATTTTTATAGATATATTCGTCTTGATATTATGCATTGCTGGAATATATTTCATTTTCAATATAATAAGAAAGAAAATAGTTACAGAGGTATTGGTGGATACAGCTTTTCAACACGGGGTATATACGAGATTACAGTCGTTGATAGGCAATATTGCTCAGGCACAAGTTGGAACTGATGTTGTAATAGATCGCATAGCTAATTTAGATAAAAAAGTTGAGAATATTTTAAAGGAGAGGAGAGAAGAAAAATTTGGAACTAGATTTTTGGAAGAATCTATTTCATTAGGGACATCTGTTAAATTTGTGATAAAAACAATATTCATGATTGTTGTAACAATGGCACTATTCATGTTCCTTGTAAACTTCAATTTAGGAAGAATAACTCCATATGCAAGTCTTTCTATATTTATCTTATGGTGGTTATTTATTACGAATGAATATTCTTTATGGCAAAATACGGTTGCATGGTCTTTTGCATTTTTCCCAATAATGATAATACCTGTAATGGTTATAATTATGGCCAATCTTGTAAATTATAATATTTTGATGGCTTTATTATATTTATCGCTTTCACTCTATACTATTATATATTATAGTTGGGCAATATATGTGACAACAGGAAGTCTTCCTTTTATTAATCCAAAAGAAGATCAATTAAGTGAGAAAAGAGATGATTTCTTTGCATCCCAACAAAAGGGAATGGTCCGAGAACTATTTAAAGAGATGAAACATAGAGTTGAAGAAGAGAAAGAAAAAAGATAATAATGGACCTATAATAAAGAAAAGAAAAGCGGATGGTTGATATGAAGTTTTCTCAAAACGGAATATTGGTATGGATTGCAAGAGTCTCAAGAGTTGCAAGAAGAGCCGGGATATTTGGAATCATGGGAATTTTGGTCATACTTTTGGTATTACCATCCCAATCATCAGGATTAGGAGATGTACGAGCTAAAGTTGTAATAAATGTAAGCGGATTACAGAATTATCAATTACATTGGAACGATAGATTTCCTCCAGGTAGTACTGTGATGATATATACAGAAGCAGATGATATTAATCATAGAAGATTAGTTGGAGTAGATTATATATTTATCATTAAAGATTCTAACGATAATACAGTAAATGCATCTGTCATACATAGTAGATACGAGGATTATCGATCAGACGATTTCATAAAATATCAAAAGAAAATTGATGAAAATCTTGAAGATGGCACATATATTGCAGAGATTCATATATTTGATCTTCTGAATGATTCAGTAGTTGAGGAGCATTATAAAAATATTACGAGGTCACTTTTAAATGAGATAGATGTCGATGATGACGATGATGATGATGATGACAATGATGATGAAATACCAGATATTCCATATATGAATAGATCAGATATTATGAATAGTGCAGACTTGATGGCTCACCAATATAAGAAAATTGTACAACCATTCTATGTAGATAAATATGCAAATAAATATCCTGTTAATAGATTCACTTTGGAGAATATGTCATTGGACATGGTTAATATAGCTCCTGGTGTGCCTATACAGATAAATATCAGTGCTAAAAATTCATTTTATGATAATGGAATCATTTCTATGGATCTGATTCTAGATGGTCAAATTATAGACAATTTAAGTTCTGAAATTGAGTCTTACGGTTCAAGAGATATTACATTTAATGTTCCAACAGAAGTTACATCATTATTAGAAGATGGAAATCATACAATAGAGATTGTTCCAACTTCAGAAAATACAGTAGGATTTGACCTATCTACGACATTACAGGTCATTCAAATGGAAATACAGGTACCTGCAAAGTTTTATTATAGTGACATTCAAATAAATAAATTAAGAGCAGAACCAAATGAAACAGTTATGGTGACTGTCAAAGTAGAAAATAGGGGCAGAGCTGGAAATCAATCAATAGGTCTATTAATTAATAATATACCAGTAGAAGAAAAAATTGTTTATGTAAATTCTTTAGAAAAGAAAGATGTGAATTTCAGCATCGCGAAGGAAAATGCTGGAGAATATAGAGTACAAGTAAATAACTCAAATTTAAGTAAAATATTCTTTGTAGAAAGTGGTGAAGAGATTTTAGAGCCGATAAAGGTAAAAGTAGAAGAAAAACAGATACCTAGAATTTTCATTGTTGCAGGATTATCGATTCTTGTCGTCTTGGTCTATATAATTAGAAAGAAAGTTAAAACTTTATTAGATAAAGAGAAAAAGTGATAGGTGATTATTATGACAGATAACAATGATGATATAAAAGAATTAGGAACGATAGATTATGCAATCCTAAAATTATTGACAATAGGAATGTGGACTATTGCAGATGTGATTAATTTACTTCAGATCAGATCACTGGTAATAGAAAAACATATTTACTCTCTAACCAGAGAAGGATTTATAGATTTTCAGTTACAACATTTTATTATCACTCCAAAGGGACAGGAAATTACTCTATCATTCGAAAGAAATAATCCTATAGATAAATGGAAACCTGTTGATGACTTCATTATGAATTCAATTGAAAATAGAAAAACTAGGAAAATAAAGTTCTATAAAATGATAGACTTTATATTGCTAATCTTAATTGTGATTCTAATTATACTTATTATATATTATGGTAAAGATATAGATGTGAATAATCTATTGAAATAGATTATAATAGAAATAGAAAAAAATTATAACTTCATTAAAGTAGAAATAGATAATGATCAAAGATCATTTTTGTGATAAAAATGACAAATAAACGTGTTTACCAGTTGGTTGTATTATTTATTATTTCATTTGTTATAAGGATGATAACATATGATTCTATTTTTGTAGGAGATAGAGTAAGATTTTTAGAATTTGATCCATATTATCACATGAGAAGGGCGGTGACTTTTGCCCAAAATTTTCCTCATACGTGGAGTTTTGATTCATTTATGAATTTCCCTTATGGGGAAACGGTTGGCTGGCCAATAATTTATGATTGGACGATAGCATTAATTTCGAATATTATAGGATTTGGGAATCCTAGTAGGCATTTGACAGAGATTGTAGGTGCATATTTTCCAGTATTTTTAGGTTCTCTGAGTGTTATAGTAATTTTTTTTGTAGCAAAAGAGATATTTGACAATTGGGATGAAAATGGCGAATTTAAGAATATCAGGAGAACTAAGAAGACCAAGATAAAACATCAGGCCTATGAAAAAATTAAAATTAATGGAACATGGAAAAGTTTAAAAAGCGAGCAAATAGGATTAATTAGTGGTTTGTTCCTTGCTTTAATACCTGCTTTTGTGCAGGTTTCGTTTTTAGGATTTGCAGATCATCATGTTGCAGAAGTTTTGTTATCTACGACGATTTATTTATTCTTTTTGAAGACCTTGAAAACGCAAGATATCAGAGTTAGATATAAATTTTTAGCGTTGACAATATTAGTTATAATATTGGCTATTTATACATGGCCAGGTACACCAATATTTATTGGAATAATTCTTATATATCTGATGTTTCAATTTGCAATAGACAAAAGATATAAACATGTTTTTTTGATAATTGGAGGATTGTTGGTTTTCTATATTGTAACATATTTTATATTTCCTGATGTAAACAATCAACTAAATTCTGGTGTAGGTTTCTTGTTTAAGGAAAGAATTGTGTTGCAACAGGTTCAAGAAACACAACCTTTATTCTTTACATATGCTGGTAAATTTAATATAACTCCATCGTGGTATGCATTCAATACTGCTATGTATATTGCGCTCATAGGCTTTATTTTATTTATAATGGAAATAATTAAAAATAGAAAAGGTGGAAAAAGCATAATTGGATTAGATAGAGAAAAGATATTCTTTTTGGTATGGACAATAATAGTTTTGATATTGAATTTATATCAGACTAGATTTGCATATCTTTCTTCTGTCAATATTGTAATATTGTGTGCATACTTGATAACAAAATTGATTAATTCCAATATAAATTATTTTAAGATGTTGGGTTTTATTTTTGTTACAATTATAATAGTTCCTAGTATTCAGACTGATATAATATTGGCAAAATATCCTCTCATGTTGTCAAATGATTGGTTTACATCTTCAGAATGGTTAAAAAATAATACTCCAGATCCTAATGGAAATTGGAATATGCCATCAAGAGATAAAATGCCAGATTATGGAATAATGTCGTGGTGGGATTATGGGCATCACATTCTATATTTATCTGAGAGACCGGTAGTTGCAAACAATTTCCAATTGGGAGCAGAAGAGTCTGCAAAGTTTTATTCATCTGAAAATGAAAGTGATGCAAACCAAATTTTGAATGAAAGAAGAGTCAAGTATGTTGTAGTAGATTATAGAATCGGACTAAATCTTGTTAAAGATGGTGGTCAGACATTTTTAAGAGGAACGTGGGTATCTGTGGCATTTCTTTCAGGAAAACCTCTATCTTATTATTTGGACAATAGAGGTCTGCCTAACGATAAATATATGAGCACCATGTATGCAAGACTATATTTATTAGATGGGAAAGGATTAGGCAATTATAAGTTGATATATAAATCTGATACTCGTTATCCAGATCTGTTTAATAAACCAATAGAAGAGATTAAAATATTTGAATATAGGCAAAATTGAATCAATTGAAAAATTTGACTTCCACTAGAACAAGGATGAAGATGTTAGTTCTATACCATAGCCTCCTGTTTAGGAATTATATTTCCAATAGAACAAGGATAAAGATATTTACAGTTGCAATTTGATATTATGAAGACTATTTTAGTAATTGAGGATGAAAAGGAAATTCGAGATGGGCTAATAGAAGTCCTGAAAGATGCAGGATTTGTAGTTGATTATGCAGAAAATGGTCATACTGGGCTTGAAAAGATAAAGATAAAAGATTTTGATGTCGTTGTGACTGATCTCATTATGCCTGTTACAGGGGGAATGGAAGTATTAAGGGAAACAAAAAGTATGAAACCCAAGACTCTTGTAATCATGATCACTGCATTTGCGACAGTTGATAATGCAGTTGAAGCTATGAAAGCGGGAGCATCGGATTACATTACAAAACCATTTAGAATAGATGAAATCCAGACAAAAATAAAAAGGGTTCTTGCAGAGGCAGAATTTAATAAGCTCCAAATCTTTGATTCTGATATCATCAAGGCAATTTCAAATCAGACAAGAAAAGATGTAGTAAAACTTCTCTATAATGCAGGTAAGCTCAAGTTCACAGATATCCAGCGCGGTCTTGGTATTGAAGATGCCACCAGGTTGAACTTCCATATGAGAGTGATGAAAATGCATAAAATCATAGTACAGGACAGTGAAAAATTATATATGCTTACTCCTGTTGGAAAGAAACTGTTTGAAACGTTAAGAGGTACTTAGATTTGAATTTTTCTCAAGTGCATAAAGTGTCATTCTTGTTCAAATCTTCTTTTACTCCGTTGTGTAGAAGTAAGATAACAAATGCTGATGTTCGGAGCATATAATATTATAAAGAAAGCAATCCCGAAGCTTTCGCGAATTTAGTAGTGATAAGATCTGACGGGATAGAGGGTATCCATTGAAGATTAATTTCAAGAACTTTGTGAGATATAGCTCGATAATCGCAATAATTCTATAAACTTCTTTTTAAATCGAAGTATTTCTGTTATAAAAAAGCTTATATACTTGTGCAACATATTGTAACAGGGGCACAATGATTATAGAAATGTAATTATAGTGTCCAACATCTCCTGACAACGACGACAAGGAAAGTTCGATGCAGAGCGTATCTCAACGCTCTTGCATCTTCAAAACGAAAATATGATAGGAAAATATAAGATGACAGTTATTGGTGAGACAAGGTGATAAATAAGCGGGCTGTGTCTGATGTGGTTACTTCGGTAAAATACAAATCTTGAAAATTTGTTAAGCAGTTCGAACCTGCAATAGCATATCAACGTTGGTTGATATCTCTGGTTGATATGTTACAATTACCATGTCTAAATGTTCTCCCGTTTAACTAACAAGGAATAAATGTTTATGAGCTAATGTGAGGGCTGTGAAGAGTATTGATACTTCGCTTGGTAATAGACAATGCTCTACGCTTCTCCCTCACATTATGTTCATAAAAATTAAGATTAATAATGATGGGCTGTGTCAGAACACAGATACTTCTACATTCCAGAATCTGGCGAGCGGAAAAAGCTGTGTTCGAATGTTCTCCCATCAATAGGGAGGGTAGCTCAGTCAGGTAGAGCGCTAGATAATGACTGCAATCGAATGTTCTCCCTCAGGGCTGTGTAGATTGCAGATACTTCGGACTGATAATCCAGATGTCAGTGGTTCAAATCCACTCCCTCCCATGATGGTAAGTAAAGTATCAAGTAAAAGTAAGGTATCACTATGAAAATAAAAAAAATTCCAGGGTTATGAAAAAATGAGTAAATTTAATCCAAAATATAAAACAAGTGCTGATAAGATAAGAGACGAATTGTCCAAGAGGACAGATGCGACAAAAAACTATGAAGGGGCATTGGCATTTAAACTTGATCCTCTAACAGAACTTTACTTGAAAGCCGCTTCCACATTGGTAGGTGAGCCAAAATTCTACATTGGTGGAAAGGAATCTGATAAAGATTTACTAAATGCAATAGAAAATGTGACAAAGATAGACCCTGAATTTATATTACAATTAGCTGTCTATTGCAGAGAAGAATTGCATCTGAGAAGTGTTCCTCTAATGTTGATTGCAGAATTTGCAAATTCTGATCATTGTATAGGAAAAGTTCCTAATGCAAGAAGATATGTTTCTAGATGTATCCAGAGAGCTGATGAATTAACAGAGCTTATTGCATATCAATTGATGAGAAATAATGTGATTCCTAGAAAGAAGACTAAACTTCCTATGTTGATAAGATTTGGAATTAAAAATGCATTTCCAAGATTCGATGGATATCAATTGGCAAAATATGATAATAAGAAAAAGGCAGTAAAGTTGAGGGATGCGATGTTTTTGACACATCCTGAAATAAACGGTCCTGCACAAGGGATCGTTTTCGAAAAACTTGCAAATAAGACTCTTGAGTCCCCAGAAACTTGGGAGGTTATGAGATCAACCGGGAAAATGACTTGGCATGAAGTAGTGAATAAAATCTTCTATAAGAATGGAAGAGTCAATAATTACATGGCAATTTTGAGAAACCTCAGAAACTGCCTAAAGGATAATAGTGTGACAACAGAGGATATCAAATTACTATGTAAGATGATTTCAGACGAGAATGCGGTTTTACATTCGAAACAATTGCCATTTAGGTTCTATGCTGCATACAGGGAATTGTATGATCTTAAAGAAGGAAATTTTACTCCTGCCGGAGCTATGATGGTTGCAGATGTTATGGATGCTATAGAAATAGCTGTAGAGCATAGTGCAAACAACTTCCCAAAATTGAGTGGGTCGTCTACGCTGATAGCATGTGATGTTTCTGCAAGTATGGAAAAGGAGATATCAAGAAATAGTAGCATTCAGAGATTTGATATTGGCATAATGTTGGGAATGATGGCAAACAAATTTGCCGGACATACTATTACAGGGATGTTTGGAGATTCTTGGAAAGTAGTGCCTATGTCTAGATCCAGTGGAATATTGAAGAATACTATGGAGATGCACAGCAGAGAAGGTGAGGTAGGATATTCTACGAATGGTTATAAAGTAATTGAATATTTATTAGATAATGATATTCATGTAGACAGAGTAATGATTTTCACTGATTGCCAAATGTGGGATAGTCGTCCAAGGCGTTCTTTCTGGTTTGACAATGATGATGACGATATAGTTGATGAAACCACATTTGGAGAAAAATTCCTACTTTATCAAAAGAGATATCCTGATGTTAAACTTTACGCATTTGATTTAGCTGGATATGGAGATATTATGATTCCTCAAAATACTAAAGGTGTATGTTTAATTGGTGGTTGGTCAGACAGAATCTTTGATTTTATTAGTAATTTTGAAAAGATTCAGGAATCTAATATGGTCATCGAAGAAATTAAGAAAATAAGACCTTAATTACGAATAGATTATGATGAACTTTCTATGTCATAAAATAAAAAGAATTGGGAGTGTTAAATTTGAGATATATCCATGTTCAATCAATTCTTCCAATTGAAGACGTGATTGCATTAAAAGAGAAAACAGGAGAATCATCTGTCAAAGATGCGGTAGCTAAAGCTATATATTATTACTTAAAATATGGCAACGAAGTAAAAAGATAAATAATCAATGAAATTGCTAAGGAGATTTGAAATATAAATGGCTGAGGGGAAAAGTATCAGTACTACTGCCGGTCAATTAAAAATGTTAAGGCAGCAAAAAGAGTCTTTATTAAAGGAATGGGATGTTAGTTTTTCGATAAATGGAGAGGTATTACTAAATGTTCTGAGCTTCATGAATGATATCAATACTGAAATTCCTATAAAATTCTATCCAGATAGAATATTCATGCACCAGAAAAGTGCTGATAATATTCAATATGCAGAACTTGAAATAAGTTCGCAAGATGTAATGGATTACAAACCAAATTTAGAAGGAGATCCAAATAGGAGAGATGCAAAAAGTATTCTTAAAGGTCCTGAGGGAGAGTTTAAAGGTATCCTTGTTGATCTGAAAGGAATTGAAGAGATTCAGGCATTTGCACAAAAGGATGATATAATAGAAATAAGGGTAGATACAACTTATTATAAAAGGATTGAAATACATTGCCCTAGTAGTGTAATAATGTGGGCACAGCTTTTAGAACCTACAGCTTTGATAAAATCTCTTGAAAGACTACCAGAAACTATTAGAAGGGTAAGAAATAATCCAGAAATTAAAAAGGCATCTGTTATAATAGAACCTCAGACATTTAATAGAATATGTAGCATAGGAGGTAAGGGAGGAAAGAAAAGAGATATTGATGAAAGAGTCTTTATAGAGCTAGACAAAAAAGATGGATTATTTGTAAGTTCTGGAGATAGGTTAAAGGGGAAAATCTTTGCATTGAAACCTATTGATATAGTTTCCCAACTTGAAGATTATGGAGGGGGAGGTTTTGACAGGGGAGGGGTTGACAGAGGAGGTTTTGACAGGGGAGGTTTTGACAGGGGAGGGTTTGACAGGGGAGGGTTTGACAATGTGAATATAAACGAGGAAACATATGAAGGGGAAATAATGGAAGGGTTAGAAGAAGTTGATATGTTGAAGACTGGGATTGGAGAGATAACTGGGATTGGAGAGATAACTGGGATTGGAGAGATAGATGGGGCCGGTAGTGTTGAAAAAATTATAGATAGCGTAGATGCTCCTGAGATTCCAGATTTTGCACCTTCTTCTTATGTACCAGAAAAGAAAGAAGAAAAACAATTAGAGAAAAAGAAGCCTGAAAATAGGGCACAGGCGGATCAGGTATTGGGAATGGAAGTTGATTCGACTCAGTTCATTTACTTGCAACAAGAGTTTTTGGAACCATTTTCGAAATTGAAAGGTTTGTCGCCGATAAGTATAGAAGTGAGAACAGATAGACCCATAATTTTGGAACAGCGTCCATTTAATGGTGTCAATGCCCTATTAACGATCGCTCCTAGGATAGAATCTGATGAAGACAAATAGGATATAAAATGGTTAGTATTGATAATGCGCAAAATGGGACAGTAGAAATATCTATCCATGCAGGATGGTAAATTACAGTCATAAACGTAGATTTACGTTCTTATGATGACCGAAGGAAAAACGGTTATGTAGGTCGAAAAAAGAGACTAAATAAACAATGAGGTGAAATAAAACAAACATGGCATCAATTAAAGAGACTATGGACAAGATGTTCGGAATAGATCAAGGCAAAATAGACAAAATGGCAAGCGTAAATATTGCAACAGGTGGACAATTACCATTGCCAGAAAAAGGACAGAGTGTGAATATTAGGATTTTATCTCCACCAAAACATGTGGCAAACGAGAAATTGCCAAATAAAGAAGGAATGATTGTAAGTCGCTGTGTTATATTCGGCAGAGAAACAGAGGTCCAATATGACCTTATATTATCAAGCACTATATATAAGGGAATCTTGGCAGAACTTAAGAAAAACAATGTACCAACAGACAGTGATTTAAAGTGTATTGTTAATAGAATTTTCACAATTGCAGGAAAGGAATGGGGCTCGGCCCCCAAGGAGATGTGGAGAATCGACGATCTGACAAAGAGGCCAGTCGCTCCCAAGACCTATTCCGTCGCGTTGAGACTTGATCTAGAATCACAAATGGCACCTACAGAGCCAGCTGGATCTGCACCAGATTTGATGTCCTTCTGAAAAAATAAAAACCTAAGATAATGTTAGGAGAGGTGAAAACCTCTCTGATACATGTCCTATATAATTTGATCATTATGAAATATAATCCTTGCCAGGAAAAAGCGAAAGAACTTGGTTTGACAGGTCATCAATACTTTCAAAAATTGGTAGAAGAAGGAAAGTTACGCAGCCCAACAGATATCGATAGAGAAACCAATAATGCCATCTATCAAAAAATTGGATACGAAAATAGTGCTCATTTCTTAAAAGAATGGCGCCATGAAAATGGAATCCAGGCTCCAATGGATGAAAATAAAGAATAGCAGAAAGGCAATATGGAAGAGTCATCCTCCCAGAAATGTTCAGTGGCATAGAAGAAGAGATGCCTTATGGGAATCCAAAATTCGATTTTATAGTAAAAAATGGTATTAAGATTGACATAAAATCTTGTTCTATACGAGAAAATGAAGGGTGGTATGGTTGGGAGTTAGATTTAAATCACAGATTATTTCGTGATAGTAGCTATCGACAATAGAATGGACTTAAATCTTTTACATGTTTGGTCGATAGGAAGAAATGAGATAATAAGAGGATACAAATTCTATTTGAGAGATAGTATAAAGATAACAAATAAAACCAGACATTTATTAGCATTCGAAAGATATGATTGGATATCTAAATTAAAATGCATAAAAAATATCAAAATTGATCCTGACATTAAAGGAATGTAAAGGTGTTCATTGGCGATAATATCCCAACTTTCGTAGTGACTACAGAAAAACTGATCGATTCGATAGTCACAACCTCCCCTGTAGCGATCTATCACACGATCGCCCTTTTTTTATCGCCGAACAAAACTTGTAGAGGGTTCGATTCCCTCCAGGATCATTTTATGATCAAGTTGGGTGTGTAGTGTAGTTTGGTCTATCATGCTTAAAATACCTGTCATTGATTGTTTTCCCATAAAAGGGCTATGTAAATGACAGATACTTCGCAACTGGAGCGAGCGACTCAGGTTCAAATCCTGACACACCCATTATAATTATCAGAAAGAGATAAAAAAAGATATGAATAAAAAATCAATAACTATCATTGGAAAGCCTGTAGACTTTGTATACATGATAAAAGATGTGAACATAGACCAAGTTGGTCTAGAAAAATATGCCGTAAAATGTAGTAGTAATATAGAATCTGCTTGGGAAGGTTCATCTGCCAATTCCGAAGAACAAGTTATAGAAGTAGTTTTACAGGAAAAAATATCAAATATTAATCTGACGGCAAGGGCAAATGTAATAGAGATTGCATCAAAAAATGGTGGGAAAATAATCAAAGATTATACAACGGATAGAGCTAAAAAAGGCAAGAAAGTATATATGTCAGAACTAAGTTTTTTCAAAGAAACCGAACCTTAAAAAAAGTTGATTGGTTTAGATTATTAAAAACGGTTAAGAAGGAGATAATAATGCCGAATAAGGTACCACCATTAGTATCAATACAGGCACATGGGTTGCCTGATGCATGGTATAAAGCCATAAAAGAATGTATTAAACACGGAGCTATAAATGTAAGAGATTATGGTAAATCTATAAGAACTAAAGTCATTGTATCAACTATAGAGATAGGAAATCCTTTATTGGAACCTATGTTACATGAAGACTTTCCAACAAAAGAAATGCATTTACAAGAGTACTTAAAACAATGGGAAAGGGGATATGATTGGAAGAAACAAGGTTTCGAATACAATTACATGGCTAGACTGATTGGATATCCAAGGACTGATCTTGATTCAGATGATAGTGGCTATTATAAGTATAAGGCAAAACACTGTTGTGAAAGAACTATAGATCAGATTAAGATAGTAAGAGAAAAAATTGCGGATAGAATTGCAAAAGGTGGAGATTGTTTAGTAAGTAACCGTGACCAAATTATAACATGGGTTCCTGAAAGAGATCTATTCATAGATGAAGATCAACCCTGCATGCAGAGAATACAGGTCTTTGTATATTCTTATCCTAAGATGGATGGTGATATATTAATACCAGGTAAAGGAGAATTTCACGTTGATTGGCGATCTAGAGATCTATATGGTGCATGGAATTCGAATATGGTTGGATTAACTTTAATGTTGAAAAGAGAGATATTTGATCCTAATAATATTAGGATCATACGATGCGTGGACCGTTGTTCAAGCCTTCACCTATATCAAGGGGATTGGGAAGCTGCAGAAAAGGTTAAACCTGTAGCAATATTGGTGCATTAGTAATGAAATGAGGCAGGATATTAATAGTAGAAAATAGTCATAATATTAAAGATAGAGTTTGTCACATTTGTGGTAATACTCGGTATTGAAGACATTAAAAAATGGTCGACAATTAGAAATGAAACAAAATGTAAATAATAAAAAATTTAAATCAATCGACATTGGAAATGGTATAAACGTAGGCATTGTCGACGGAAGAGACGGAAAAATAGTAGAAATAAATGTGAGTGGGCAAAAGAAAAAGTTGGAAGATGTTGATTTACTTATAAATGCCTTGATAATATGTAAACAATGGTTGTCTGATAATAAATTAAATGACCAATAAACAAGATACTAATTGTTATGATGTCAAAATAAGTTAATGAGTTATGTACGTATAAATAAGAAATATTATTTGACTCTGGATGGAAAAAAGGTAGGAATACATACATTCGTTAGTCATGGAACAAAAGAATATGGAGAACGTCTGATAGGAGAAATGAAAAAACAAATACGTTTGTCTAAAAAAGAATTTATAGAATTAATAGATTGTCCAATGACAAAAGAAGATTATGTATTAAACCTACATTTCTGAGCAATAATTATGCAGTGTCTCTTTCGCTAGATATTATGAGAGAAAATTTGAGAATAATTCATCTGTCTGTGGCTAATACAAAAGGAAAAACTGATATTAAGATGGCTGAATCAATAGCAAGTGATATTATTGGAGAAGGATGTCAGATGATTGGTCCGATGAATTTGGAAAATGTCATCCACTTTATGAAAGTAGAAAAAGAAAATACAATGGTCGATTTAATGAATGACATTGATAATGAAAATAATAAATAAAAATTGTTGGCAATTCATGGGTGCTTTATTTAGATCATAGAAAATATGATAACAGAAAATGATAATGGTCGAAATGTTATAAATGTGGTACAACCGAGACGCGATATTGGTATAGAGACTATGACAATAAAGGAGAATGGACTGGCAAACGCATTTGAAAAACCTTGGAGACATGTCAAGAGGGTATATATATACCGGAAGACTTAGCGAGTTATATGGAGAAAGATACATCAGTATTTATAAGAATCCATCTAGAGAGTCAAAATGGGATAAATTTAGAGTCGATGAAAAACCTTATAATGATGCATATCACAAGATGGATTTTTACATAAAATTCTTTGGAGAATGTAAATGAAGGAGATATAAAATGGTAACAAGAAGCGAATTACAAAAAAAATACAAATTGAAAATATTACTGAAGGGACCCACTGGCACAGGTAAAACGATGTCTGCTGTCAAGATAGCAGAAGAGGTTGCAAAGAGAGGATGGAAAGTATTATATCTAGATCATGAGAGAGGATCTGAAGAAGAATTAATGAAATTGGATGATAAGACATTAGAAAATATTATTCACGAAGATTTCAAAAATTACCAAGAAATAATGGAAGCCATTAAAAAACATAGAGAAGAAAACAAAGACAGATTGAAATTAATAATAATTGACCCAATGTATCTTGTTGAAATGACAAGGTTGTCTGCAAGAGATGCATATCTAGATCAAGGATATTACTATCTCGGAGAGAAAAAGGTGGACATTGACAATAAAGCAACTTTTGACCTACGAGGGTTTATGTACCAACTAGGGACAACATATCAAATGAAGCTGGCAAATGAGATAGTGAGTTGTGACCAGGATATAATATGTACTCTTATGACACCAAATAAACACGAAACAGACTATGACGGGAAGTTCAGTGTGGTCTTTGAGTTATTTTCGAGCTGGATAGGAAATAAGATATTCTATAAAGCTATTCCAAAGAAAATGAGAGGTGTAGATCTGAATGCTATACCGGCAATAGATGATCCATATAAGAAATTATTGGAAGGATTTATTAAAAAATATGATTCGACTGGATCTCCAAGCATATCTCTTGATGATATGGGTATAAAGACAGAAACAAATGTGGAGACAAATGGATCAGACTCTGATACTGATGAGTTGCTGAAAAACAAACAGTCAGATAAGAAATAAAAGACATGTCTGAAATGACACAGAGTTCTATAAATATAGGAAAATTGAAAATCATCATAGAAAAATGGAGAGAAGCAAATGTTCCAGGTAATACTGTAGATCTCAACAAGCTGGCAAATTATACATTAAAAGTTATTGAAAGCGAACCGTTGATAAAAGAGATATGCAATGCATTCTTATGTTCGATATCGATCCAAGCAATAAAAGATTTTGATAACATTAAAAAAACTCAAAAAAATATTAAGAGATAATTAAAAGATAAAGATTAAAGATGATGATAAGAATGAAAAGGAGATGTTAAATGAACACTGAAAAAATCTGTATAATAGATTCTGATAGTATTGGAACAAATGAAAGTCTAGAAAATGTGCATGATAGATTATTTAAATATAGTGAAAGACGATAATGTCGTAAATGTTGTAGGAAAATGTAAAGATTGTGACAATAAATCAAGTTGTAGTTTTATAATGGATATAAGATCTTTTGTTAGAGAAAGAAGATCATTTGATTTTATCAAAGAGGCTACGATATCGATATTTGCTTGTAAAAAATACGAAAGAGGAGAAACTAATAATAATATATGTCCGTATTGTTACGATCCCTATGTTTGATTATGATAATTTATATGGAGAAAAATCATGGATGAAAATGAAAAAAGTGAAGATGAAGAAAAATTAAATGAAAAATTAAATGATATTAAACATATAATGCATGAACATGGGCTTGGATGTGGTAATGAAATAGCAAATATTGTTAGAGAAGTTCATCCTAATGCTCTGACAGTAGTACCTCTATATAGATCTTGTATTGCAATAGAACAGACAGAAGAACAAAAGAAAGAAGGAGTAGCAACTATTCATGCTTATGGAGATCCGCATTGGATGGGATCCGATATAACTTTAGAAGCATTAAAGTCTGGAGATTTTTATAAGAAATTATTAGTGAGTGGAGATAGACAAGGTCCAATAGTTGAATATGAAAATGAAGATAAATGTAAAAAATGACTTCGTCGAACAGGTGAAAAACAATCTACTAGGAAAACTGCATATAGAGGATGGAAATTGCGGTACGACACATAAAGTCTTAAAAGAGATATCAAGGCTCGGAGGAAAAACAATCGCCTGGGAACGTCCTGATGGTGTATATTCAAAAATATTAGATAATGAAGGGAATGTAGTCGGAGAAGGAGAAGGGATTACATGGCCACCATCAATCCTTTTTGCTATGGTAGAAGGGGGTTTTTTTCCGAAGGAAATCGAATCCAGGCTTGTAGAATCCTTGCAATGTATCATCGACATGGAAAAAGTCGCAGATATTTATGGATATGGAAGGGTAGTTACTCCTGTTGTTTCAGCTTACAATGAGGTATGGAAAAACGGGGGGCGAGTCGCCATTAGAAGGAATTCATGGGGTATAGAGGTCGTTTTCATAGACAAAGATGATAATGAAATAGCTGTCGGACCTATATCATATTGTCCCACATGTGGCACGGCCTCAACCATTCCTAGAGCACCTGCACTTGCTGCAAAAATAAAGGAAGAATTGAAAGATAGACGCAATACTGGTAAAGACAAGTATGAGAGAGGGATGGAGAATCACTTCTTTTTTAAGAACGACAAAGTATGTTGTGAGATAATTGAGAATGGAAGGCTTCTTGGAAGGGCATCACGATGCTGTATAGCTTATGCGGGTGTTGTGGCAGAGGTCCATGCAGGTATAGCCGGTACAAAATGGGGGGCGTTATTCAAAGAATATTGTAAGATATGTCCAGTGAAACTATGTAGGCAAGGAAAAAATACGGGAGAGGAAGGAAACAATCTTCTTGTTACACTAGAAAAAAGGAATCTGAACACAGATGTAAAAATGGATACATATATTACATCAATTGTAAAAAAAGGTAATGAAAAAGTTGGTGAAGGTATTGGAACTGTCTGTGCATTTTCATCATTGATGTATGCCAGAGCAAAATGCATTCAGCTGAGATCTGAAATAGAGGTCGTAAGGGAATGATGGTTTTTGCTTGGTTTTTAATTCGCTTAAATTATTTATCAATTATATTAGATAGGGGGTGATTTGAAATTGATCGTAAAGTAAATTGATAATAACAGGCATTAATAAAAGGTCATCAATATAATTATAAATACAACTAAGGAGAATAATTACATGGGTAAAAGAGGCATTACAAAAAATGATGGGGTGCAAATAGACATATACGGAAATCCTGTGCATGTACTAAATGCTAAGGAATTATTTAGAACTGTCAAGTGTGGCAACTGCGGAGAAATTGTAAAATCAAGTCAGGCAAAACTTCATCTGAGCTTTGGTAAAAGTCTCAATATATGCAAGAAATGTCTAAAAGAAATGGATTACAGACGTTATAATACAAGTATAGGAGATACATCAAAAATATGTACTACAATAGAATCGTATTGTAATTTAACTTGACCGAAGAGATAAAAAGGTGATAAAAAACGTATTATGAAACAAACGAAATATGAGCAGTTTATAGATAAGATGGAAATGAATGGATTTAGAAAAGTTCATTCTATATTAGATGAAATCTATGCAAAGTTGTCTGACAATGATGATATCATATCCATAGCTGCTCTCGATTGTCATATGATTACAATAAAGGGTATAAAGGAATCGATAACCGAAGATAAAAAAGAAACTGTTCCCTACATTCTTCGTATGAAGATATATAGCTATGATGGAAAAGAATTAGAACCTAATGATACAATACAGTTTAGTATTGTAGAGATGATAAAAAAAGAATTGCCTACTATGAAACCTGATGTACACAGTTCCATATATTATCAGTATCCTTATAGAGCTATTTCATCAAGAGCAGGAATAAAATTTAAAAAAGGTATTGCGATTACTAAAGATAAAATACTTGAAATGAAAATTTTCAGAGGTTTTACTCCATTAAAAATTGGAAAGTTTGAAATGAATTTGGAATGCGACAAATGGTTTAAGATAGATAAAAAAATAGAGAAGAAATTGGCAGATTTGAAGGTAGCTATCGAAAGCATACGATACGTTGTTACAGTTTGCATTTTATAGCACTAAAAAAGTATCGATATTAAAAGGCAAGTATCCTTGCTAATACGACGTATAATAGAATGTATCATGCAAAGCGCATGTACATAATAGTTTTGATAATTATGGGAATGTTCGATTGGATTAACTTTAAAATTCCGTGTCCGAAATGCGGGAGAGAAATATCTGGTTTTCAGAGTAAAGATGGAGATTGTTTATTAAGGTGTCTTGAATTCTGGCAGGTAGATAATTTCTATTCTTATTGTGAGCATTGCGAAGCGATGATAGAATATACATTAAATGAAAAAACTAAGGAGAAAATAAAAGAGACAATAGAGAATATGAGAAAGGTTTTTACAATTAATGACTATGAATTGAATTTCAGAGAAAGAATGGGAAGTTCAGAAATGGATAAAGAGACGGATAATACTGAATGAAAACGATATATAAAAGAATAATAGGTTTATTGATGGTTATGCCAGGGATTGGTTTGTTTTACTTGGCATATGTAAATAAGTTGTTTAGTGTAGAACAAGTTGTAATTTTCATAGTTGGAGCATTGATATCATCTATAATAATAATGTTATTCTTTTATGGGGCATGGTTACTTATAATGGGGCCTGAAGATTGAAATAATTAAAAAATGGAAATAAATAAAAAAAGGCGACAATGATGGGAAAAATTAAGAGAGGAAGGAGATGAATTATGGAATTAAGTATTTTTCTATTTGGAAAACCTGAATGGGAAATAGATTTAGATAAAGCGACTTGTGAAAATATTAGAGATTTAGGTCTCGACATAAAGGAAAGATTGGATAATATATCGACTGTCATTGGGAAATTAGAAAATAATGGGTGGTCGAGATATGCCGGTCTGTATGATATAAATTATTACAAAGAAATTGAATTGGAAGAAGGAATGAAAGAACTAGAGAGTTTAGATATCAATAAAGACAGATTATCGATAATGGAAGACAATGAGTGAATGATATGCCTATTCCAATAATTAATTCTAGGGACCTTGTAAATACATGGCGCATATTAGATGATAAGATAGGAAATTTCAGGAGCAGGGGACTACCCTTCAAGATACCTTATGTTGGTGCGTTCTCACAGAGTGTGGCCGAATATTTCATTCGAGTATATTCGAATCCTGGGGATACGGTTGCGGAACCGTTTGGTGGCAGGGGGACCACAGCAATGCAAGCATTGTGGCACAGACGAAACATCATTATAAATGACCTTAGTCCATACTCGAATGTTATTTGTCATACTATATTATATACTCCATACATGACTGATGTAATCGAATTTATAAATAGATTAGAAAAATACATCAAAAGTGATAGGTGCAATGTTTCAACAGATTATGCAGGAAAGGATTCTGATAATGACGTTGCAAAATTATATCATAAAAAGACATTTGAAAAGATAATTAGATTGAGAAATTTGTTGAATAGTCGCGATGTTTTATTGGGACATGGGGATGATTTATTTGGCGACATAGGTTATGAATATAAAGATGATCTTAAGATGGCTTATACATATCGTCATGAAGTGACTATGTTTACAAGAATGATAATGAGCCAATTAATGTTGCACAGTAGTCGTGATATGAGTTTCAATGGAATAAAGACAAGAGGAACTGATAATACGTATATAAAAGGTATATTGAGATATTATGATTCTTTAGGAGAGACTCCAGTAGATGTTGATATATTCGAGAATATGAGACGTTATGTTGACCATATGGGATTGGATGAATTGGGAGCAAGAAATAAATTCAGCAAGTTGAGCAGAAAACTAATATCGTGTGATGCGAGGAAATTAGATTTGCCGGACAAATGTGCTGATATTGTGGTGACATCGCCTCCATATTATTCGAATCTCAATTACGGAATGGCGAACTGGTTGCGCCTATTCTCGATCGGGGGCATAGGAGATCCTTTAATTGGAAACCATATAGATGGGAAGAAAGTAGAAATACAGGATAATTCAGAAATATATGGTAAGGTTTATGATAGAATTACAGACCGTGCTGGTGGTACAGTAGACAATCCAATGTCTTACAGCAGTTTTACTGGGCAATATTTACATGAGCTATATAGAATATTGAAAGATGATGCGGTTGGAATTATAGTTGTTGGTGATTATGGAAACAAGAGAAAGGTTCAGGCCTGGCGACTGGTGACAGATCGTGCGGAAATATTTGGATTCGAGCCTCAAATGGTAATAATGGATGAATTAAATAAGCAAACTAAATCGAGTACACAATTTCAAGCCAGACATGACGGTGGGAAAAACGACTATGACGTATGTGTCGTATTATCCAAGGGAGATTATAAACAAAAGAATAATCCAGAAGATATAGACTTTAGATGGACGCAAAAATTTGTAGATAAAAGTCAATTAGATATAGAAAGTGCATGGGGAGACATATAGTATAGATATGGCGTATTATAACAGGTCAAATACTTGTGATAGATGTGGAAAAGAATTGATACCAGGACATCCTTGTCGAGAATATAATAAAGATGGTGATTGGACTGGATGTTGGCTATGTAGCACTTGTTATAGGAAAGATCGCGAGAAAAACGACCTTACTACCAATTCTAATTTAAGAAAAATGGTGAACTCGTACATTAATGACATGAACATGAAAGCAAGAAAATGCTGCAAATGTAAGAAAAATGATACTTATACAAAACCAGGTGGAGGAAAACAATGGCGTAGTTGCGCTTGTGGTAATGAAAATTGCACTGGATGGTTGTGCGACCATTGTAGAGGTAGGATAAATTATGTATCTTTAGGAAAAAGTGGACTACTTGGTAGATCTAATAATAGAGGAAAAGAAGTTATAGGACAATGGATTGCAGCAAAGACTTTTCATCTTGACGACTTAAATATAAAAAATGACAATTTTAGCGAATCTATCGATCTTTCTTATCACGAAATATTAGGCAGACCAGATGTAAAGACAGCAAGCTTAATATGTGATATGTGGACATTTAGTCATACAGACCGTGAATGCGATACACTTATTTTATTAGGTATGGATGATAATGAACCATGGAAAAATGTTTTAAGAGTGTACATTGTCCCATATGAGAAAGTTTGCTGGAGTAATATTTACATTCATGAGGACTGGTCTAAAGTTAGAGGAAAATCAAAATTTGAGATACTAGATACATGCAGAATCGATGAAAAACCTTTTAATAATACCTATCAAAGAATAGAAATACCAGAATTTTTTAATCCTTTTGATTTATGGAAAGGTTTATATGACAAAAAGAAAGTAATGAAAGAGAAGAAATATCAATAATCTCAAAAGAGAATAAGATATTATGAAAACCGTCGATATATCCAAATTTCTTTCTAGAAAAGATGTCAATAAAAAATCATTAGATCTCATGATTAGTTCAAATTTTTTCGATAACAAGGAGAAATAAATGCCAAACTGGTGTTACAATAAGCTTGTCATTTCAGGAAATAAAAAGAATTTGACAATATTCAAGGACCAAGTAAAATGTCTAGAAACAGATCTTTGTCTTAATAACATTGTCCCAATGCCAAAGGAATTATATGATACAGTCTCTCCAGGAGACGATGAAAATTGGTATGAATGGAGAATTCGTAACTGGGGAATAAAATGGGATGTTGAGGCTCATTTAGTTGAAGAATCTGATAATATATTGACTTACGAATTTGAGAGTCCCTGGGGACCACCTCATAATTGGGTAAGAAAAGTTGCATTAATCTTTCCAGACCTATCTTTTGAGTTATATTATAGAGAACCAGGAATGTGCTTCCAAGGAACGATATCGGCACAAAAAGATTTCTTTGTCGACAAAGAAGAAGATTATTTCGAAGAATTTGATGATGAAGAAGAATTCTTCGAAGATGAAGATGATGAAGATAAGATAGAAATTATTAAAAGAGTATGATATGGTAGACATTTCCAAACTTCTTTCTAGAAAAGATGTCAATAACAAGATTAGTAAATCTCTAGATAGGACAAAAGAGAATAATAATGAACATGCATTCGATTTTTGTTCAGAAAATCATACGACAGACATAGAAGAAGGAAGCGAATATCATATTACTATAAGAAATAAATGTCCAATAGGTACAAAGTCAGTAGGTAATTTTCATACTCATGTACATCTATCACAAAGTAATAATGATGCCATTCCATCATCAGGCGATATGATGGAAACTATAGAAAGAGACCTTAATTTTGTCTGTGTGTCTGGTCATAATAATAATAAACATATAATAAGATGTTTCAATCACAATGATATCAAATCAGAAATAGGAACTATTCTAAATGTAAAAAAATTAGAACCAAATGAAGATAATGTCAGAAAATCATCAAGATTAGTAACAAAGAGAATGATGAAAGATAAAGATTATTTGGATAAAATGTCGCAAATAAAAATATGAAAAAAAGGAGATGTTAATATGGTAATGGAAAACCCAAAAGCAACATATGAAGACGATAAAATGATTATTGAAGGAGAATTCGATATAGAAGTAGAACTAAGTGGAATGCATCCTGCATATCCATCTGAAGATGAAAAATTATTTAATAAATGTGCTTTTGAAATTAAATCATATGGAGAGATAGAGCTCAAAGACGTTTCTGATCTAGTAAAATGGATAAACATTAAATCTAGATGCAAAGATCCTGAAAAATGGCCAAAATGGAAAATAACTCTAGAAAGAATATGATACTAAAAAATTTATGGGATAGTAGGGTAGATTGGTCCATCCTTGAACGTTTGGAACGCTTAGACTGCGGTTCAAATCCGCACTGTCCCATTTGACTAAAGAAATAGAGGAAATATTATGAATAATATTGAAGACATGCCGACTTGTACAGTTCCAATTGATAGAGAAGATAAGCATGAAATGTTGAGAAGTCTCCCAGAAAACGAGACCATGCACAAATGCCATCATTGTAATTTGATCTTTGACATGACTCAAAGTGGACAATTGAACATTTTGACGATATTAAGAGATAGAAATTATGTATACTGTCCAAGATGTTGGACGAGAAATCCTGACCTGATGTGCAAGGTTGACGCATATTCCACCTTTTTAAAGATAAAAGGTAAAGATTGTAGAAAAGGAGAATTAATGTCTGGAACTGACTTATGTCCGGTGTGCAACCGGTCAATGTGTCCTGAGTGTTTTAATCATTCTGTTGTAAGTATATCTCGAGTCACGGGCTATGTCAGTGATATTGGGGGATGGAACAACGCTAAGAGACAAGAGTTGAAAGATCGGCAAAGATATGCTATAATGGCTTAGTGAAAGAATAAATGACGACAATCGGTTCTAAAATATCTGGTGAAAGCATGGTCAATAATATAGGTAAACTTTGGCTAGGGAAACGGCCCATGCCACTCAAAGATATTATAATTCAAAGATGATATCGAGATAATTAAAAGATGTGCAATTTATGGTAAATAAAATAAAGGCTCCTACTCCAACAAAAGAGCAGATTGAATATGAAGATGCAAAGAAAAGTTTTCGTGTAGCAACAGCTAAGGCTAGATTACATTCTGCTGGTATAGACATGTCAAAAATGTCTCAACAGACTATAGACAAGGTAATGAGAATTTTTGATGACATGGAACATATTCAACAAGATACACAGCAGAAGATATCAAAACTTCAGCACGATACAGAGATTGCAATTCAGAAATTTAATCAAGACGCAAATCAAAAATTTGGTGATACACAGAAGAAATATCAAGATTTGATAGATTCCTTGAAAGAAGATAAAAAAGAAGATATATCTCAAATCGAAACGCATGATATACAGCCAGTAGTTATAGCAGAGCCAGCAACAGAAGAAATAAGAGAAAAGACTCATGAAGAGAAAGTTGCAGAGATAACAAATATATTATTAAATTATCTAAAAGAACCTATAAGCGAGAAAATAAATGAGATTATGTGTACAATAGACCAAAAAGTTAATGAGACTGTAGTTAATTCAGAACAGACACCAGAAAATATAAAGAATCTAAATAATTATTTGAAATAATTTGAAAATATAAAACAAATATAGAGATGGACAAGAGACTGCTAACCCCCACATATATTGGACTGAAATCTGTAGAGAGATTCATCGACTTTCTAACTCCTTATTTCGAGTTTCTTACAGTCGGATATTACAATATGTGACCAACAAATATATAGATTGGATGTCAAGACTGAAATCTGTAGAGAGATTCGCAAGCCACCAACCATACCCACAAACATTTTTAAGCGAGTTTCTCACAGTCAGATATTTTGACACATGATCAGTCAACTACCCCCGCGTGAACGCGGGGGCTTGCAGTAAGACCAGTTCCCAACAAAGCTGGTCACTAGTCGGGGGTCTCCTGACCAGGATGAATATATGAATTGGATATATGTCAAGACTGAAATCTGTAGAGATCCGCTCATTCGCCACAAACCATTTTTAAAGCGAGTTTCTCACAGTCAGATATCTTGGCATAGATAGTACCATAACTTGGTATGCGACACTGAAATATAGAAGATTGGATTTGTCAAGACTGAAATCTGTAGAGAGATTCGTAGTTCCCAAACCCCTATCATTTCTAAAGCGAGTTTCTCACAGTCAGATATCTTGAGTAATCAATGACAATATTGATTATGAATTGGATATATCAAGACTGAAATCTGTAGAGAGATTCGTAATTCCCAAACCCCCTATCCACAAGCATTTTTAAAGCGAGTTTCTCACAGTCAGATATCTTGAGTAATCAATGAAAATATTGATAATCATTATGAATTATTGCAAGACTGAAATCTGTAGAGAGGTTCGTAGTTCCAAATCCATGATATTAAAGGATTTCTCACAGTCAGATATCTTGAGTTGAGTAATTGAAAATATTTCATTATGACTTATTGCAAGACTGAAATCTGTAGCAAGACTGAAATCTGTATAGAGATTCGTAGTTTCCAAACCCTATCCATAATCGATTTTTATACGAGTTTCTTACAGTCAGATATCTTGAGTGATTGAAAGTATTGATAGTCATTATGAATTTTGCAAGACTGAAATCTTTATAGAGATTCGCAACCAAAATCCTCTTCACAATCGATTTTTAATGTGAGTTTCTTACAGTCAGATATCTTGGCAAAGATAAAATATTGAAATATCTTGGCAAAGATAAAATATTGAAATATCTTGATAAAATATTGAAATATCTTGATAAAATATTGAAATATCTTGGCAAAGATAAAATATTGAAATAAATATAGAGTGTGGTTAATTGTCTGAAAATGATAAATGGATAGAAGATAGACTAAATGGTATAGGAGGATCTGACGCAGCAGCAGTTTTAGGAATAAGTCCTTTCAAATCCAGACTCCAATTATGGACAGAGAAAATTTCAAAGAAAATTAATCCTGATTCAGGAGATGTATTGATATTTCAAATAGGAAATGCATTAGAACCTATAATTGCTAACAAATATTCTAAGATGACAGGTAGAAAACTCGAAATGAGGCCTCAAAAAAGTCATCCGGAATATCCATTTATGATAGGTACTATAGATAGGGAAATCGTTGGAGATGAAAGAGGTCCTGGAATATTAGAGATCAAGACTAAAGGCGCATGGATTGACTGGAGAGACGATATTCCGCCATACTATATGGCACAGATACAACATTATCTTTGTATCTTTGGATATTGCTGGGCCAGTTTTGCAGTCTTGGATCTTGGAAAAAGAGAAATTACTCATATTGATATAGAAAGAGATGATAAACAGATAACTAAGATTATAGAAGAAGAAAAGAAATTTTGGGAGTTAGTTGAAAAAAGAATACCTCCAGAAGTAGATAACAGTAAAGTATGTGGAGATTTTTTAAGAGAATGTTATGGTCAATCGGAAAATGTGACTATAGATTTGTTGAAAAATAAAGATGCAACAAAATGGGCCATGATGCTAAGAGACATAAGATCTCAGGAAAAATTACTTAAAGCTCAAGAAATTGAATGTAAGAATCATCTTATGTCAATTATGGGAAGTGCTGAGAAAGGTCTGGGAAATTTATATTCTATTACTTGGAAATCTCCCAAATATAAAGTAATTTTTGATTTGGAAAAATTTAAGATAGACCATCCAAAATTAGTGAAAAAGTATATAAAATATGAACATCAGTCTAGAAGGTTTACTGTAAATTTTCCTAAGACAGGTCAATAATATCAAAATATCAATATTATTAATTATTAATAGCATTAATAATATCAAAATATCAATAAAATGATATCAATAAAACGAATGAGAGAAAATTAAGAGATAAATAATAAGAAACATGTATATTACAAAAGACAGACTTGGTAGTCCATTCAAATGGTCGAAAAAGGGAAAGCATAGAGAATGCGAGGTTGTAGACAAAGAATGTGTAATTAGAAAATGCTTTGATCCTCAAGATTGTGGGACTGTAGATCCAAAGACTCAGCAGAAAAATATTGTCGGAAAGTGTAAAACAATGCACGACAAAGGATGTCCAAATGATTGGAATAAACCAAGTAATTATTTAGTATATAATGATAGATATATAAATAATGGAAAACGATATTAGATATTAGATAGATGATAAATAAAGAGGAATAATTAATGGGGAATGTATCTGTTATAATAGGATTTAAGGGCGCACCTGGAAAGTCTGATGTTGATTTTGTCAATAGATATGGTGGAATAATAAAAAGGACATATAAGATAATCAATGCAATATCTGCAGATATTCCAAAAGAATCATTAGATATAATAGTAAAGAGTCCAAATGTAGAATATATAGAAAATGACGAAAAAGTATTTGCACATGTACCAGTTGGAACATGCAAAGAAATCCAATTATTAAAACAGACTGTGCCTTGGAATATTTCAAGAATTGGTGCCACATGGGTTCATTCAATGGGAAATACTGGAAAGGGAATAAAAGTTGGGGTACTTGATACTGGTATTGATTATAATCATGAAGATTTGAAAGGTAACTATAGAGGTGGTTACAACTTTGTTGGAAATAATAATGATCCAATGGATGATAATGCACATGGAAGTCATATAGCAGGAATTATTGCTGCAGAAGATAATGATATAGGAGTGGTCGGAGTGGCTCCTCAGGCACATTTATATTCTGTGAAGGTCTTAGCATTTGATTCAACTGGTTTAACGAGTAATATTGTTAGTGGGCTTGAATGGTCAGTAGAAAACAATATGCAGATAATTAATATGAGTTTAGGATCTGACGAAGATAGTATATCTGTCAGTAGAGCTATCAATAATACTAATAATGCTGGAATATTGATTGTTGCGGCTGCTGGGAATGCTGGAAATAATGTTGGCTCAGGAGATAATATAGATTATCCAGCGAGATATAATAGCGTTGTATCTGTAGGTGCGACTGATATAAATGACAATAGAGCCAAATTTTCTAGTACTGGACCAAGTCTTGAATTAAGTGCGCCAGGTGTTAATATATTATCAACATTAAATGGAAATAAATATGGCACTTTAAGCGGTACATCTATGTCGGCACCACATGTGAGTGGAGTGGCTGCTCTAATAATGTCAACAGAGTCAGGAATAACAAATGCGAGGGTAAGAATAAGAATGCAAATGACTGCACAAAAAATGTCCAAGATTTCAGGAGGATTTTCTGCAAAGGATTGGTACGGATATGGTATGGTGGACGCAGTAAGATCAGTATCAATATGACAGACTGAAAATCCGACTTAGAAAAAAAAAGAAAAAATGTGACTATATGTCAAGAGATGATCTTCCTATACATCTAAAAGATAGTTTGACAACTGCTGAAGATGAAATATGGCAAATACAAAGAGATATAGATAAATTAAATGATGAAAAAGAGCATAAGACAAAAGAGAATTCTAATAATAAAAAACAGGAATTATTAGAAGAGAGACAGGCCTTAGAAGAAGAAAATAAAGATCTAATAAGAGGTGTTAGGTCTAGAAGACAACTTATAGACATAATAGGCCTGACAGATATTGTTCTTGTCATAATTATGATATTGTTGCTATCCTGATGGAGGAGTAAGATGGGTTCGAATCCTATTAGAGGTGTGGTATCATAGATATTATTTTTTATCAACTCCATTACCAATCTATGGTACCGTTTTTAATTGTTATGTTTTTTGAAAAATGATATAGACAAAAAACATGTATATTAGGTGATAATACAAATTAGAAAAAGAATTAAAGTAGTTTATCATGATTATGATTATGTTTCATGAAAATGAAAATTTGATACCTCTATCCTATTGGAGGACAAGATGGGTTCAAATCCTATTAGAGGCATGGTACCATAGACTTCTCTTTTTTTCACTCCACTCTATGGTACCTATTATAATTCTGTTGATTGATTTTCGCTTTTTTGAAAAATGATTTTAGGTTTTAATACATTATCTAATTATTTAGAAAACGTTTGAAATAACTGCGATGGAAAGATACGTTTATTTTTTTGTTTTTTCTTTTTTTGTAATATAGTATATAAACAGCATCGAAGTTAAAAGAAGCACATCCTTAGTATGTTGACGTGCATATGATATGTTGTGTGTTGCATAGCATAAACACATTGTTAGCCAAACGATTTACGAAATACTAATGATCTGACTAAAGATGTTGAATTGATTATATAAAATAATAATTGATTTAAATTTTAGATAATGATATACAATTGATTATATAAAATAATAATTGATTTAAATTTTAGATAATGATATACAATTGATTTAAAAGCACACTATATATATGCAAAGTGCATCAATTAGTCACTTAGTATCTGTTGTTGTCTTTTAAAATCGCAGTATCTCTTTTGTAGTAAAGTATTTAAACTTAAGTAGTGTTTACAGTATGCAATTAACCTGTTACAATGGTGTTACAATAGAAAATATAGAAATATAATAAATGGTAAATATGGCGAAGACAGCACAAATTCCTGATGAAATACACGAACTCATCCGTGATAAACAACGCGAGATGAAGAACAAATATAAGATTAGTGTCAAAATTTCTGATATAATCGCTGCATGTGTTGCAGACAATATAAAAGAAGCAGAAAGATTCTTTGACATTAATAAAATACCGAAAAGTGGCAAAAATATTATTGACAATGACGACAGTGGAAAGATGGATACATAAATTATAAAAAATTATATGAAGAGAAAGGAGACAAAACATGAAAATTATGATATCAATATTGGTTGTGATAATTTTATTAATTTCAGGTTTATTATCTTCAGGTTGCATATCTAAAGATAATAATTTTGGCAATAATAACGATTCTAACAAAGATGAATATGGAACTGATGATGGTTCAGTAGAGGAAGACGATTCAGTTATCACAGAATATGATAGTTTGGATAATAACTAATAATAAATCAGATTGGTCAGACTTAAAAAATTAATATCATGAAAAGACCACAATCTGAAAATTAAGAAAAAATAGAGGAATACACATGACGAAAAACATACTATTTATTATTGTTACAATGATATTTGTGACAATTGGAATAGCAACAGTAAGTGGGCAAACGCAGATACAAGCTCCACCTGCTATAAATATTCAGGCTACTGGTCTTTTGACATACATTGAAAATCTTGGGATTCCTGTTATAACAGGTGATGTTCCAGAAGATGCAACAATAACTAATGATGCGCCTGAAGGGAATAATTTTCCAATCGGTATCAATACAGTAATATGGACAATTGGTAATATTGATATAATAGATTCTGATATCCAAGTAATAACTGTAACAGAGCCAACTGTTGATAATATAGCACCTTCAATAAATGCTCCTGCAGATATAACTGTTCAAGAAACAGGAACATATACTCATGTGAATCTTGGAAATCCAATTGTTGAAGATAATATAGACCCAAATCCAACAGTTAATAATGATGCGCCATCAGGAAATAATTTTCCTGTTGGAACTACTATCGTAACATGGACAGCTACTGATAACTCTGGAAATAGTAATTCGGCAACACAGTCGATAACGATAGAACCAGCACCAATAAAATTGTCCATCGTAAATTATAATCCAAATTCTTCATTAATAGAAGAGCGTGTCCCATCTCAAGTAACATTTAGTGTTACAACGAATCAACCAGCTAATATGCTTTGGCGTCTTGATGGTGTATCTACAACAGGCGGTCAATCTGTTACACGCGATTCATTTCCTGCAACTTTCGACAAGATAGGCACTCATACGGCGACTGTGATAGCACAAAATGGAACAGATAGTGCATCTCAGACATGGACTTGGAATGTAAAAGGAACACTTGAGGCATCAGCACATCCGTCATCGATAAATGTTGGACAGCCTACAAATGTTACAATTAAAGTAGATAGGAGATGTGGAATAGAAATAGGAGATGATTGCACATTGTTAAAACGTTTGCCTGTATCTGGTGCAAGCGTGTCACTTACAGGAATTGTTAATAATGGTGGGGTTGTCAATAGTACAACTGGAGAATTTGTTATATTAATAAATACGACGACAAATGGAACAATTAATGTAACAGCGAGTAAATCTGGATATATAAACGGATATACGAATATATCTGTTGGTGTACCAACTCCAGTTACTACCCCTGGAGGAAGTGGTAGTAGTGGTAATAGTGGCAGTAGCAGCGGAGGTAGTAGTGGAGGTAGCATGGGAGGGGGTGGTGGAGGTACTGCAGAACCATATGAGAATATCTACAAATACGAGGTTCAAGAACATACAGTATCCACTATTCCAGTATCATTCAAATATGTTTCTCCAGAACTTGCTGTATATGAAGTACTGGTTACAAGTTTGCAGAGTGACATTGCTTCACTGAGAATAGAAGTTCTTAAGGATGCATCTAAGCTTGTAGGTTCACCGGCTCCAGGTATTGTATATAAGAATATTAATGCATGGATAGATTACAAGAGAATAAAGAATGCTACTATAAGATTCAAAGTTGAAAATTCTTGGATGAATAATAATGGGTTGTCAGATAATAATATAAAGATGAATAAATGGGATAATAATAACAAAAAATGGATTGAACTAATGACAACTGTAAAAAGCAAGGATGATACGTACACATACTTAGAATCTCAAACAGATACATTTTCGTCATTTGCAATTAGCGCAACGAAATCATTACCCACTTTTGTCACGAATAATCAACCAGTTGCAACGAACAGTGTTACAAGTCCAGAACAAATTGACGCAGATATGACAAAACGTAAAGACTATTCAAAACTTGAGATAGGCGGAGTGGTGATAATTTCTGTGCTGGTATTATATATGTTGAGAATAAAGAAAAATCAATAAAGATAATATAATGATAAAATGATATAAATATTTTTATTTTTCTAAAGACCGTGCGGCGTGCGGTAAGAAGTTGGTGATGCAAAACGTTAGCCGATGAAGTAAGCAAGCAAGCCACCTGGTCGGAATTTAATAAAAATATAAAAAAACGAATAAAATATGATGGAGAAAGAAATATGAAAAACTTAAGGAACAAACTCATGTATATAATGCTGGCAACATTTATATTATTGAATGTAGGTGTTGCTTATGCATGGATCAATGGAGTTGGAAGTCCGAGTATAGATCCATACAATCCGATTATCGGTACTCATGACCGTATGCTCAATATTGCTATCAATATGCTACCTGCGGATTTGCGGGATAAGATAGATATCGAAGCAGCAGACTATGGAACAGAGATGCCTGATTACAATAATACAATGTGCAATTGTACCTATGGAATTAGAGACCAAAGATATCATCAGGTCTATTATCATAGAGACGGATCACTCCAGGATAATAGTTCAGCAAGGAGAGCACAAGAAGAATATAACCTTGCGATGGCATACCTAAATGTCGGAGATAACTATAACTTCTCCTTGCATGTAGGAATGATGAGCCATTATATCGCAGATGTATCTAACTTTGCTCATACTATGGGTAATGGTAGTGATTGGGGAGGAGAAGGTCTTACAGTACATGGTGACTACGAGAATTTTGTTGCCAATACATCTAGTAAATTCTTCAGTAGTACGAGTATAAAATTCGATGGCGTCTATAATAACATAACGGCATATGATGCCACATTAGACTCTGCAAATGATACAACATTCGACAATAAGTTTGGTGATGGAACGTACAATAATACATGGATGTACATCATGGTAAATAATTCTCCAAACCTAACATATTCAACCGCAGACCCGGAGGTCATAGCAAGAACACGTCAGTCACTAAATTATAGTGTAAATCTGATAGCTGATGTAATATACACAATGGTGTCCCAAAACATTACGATAACTCCAAATGCCACGGCAACTCTTACAGCTACACCGACAGTAGTGCCAACATACACTGGAGGTAGTGGAAGTAATGGAGGAAATAGCGGTAGTAGCGGAGGTAGTAGTGGAGGCACCAGTGGAGGCGGAGGACTTGGGACAGCAGAACCCTACCAAAATGTTTACAAATATGAGGTCCAGGAACATTCAGTATTCGTAACTCCAGTTTCTTTCAAATATACAACGCCAGAACTCGGAGTATATGAAGCATTGATCACGAGTAATCAGAGCAATGTAGCATCGTTGAGAATAGAAGTTCTCAAGAATACATCTAAGCTGGCAGGCTCACCGGCTCCAGGCATCGTATATAAGAATATTAATGCATGGATAGATTACAAGAGAATAAAAAGTGCTACATTAAGATTCAAGGTTGAAAACTCTTGGATGAATGTTAATGGAATATCGGCAGACGATTTGAAGATATTTAAATGGGACAATGGTAGCAATGAATGGATTGAATTATTGACAGATGTGCTTAGCAAAGATGACAAATACACATACGTAGAGTCTGAAACGGACATAGTGTCAGGTTCATATGCGATAAGCAGTATTAAAGAAGAAAATGTCCCGGTCGAAGGTTCTACAATAAATCTTAAAGTTGAACAAGAAGTCGTACAGACCGAGAAGGAATCAGTAAGCACAGAAGGTAAAGTTCAATCTCCAGGATTCGAACTACTACCGATGATCTCAATTCTCTTGATAATATATATTCGAGAGAAAAAGAAAATGAGATAAGAATAAAAGATAATAAAAAATTAGAAGAAGATAAAATAGTTATCTTCTTCAATTGATGCGGAGGCAAAAAAATGACGATGGTATCTGTTATAGTACCCACGTTTAATGAAAGAAAGAATATGTATCCTCTTATCGAGAGGATAGATAATTCTATTAAAGACATTAATCACGAGATTATAGTCGTCGACGATAATTCTCAAGATGGAACTGGACAGGCCGTTAAGGAGCTATCCAAAAAATATCCTGTAAGGCTCATTGTTAGAAAAAACGAAAAAGGATTGGCAACAGCAGTTATGGAAGGGTTCAAGCAAGCCAAAGGAGACGTTTATGCAGTTATAGATGCAGATCTCCAACATCCTCCTGAAAAATTGGTGCCATTGATATACGAGGCGTGCAATGGTACTGATATAGCCATAGGCAGCAGATATGCTGGAGGACAAGAGAGCTTTGGGAATTTTAGAATCCATAGAAAAATAATGTCCAAAGGAGCAAATCTCCTTGCAAAAGTTTTAGTACCAAAAGTGGCAGATATAAAAGATATTCAGTCAGGATTTTTTGCCATGAAAAAGGATGTAATCAAAAATGTTGAATTAAAACCAACGGGATATAAAATACTCCTTGAGATCTTGGTAGTAGGCAATTATAAAATTGTCAAAGAAGTTCCATATGACTTTTGTCAAAGAGAACATGGAAAGAGCAAACTTGGAGCGATGATTATCTTTGATTATTTGCACCATTTGATAACATTGACATTTAGAGAAAAAGAATCTCGAAGACTTGCCAAGTTTTTGGCAACAGGTTTTGTAGGAATTTTAATGAGTATAGGACTCCTGTGGTTCATGACAGAAAAAATAGGAATATTTTACCTGATATCCGCGGCAATATCGAAAGAGATTGGCATATTAATGTCTTTCGCATTGAATGAATTGTGGGTTTTCAATGATAGAATTACATTAAATATGAAATCTAAGAAAGATTATGCAAGTAGACTATTAAAATTTAATGCAAATAGAATGCTGGCAATTTTCATCGTTATTGCAACTATGGTAATTTGCACAGAGTTACTGGGAATAAATTATTTGATATCCAATTTGATAGGGATCGGTATCGCCTTCCCATTTAATTATCTGGTAAGCAATAAGCAAATCTGGAAAAATGGTAGATAAAAATGTTCAAGAACTTAAATTAAATTAAACAGAAAAAAGGAAAAGAAAAAAGCAGAAAAAAGGAAAAGAAAAAAGCAGAAAAAAGCAGAAAAAAGGAAAAGAAAAAAGGAAAAAGTGGTAATATGCTTTACAATGTACACGATATAATAAAGCTGGAAAGCTTTACTGAAATATTGGAGCTAAAATACTTTAGAGACACAAGCTCAATAGATGTTGATATAGATTGTGTCGATATGGTTATAGGAAACGATGTTTCTGAACCGACATATCAAGACTTATTATGCTCGCTGTCAATTGAGTCAGGAAAAAATACGTATCTTGGGGTGAGCAAACTTTTGGATATGTCTAGACATGTTCTTTACGTGAATCTGGTAGAACCATTATTGAGACTTTTACTGGTTCCAAAAGGATATGTATTGTTGCATCTGGCAAGTCTTGAGAAAGATGGAAAAGGCATGATGATATCTGCTCCTCCAGATACAGGGAAAACAAGTCTAATCTTAAAATGCCTGAAAAGCAGTGCTGATAATAACATGGGACTGTCATTATTATCCGACGACATGGTTATCGCCAGCGAAAATGGTGAGTTGTTTTCATTTCCTAAGCCATTCACAATCAGCTCTCATACGCTGGATTCTGTATTCGGTAAGGATACGGATCTCTGGTACAAGATAAGAAGCAATGTCCACTCAAAAGGAGGAAGGTCTGCATATAAATGCATGGGGAAAATGAGCTGGCTTCCCATGATGAGCGTAAATGCTCTGGCTCAAATTGTTTTTGAACCTCCAAAATTATATCCTGAAGACCTATTAAATGTAAAAATAGGAAGACAGGCTAAGCCTGAAAGTTTGATCTTCTTGTCAACAGCTTTCGACGGAGAAAGAGAGATATCTAGAGAGATTGCTGCTCAAATGATTAGAGATAATACGGACAATGCCTACATTACTCCCCCGTATGATAAAATATTCCCGGGGTTAGTTGTAGGAGATATGACCTACGATGAGATTCTCGAAAGGGAAATGCAAATAACAGAAAATCTTTTGGAAAATATAGTTCCTGTGGAAATAGGAAGAAAAGATTATTCCTGGTATGAATATGTACTGAATGGAATGGCTACATAAAAAACGAAAAAATATCAGGAGATTAAAAAATGGAAGATTTAAAAATGGAAGATTTAAAAATGGAAAAAATAGACAGACCAACAGATATATCAGAAAACAGATCAATATCTCTGACAAAAAAAGTATTCAATGTTATAAAAAGTATAGACATTGCGCTGATTTGCATATTGATTTTGACCTCGATGTTATATTTTTATAATCTGGGAGAGCTTCCCTTTGCTCCAGATGAGGCTACATACACATCTCAATCTGAGATATTGGCAGGAAATAATGAGGCCAGACAGAACTTTATCCCATACTCTCGTTCGGCAACAAATTTCCAAGTACATCAATTCATAACAAGCCTATTTCTGAAAAAATATGGAATAAGCGAATATTATGCAAGAATGCCAACTGCATTAATGGGAATATTGTCAGTATTTCTGGTTTATATAATTGCAAGACAATTATTTAACAGAAGAATGGCATTATTGTCATCATTATTTGTAGGAATAAACGGCTATTCTCTACATTTTAATAGACAAATCAATTTAGATACGCCACTAGTATTCTTCATGATATTATCGATTATGTTCATAGTGGCATGGAGAAAGACTAAAAGTCAGTGGTACTTCTATCTGTTTTTAATATCGATAATATTATCGACAATGTCAAAGGTCATAATAATAATACCTCTGGCGATAGCTGTTTTTGCATATCTTTATGCAGAAAAAGATTATAAAGATGGTCTGAAAATGTTATTTAAGCCATTATCGATCCTGATAATAGTTGCATCTATATATTATGTGTACTATTTCATTACAACGGTAGTTGGACTTGATGATTTCATAAAAACACTTTCATATGCATCAGAAAGAGAAACAATCGGAACACCAAGTTTCTATATTCGAACAGTTTTCCTACTGCTGGGATATGCATTTCCGATAATTACAATTATAGGACTGGCAGTATCACTGAAACATAGAACAGAAGGAGATGCACTGATTCTTCTCTGGTTCGCATCAGTATTATTATTCTTTACATATTATCCATTGCAAGGATACAATTATATATTTCCTATAATACCTCCTCTATGTCTATTATGTGGAAGAGCAATTGATGATATAGCTGACCATATTAAAGCATCAACTACGGTAGCTGTTGTATTGCCATTAATGATCATTTTGAGCATATATCCAACTTTCAATGTATTAAACAATCCAGATGAAGTTGTTTATCCAGTGGCACCAGTAAGGTTTGATTCCATGAAATATACTGCTCTTCAGGATGCATCTATTTGGTTAAAAAATAATGCAAAGCCTGATTCAAAAGTGGCTACTTATACTTTTGCAGACAGTCATGTTATAGGATATTATTCAGGACTGAAAATATATTCAATAGTAAATTTTCCTGGGTATTATACACCATCTGAAAATGGAGTTAACAATGGTTATGCAAAAATAAAATGGGAATCTACCGATGTATATAAGATGATACAGGATGGAAAAATAGATTACATTATGTACATGGATGAGCAAAAAACAATGAAAAACATGACAAAGTTCTATGACAATGATGGCCTAGGTTTTTCTGTTGTATATCGCAAAGTTTATAAGATGCCAGAATGGTATAAGAAAGGACTTTTGAATATTACAATATTCGAGGTCCAAAAACCTACGTCATTTAGAATGGAAAATATAAGCAGATCCAGTTTTTCTGTGATTGCAATTCCAGATCCTCAAGAGTATTCAAGAAATCGCCCTGATATTTTCATGAATCAGACTAGATGGATTAAAGAAAATGTTGAGTCATTAAATATTAAATTTGTTGTCCAGGTTGGAGACCTAGTTGATTCAGGAAAGAGTGCTAATCAATGGAATGTAGCAAGCAGAAGTATGGGTTTATTGGACGGTACTGTTCCATATCTGGTTGTAATGGGAGATCATGACTATGATAGTGGTTCTACTTTGTCTCCTGGAATGAGGCTCAGTACAATGTACAATACATATTTCAACTATGAGAGATTCAACAAATATGGCTGGTTCGGTGGTAATTATCCAGAAAGTAGTAGTCAAAACATGTATGGATTTTTCTCATCTCCTGGAAAAGAAAAAGATTTTATTGTTATAGGAATGTCATATTGTCCAACAGACGATGTACTATCATGGGCAGATGATGTCATTAATAATAACGCAGACAAAAAGGTGATTCTATTTACCCATGCATATCTCAATAACAAAGGTCTAAGACTTTCTTCGACGAGTGTCAATGGCTGTACTGCATCAGGAGTAGCAGGAAACGAAGGAGAGGAGATATGGAACAAATTGGTGAGTAAACATGACAATATAGTTTTAGTAGTATCTGGTGACCAGTTTGGTTTTGGAGTAAAGGTAGATTATGTAGGAGATAATCCAATAAATCAGGTACTGGAAAATTTCCAATCGGTAGAAAATGGAGGCAATGGATATTTGAGCATATATACATTTATCCCAGAAGAAAACAAGATAGAATTGAGAACTTATTCACCATATTTGAATGAATTTGATACAACTCCTGAACATATGTTCGACTTTAAATATAAGACTTAGTGTTAGACTTTAAATATAAGACTTAGTGCAGAGTAGATTTGAAAAAGAAAAATCAAGAAAAAAGAAAAAAACAAATTAAAGAAGATAAATGGAAAAAACAAATTAAAGAAGATAAATGGAAAAAACGTGGAAAGAGGTAAAAATATGAAAAGATTTTTGACTATTTTTTTGGTTGGTATTGCCATTGTTACTTTATTTGCAGTGATTGCTACTGCACAGAGTGAAGACGAAATACAAGTCACCCTTAAATCAAAGAATTTGGGGCCTGATCCTGCTTGGGGTGGTAGTAGAGCTACAATAACTATTACAACAAACAAGATAGGAGATTTAACATATGTTGAGGAATATTATGGTGTAGGAGGAGATGGAAAACCAAAATTCTTCAATGGTAATAGACATGAGGAAGTAATGAAGGATTATACAACGTCGTTTGATCTAATAAGACCTGACCATGACCATAAGCAGTCTTGGTCCATGATAAAGTCTAAAGTCATATTCGATAAGGTAATGGTTTATGAAGTATGGATCAATACGAGCGGGACATATAGATCATTCACAGGAAGAGCTGGTTGGTTTAACAATTCTACAATTGAAATTGGAAAAGGGAGACCGACTATACAAAAGAAAGAGCCATTCGATCCGATGAATAATTTGGCAAAGGTCAGTGAATCGAATGTAGAAGATAATTTAGAAGATAATTCAGTGAATTCAGATAATTCTTCTACGTCTGTGAGATCTCCAATGCTTGAGGGTTATGCAATAATTGGAACGGTATTATTTGTATATATCTTCTCAAGGAAGAAAAGATAATGCAAGAATGCAAGAAAAGATAAGAAAATAAGGAAATAAAGAAGAATTGGTAAATTATGAACATTAAAGAATTTCTCGTAAAATGTGGTACTGACCAAAGGTTGTCAGAATTGATACTTTTCTTCAGTGAACATGGAAAAGAGATAAAGAGTGGATTCTTGAAAAGCAAGAATAAAGCTGGAACGAAGAACATCTATGGCGAAGAACAGATGGAACTCGACAAATGGGCAGATGAAATATTGATAAATGGACTAAGAAATACAAGACTTGTACGCTACATCGCAACTGAAGAACAACCTGACATTATTGAAATAGACAATCCAAAAAATCAGTTTGGAGTTGTCATTGATCCTCTCGACGGTTCTTCGCTTATTGACGTAAATCTTGCTGTCGGAACTATTATAGGGATATACCCTGGACATGTGCTTGCTCGAGGTGAGAATATGATCGCCGCAATGTATATTCTGTATGGACCTCTGACAACACTTACATTGACAATAGGAAGAGGAAATGGTGTACATGACTTCGTATTGGACAATGATGGTGAGTTCATTCTCGCAGAGGAAGATATCAAAATTCCAGATGGAAAAATATATGCACCTGGGGCACTAAGAAAAGACTATTTACCAGAGCATGCAGAGTTCATAAAGAGTCTTGAAAAAGACGGATATAAATTGCGTTTCAGCGGCTCGTTTGTAGCAGATGTTCATCAGATACTTCATAAGGGCGGAATATTTACTTATCCAGGTTTCAAGAAAAAGGAAAATGGAAAACTGAGACTACTTTTCGAAGCAAATCCTATGGGAAAGATAATATCAGAAGCCGGCGGAAATGTAAGCAATGGATGGATAGATATACTATCAATCGTGCCTCGTGCTATAGATGAGATTACTCCTATATACATAGGAGGAAAGAAGGAAACAGAATCAATTGAAAGATTTATGAGAGAATCTCAATACTTTAATAATAGGTGCAAACATGAGTACTAAAATAGATTTGAAAAATATTAATGTCCAGAAAATGATAGTTATAGCTCTGATAACTGGCATTGTCATAATTGGATATGCGATGCAACCTGTAAATACTACGGGAAATAATGGAAATAATGGAAATAATGGAAATAATGGAAATAATGGAAATAATGGAAATAATGAGACTATTATTGGCAATGACCAAGAGTTAAGAGAGTTAAGATTTATTGTTGTGGGAGATCCACATATCAAATCATCTAATAGTGGTAGTGACAGAGGAAACGATAGATTGAAACAAATAGTAAAATTTATCGATAGCGCAAATGTAGATTTTGTAGTTCTCTTGGGGGATATAACTGACGACGGGAAAAATAAAACATTTGACGTAGCGAAAAATATACTACAAAATAGTACAAAACCTTATTATACGATTGCAGGGAATCACGATGTGACATCTGGTCCTGTAAATTATGAGGCAAATTTTGGTCCTATGGAAAATATGACAAATATAAAAGGTTATCAACTTATCTTTCCTGGAATTTATTTTGAAGGGAAAGGCAAGCTCCATTGGTCATTCAATTTCAGTAAAGCGAATAGAAGTGAACCTACGCTAATATTTCTTCATGGACCAACTGTCAAACCACCAATAGATGCTAAGACATGCTCATGGGGTGCAGACTTCTTTGGATATGGACAGAGCATGCAACCAGAACTGGAAAATTTTTCTGGATTAATAGCGGAATATTCTGGGCACGTTCATTATAGTACAGACCAAACTATAAAAGGTGTCAGATATATAACCGTCAATGGTCTCGTGAATAAAGCTGGTGGTTGTGAAAACGAGGGTGCGTCAAATTATGTCGGCTATTCTAGAGTCAAGGACGGAAAAGCTGATTATATGCTGATAGACTATAATGGTCAATTTAAAGATCCATTTCCGTAGATGATATTATGGAATATAATTCTTATCGCATTGTGCGAGTAAAAATGGAAAAACTATTGAAAGAATATGCATATTTCCCAAGAAAGAAATTGTAAAGAGAACATCTATTACAATAGTCAAATATGATTCAAAAAATATGTTATATAATTATGGATGGTACGAAAATTTTAGAGTAAATGAAGATATTGTAAAAAGTGTTAGCGAGATATTTTACAATATAATAAATTCAAGAACAACAAATAAAAAAAGTGAATAGGAGAATTGAAAATGAAATCGATAATACTTGCAGGGGGTTCTGGAACACGTCTATGGCCACTTAGCAGAGAAAAATATCCAAAACAATTTTTAAGATTTGGTAAGACATCTTTGTTTCAAAGCACAGTAGAGAGATGTTTGGAGATATCAAATGCCAAAGATATATTGGTGGTCACTAATAATGCCCAAAAATTTCTCGTACTAGGACAGATAAAAGAACTTGGCGTTGATATTCCAGACAACAATATTATAATAGAGCCTAAAGGCAAGAATACTTTGCCTGCAATTTGTCTAGGAATGAAAGAGATTGAAAAGAGAAGTGGAAAATCTACGGTTGGGATTTTTCCTTCTGATCATATTCTTGATAAAAATGCGATGAAGACGATAGCAGATGCAGAAATATTAAGTTCTGAGTATCTGATAACATTTGGTGTTGTACCAAGTTATCCTCATACAGGTTATGGATATATAAGTCTGGCTGAACCAACTGGAATTGGATATAAGGTAGCAGACTTCATAGAAAAACCCAAAATTGAAGACGCTAAAAAATTTATAGAAAAAGGCAGTCTATGGAATAGCGGAATGTTTTTATTTGGTACGTCATTATTCTTTTCGGAATTGAAACGTTGTCAATACGAAATATTTAAATTGTTCGAAAATTCGAATGGTTTGAATGAAATATACGATGGTATACCATCCATATCTATAGACTATGGAGTAATGGAAAAATCTGATCGGGTATCTGTTGTTAGACTCAATGAAAAATGGAGCGATCTTGGAAATTTTGATGCCATATATGATGAATTTCAAAAAGATGAATCCAGTAATGTTACATATGATTGTGACAAAGTCATGATTGATTCAAAAAATAATCTGGTATTTTCTAAGACAAACAAATTAGTGTCTCTCATCGATACTAATAATATGATAATCGTAGATACTTCTGATGCGCTATTAGTATGCCCGAGAGAAAGTAATCAAAAGGTAAAAGATGTAGTCGCACAACTCAAAGCCAAGAAAGATAGCAGGGCTTCTTTACATGAGACGGTATACAAACCATGGGGTTCATATTCTATTCTTGGAAAATCAGAAAGACATAAGATTAAGAATATAATAGTTATGCCTGAAAAGAAGCTTAGTCTCCAACTACATTATCATAGAAATGAGCACTGGGCAGTAGTAAAAGGTATAGCACTTGTGCAGGTAGATGATAAAGAGTTTTTCCTGAGAACAGGCGAAAGTACATTTATAAAAGAAGGTATAAAACATAGATTATCAAATCCTGGAAGAATTCCTCTTGAAATGATAGAGATACAACTCGGAGAGGTTGTGGACGAAGAAGATATAGTCAGATTTGATGATGCCTATGGAAGAGTCTAAAGAAATGCTTTCCTTTAACTTTTTGGATGCATGTGTACAATACGTCTTATAATAACTTCGAGCTAAGTATGGCACATCTTGAATGCATCGTATTGTAATCGGAGGGCTTATAAACGTATTTGTATTTAGTATCTTAAAGATTGTGTTTGACGAATAAATGATAAATAAATATGAAAAAGAGATGAAAAAATATGGTCAAAGATATAGTACGCTTGACACATACAAAGAATGGTGCAGACAAAAATAGTAAAGTTTATGGAGATAAAGAATATCGAAAAGTGCTTAAAGAATTAGGGTTTGAAAAACCTGAAGATGAACCATTAACTGCACAAGAACTACGCCAAATATATATCCATATGCAGGAAGATTTATTTGTCGGATCATAAATAGGTATAGAGTGAGTATGTATAGAGTGATTATGCAGGGAATACGTTCGATAAAGAATATTAAAAGAATAATATAAGGAAATCTTATTTGTAAGAGATTGTTATGAATAAAATATTATTAATACTATTTTCAATTACATTTCTTATCGTCTCGGGATGTATTGAACAGAATACACAGACTATCGGAGATAATTCAACAGTAATAAAAAGTACAAATGATCCTATTCTCACTCTTCAACCAGGAGAAAAGTTATATTATATTGATGACTCATATGATTTTATTAAGTACACAAGAGATTATATACCAAATAAAATTGTAGAGTTTTCAAACACTCATAACGTAACAAGAATTCAATCTGCATATGATTCAAATGGTCGTAAAATTGGAACATATATAATTTATAGATAATGATAAATTCAACAAACATAGGTATGGAGAGAACAATTATGCTATTTGGAACGAGTGGAATAAGGGGAGATGCTAAAAAATTCGATAATCAATTTTGTTTTGATATCGGACGTTCTTTTGCTAAATTTTTAAGTAATCACCATAAAGAAGGTGGAGTAGCCATCGGAATGGACCCAAGGGAATCAAGTCAGAGAATAAAAGATGGTATTGCAAGAGGCATTTTATATGAAAAAAGAATTGTATCTGACGAAGGTCTATCACCATCTCCAGCCATGAATTATATATTAATTGCTGATCATGATATTGCTGGCAGTATCATGATAACTGGAAGTCATATACGTGCAGATTTCAATGGTTTAAAATTTTTTATAAACCCTGGAGAAATTTTAAAGGAACATGAAAAAGAGATAGAACATATATACGAAGAAGTAAAGGACAAGATACCATTCCTCTATACCGGAAGAGCAATAATTGAAAATAGGGCAAATGAATTCTATCGTAAAATGCTTCTAGGGTTGACAGAATCATATCCAAGATGGAAAATAATTCTTGATTGTGGAAATGGCTCTCAGTCTGGGATAATGCCTTCATTATTTAAAGAATTGGGCATGGAACCAATCATGATAAATAATGATCCAATACCAGAGAAGTTTATAGCAAGAGACACTGAAGTTAAAGATGCAGCAAATGATCTTATATTAAAGGTCAAAGATTCAGATGCTGACTTAGGAATTGCATATGATGGTGATGGAGACAGAGTTGTATTCGTAGACTCAGACGGAAATTTTATTTCTGGAGATTATACTGGATCATTGATTGCCAAATATAGCACAACAGATGTGGTTATTACTCCTGTAAGCACATCACAAGTGGTTGATTATATTGGAAAATCTGTGATAAGAACAAAAGTTGGTTCGCCTTATGTAGTAGAAGCCATGGAGAAATATGGTTCGACATTTGGATTCGAGGCAAATGGAGGAGGAATATCTAAAGAGGTTATGTTAAGCAGAGATGCTGGATCTGCAACAATAAAGATATTAAACATTCTTAATAATACTGGCATGACTTTAAGGGAGCTTGTCAATACATTGCCACGATTCTTTATTTACAAAACAAAGGTTGACTGTCCTATGAATCTTTATAATACCATATTGGAAAAAGTAAGAAGAAAATTTGAAAATAATGGTTCAGTAATAGAAGAAGTAGACGGACTAAAAATCTGGAAAAACAGTTATACATGGACATTATTCAGACCTTCTCTCAATGCTCCAGAATTTAGAGTATTTGCTGAGTCACTTTCTGAGGAAAATGCTAAGAATTTATGTGAAGAAGGTATTGAACTCGTAAATAATTATATTAAACAGGAGGTACATAATGGGACTTAAAGAGTGGATTATTCCTCAGGATAAACATTTTTTCAATATGTTAGAGGAAGAATCGAAAAATGTCTTCGATGGTTCAAAGGTATTGCTAGAAATGTTAAAAAATTATCAACAAATAAATGAAAAACAACAAAAGATAAAAGACATAGAACACAACGGAGATAGAATTGTTCACGGAATTTGTGAAGAACTTAATAAGACTTTTATAACACCAATTGATCATGAAGATATATCATCGCTTGCATCAGCTTTTGATGACGTATTGGACCTTATAGATGGTGTGGCAACACGTCTTGTATTATATGAACTTCAAAAACCAGAAGTGGGAATGATTAATTTAGTAGAAATACTCGTTATGCAGACAGAAGAATTGAATAAGGCGATCAATGAATTGAGAAATGTCAAAAATCTTAAAAAAATAGAACGAAGATGTATAGAGATCAATAGGCTTGAAAATGTAGCTGATGATATTTATAAAAATGCAGTTGCAGAACTTTTCAAGAGGACAGATGCCATAGAAATACTGAAATTTAAAGAGATTTACGAATGTCTCGAACATGCAACTGATATGTGTGAAGATGCGGCAAATGTCATTAGTGATATCATTGTAAAGAATAGTTGAAAATAGAATAGATAAGTTGTGCAAAGAGAATAAAAAGAAATAAAAACGAGGTATTAAAAATGAGAATAGGAAAAATGTTGGTTATATTGACCATATTGATCATATTCATAAACATTGTATATGCAGGAGATGCGGAAGAGATATCTAATCTAAATAATGAAAGTTATGAAATAAATTATATAAATTGGACCTGGAAAGATCCTTCAAGTGCTAACTTTACAAAGGTGATGATCTATATAGATGGTAAGTTCAAAACGAATATATCAAAAGGTAAACAATATTATAATGCTACAGGTTTCTCTTCTGGTACAAGTCATAGTATAGGTACTCTAGCTGTTGATACATCTGGAAACATTAGTACATGGGTAAACGACACGAAGAAGACTAAGGACAATATAATAAGATTTATAACTATTGGAGATGCACACATTACGAGCAATGTCAGTAATGATGCTTATCAAAGACTTACAAACTCTGTTAATTATATAAATAATAGAACAGACGTAGATTTTGTTGTGCAGTTGGGAGATATAGCTGATTCTGCTACAAGTAATAACTTTGCAAATGGCAAATCTATTCTAGATAAATTGACCAAGAAATATTATGTAGTTGAAGGAAACCATGATATAGGAACCTCTGGAACACTTTTTGTATCATATTTTGGTCCTACTGAGCATATAGAAAGTGTAAGTGGTCACCAATTGATTTTTGTAGGAATTAATAAAAATGGTACTAAAAATATGTATAATACCACAATAGCATATGACTGGTCATTTAATTACGATAATGTAGATAAGAATAGACCCACAATAATATTTGCTCATGGCCCGGTACAAGCAAAACCTGGTGGTTCATGCAGAGATTGGGACGCTAATGCAAATAATGAAATCTATTTCTCATACGCATGTAATATGAAGTCAGAAACAGATAAATTTACTAATTTGTTGGGTTACTATGCTGGACATGTACATAAGGGGACTAATCAAATGATAGGAAATACTTTATTTGTCACAGGGGACAACTTGGGCGGAAACGGTGCGGACTCAGACTATATCGGATATACAATAATAAAGAATGGAGTGGTAGTTGGTTATTGGCTATTAAACTATAGTTTAGGTCCTGACGTATTACCAAGCATAACTTCGACACCAGTTGCTACAGCAACACCAATACCAATTGCTACAGCAACACCAATACCAATTGCTACAGCAACACCAATACCAATTGCTACAGCAACACCAATACCAATTGCTACAGCAACACCAATACCAATTGCTACAACTGGCAGTGGTGGAGGAAATAGTGGAGGAAGTAGCAGTGGTGGAGGAAATAGTGGAGGAAGTAGCAGTGGTGGAGGAAATAGTGGAGGAAGTAGCAGTGGTGGAGGAAATAGTGGAGGAAGTAGCAGTGGTGGAGGAAATAGTGGAGGAAGTAGCAGTGGTGGAGGAAATAGTGGAGGAAGTAGCAGTGGTGGAGGAAGTGGAGGTACAGCAGAACCATATGAGAATATCTACAAATATGAGATCCAAGAACATGCTGTATTCACAACTCCAGTTTCATTCAAATATCTTACACCAGAGCTTGCAATATATGATGTACTGGTCACAAGTATGCAGAACGACATTGCTTCACTGAGAATAGAAGTTCTTAAGGACACATCTAGGCTTGTAGGCACACCTGCTCCAGGCATTGTATATAAGAATATTAATGCATGGATAGATTACAAGAGAATAAAGAATGCTACAATAAGATTTAAGGTTGAAAACTCTTGGATGAGCAATAATGGGATATCAGATAACAATATAAAGATGTTGAAATGGGACAATAATAGTAAGGAATGGATTGAATTAATGACCAATGTGCTAAACAAAGATGACAATTATACCTATGTAGAATCTCAAACAGATAGTTTTTCATCATTTGCTATAGGCTATATTAAAGACGAAAATGTTTCTACCAATAGTTCATCTCCAGTAAATCTTGCTGTTGATGCTAGAGAAGTTGAGGCTGAAAATGTGCCAATAGACACAGAAAATCCAAAAGCTCCAGGATTCGAATCTATACTGTCGATAATATCCATTCTTTCGATAGTACATATATCCAAGAGAATAAAGAGATAGAGAAATATGTAGATAGAAAATAGAAATAGAAAAAAAGATGTGATATAAATGAAAACAGAAAAAATGTTTGTTGTATTGGTCATATTGACGATATACGCGAATGTGGTATCGGCTGCTATTAGTCCGCCAACAAATGTAGTGGAAACATTGTCCGGAACATCATTGACTGTAAATTGGACAGCGGCTGTAGGAGCCGCACAATATAGAGTCCACATATATGTGAATTCAGAAACAACTTATAGAAGTGCATTAACGAGATATGTCAACGGGACAAGTGTAGTAATACCTGTACCATCTGCTACTGATTGTTACACGGCTCATGTAAGAACATGGCTTCCAAGCCAGAGTACGAATTCGGCGGTATCGGCCAAAGTCTGCGGCATGGCATCTACACCTACTCCAACACCTGTTCCTGATAATACTCCTCCTGATAGCATTGATAATTTGCTCAATGCGAGCTTCATAGATAGAATAAACTGGACATGGAGAGATCCCAGTAACTCAGATTTTGATCATGTAATTGTATATATAGATGGAGTGTTTAAAGCGAATATTAACAAAGGTGTTGGAACATATACATTGGCAGGATTAACTCCTGGTACTGAACATGAGATTGGTACACATACTGTAGACTCATCTGGAAACGTTAATCAAACATGGGTAAATAATACATCTAGAACAAATATTCCTGATACAACTGTTGATAATACTCCTCCAGATAGCATAATTAATTTGAGAAATAATAGTTATCTATCAGATAGAATAGTTTGGACATGGACAGATCCTACTACGGCAGATTTCGACCATTTAATTGTATATATAAATGGTGTGTTTAAGGAGAATGTCGATAAAGGTGTTAGAACATATACATCCATAGGATTAAATCCTGGTACGGCTTATAAGATAAGTACTCATACTGTAGATTCGTCTGGCAATATTAATCAAACATGGAAGAATTATACTGCGAGAACAGCCAGAAAGACAGGATTGCCTACAATAAGATTTATTACTATTGGAGATACACATATAACGAGTAATACCAGTAATGACCAATATCAGAGATTCACAAGAGCCATAAATTATATAAATAGTAGAAATGATGTTGATTTTGTTGTACATCTTGGAGATATTGTAGACAGTGGTTCTGATACAAGTTATACTGTGGCTAGATCCATTATAAGCAAACTGAAGGTGCCTTATTATGTACTAGAAGGGAATCATGGATCTGGCTCATATTTCACAAAATATTTTGGTAAAGATGAGCATATGGAATATTTCCAAGATATAAATGGTTATCAAATGATTTTCCCTGCATATAATAGTGGAGAATGGTCTTTCGATTATAGTTTAGCAGATAAAAATAGACCTACACTAATATTCAATCATGGCCAGGTACAACCAAAACCTGGAACAACATCATGTATTGATAGCTGGGGAAGTTATTATTCCTATGCATGTGACATGAAATCTGAAGTTGATAAGTTTACAAAATTGCTAGGTTATTATAATGGACACGTGCATAGCGGGACTCGTCAAATTATTAATGGGTCGCTATATGTTACAGAAGATAACCTTGGCGGAAATGGTCCAGATTCAGATTTCATTGGCTATACTGTAATACAAGATGGAATAGTGACTTATAGCACAGTTCGTTATTAGGTCACTTTTTTTATTTTTTTATTTTGATATGAAATATGATAAAATGATTTAATAGAATGTTGAAATAAATTAGATGTGGATGATAAAAATGAAAGAAAAACATTTATTAATAATAATAGGAACTATTGTTATATTATTGATAATAGGAACTATTGGTCTAGGATTGATTGGACATAAAGAAGATTCATCTTCAAATGACAGATATAATTCAATTTTGAATGATGATAATACTATTTCAAATAATTCAAATAATGATTATGATAATAAAATAAATTTTTCATCATTTGAAGATAATATCAATATCAATCAGCCTATTGGTACATTTTATTATCCATGGACAGGAGGTAATCCTGAAAAGTCTCCAATTAAGAAAGAGACGTGGTTGCATTGGAGAGATGACAATCATAATCCTCCAAATACGTGGGCAAGCAATTACATTCCAGATCTTGGAAATTCTTCGAATTTTGATCCATATAACAGATTATATTCATCGAAAGATGCAAATATAATTAAACAGCAGTTAGTATTGATGAAAAAATCTGGAATAAATTTTGTAATATCATCATGGTGGGGGCAGAATCATTTTACTAATGAGGCACTTGACGTGATATTTAATAAGGTTTTGTCTGCAAAAGATAATCCATATCCAGAAGTAAAATTTTGTATATATTATGAGAAAGAAGGATTTGCAGATGTTCCAAAGTCTGAAATAATCAATGATATCAATTATATAAAGAATAAATATGCAAATTCTTCATACTATCATAAGATTGACGGAAGACCTGTAGTATTTGTGTATAATACCAAGTCTGGATTATTTACAGAGACATTTCAGCAAGAGATCCAAAAATGGAAAGAGATAAGAGATGAGACTGGTATATACACTGTATTAAAAATATCAGGTGGTTATAAAAATGTAGAAAATTATGCAGACAGTTGGCATGAATATGCGCCTGCATCTAATTTCAAACAGATTGGTAATTACTCAGCATTTGTAAGCCCAGGATTTTATAAATGGCATGAATCTCCAAGATTGGAAAGAGAGAATTTTTCAAGATTTGAAAATGATGTAATATCTTTAAAAAATGCTGATGTACAATTCAAATTAATAGAAACATGGAACGAGTGGGGAGAAGGTACAGGTATAGAGCCTGCACAGAAGATAAATCACGACGATGTCAATGGATTTTCTATATCAGAAGATTCTTATGGTACAAAATACATTGATATATTGGGAAAATATTTCGGAAATAAATAATTAATAGAGGGTGTCGGGCTACACCCACTAAGAGTTAATCCTCTTAAAAATTAAATAATTCATAGAAGTAGACAAATGTTACAGATGTTAATAACGAACTTACTAACAGATGTTAATACTTGTTAATAGATGTTAATAGAAATGATAGCCTAGACATCTGTACATCGCAAACTTTATTTTTTGTATCGTAGTTATTCTAATAGCACAAAGTATATATATATTAGCATCATATATATTTTGTACTTCATCATATTAGAATATATATGTTTGAGTAAAGAAAAAGGAAAAAAGGTATTTTAAATGATTCTGAAATATGAAATTAGTGATAAAAATGGTATTAGTGATAAAAATCTGGAAATATGCCAGATTCATCATAAGCGGAAAAAACTATTTTCTATTAACAAACTTTTTTCACTTTTTTCAATTAGAGCGTGGGATTTTGAAAGCATTTTTTATGGTATATATGGTTTTTATGATGTAAAAGATTACTTTTATGGTATTTGTTTTTATTTTTCTAAAGGTTATGTGAAGTCTTTAAGACTTTGCATAGTCGGAATTAAATAAAAGCAAAAAATAAAAAAAGATAAAACAAAAATCTGAAAAAAATCAAAAAAAAATATAAATTGGAAGAAAAACAAAAATTAAAAACGGAAAAAAGTGAGGTATAGACATGAAAAGAAAATATAGAAGAGGTATAGATATTGTAGATAAATCAAATTTTTGGTTGTTCCTTGTAATAGTAATAGCCATCGTGACACCAATTGCATCTGCTAATTCAGAATTTTTTTCGGCATTGCAAAATGCTTTTGGAACGACAGGAACATCATGCGGAACCTGCCACATTGAGCCAAAAGGAGGAGGCCAATTGACTTCTTACGGGAGTAATTTTTCGAGCCAATTGGCTCTTGGAGAAAATGCCAGTGATGCATTGGCAACTATAGGGGCACCTATAGTCGCGGAAGTCTCGACAGGAAATTTAACAATAATAGCTCCTGAAGATATAGTAGCAAATGATACAAATATATCTGATCTCGGGGCTCCAAATGTTACAGGAGGTACTCCACCTTATAATATAACAAATGATGCACCAATAGGTAATTTCGCAATTGGAGAAACTATTGTGGCATGGGATGTAACAGATAGTGTTGGAGCAACAGCAGTAGATACTCAGACAGTGACCATAGAACCAACTACCGGAAATTTGACAATAATAGCTCCTGAAGATATAATAAAAGCAGCAACAGGACTATTGACAACTATAGCAGATCTTGGAACACCAACTGTTACAGGCGGCGCTCCTCCATACAATATAGTAAGCAATTTCGCCGTTGGAGATACAATTGTGACAGGTAATTTCGCCATTGGAGAAACTATTGTAACAGGTAATTTCGCCATTGGAGAAACTACTGTGACATGGAGTGTGACAGATAGCATAGGAGCCTCAGCAGTAGACTTTCAAAATGTAACCATAACAAATGAAAGTGTCGAACCAACAACAGGAGGAAAATTGACTGGCAAAGTGTTTAACGACCTAAACAAGGACAAGGCTCTCGATACAAATGAAATAGGTATTGCTGAAATGCCTGTTAAATTGACAGGTACTGGGAAGTCTACTAAAGGGATACACAAAAGAACAAAAACCGATATAGACGGTAATTACAAGTTTGAAAATCTTCCACCAGGAAGATATGTAATCCATTCAAAATTTAAACATGGATGGAGGTCAACAACAAGAGTTACTAAGATCGTTTTAGACCTTAATAATGGAGAAACTGTAAGTGCCAACTTCGGTAAAGAGAAAACATCAGAAAATTGAGATTAAAATAGAGAGGGTTATAAACCTTCTCATTTTTATTTACCGTTGTCTGAAGGAGAAATTTATGGGTTCGAATCCTATCAACGGCATGGTACTACGGAAGATTTTTTTATCCCACTATCCAATAACCGTAGTATCTATATATAAAAACGATATGGAGAAAGTACGAATAGAAAAAAACTAAAAGTTAAATAGGAGGTATAGATATGAAGAAAGAACATAAAAGAAGTATGAAAATGGTATTCACCATCTTTTTGTTATTTGCGACAACTATCGCTGTCTCTGCAATTGAACAGATAGGTGTAGATACTTTAAATTTTCAAGGAAGTTATGCGGATGCCACAGGAGCAGGTAAATTACAATTAGCCGCACAATATAAAGATACACCAAGTGCAACACCAACCACAAATGTCACCCCTAATGTGACGACTACACCGATTGTGAAGGTCACGTCAAATGTGTCTTCCGTATCGAAGAATGTTAGTGGTAGGAATGTGATTGGTGCAAATGCATCTAATGAAACAACTGTGCCAATTGAAACAAATAACGTTGTGCCAACAGTAGTGACCACTCCAACAACAGCCAAAACACCTGCAAACACATTACCAAAAGTGGTGGAGACACCTATAAAAGGTGAGACAACTCCAGTCGCTGTTCCTACTAAGACATCTCCAGGATTTGAAATGGTGTTCGTAATTGCGATATTTGGAGCAATTTTCATTCTGAGAAGAATGAAAGAATGAAAAGAAAAATAAGAAAAATAGAAAAAAGAGAGAATAAAAAGAATGAAATGGGAGACAAGTGTCTTCTATTTTATTTTTTTTAATTTTTTTTTTGAGATATTATTTTTTTGAATGTGATTATTAAAAATTAACAAAATTAAAGACAGAAAAAAGAAAATTTTTTGATTAAAAAAGTTACTATAATATTATTGCTTGAAAGGAATGATTTGATAATTACTAAAAAAGATTGATTTGATAATTACTAAAAAAGGATTGATAAGATGGCAGAGCTAAAGCTCAAACAGTTATATCGCGGCTATGTTCTGACTGATTTTGATGGTAATGAAGTGGCAATTAAAGACAAGGAAGAAGCCATAAAAGAAATTAAAAATCTTTTAAATTTTGACGAAAAATATAAAAGATCAAATTCAGAAAGTTATACTCAGAAAACAAAACCCAACTATGCAGAACTCCACAGAAATATTTTTGAAAAGGCTAAAGAACAAATTAGTTTGACTGGAAAAGTTAACGGCGCTAAAATCGCTAGAGAATTGACAATAAATAATTCAACAATACATGCCCATTTGAACAAAATGAATGCTGAATTAGAAGCGCTAATTAAAAATTGGCATGAACAAAATATAAAATCGACCAATGTTAAAGACAAAGATATAAATAATATCGATGACCCAATGTTAAAGACAAAGATATAAATAATATCGATGACCCAATGTTAAAGACAAAGATATAAATAATATCGATGACAATAAGTCAAATGAAGGAAATGATTAAAATATATATAAGAAAGCATATGATTAGTTTGCATAATATGTTAGTATGTAAACAGCATTGATACTAAAAGAAATGTATCCTTAGTATGTTGACATGTATTGACAAGCACATACAGTACATATTGTTAAAAAAATAACCATAAGAATTGAACAAAAATATAGAAAATGAATTCATAAAATATGAATGTAATCATGGAACAAAATGCAGAGTTACCAATATATGTTAAATGCAAATGTAACAATTGCGGTAATACATGGGAAACAGAAAATTGGACAAGAAAATGTTTGAAATGTAACAGTACCAATATTAACCAGGACGCAATGATGCGTGGACTATAATGATTCCAGAAGATTTAGAGACAAAAGCATATGAAGTATTTGTCTATCCAAAATTATCCATAATAGAAATAATAGGTAAAAATTTAAAATTAAAGGAAGAAACAATAAAACATGCTCAAGAACTAGCTATTGAATATATCAAAAAGACATATCATCAACCGCGTTACAGCCATATCAAATTTTTATTACCGGCTTTTGTGTACATTGCTGCAATTCTCGATAATGATAGAAGAACGCAATATGAGATTGCTCAAGCATTTGGAGTAACAGAGTCTTCTGTTAGAAAGTGGTATCTACATATAAAGACGATAATGGATATAAAGATAATATTATAAATAGGACTGACTGACAATATGTTAAAAGAAAAAATATTGCAAATACTAAATCTCAATAAGGAACAAATTAAAGATGTATTTAGCGTTGATGATGATGGCATAGATAAAATAAAAATGTTCTTAAAAAAAGATTGTAGTTCCTTCAAAGAAATTTTAGATGATATATTCTTATCTGATATGGGAAATAGAGAAAAGATGTTGTTTTCCTATCTTATAGGATATGCTAATGGTATGAGAAAGGTACAAAATGAAATTAACAAATAATATTAATATCATTAAGATTAACAGTTTCCATTAATTTATCAAGATAAAGATATTTATTCCCCATTAAAAAATTGGATAATAAAAGACCAGAGTTTTATGCAGATAATTCTCTGAATTTAAACGGGAGACAACATATTCTTAGAATATATCTATGAAATAAATGATTAAAGAGGTACTTAAAAATTAATGATGAAAGGAGCCTAAAATGAAAGCGAAAGATCTGCCAATGTTCAAACAGAAAGTATTGGACATGGTACCAATTTCCCAGGCTGATATGTGGAAAAAATTGGGAATAGACAGTCGTGAAGGTTCGAGTCTCGTTAGCATTATGCTCAAAGAAAATCTTATAAAGAGAAGAAAACAAGATGGTCGCTTTATTCTTGAAAGAGCAAATGGAAATGAGGAATTAAGAGAGCAGATAAAGGAGGATGAAGAGCTCAAGAGAAAGGAGGATGAAGAGCTCAAGAGAAAGGAGGATGAAGAGTTCAAGAGAAAGGAGGATGAAGAACTCAAGAGAAAGGAGGATGAAGAACTCGAGAGAAAGGAGGATGAAGAGCTCAAGAGAAAGGAGGATGAAGAGCTCAAGAGAAAGGAGGATGAAGAACTCGAGAGAAAGGAGGATGAAGAGCTCAAGAGAAAGGAGGATGAAGAGCTCAAGAGAAAGGAGGATGAAGAGCTCAAGAGAAAGGAGGATGAAGAGCTCAAGAGAAAGGAGGATGAAGAGCTCAAG